>FTKL01000229.1_pt6 | contig 14319 bp, 17 predicted proteins | sample 2434061 | NCBI WGS metagenome assembly FTKL01 (sample SAMEA3914816, study PRJEB12502) | metagenome | biome: forest; material: soil | place: USA | collected 2011-09-16 | depth 0.3 m
GCGGCGCGCGAGGGCGGCATGACCCTGGTGCCGCGCACCCGCGCGGAGGTGGCCGCGTTCTTCGACGGCTGGGAGCTGCTGGAGCCGGGCGTCTCGCCCGTCATGGGGTGGCTGCCCGACGGCGAGGCCCCCGCCGACCCGCAGGCCGCCTACTACTGGGCGGGCGTCGCACGCAAGAAGTGATCCGCCGGCCGGCCGGTGGCGGTGCCCGCACACCGCCATCGGCCGGACAGCCGGACAGCCGCACGGGCGGGCGACGCGGACGCGGGCTACTTGAGCAGCCGGGACATCCGCCGGTCGGCGAGCGGCTTGCCACCGGTCTGGCAGGTCGGGCAGTACTGCAGGGCCGAGTCGCTGAACGACACCTCGCGGATGGTGTCCCCGCAGACCGGACAGGGCTGCCCGGCCCGCCCGTGGACGCGCAGCCCGGTCTTCTTCTCCGCCTTCAGCAGGCCGGCCGCCAGTCCGCGCGAGCGCTCCACCGCGTCACGCAGGGTCGCCTCCAGCGCCTCGTACAGCCGCACCTTCTCCTCCTCCGACATGCTCGCCGCCAGCTTGTACGGCGACATCCGGGCCGCGTGCAGCACCTCGTCGGAGTAGGCGTTGCCCACTCCGGCGATCACCCCCTGGTCGCGCAGCACGCCCTTCAGCCGTCGCCGCTCACCACGCAGCAGCCCGGCGAAGACCTCAAGGGTGAAGGCGGCGTCGAGCGGATCCGGGCCGAGCCGGGCGATGCCGGGCACCTCGGCGGGGTCGTGCACGCAGTACACCGCGAGGCGCTTCTGGGTACCGGCCTCGGTCAGGTCGAATCCGGCTCCGACCGGTTCGGCCAGGGCCAGCCGCAGGGCGAGCGGCCCCTTGCCGCCCGGGCGCGGCGGCTCGGGCGGCAGGTTCTCCCGCCAGCGCAGCCAGCCGGCCCGGGCCAGGTGGACGACCAGGTGCAGCCCGCCCGCGGTGATGTCGAGGAACTTGCCGTGCCGCCCCACCGCCTCGACCGTGCGGCCCTCCAGATCCGACAGCGGCGGCGCGTACGTCTTGAGCGCGCTCACCGCCAGCGGGAACACCCGCGCGACCGTCCGGCCGACCAGGCGGTCGTCCAGGAAGGCGCTGAGGGCCTCGACCTCGGGCAGTTCCGGCATGGGCAGATTCTCCCGCAGCGCTCCCCCGCCCGCAGTCCCGGACGGCCGCCCGAGCACAGCCACGCGTAGGCCCACGGTAAGGATCGGGTCGCTCGTGAGGATCTTCACAGGCCGATAGTTCGCATGTGAACATGTGGCAGACTCGGACGACATGAGCAGCAACGGCCCGGCCACCAGGACCCTGCGCGCGGCGGTATTCGCCGCGCTCGTCGTCCTGCTCGCCGCGCTCGGCCAGGTGCTGGTCACCGGCCGGCCGCTGCCGGTCAGCGTGCTGGCCGTCTCCGGCACGGTCGTCTTCGCGGTGGCGCTGGCGTCGGCCGGCTCCGAGCGCGGGTTCGGCCGGATCGCCGCCCTGTTCCTGCCGCTCCAGATCGGCCTGTCCGTCCTCTTCGGCCTCGCGCAGGCGACCTGCGGCCCCGGCCTCTCGATGGCCGGCCTCACCTCGTCCGGCCTGCACGCCTTCGAACCCCTGGTCTGCCGGGGCGGCTCGGTGGGCGGCTTCCTGCTCGGCCACGACACCGCGGCCGCCACCGGCGCCGCGGGCGCGGCCCCGACGGTCGCCGGCGGGCTGCTGCTCCTGCTGGTGCACGTGGCGATCGCGCTGCTCGCGGCGTTCTGGCTGCGGCGCGCCGACTCCGCGCTGAGCGGCCTCGGCGAGGCGCTGCACACGCTCGGCGACTTCCTGCACAGCAAGGCCCCGACGGCCGCGCGCCTGCTGCGGCTGATCGCCGCTCCCGGCCCGGCCCGCCCCGCCCTGCGGGTGCCCTTCCCGGAGTCGGACCGCGAGCACCTCCCCGCCGCCGACGTCCTGCTCGGCCCGGTCGTCCGACGTGGCCCGCCGGTGCTCGCACCGGCCGCCTGAGACTCCCCCTCGCTCTCAGCGGTCGCTCCGCCGCGCCCGGCCCGCCTGCCCACTCGCAGGCCGGCCCGCGCCAGCCGACTTCCGACCGAGCACAGGACGACCTTCCCCATGAGCCAGAACAGCGGCACGAACAGCGGCACGAACAGCAAGAGCAACAGCACGAGCAACAGCAAGCGCGCCGCCACCGAGCGCCTGCGCGAGGAGCGCCGGCTCGCCGAGCGGTCCGCGCGGATCCGCCGCCGGACGATCGTCGGCGTGGCCTCGGCCGCCGTCCTCGCCCTGGCGGCGGGCGTCGCGTTCGCCGTCGGCGGCTCCGACGGCGGCGCGCAGGCGAGCGGCCCGCTGGTGGTGCCCGCCAACGCGAGCGGAGCCGACGGCACCGTCGTGACGTACGGCAAGGCCGACGCCGCGCACACCCTGCAGGTGTACGAGGACTTCCGCTGCCCGTACTGCCAGCAGCTGGAGACCACGGACGGGCCGACCATGCAGTCGCTCGCCGACGACGGCACCTACAAGATCGAGTACCACCTGGCGACCTTCCTGGACAAGGGCCTCGGCGGCAAGGGCTCGCGCACCGCGCTGGCCGCCGCCGGCGCGGCGCTCAACGAGGGCGTCGACAAGTTCAAGCAGTTCCACGACGTGCTCTACGCCAACCAGCCGGACGAGCGCGACGACGCCTTCGCCGACGTGAACCACGTGCTGGACCTGGCCGGGCAGGTGCCGGGCCTCAAGACGGACGCGTTCGTCAAGGCCGTCCAGGAGGGCACCTACGCGCCGTGGGCGGCCAAGGTCTCCAAGGCGTTCGACGACAGCGGCGTCTCCGGCACCCCGACGGTGCAGCTGGACGGCAAGAAGCTGGAGGTCTTCACCAACGGCGCCCCGGTCACCCCGGACCAGTACACCGCCCTGGTCAAGCAGGCGATCGGATGACCCGCACCGACCCGGCCGCCCCCGACGCCCCCGACGCCCCCGCCCGTCCGATCTCCCTGGCAGGCGCCGTCGGCGCGAGCCGGGCCTTCGCCTGGCTGCTGATCGTCACCGGAGCGATCGGCCTGACGGCCTCGGTCGTCCTGACCATCGACAAGATCCGTCTGCTCCAGGACCCGTCCTACGTTCCCAACTGCAACATCAATCCGATCATCAGCTGCGGATCCGTGATGGGCAGCGACCAGGCGGAGGCGTTCGGCTTCCCCAACTCGCTGATCGGCCTGATCGGCTTCGCGGTGGTCGTCGCGATCGGCGCGGGCCTGCTCGCCGGGGCCCGCTACCGGCGGTGGTTCTGGCTCGGCCTCCAGGCCGGCACGGTGTTCGGCGTCGGTTTCACGACCTGGCTGATGACCCAGACGCTGTACCGGATCGGGGCGCTCTGCCCGTACTGCATGGCGGTCTGGGCCGCGATGATCCCGCTGTTCTGGTACACCACCCTGAACAACCTCAGGAACGGTGTGATCCCGGTGCCGGCCCGGTTGCGCCCCGCCGTCCGCGAGGCGGCGCGCTACCACTGGGTGGTGCCGGCGCTCTGGTACGCGGTGATCGTGCTGCTGATCCTCAGCCGGTTCTGGTACTACTGGCGCACCCTGCTCTGACCCGCACCGTCCGGTCCACCGCTCGGCCCGCTCACGTCGGCACCGGACAACCGGAGGTCCGGACCGCTCGCACGGATGCCGCCGAACGGCCTAGGCTGGAAGGAGATCGCCGTCGTCGGCAGCCAACTCGCCTGCGGCCGCGGCACTGTCACCGTGCTCGGCGTCCTCGGCACGCTTTCACCCGGTCACCTTCCCGGTGGACGGCGGCTCACCTGTCCGTGCGTCAGATCCGCCCGCCGGCTGCCTCACCGCGGCGACCGCACCGGCCGGCGAGAGCCCACCCGGCCGAGGACCTGGGCCGGGGCCCAGCTTGTGCCGCGCCCGCCTCCCCACCCTCCGGGGGCTGTCATGCCGCTGTTGATGATCAAAGGATCGTTCCACGTCACGGGCGGGTCCAAGCCCGACGGTGACACCGTCCCGTTCGTCCCCGACCACCCCACCGAATGGAAACTCGTCCCGGGCAACCGCACGATCGTGCCCAAGACGGGCGGCCGTGTGAGCGTGCGGCTGGAGGCCATCGACGCGCTGGAGACCCACTACGCCGGCCACGGGCCCGAGGTGCACCAACCGCTGCCGCTCGCCCATGCCGCCGCCGACGAGCTGCTGAACTGGCTCGGCTTCACCGACGTGCACCGCAACCCGGACGAAACGGTCACCGTCACCCCCGACCGGGTGCCCGGCTTCATCCTCACCAGCGGCGCCGACGTCCACGGCCGGTGCGTGGCCCTGGTGGGCCGCGGCGAACCACCGGGAACCAGCGGCTTCGAGATGAACGTGAGCCTGGAGTTACTGCGGAAGACCGCGAACCACCACCTGCTCACGCTCGGCCTGGCCTTCCCCACGTACTACACGAGCCTGGTCGCCGCCCTGCGCGACGAGTTGACCCTGGCGGTCCGCCAGGCCCAGGCCGCGCCCGGCAAGGGCGTCTGGCCCCTCGACGCGACCAGCACGGGCGCCAAGATCACCGGGCTGTCCTCGATCACCGACGAGGTGGTGATCCTGCCGAAGCTGTTCCGCCGGCTGAAGGACTACCTGGACCTCGGTGACCCGTCCCTCCGCAGCTTCCACGCCTTCCTGGCCGGCGCCGGGGACACCTTCCGCATCCTCTCGACCGACACGCCCGTCACCGGTCTGCACCACATCGTGGAGATCACCGACGGCCAGACCCTGCGAATGACCAGTCCCGTCGAGGACCTCCTCTTCGACGAAGCCTGACGGGGCCTGACGAGGGCTGACGAGGGCTGACGAACCTGTCCAGGGCTGCCCGACGGCCCGGCACGGCGGGAAGCCGCCGCCCCGGGCCGGAGGCCTCAGCGCGTGAACTCGTACGCGGCCACCTCGGCGAGCAGTTCGCGGCGCCGGGGCTCGTCCAGGAACGCGGCCCGGAAGGAGTTCGCGGCCAGCGTGCGCAGCGTCTCGTCGTCCAGGCCGAGGGCGTCGCGGACGGCGGTGAAGTTGTCGTCCACGTAGCCGCCGAAGTAGGCCGGGTCGTCGGAGTTGACGGTCACCAGCAGCCCGGCGTCGAGCATCCGGCGCAGCGGGTGGTCGGTGAGGGCGTCCAGGCAGCGCAGGCGGACGTTGGAGAGCGGGCAGAGGGTCAGCGGGATCTGCTCGCGGGCGAGCCGCTCGACCAGCTCCGGGTCCTCCAGGCAGCGCAGGCCGTGGTCGATCCGCTCGACGCCGAGCACGTCCAGCGCCTCGCGGATGTACTCGGCCGGGCCCTCCTCGCCGGCGTGCGCGACCCGGCGCAGGCCGGCGGCCGCCGCGAGTTCGTACACCTCGCGGAACTTCGCCGGCGGGTTGCCGACCTCGGCGGAGTCCAGGCCGACGCCGGCGATCCGGTGCAGGTGCGGCCTGGCGGCCTCGAAGGTGGCGAGCGCCGACTCGGCCGGCTCGTCACGCAGGAAGCACATGATCAGCTGCGTGCTGATGCCGTACCGCTCCTCGCTGCGCTCCAGCGCCCGCGAGAGGCCCTCGACGACGACCGCGATCTCGACGCCGCGCGCGGTGTGCGCCTGCGGGTCGAAGAAGATCTCGGCGTGCCGCACGCCCTGCTCGGCCGCGCGGGCGAGGTAGGCGTCGGCGAGGTCGGCGAAGTCGTCCTCGGTGCGCAGGACCGCCATCAGCGCGTAGTAGAGGTCCAGGAAGGACTGCAGGTCGCTGAAGGAGTACGCGCGCCGCAGTTCCTCGGTGTCCGCGAAGGGCAGGGTCACACCGTTGCGGGCGGCGAGGGCGAAGGCGAGTTCGGGCTCCAGCGTTCCTTCGATGTGAAGGTGGAGTTCGGCCTTGGGCAGCGGCATGAGGGTTCGATTCGGTGCTCGGGAACGGAAACGTCCATCCTACGGCCCGCTCCCGCCGGCCGGTCTCAGCCGCCCGGCGCCGGCGGGCGCCACCAGGGATAGGCGATGCCCGCGAGCCGGTTCACCGCCAGGCCCTGCGCGACAGCGAGATCCCCGCATCCACCGCGGAGTAGACGGCGCGTACCAGGCTGGGGTCGTGGCGCTCCATGACCGCGTCCAGCTCCAGCCGCGCGAGCATGTTCCGGGCCACTCGCCACCGTCCGCCGCAGGGAGACCTGACCTGCGGTGCCATACCCGCCGCCCGTCCGGGCCAGGCCCGGGCCGCGGGTTCGCACCCGATCGGCCCAACCGCGCGCCCGGCCAGCGGCGGCGCGCTCCCGGTGGCGGGTAGAAGGTAGAAGGGGGCTACGCCGAGGAGGTACGGACATGCGGCACCCGGACGGCCCGCAGAGCAAGCCCGAGGGGATCTCCCCGCACGCGCTGGACAACGGGGTGCTGCTGCACGAGCTGGAGCAGCTGCACCGCACCAGGCACGAGACCTTCCTGTACGGCTCGGACGACGCCCTGGAGCGGCACAGCAGCCGGACCGCCCAGCTGGAGGCCGAGTACCTGCACCGCTTCCCGAACCGCCAGGTCACCGCCTCGCGCACGCGCTCCGGCGCCCGCGCCCGGGAGGCCGCCGCCCGGGCCGAGGCCACGCCCGAATAGCCCGCGGCCCGGCCCCACCGCACCTTCCACCCCCAGGACACGTGAGGAAGCAGCCATGCCCATCGCCAGCGTCAATCCCGCGACCGGCGAAACCCTGGAGACCTTCGAGGCGCTGGACGCCGCAGCCGTGGAGCTGCGCCTGGCCCGCGCCGAGTCGGCCTTCCGGCAGTACCGCGTCACCGGCTTCGAGCAGCGCGCCGAGCTGGTGAACCGCGCCGCGGACCTGCTGGACGACGGCCTGGAGGCCGTCGCCCGGACGATGACCGAGGAGATGGGCAAGCCGCTGACGGCCGCCCGGGCCGAGGCCGCGAAGTGCGCGAAGGCGCTCCGCTGGTACGCCGACCGCGCGGCCGGCCTCCTCGCGGACGAGCGCCCGGACGCGGCCGACGTCGCGGACTCGGGGGCGTCCGACGCGTACGTGCGCTACCGGCCGCTCGGCGCGGTGCTGGCCGTGATGCCGTGGAACTTCCCGTTCTGGCAGGTCATCCGCTTCGCGGCGCCCGCGCTGATGGCGGGCAACGTCTGCCTGCTCAAGCACGCCTCGAACGTGCCCCGGACGGCGCTGGCGCTGGAGGACCTGTTCCTGCGGGCCGGGTTCCCGGCGGGCTGCTTCCAGACGCTGCTGATCGGTTCGGGCGCGGTGGAGGGCGTGATCCGCGACCCCCGGGTCGCCGCGGTGACGCTGACCGGCAGCGAGGCGGCGGGGCGGGCCGTCGCGGCGGCGGCGGCGGACGAGGTGAAGAAGGCGGTGCTGGAGCTGGGCGGCAGCGACCCGTTCGTCGTCCTGCCGAGCGCCGACCTCGGCGCCGCCGTCCGCACGGCCGTACGGGCGCGGGCCCAGAACAACGGGCAGTCCTGCATCGCGGCCAAGCGCTTCATCGTGCACGCGGACGTGTACGACGAGTTCGCGGCGGCGTTCACGGACGCCATGCGCGCGCTGCGGGTCGGCGACCCGATGGACGAGCGGACGGACGTCGGCCCGCTGGCGAGCGAGCAGGGGCGCGCCGACCTGGAGGAGCTGGTCGAGGACGCCCGCGCGCACGGCGCCGGGGTGGACTGCGGCGGCCGCCGCCCGGCCGGGCTCGACGGCGGCTGGTACTACGAGCCGACGGTGGTCTCCGGCGTCACGCCGCGGATGCGGATCCACCAGGAGGAGACCTTCGGCCCGGTCGCCACGCTCTACCGGGCGGCGGACCTCGACGAGGCGCTCGCGCTCGCCAACGACACGCCGTTCGGGCTCAGCTCCAACGTCTGGACGACGGACGGCGCGGAGCAGCAGCGTTTCGTCCGCGACATCCAGGCCGGCGGGGTCTTCTTCAACGGCATGACCGCCTCGCACCCGGCGCTGCCGTTCGGCGGGGTCAAGCGCTCCGGCTTCGGACGGGAGCTGTCGGGCCACGGCATCCGGGAGTTCTGCAACATCACCACGGTCTGGCTGGGCCCGCCGCAGCAGTCCTGACGGGCGTGGAGTCAGTGTCCGGCGGCGGCGATCCCGTGGCGGTGGCCGTGGCGCTGGTTGTTGCTGATCCAGCGCGACACCGTGCCCACCAGGGCGATCACGGTGACGGCCCACACCACGGCGAAGACGACCAGCAGCGGCAGGTAGTACATCTGCACCGCGACTCCGGCCAGGCCCAGGGACAGTGCCACCAGGAAGAGCACCGTCGCCGGGTGGACGTCGCGGACCACCTTCATCTCGCGCTTCGCCCAGCCCGGACGCTTCGCGCCGGTACCGTCCTGCGGGGCTCCTGCTGCCTGTGGCTCCATCTCGATCGCCTCCAGACCCCGGCACTCGCACCGGGTCAGTCCGGGTCGGTCCTGGTCGCCACCGCCGGGCTGCCCGGTGACGGGGCCTACAGGCGTGGTGCCCCGTCCCCCGGCCGTTCTAACACCGCCGGACCTGCGGACTTCGCCGGCGCCGGACTCCCGGGAAGCACCGGGAACCACCGGGAACCACTGGGGACAGCGCGCGCGGGTGCGCGCAGAATGGACGGGAGGAGGTCGGCGGAGATGAGCGAACACGCGCCGGGCACCCCTGCCCCGGGCTGCGCCCCGCCGCCCGAGCGGACGACCTACCGCGTCACGTACACCGTGGCCGGGACGGCGGCCGTCCGCCGGGCGGACGTGACACTGCTGCCCGGCTACTCACAGGAGAGCGACATCCCGAGACTGATCGCCGCCCGGCTGACCGGGCGGCCGGACGACGGGGGCTCCGTCACCCTGCTCGGCCTGCGCGCCCTGTGAGCGCCGGGCCGGGCGCGCCGGGAACACCCGGCGTTCCGGGGGCCCGCAGCATGAAGACGTCCACGGCGTCCTCGGAGTCGGGGGTGAAGCCGTGCCGCTCGTACAGGCGCCGGGCGGCGCTGCCGCGCAGCACGTTCAGGCGGACGGTCGTGCCGTCGGCGTCGGTCCGGGCCAGCACGGTGCGCAGCACGGCGGTGCCGATGCCCCGGCCCTGGTGGCGCGGGTCGAGGTAGAGGTGCTCCAGCCAGAGGCCGTCCTCGGCCGGGCGGAGGGTGAAGCAGCCGGCCGGTTCGTCGTCGACGAGCACGATCGTGGTGCGCTCCGGGGAGAAGCCGTCGCGCAGCCGCTGCCGGACGCGCTGCTCGTCGAAGCGGCCGAGCCGTTCGAGGTCGTCGCGCAGGACGACCGCCCGCAGCTCGGCGATCGGCTCCACGTCCTCGGGCCGGGCCGGGCGCAGGGCCCACCCGACCCGGCTGTCCTGTCGAACGTTCATCCGGTCAGTATGCCGACGGTCAGACCTGGAGCGACGCGAGGGTGACGATGGTGATGTCCGAGGGCGCGCCGACCCGGACGGGCGGGCCCCAGGCGCCCGCGCCCCGGGTGACGTAGAGCTGGGTGTCGCCGTAGCGCTCCAGGCCCGCGACGGTCGGATTGGCCAGCTCGGCAAGGTAGTTGCCGGGCCAGAGCTGGCCGCCGTGGGTGTGGCCGGACAGTTGGAGGTCCACGCCGTGGCGGACGGCGTCGTGGATCGTCACCGGCTGGTGGGAGAGCAGGACGGAGGTACGGCTGCGGTCGCGGTCGCCGAGCGCCTTCACGAAGTCCGGGCCGTCGCCCTCGGCCGTGCCGGCCAGGTCGTTGACGCCCGCGAGGTCGAAGCCCGACAGCTCGACCCGGGCGTTCTGCAGCGGGTGCACGCCGAGCGAGCGGACGAACTCGACCCAGGGGGCCGCACCGGAGAAGTACTCGTGGTTGCCGGTCACGAAGTACGAGCCGTCCCTGGCCCTGAGCCGGGCCAACGGCTCGGCCGCCCGGCCGAGTTCGGGCACGGTGCCGTCGACCAGGTCGCCGACCACGACGACCAGGTCCGGCTGGGCGCCGTTGATGGTGTCGACGATCCGCTGGGTGTGGGCGCGGCCGAGGATCGGGCCGAGGTGGATGTCGCTGACCACCGCGATCCGGTAACCGTGCGCCCGGGCGGGCAGTTTCGCGAGCGGCACGGTGACCTGCTTGAGCCGTGGGCCGCGCAGCACGCCGTACGTGCCGTTGCCGACCACGGCGGCCGCCGCGCCGGCGGCGCCGATCGCGACCGCGCGGGAGATGAACAGCCGCCGCTCGGGCGAGACGGCCGCAGGCGCGGCCGGGGCCTCGTCCGCGCTCACGAGTTCCGTGCTCGCGGCCTCCGCGCTCGCGGCCTCCACGCTCACGAGTTCCGCACCCGCCGCCTCCGCGTTCGCGGCCTCCGTACGGTCCGGCTGCGGCGGCGCGGGCCGCCGGAGCGGCAGGCGGGCGAGCAGCGGCCGGACGGCCTCGCCGGCCAGCAGCGCGAGCACGAGGTAGAGCAGCACGGCCAGCCAGAGGTAGCCCGGCCAGGCGAGCCAGCGCTCCGCCGCCATGGGCAGGACCCGGCCGCCGATCAGGGCGCCGAGGGCGAGCGCCGGCAGCAGGAAGGCCAGCACCGTGCCCGTATGCCGCCAGAGCCCGCCGGGCGCGCTGACGTCGCGCACCAGGCGGCGCCAGAGGTACCAGTGGGCGAGGCCGAGGACGGCCAGGGCGAGAAGCAGGACGAGTACCACGACCACGATCACGCCGCCACCCGCCGCAGGGCCGTTCCACTGATCTTCATGACCCCCAGTATGAGTGCCGCGCGGGCGCCGTCCCGAGCGGCCCCCGGGTGGGCCGGAGCAGCGGCCGGCGACCTGACGGTGCGCCAGATCTGAGCTTTCGCGGACAACTCGAAACCAGCCCTGACCAGGGAATATGCGTCCGCTGAGCGGACATTTCCCGATGGCTTGTTCCGATACCCGGAAGTAGAGGTTAGGTTGCACCGCAATGCGTGGATCCGTCCCCCACCCTCCGGCACCACAGGCCGAAGGGACGGTCGCGCGGGAAAGGCACAGGCACCCCTCAGATGAGTGCGGAAACCACCACCACCCAGGCCGGGTCACCCACCTCGGCCGCACCCCTGGACGGCGGGTCGCCCGAACAGCCGGGCCATCTCAAGGCCGGGCTGAAGAACCGTCACCTGTCGATGATCGCGATCGGCGGCGTGATCGGCGCCGGCCTGTTCGTCGGCTCCGGCGCCGGCATCGCGTCCACCGGCCCCGGCATCCTGCTCTCGTACGCCCTGGCCGGCGTGCTGGTCGTGATGGTGATGCGGATGCTCGGTGAGATGGCCGCCGCCGATCCGCAGAGCGGATCGTTCTCGGCGTACGCGGACCGGGCGCTCGGCCGGTGGGCCGGGTTCAGCATCGGCTGGCTGTACTGGTTCTTCTGGGTCGTGGTGCTGGCCGTGGAGGCCACCGCCGGGGCCAAGATCCTCAACACCTGGGTGCCCGGCGTGCCCCAGTGGGCGTTCGCGCTGCTGGTGATGGCCGTGCTGACGGCCACCAACCTGTTCTCGGTGGCGTCCTACGGCGAGTTCGAGTTCTGGTTCGCCGGCATCAAGGTGGTGGCGATCATCGCCTTCATCGTGATCGGCGCCCTCGCCGTCTTCGGCCTGCTGCCCGGCACCAGCGCCGTCGGCACGAGCAACCTGACCGGCAACGGCGGCTTCCTGCCGCACGGGGTCGGGGCGGTCTTCACCGGCATGCTGACCGTCGTCTTCGCGTTCATGGGCAGTGAGATCGTCACGCTCGCGGCCGGCGAGTCCGCCGACCCGGAGAAGGCCGTCAGCCGCGCCACCAACAGCGTGATCTGGCGGATCGGCGTCTTCTACCTCGGCTCCATCGCGATCGTGGTCACCCTGCTGCCGTGGAACGACGCCTCGGTCAAGGGCAGCCCGTACGTCGCGGTGCTGGAGCACGTGGGCATCCCCGGCGCGGCCCGCGTGATGGACGTGATCGTGCTGACCGCCGTGCTGTCCTGCCTCAACTCCGGCCTGTACACCGCCTCCCGGATGGCCTTCTCGCTCGGGCAGCGCGGCGACGCCCCGAAGGCCTTCGCCCGGGTCAGCCCGCGCGGGGTCCCCCGGGTGGCGATCCTGTCCTCGGTCGTCTTCGGCTTCCTGGCGGTGTTCTTCAACTACACCTCGCCGAACACCGTCTTCAAGTTCCTGATCAACTCCTCGGGCGCGGTGGCGCTCTTCGTCTGGCTGGTGATCTGCTTCTCGCAGCTGCGGATGCGCAAGATCATCGAGCGCGAGATGCCCGAGCGGCTCACCGTCCGGATGTGGCTCTACCCGTACCTGACCTGGGCGACGATCGGCCTGATCGGCTTCGTGATGGTCTACATGTTCACCGACGCGGACGGCCGCACCCAGATGTACCTGTCGCTGGTCGCGGCGGTCGTCGTGCTGGCGGCGGCCGCGGTCGTGGACCGCAGGCGCAAGGCCGCCGCCCTGGCCACCTGAGCCACGGCGTCCACCCGGCCCACCACCGTCCGGCCGTGCCGCCCCTCCCGGCGCACGGCCGGACGCGTCGTCAGGGCCGCCGGCCGGACGGGATGTGACCCGTCCTGCGCCGTCCCCTACCCTTGCCCCTGTGCGAGATCTTGCGGCGGGGATGCGATACCTGGTCAGAGGCCAGAAGTGGGTGGCCGGGCACGGCCGTTGGTGGGGGTTCGGGATGATTCCCGCGCTGATCACGATGGCCGGGTACCTGGTGGCGCTGGTGCTGCTCAGCACCCGCGCCGACGACCTGGCCTCCTGGGCCACGCCGTTCGCCGACGGCTGGGGCTCCCCCTGGCAGACCCTGCTGCGCGGCGCGCTCGCCGCGCTGTTCTTCGGCGGCGGGCTGCTGATCGCCCTGATCTCCTTCACCGCGGTGACCCTGCTGGTCGGCCAGCCCTTCTACGAGTCGCTCTGCGAGAAGGTCGACGAGACCGAGGGCGGCGCGCCCCCCAAGCCCGACGTGCCGCTCTGGCGCGAGCTGTGGATCTCCGCCCGGGACAGCCTGTACGTCCTGGTGCGGGTGCTCGCCTTCGGCGTCCTGCTGTTCGCCTGCGGGTTCATCCCGGTGGTCGGCCAGACCGTGGTGCCGGTGGCCGGCTTCTGCGTGTCCGGGTTCTTCCTCACCGTCGAGCTGGCCGCCGTGGCCCTGCAACGGCGCGGGGTGCCGCAGGCCGAGCGGATCCGGCTGCTGCGCGCGCGGCTGCCGCTGGCGCTCGGATTCGGCGTGCCGCTGATCCTGCTCTTCCTCGTCCCGCTGCTGACCGTCCTCGCCATGCCCGGCGCCGTGGCGGGCGCGACGCTGCTGGCCCGCGACCTCGTCCCGGTCGAGGAGGCCACGGACGAGGAGACCACGGACGAGGAGGCCACGGACGAGGGTGAGGACGAGGAGCAGGGACCGCACGGCACCGGCTGGTACGGGCCGGGCCCCTACCCGGGCAACCCGTACGCGAACGGCGCCGCGCCCGATCCGTACCGTTCCACGTCGTAGTGCCGTGACGGCCCGCTCACGCTCCGGCGAGGTCGGCCGCCGTTCACTGTGAGCCCGGCCACAGCCGGCCATCCCACTACTGCCGCCGATAGTCGCCGGCCCCGGGCACCCCGCTGCCGGCCCCGTGCGTGTGGCGGGGACGGGGCCGGGCGGCCGGCTCCGGAGCGTGACAAGGCAGGCCACCACCCGGTTTCGGGCCCTGCCCGGCCGGGTGCGCGGACACGTACGGTCAGGTCGCCGTCATACCGGGTGAGCCGGCCCGAGGTGTCCCGTTCAGGTCACGGATACCGCCGTGTCCACTACCGGCCGTAGTACCGGTGCTCGTTGCTCCGCCCTCGGCGCTCTGCAAAGAATGTGCAGGCCCCGGGCAGCGCGGAGCACTCCACCGCCGCGCATCCCGCCCGCCCCGTCCTCACCGCCGGGGTGTCACCGCCGTCCGACACGGCTCGCACGGCTGCTCCCCGAGCACGCCCCGCACCACCGTGCGCTTCGGCGCGGCCCCACCGACGGAAGAGGATGCCCGCCCCATGCAGCTCACCCATGCCCGCCGCAACTCCCTGATCACCGCCGTCACCACCGTCGTGGTGGCCGGCGCCGCAACCCTGACGCTCGCCCTGCCGCAGGACACCGCCACGGCGGAGGCGGCCGTCCCGGTGGGCGTCACCTCGGCGGACGGCCGGCCGGTCACACCGACGGCGGACCAGGCGCAGGCCCAGGCGCTCGTGCAGGCACAGGCGGACGCCCTGGCGGCGACGCAGGCACAGGCCGACGCGGCCAAGGCGGCGGCCGACGCGGAGGCGAAGGTCCAGGCCGACGCCGCAGCGGCAGCGGCCGCGCAGGCCCAGGCGGACGCCGACGCCCAGGCCAGGGCGAAGGCCGATGCGC
>FTKL01448066.1_pt1 | contig 14310 bp, 6 predicted proteins | sample 2434061 | NCBI WGS metagenome assembly FTKL01 (sample SAMEA3914816, study PRJEB12502) | metagenome | biome: forest; material: soil | place: USA | collected 2011-09-16 | depth 0.3 m
CAGATTCTGAAGAGCACTGGTTCTGGCTGGGCTTGTGCGGCTGATGGCAATGACGGAAACGTTGCTTACTCCGCCGATGGCGAAGGCATTATCCTCGATGGCACGACGTTCAGGTTAGCGCTCGATGGGACGAGCCTGAGCAAGAGCGCGAGCGGCCTGAAACTCAATACGGCTAACACAAATACCTGGGCCGCGTCGCAGACATTTGGCGCAGGCATCGTTGTGAGCGCGGGGCAGAGCATCTCGGTGAACGGCGATGTCGTGACTGACCTTACTGGTACTGGCCTGACAGTTGCGGGCGGGTCACTCCAAACCACGCTCGGTACATCTGTCGACCTGAGCAGCGAAGTTGTGGGAACGCTCCCGATCGCAAATGGCGGCACCAACCTTACGGCTCTCGGTTCTGCTCATCAGCTGCTTGGCGTCAATGGCGCGGGTACGGCGCTCGAGTATAAGGATATCGGCGGCCTCGTGAACGGTGGCACAGGCATCTCTGTGAGCGGCACAAATGTCGTCACGGTCAGCAACAGCGGTGTGCTGAGTGTTCTGGGCTCTGGACCGATCACAAGCAGCGGTGGTCAAAATCCAAGCGTGACATTCGCCGTCGGCACAAGCAACGGTCAATTTTGGCAGTGGAACGGCAGTGCATGGGCGCTCGCATCCCTACCAGCCGAGCAAGATGCGGTCATCGGCAACGAAGTGACGGGTGGCACAGGCATAAACTCTGGTCTTGTTCGCTCAGGTACTGGCACTGGTGGCAACCCGTATACTTTAGCCGTAAATACAGGCAATGGCCTACAGGTGACCGGCAACGCAGTGGGCGTGAATAGCCCAACATGTAGCGGCACTGACAAATTGCAGTGGAACGGTACGGCATTCGTCTGTTCGGCTGACGTCGATACGAACACGACGTATTCAACTATTAGCAACGGTGGTCTCCGCCTCGTCGGCACACAGTTCGGCCTGGGTATCTGCTCGGCCGGCGAAGTTCTGAAGGCAACGGCTGTCAGCGGTGAATACGCCTGTGCAGCAGATAACAATACAACCTACAGCGCTGACGGTAATGGTATCGAGCTAACGGGCACGACATTTGCTCTTGAGCTCAATGGCGCAAGTCTGAGCAAGGGTGCGAGTGGCCTCAACCTCAACGTCGCGAATGCCAACACCTGGACGGGCGCACAGACATTTAACGCCGGCGCAACTATCGGCGCGGGTCAGACGTTGAGCGTGAACGGCGACGCAATCTCTGACTTTACGGGCACGGGCCTGACTGTGAACACCGGCTCACTCCAAACCACACTCGGTACGTCGGTTGACCTCGCAAGCGAAGTCATCGGTACGCTGCCGGTAGGAAATGGCGGCACTGGCCTGACGGCTCTGGGCACCTCGAACCAATTGCTCGGCGTGAACTCAGCCGGTACGAGCCTGCAATACAAGAATTTGAGCTCGCTGTTGGCCGCGGGCACCGGCATAGGGTTGAGCGGCACGGATACGGTGACCGTCAGCAACAGCGGTGTGCTGAGCGTCGCTGGCTCTGGTCCCGTCACGAGCACGGGCGGGCAGGCACCGACGCTCACGTTTGCAAATGGTACGACTAATGGCCAGTTTTGGCAGTGGAATGGCAGCTCATGGGCGTTGGCGAGTTTGCCAGCTGAGCAAGACGCCGTGATCGGCAACGAAGTGACGGGTGGCACGGGCGCTAACTCTGGTCTTGTTCGATCCGGTTCCGGCACTGGTGCTAGCCCATACACATTGGCGGTCAATCCAGGCAACGGTCTGCAGATAACGAGCAATACGGTCGGCGTGAACAGTCCAACATGTAGCGGCACGGATAAGCTGCAATGGAATGGCACGGCGTTTGTCTGTTCTGCCGACACTGACACAAATACGACGTATTCGACTATCAGTAATGGCGGCCTACGCCTCGTGGGTACGCAGTTTGGCTTGGGTGTGTGCTCGCAGAACCAGGTTTTAAAGGCGACTGCCGTCAGCGGCGAATATGCCTGCGCGGCCGACAACGACACGACGTACACGGCAGATGGCAACGGCATCGAGCTCAGCGGTACGACATTCAGCCTGGAGCTGAACGGTTCGACGCTCAACAAAACAGCCAGTGGCTTGTCGATCAATCTCGGCAACGCCAACACCTGGACCGCCCGACAAACAATGGACGCTGGCGCGACAATCACGACCGGGCAGACACTGACGGTGAACGGCGAGGCATTTAGCGACCTGACTGGCACGGGCCTGACCTTCAGTGCGGGTACTCTAGCTTCGACGCTCGGCACCTCTGTCGACCTTACGTCTGAAGTAACTGGTACACTGCCGGTCGCAAATGGCGGCACCAACTTGACGTCGCTTGGCTCGGCAAACCAAATCTTGTCGGTCAATGGTACAGCAACTGCACTGCAGTACACCAACATGGCTTCATTCCTGACGGCCGGTACGGGCATCGGCCTGAGCGGTACAAGCAACGTCACCGTGAACAACAGCGGCGTGCTGAGTGTGACGGCATCTGGCGCGCTGACAAGCAGCGGCGGCCAGAATCCGAACATCGCCTTTGCGAACGGTAGCTCGACCGGCCAATTCTGGCAGTGGAATGGCAGTTCGTGGGCGCTTTCGACTGATATCGGCACGAACGTCAGCTGTAATGTGGGCGGTAACTTTGCGTGCATGGGCGGCAACACGCCAAGTGGCACAATGACTCTGGGCACCACCAACGCACAGTCGCTGGCGCTAAAGACAAACAACAACACCGTTGCAACCATCGGCACCGACGGCGCCACGGCATTCAAGAACTCAACTAACTCAGCCGCGGCCTTCAAAATCCAGAACGCCGGCAGCAACGACGTGCTCAACATCGACACAACCACGCCAAACATCATCACGAACGCCAGCTTCGAAACCAACACTACGGGCTGGGTGGCGCTAACGGGCAACACTGCCGGCGATCCAACGCTGGCCCGCGACACAACACAAACCATGTTCGGCGCTGCTTCGATGAAGATCACGACGAACGCTGACATAAATGAAGGCGCGAAATACCCCGTCACGCTTAGCCCAAGTACACAGTACACATTGACGTTTAATGCTCGCGTGAGTGCCGGTAACTTCTCGACTATTAGTGTCGGCCGGGCGGATGTGAGCGGTACCGACATCAGCTGTCTGACTGCGCAACAGCTCAATCCGAGCTGGGGCCGCTATAGCTGTACATTCACAACCGGCTCAACTATCACCAACAGCTACATATATATAAAGCAAAGCGACGCAACCGCGCGTAACTGGTTCGTTGACGCCGTGCAGATTCAAACTGGCTCGACAGCAACGCCATACCGCGAAGGTGCAATAGCTGTCGCCGCTCCGGTCACGATTGGCTCGACGACACCTTCTAGTAACAGCTATGGTCTGACCATCCGTGGCTATGGCGAAGGCGGCCTGAACAACAACTCACTGTTCAGCATCCAGAGCATTGACGGCGTCGATAAGGTTATATACAACGAGCAGTACAGCCGACTCGCCATCACCGGCGGTAGTGGGTTCTGGGGGTCTGGCGCGCTGGAAGTTCAGGGTGGAGCGACTGATTCTGTTGCGGTGAAGCTTCGCCAGATAAGCGGGCAGACAGCAGATACACTCCAAGTGGTGAGCTCGGCTAGCGGCACTCCAAATCGCTACACTATCGGTGCTGGCGACTACACCGATACGAGCGGCTCGAAGGTCTTTAACTTGATCGCACCGAACTTTAACCCAACAGCCAGCTCAACGGCCACGTTCACCGGACTTGCGGTCAACCCGATCATCAACTTTGCCGGCGCCGGTGCGGGCAATACTACCGCTCTGCTCGTGAACCCGACCTATACCGCCGCGCCATCGGGCAACAACTACTTGTTTGATCTGCAAAATGGCGGGACGAGCGTCTTCAACGTTGATCGCACGGGCGTCACTACGCTCAAGAACAGCACCAACTCTCTGAATGGATTCCGCGTGATTGCCTCGGGCGGCAACGACGTTCTGCGCGTCGACACGACGACAGAGCGTGTGGCGATCGGCGTAGTCGCAGGATCGCCATCTGCAAAGCTGAACATCGCCACGAGCACGACAGTAGGACTTCGAGTATTCGAAAGCGGCAGCAGCGATGCCTTACAGTTGGCAAACGCGACGGCTGACTTCCTGACGGTAAGCACTACCGGGCAAACCCTTCTCCAAAACACAACCAACAGCACAACTGCCTTCCGCATCGAAAAAGCGAACGGTGCTGAGGTATTGAGCGTCGATACGTCCAACGGTCGCGTCACGGTGGGCAAAGTAAACGCTGGCAGTACCGCGGGCGCGAAGCTCTTCTTCGGCGACTATGGAGCTGGCGCGGGTAATCTCTTCATCGGTGAAGATGTCAGTTCGACCGACAACGATATCTTGGAAGTTCACGGTTTGGCCGGTATCGCGTTTACCACCAACGACACTACTGGCGACAGGCGCATGTTTATCAGCAGCTACGGCGTCAACGTTGTCGGCAGCGGCTCGTTCGGCGCGGGCGGCAAGCTGTACTTTGGCGATTCAGGTAATGTCGAGATCTACGAAGAAGGCGGCACGGACTCTGACGCTTTGCATCTGTACGGCCGCACTGGCGTTTACTTCGGCTACGGCACGAGCGACACTGAACGACTTCGTCTCGACGTAGATGGCGTGACGATCAGCGACAACATTCAGACGCCGGGCAAGCAGTACCGCATGCGCACAAGCGGCGGCTCGCTGGACTTCGAAGCCGGTGGCGCTAACATGTACTTCTCGGCATGGAGCGGCGCGGACTTTACCGGTACGCAGTATACGGGCTTGATCTTCTATAACACCCAATCACGCTTGGATATTAAGTCGAGCTACACATACTTTACGCCGACGACAAGCCCGGCTGGCGACTTGGTGGACTTCAACCGCAACACCGCGGGCACTCTCCTTGGTTTCGCTCTGAGTGGCACAATTCAGGGCTCTATATCGGTGAGTGGTACGACCGTTTCGTACAATGCTTTTACTGGCTCGCACTACACCTGGAGCAATCAAGATCTGCAGCGTGGCGAGTTGGTCCGCATGACGGGCGAAAACCATAGCCGTCCTGGCACCGACGAAGAGGCTGAGCCTACTTACGGCGTCGAACGAACAACCATTCCGAACGACCCAGCCGTGATGGGCAGCTACCTTGGGCGTACAAATCCTGATCTACCATTCGATATGTACGACAACGCCAACCTCACCATGGCTGTTGGTAACGGTGATATGTGGGTTGTCGATAACGGTGAAGATATCGCGCCAGGCGACTTCCTGATCAGCTCCGACGCTGCTGGCCAGGCTATGAAAGACAAGGGTCAGTACCCAACCAGCTACGTTGTGGCACGTGCGGCTCAGAAGGTTACTTGGTCGGGCGAGACAGCGATGATCAACGGCAAGAAGCACAAGAAGATCTCAGTCCTCTATGGCAGCTTCGTGAGGACAAACCTCACGGCAATGAGCCAAGGCGTCTTCAGCGGTGGCTTGGTTGCGACCGACACGACGTTCAACGGTTTGGTTACATTCAGCAAATCAGTCAGCTTCCTGGGTGACGCCTCGTTCAACGGCAACGTCACATTCAACAAGAACGTCACATTCAGCAGCAACACTGCCGGCACCCTCACTATCCCGGCCGGGCAAAAGACCGCAACCGTTCATTTCAGCCCGTCGCATGCCCTGACGCCAGTTGTGAACGTGACGCCGCAGGAGTTTGTAGGCGGCAGTTACCGCGTGAAGGACGTTACTCAGGATCAATTCGTGATAGAACTCAGCCAGTCGCAAGTGGGCGATGTGCACTTCAACTGGTCAGCGCTCGATGCTTCGGGGTCGAATTGACGCCCTGAGGTAACTCGCTTAAGATTATAGGTAACACCCGGAGGGGGAATTATGGCAATATCTATGCCGCGTTCGTACGCCAAACCAGCTTTGATCATTTCACTCGTGCTTCTTGTGGCTGCGAGTGGTTTGGCTGTGTATTTCTTTAAGCAATACACTGATCTGAAGAACAGTCCGAATGTTGTTGCGCAGCAAACGACGCAGCGCCTTGTCTCTGAAGTGAGCAAGCTCTACGCCTTGCCGACTAGCGAAACGCCAACCGTCGCGCAGGTCAACGACAAGGATAAAGTGAAGAGCCAGCCTTTCTTTAAGAACGTCGAGAATGGTGATTACGTGCTTGTGTATCAAGGCGCCCGAATGGCAGTGCTGTACCGAGAATCGCAGAACAAGTTGATCAACGTCGGCCCGATTGCGCTCGACCAATCGGCGGGGCAGCAGTCTTCTCAGCCAACAGGCACCACAACCAAGAAGTAGTTTTCCACTAGTCTAGTGTGTATTTTACAGCGAGCAACACTAGACGTGGTGTTATACTAAGAACACCAAACTTAACAATTTCCATTCGCTGGGCGGAATCACGTGCAACTCGTGAACTGTGCCGCAACGGTAACTGGAGCTTTCCAGAAGTCCGACACACCCATCGAAATGTAATCCCGAGCAGGAACCGACCGACGTCTTTTCGAGGCCTCTTTCTCTGCACGGGAAAGAGGCTTTTTATCTAATGACACCCCAGGCCGTCAGAGAGCGTCAGCATCAGGAGTACGAGCGGTACGAAGCATATCGCGATTGGGAGCGCTTGCAGCTCAGCGATCCGCGCTTTGCGAGCGTGCGATATCTCTATTCGGATTTGCGCGATCACGGCGAGATTCGTGCCGATACATGGGAGCGTTTCGATGTCGAGGAGGTGACGTGGGGCGCCGAAGTATTAAACGCGCCGCAGACGCACGTCGATCGATTTGCCTTTGACGGCCGCGACGTCATCGTGAAAGAAACTGACGGCGTGAATCCCCAGCTCACTCTTCGCGAGGTCTATCAAAACGGCCTGGACAAGACGCGTCAAGACGTCGTGAGCGAACCAGGCCTGGCGTTCCAACTGCGCCGCGACGAGCTGTTTATGGAATTCTACGAGGCGATCGAGCGAATGATGCGCGGTCTGACGGAGCACGACACGATCCATATGGTTTCGACCTGCCCGACGCCAGAGGAATTGCCGTTTGATCACGATGAAGCGACGCGACTCTTGAACTCACGATTTTATAACCTCGATCAGCGAAAGTCGTTCGACTACACGGCCCGCCGGTTGCCCGATGGCCGACTGGAGCTGAGCGCAACCCGCTTGGACAGTAGCGATCTGAGCGCGCATACCAAAGTTCTCCAAGAGTTTGGGTACGAGGGTGTTAGCTTTGCGCTTTTGAACTCGCATGAGTATGGACGATTCCTCTCGTACGACACAACGACGGATCGGCCCGTCGAATCGGTTATTGCTGCGCGCGTTGCGGTGTACGATGGCGAGCTCGCGGCGCAAACCGGCGAACGCCATCGATTTGGCCGCGTGGACGATGCGGTGGACGCACATGAATTCTTTCGCGAGCATTGCACCGATTACTGGGCTGGCTACAAGGCTTATAACGAACTGCTTGCTCGGCATTTGGCCGGCGATACGCTCCAACCACCACTCCAAAAGTATTTGCTGAAGTGTCTGGAAGGCCAGGAGCAGGTTGGCCAGAGCGTCCTCAGCCAGGAACGACTAGGGCGCCTCCGGACTCAGCTACAGCTCGGTAAGGTCACGATAGATATGGCGATGAATTGCCGGGAGCTCTTGATCTACGACCATCACGCGACGCTGACAAGGCTTCTGAAGCAATACAACGAGACAGGACAGGTTGATCAGCTTGTTTACGAAGCTGGCGGTGACTTTATGGGTGCCTACGCTGAGGCCGCGAGCAGCAACGGTACGGCCGCAGCAGCGGCGGGCGAGACGTTTGCTGGTTGCGAGACAGCCACCGGCGTCAACAGCCTCAGCAACGCAGCGCAGACAGCTGCCAGCAGCGGTATGTCGCTCGAGCAAGTACTCCGTGCGCAAGAGGAAGAAGCCGCGCACTGTCTGCGCATTCAGTTGTACGGCTACACGATTCGTCGGGACGTGCATTGTCCATTCTGCGACAAGCAAGTTGACGCCCGTGACACGACGGCCGCGATCGAGTGCCTAGCTGAAGACTGCCGAACGGTCCTGAACAAAGCTACGGGTGACATTACGAACCTCAGGCGTGATGAGGGATCGGCCACCGAGACCGAGAACCAGAATGTCGTGAGCTTAGAGCGCTCCGCAAAACTTCGCTCAGGCCAAATCTACGAACTTGGCGAAGCAAGCTATCGTCGCGAGCAACATACGGTTGTAGGTGGCGCGCAGATTATCTACATCGACCAGACAGGCCAGACGATTAGTGGCATGGAAGCGGCAGAGCTCGACGCAATTATTTCTGCGCAGATTTCAGTTGAGTCTCAAGCAGCATAAGGTGCTTTTCGCGGTAGCCTTCAAATTCTTTGTGGCTGAGGCCAGCCCGCTTTACGAAGTTGCTGATGCGCTCTGAGCCGATGAGGTGCGGCATCATCACGTACGTGGCACCCAGGTGGTAAAGGGACGCGGCTTCTTCGTAATTGTCCGAGTGACAGATGACGATGGCGTGCGGATTGACTCGTATGATGTGTGAAAGCAGTATTTGGTTGGTCTCGAAGTCGGTGATGGTGCTGACGATAAGCTTAGATTTGCTGATGTTCAGCTCTTCGAGTAGCTCCAGGTCGGTTGCGTCTCCGTACATGAAATCGATGTTTTTGCGCTCCAGATCCTCCACGACTTCGGGGTTGTAGTCGACAACGATAAACTTGCGTCGCATTGAGCGGAAGGCTTTCACGAATTCCTGGCCGCCTTTGTGGTAGCCGAAGAGTACCAGCGGATGCTGTGTGTTCTGGTAGCTTTCGGCGCGGACAACTTTGCGCTCAAAGAATCGAAGACTGTGCTCGAGCGTCGCAAATAGTTCGTCGTCGTATTTCATGAGGTAGGTTGAGATGGCGATGGTAAAGATTGCGGTCAGCGTGATGATCGCGCTGACTGTTTCGTCGATGACACCGTTGGTGGCTGCCAGGACAACGAAGATCAGGGAGAATTCACTCACCTGGCTGAGCGTTAAGGCGCTCTTGAAGCTTGTTTGTTTGGTGTAGCCAAGGCCGCCAAGGCTGGCGAGCGCGCTGAATGGCTTCACTAAAATGACGATGAGTGAGAAGACAAAGGCCGGCCAAAGCGCCTCGCCGACGTGTGCGAGGTTAAGCCCCTCACCCAGTGCGATAAAGAAAACAACGACAAAGAAATCACGAAGTGGCTTGAGGCGAGCGGCTGCCTCCTGGGCGTAGGGAAGTGAGGCCAGGCTGACGCCAGCGAAAAGCGCGCCTACTTCGATGGAAAAGCCAGCTACTTCGAAAAGCGTCGCGATCCCAAAGCCCCAGCCGAGCGTGAACAGGAACAAAAATTCCTGGCTTTCAGCAACGAAGCGTGACAGTCGTGTGAGGATTTGAGTACTTGTGAGCAGAAGCGCTCCGGCGAGCAGTAGGCCTTTGAGTCCCAGCCACGCAATATCGGGAGGACTGATGTCGCCGGTTTTGCCAGCCGCTAGCAGGACGAGCGCGATGCTCGCCACAACGTCCTGAAGCAGAAGGACGCCGATGCTGATCTGGGCGTAGAGACGACCTTGTTCGCGTTTGTCGTTTAGGATTTTGATAATAATAATGGTGCTGCTGAACATCAACGCCACGCCAATGACGAGCGCAGTCGTGCGATTAAAGCCAAACAGCAGCGCGGCTAAGTAGCCGACGCCTAGTGTTACGGCCATTTGGATGGATGCTGTAAATAGCACAACTTTGCCGAGGCGTCCGATGACTGCGGTGTTCAGCCCCAGGCCAATAATAAAGAGCAGCAGCGTAATACCGAGATTACTAAAGATCGAGAACGCTTCGCTGTCAGGAACTAAATGCAGAAATGCCGGTCCTAGCAAAACGCCAGTCAAAATATAGCCGACAATTAATGGCTGACGCAGAAGGCGCATGAGGCCCGATACGACGACGGCCAGAACAATGACGAGGCTGAGTATGCCAAACAAACTAATATCCATAGGTTGCTTCTATTATGCCATATCCTGCGCGCTTTGGTCGGGCGAACTTCTTATGCTTAGTGCTATACTGGATGCAAGATAGGGGCTCGGGTTATGATTACCTACTACTACAAAAACCTCCGCAGCAAACAAGTCAGCGAGCTGGATGAGTATCATCCTGGCTGCTGGGTGTATGTGCAGCAACCAACCGAAGATGAGCTTGCTTTCCTTGTGAAGCGGTTCAAACTCGAACCCGGCCACCTCGAGGACGCAATGGACGAAGATGAGATGCCGCGCCTCGAGAAAGAGGCCGACAAGAGTTATATCTTCATGCGCTATGCTTACACGACGAGTGACTTGGAGCTGACGACCGCACCGCTACTATTTATCGTCGGGCCAGATATTCTGATCACGGTGTCGCACGGTGAAATTCCTCGACTGCAGCGCTTCATGACCGGTAAGGTCGAGTTTGCCACAACTCAACGTGCCAAGCTCGTGCTGCAGATTCTGTACCAGATCGTCGACGAGTACGAGATCTTCATTAATAACATTAGCCGCCAGACGAAGATGATTCGGTCCAGGCTTCGTGGGCACGAGATCGGCAACCAAGACTTTGTCGACTTTGTGCTTATCGAGGACGAGCTGAATGAATTCTTGAGCGCGCTGCAACCAACAACTGCGATCTTGCGTCGATTGCTGCTGGGCAAACACATGCAGCTGTACGAGGAAGACCAAGATCTCGTCGAGGACTTGCTTCTGAACAACGAGCAGTCGATTGAGAGTTGTAATGCTAACATCAAGACGATCATCAACATCCGCGAAGCTTATTCGACGATCAACTCGAACAATCTAAACCGCAGCATGAAAGTGCTGACGGCATTTACCGTCCTTATCACTTTGCCGAACGTTATTTATGGTATGTACGGTATGAACGTCCCGCTGCCATTTCAGCATGAGCCGTGGGCCTTTGCGTTTGTTTTTCCTCTGAGCCTGGGCCTGAGTTGGCTCGTCTTTATCGCCGCGAAGAAGAGACGTATTTTCTAAACTGAACATAACCAGTATAGTAAAGACATCACGAGGAGTATAAGAGCGCGATGTCTGAAAAGAAAGACTTTATTACCCGAAGCGCGGAGTTACCTGCTGAGGCGCTAGAAAAAACAATTGAACTGACCGAAACCGCTGGACGTATCCTGTCGCATGACCGTGCCTTTAAGAAGTCTAAAGACTACTGGCGAATGCTTGGCCCAGGCCTGACGACTGGCGCGTCTGACGATGATCCATCGGGCATCACGACGTATTCGCAGACGGGCGCGCAGTACGGATTTCAGCTGTTGTGGCTGGCGCCGCTGACGTTCCCACTGATGGCGATCGTGCAGGAGATGTGCGCGCGCATTGGCCTGGTGACTGGTCGCGGACTAGCTGGGAATATTCGAGCGCACTTTTCGAAGAAGGTTTTGTACCTGTGTACGGGGCTGCTCTTTGCGGCCAACGCGTTCAACATTGGCGCGGACCTAGGCGCAATGGCGAAGGGCTTGCAGCTGCTATATCCGCAGGCGAACTTCGCATTGCTGGTGGTTGGCTTCGCGATTCTGAGCGTCGGCCTCCAGATTTTTACTCCTTACGCCAAGTATGCCAAATATCTGAAGTGGCTGGCGATGATTTTGCTAGCCTACGTCCTGTCGGCGATATTAGCTCACCCGAACTGGGGTGAAGTACTGAAGCACACGGTATTGCCGAGTATTACGTTCGATAAGGATCAGTTGCTGCTTATCTGTGCTATCTTGGGTACGACAATTTCGCCTTATTTGTTCTTCTGGCAGACATCACAGGAAGTCGAGGAGCAGATTTTGCTCGGTCGAACGTCAATTGCCTTGCGTAAGGGTGCCTCAAAGGCTGACGTGAAGAGCATGCGAATCGACGTCTGGAGCGGCATGTTCCTGAGCAATGTCGTGATGTTCTTTATCATTGCAGCGTGTGGCGGGATCCTATTCACGCATGGTATTACAAATATCACCTCTGCGGCACAGGCGGCTGAGGCGCTCAGGCCGTTCGCTGGCGACTACACGTATTTCCTGTTTGCGATCGGTATTATCGGCACTGGCCTGCTAGCCATCCCCGTCCTTGCTGGCTCGAGTAGCTACGCGTTGGCCGAGAGTCTGAAGTGGCGAGAGGGTTTGTACCGCAAGCTGAAGCAGGCGCAAGCATTCTACGGAACGATTATTATCTCGATGCTTGTCGGTCTGGCGATGAACTTTATCGGGCTGGATCCGATTAAGGCGTTGATTTACTCGGCTATTGCGAATGGTTTGGTGGCGCCGATCGTCCTTTTCTTGATTGTTCGCCTGAGCAGCAACAAAAAAGTCATGGGTGAGTGGGCGAATCGGCCAGCTATTACGGCGATTGGCTGGACTATTACGGCCATCATGACGGTGAGTGGCGTCGCTGCGATAGTGTCACTGTTCGCATAAAATGGCCCCATATAGCGTAGTGCTTATGATTGACTCGTTTTCTAAGGTTTGTTAGATTTGTCTTTGTGTTGCCGTGTAGCGACCGGCTACTCGATAGTAAACAAGGAGCATCTATGCCCATTGACATTCGCAAGGTCCCATCTAGGACTAAGCGCATAGAGGTGGAAATCGTTCCCGCCGAGTGGCAACTATATATAGCCGCCTAGTAAATAACCCGCCAGATCATCTGACGGGTTATTTTTATTCCCCTTTGAACGCTTATTGCTGGTAATTGGACCGTTACTCGTCCTCCCGTCACCCTCCCTCCGGCTTGGGCCTACGGAGCTAGACGCTCCTTCGTCGCCGGGCTCCGATACCGTCGGAACTATGACGGTCGAACGAGTACCGGCTGACGTTAACCGACCGAGTTCCTCAGCCAAGCGGCAACACCTAAGACCAGAAACATCCTGTTTCCCAGGCGAACGGAACGAACTTTTGTGAGTGTAGTGTTTTCTGGGCGTAGGTGTGCCGATTCGGCGTGATGGAATTTTAGCAAATCAAAAACACCGGCGAGCAAAACGCTCGGCCGGTGCATTGATGGCGCGTGGATGGTGTTGTTACTGAATCTGAATCTTGCGAGCCTGCTCTTGCTTCACTTTCATGAAGCTGACAGTCAGTACGCCGTCTTTCAGAAGAGCTTCTACCTCTTCTTCTTTAACGGCTACAGGCAATGCGATGGTGCGAGAGAAATCGCCCCAGTAGCATTCCTGGATGTGCCAGTGCTCGACGTCATCGTCACCACTGCTGAGGGTACCGCTGATGGTCAAAATACCATCAGAGATGCTTACGTCCAAGTCTTGCTTGTTTACGCCTGCGGTACGAGCCTTCACGACAAGTCGTTCGGCCGTCTCGTAGACGTCTACAGCCAACTGGCCTGGTACGCCCTCTTCTTCTTCCCAATTTTCATCTGCTTGAACTTGCTGTTGATTGTCACCCACCTGAGCATCGTCGTCGTCATTCAGGAATGCCGCCGCGAGTTCGTCTTCCATCAGAAGATCGTCGTTTTGCTTCTGTCCCCGTGCCATTATCATCCTCCACTTTTTCGTAAAAACTATAGGCTCTTTTGGGTTGCTCTATAGTGACGATTATAGCGGAAACTGTTAAAGTATTGCAATATTATACTGACGAGAAGTAAAAATGACATCATTACTCGAGAGAACCATAAGTATAATTGCCCCAAATCACTGCATTTCGTGTAGTAAAGAAAGCAACGTTCTGTGCGTTTCTTGTGGTGCGGCCGCATTTAGCGAGCATCCAAATGTTTGCTACTTGTGCAATAAACCAGTGATTGATTCAAGCGTTTGCAAGTCCTGCGCTGGGCAAACAGCAATAGAACATGTGTGGATGGCGACGACATATGAAGGGGTTGTGAAGCGTTTAATCCGCGCATATAAGTTCGATCGGCTTCGTTCTGCGTACGAACCGCTGGCGTCGGCAATGACAGACGCACTTCCCTACTTTGACCATGAACTGGTCGTTGTGCATATACCGACGGCACCAAGTCGGGTGCGTCAGCGCGGCTATGACCATTCATTATTGCTTGCACGCTCACTTGCCCGCAATCGTGGCTGGAAGCAGCTGAGCGCGCTTAGGCGGCGTCATAACCTGCGACAAGTAGGCGCGAGTCGCACAGAGCGACAGAAGCAAGCGCAGTCGGCTTTCGAATTGAAATCGTCGAAGGGGCTTACAGGAGTGCATGTGCTCCTCATCGATGACGTGACAACCTCCGGCGCAACGCTCACTGCCGCCGCCCACCTTCTGAAGCGCGCAGGCGCTGCAAAAGTAGACGCTGT
>FTKL01000056.1_pt1 | contig 14272 bp, 20 predicted proteins | sample 2434061 | NCBI WGS metagenome assembly FTKL01 (sample SAMEA3914816, study PRJEB12502) | metagenome | biome: forest; material: soil | place: USA | collected 2011-09-16 | depth 0.3 m
GTCCTGGACGGTGATCTCGCCGCCGTCGGCAGTGGGGACGGTGAGCCACTCGTCGGGCGCGCCGGGAGCGGTCCAGTGCTCGAAGGGCAGGCCGGCGGCGGCCAGGGCGGCGAGCAGCATCTCCTTCGGGCTCTGCGTCGGCGACGCCTGGGGGACCGGATCGGCGTGCAGTGCGAGCACGCCCTTGAGGTGCGCGGCGGCCTGCTCCACGGTCGTGTCGTGCAGGGTGCCGGTGGCGTGATCGGTGAACGTGGCCGGGTCGGTGATGCTCCAGGACAGGCCGTCCGCGTCGAAGAGCGCGCTCAGGATGAACGGATGGCCGTTGATGTCGACGGCGACGAGGGCGTGGCCCAGGGTGAGGGCGTGGGTTCCGATCGTGGCGACGGTGCCGGTGCGGTTGAGCTCCCCGGCGAGTTCCCGCGTGGTGACGTCGGTGGTCATGGCGTTCCTTGTCGTGATGGACCGGCCGCCGCGCGGAACCTCAGCGCGGCGGCCGGTGGGGTGGGGAAGGTGGACGGGGCGGTCAGGTGCTCGGCACGACCGAGAGGATGACCACCTCGACGTCGTCCGTAGCGGCGGAGGGGTCCTTGGCGATCAGCCGGGCGAACGTCGTGGCCTTGCGCTCGGCCTCGTCCGGGGTGTCGGCGATGATGGCGAACTCGTGGGATCGGCGGCTCTCGGCATCGACGGTGTACTGCGGCATGGTCAGGTCTCCTCTGCCGTCAGTTGTTGGTAGGGATCGCGAGCGGGAGGTCGGCGGCGTCCTGCGGGATGAGACCGCGCTCCGTGGCGGCACGGTTGAGCACCGCCGCGAGCCCGGGGGCCAGGGTGCGAAGGCGGAGGTAGCGGGCACCGAACCCGTTGCTGTGCTGCGGGAAGCCGTTGGCCAGGAAGGTGGCGTCGACGGCCCAGAACGGCTCCCCGATCAGGCGGGAGACGAAGAAGTTGGTCGAGTGCTCCGGGGTGCCGCTCGGCTCGCTCGCGACGCTGACGTGGGCGTACAGCCCGTGGCACTCGCCGCCGAAGATGTTTGGCTCGCGCCTGATCTCGACCTTCTCGATCCCGACGTGCACCGTGCGGCGTCCGCCTTCGCCGGTGATCTCGACGGGCTGCAGGGTGGAGGTGGACATGGGCGTTCCTCTCGGGGGTTCGGATCGGGTGGCCGACCGGGGCGCCAACCCCTGCCGACAGATAGAACTATACCACATTCAAGCGCTGTCATGTGGCGTGGGTCGCGCTCTTGTCCTTCAGCGCTTCCAGCACCAGATGGACCTGGGCCCGGGTCAGCCCCGTCAGGGCCAGCGACACCTTCGCCATGTCGTCCCTGGTCTCGACCTTCGCGTCCGCGTCGCCCTCCTCCAACAGTCGCAGGTGCACCGTCAGCCCCTCGCGGGGCAGGTTGGTGAAGTGGCCGCCAGGGTGCGAAAACTGCTCCAGCAGCGCCCGGGCGAACTCCGCCCGGCCTCCGCCGGCCACCGCGCGAGCGTGAACCGCGTCCACCGCCCGCCCGAACGCCGCGTCGTACGGCGCCAGGAAGCGGCGGCCCACATCGCGCCCCAGGGTCTCCAGGGACCTGCCCAGGCTGAAGCACGGTCGCGGGCGCTCGCGGTCCTCGTAGTAGCCCGGCACGTCCGGGTACCGGCCGGTCGCGCGCAGCCGGGGCGAGCCGTCCGGGGCGGGCCGGCTCCTCATGCTCAGCCAGAAGGCGCGACCGCGACCGTCGGAGACGAAGCGGCGGTAGCCGGCGTGGCCGTCGAAGGGGTCCGGCGCGATGTGCCAGGGTGCCCCCAGCTCGGCGACCAGGTCCTCCACCCGGTCCGCGGGGAAGTCCAGCATGCTCTCGTGTCCTCTGCTCAGGCCCGGCCGGGCCTGCTCGTCTCGGGGTGGTGGGTGCGCCCGCCACGGGGGCGGGCGCACCCGGTCCTTCCTGTCAGGCCAGGTCCAGTGCGCGCCTTGCGGAGGCGTGGTAGACCAGCGCCGCCTGCCTCGCGACGTCCACCCCCGGGTGCGGGTCGGCGTACCTGTCGGAGGTGAGCGGGTCCTCCCTCGCCACCGCCGTGACCAGTGCGGTCAGCAACGCGGCCAGGCTGGTCCGGTCGATGGCCTGGTCCATCAGCACCGCGCCCGTGGGGGTGTGCACGATCCGGTAGCGCCGCCAGTTCGGCCGCTCCGGGAAGGTGCTGTCGTGCGTGTGCGCCTCAAAGTCGCCGAGCAGCGCACTCTCCAGGGCCGGGCCGGGCTCGGGAATCCGGTGGCGATCGTCGATGCCGGTCATCGCGTCACCGCCAGGCGCATCGGAATGCCCAGGCCGATCTCGTCGACCAGACCAGTGGCCCGCGCCTCCCGGTCGAGAAGGCCAGCCAAGGCGGGGAGGATGCCGACGAACGGAGTTGCGGGCGGGGTGATGCCCGCCAGGTGGCCTCCTGTCCTACGCCCCGAACCGAAGGGACGGCTCAGGTGGGGGAACCCGTTCGCCCCGGTCACTCCGTCGACGTGCCAGGCGGCCTCACCGGACAGGCGCGACACCGCGAAGGTCATCGGCCGCGCGCCTCGCTCCTCTGCGAACAGCAGGACCCCCAGCAGGCCCCTGGTGCGCCCGACGAAGTCGTTGGCCTCCTTGCTGTCGAGCGCGATCACGCGGGCGTACGCGGTGAACTCCCGGTCACCGGCCTTGAGCACCACCGGCTCCAACTCGCGATCGGGCTTCGTCTCCTGGGACATGCGTTCCTCCTGGCGGGTCGGTGAATCGAGCGGCCGAGGGGCGCCAACCCCTCCGACATAGAGAAGCATACCACATTGCAGCCCCGAGTGTATGCGGCCTGGTCATCCCGCCAGGGGTCGGGCATGTGCCTTCCGGTACCGCAGGTCGCGGGCACTGACCCCGTACAGCCCTCCGGCTCCTGCTTCAGGCTCTCGAAGGTCGGCGCCCGGCCCGCGGGGCGGGCGGCGGGCCGGGCGCCGACCACTTTGGCGCCGGGCTTGGAACTCCCCTCGACCGAGAGGGGGTCCGTCGCGTCGACCGGCTCCCTTCCCGTTGGCGGTGGCCCTAGGGGCTGCCATCCGGTAGTGCGCCTTGGCATTCCACCAGGTAGTCCGGGTCCGCGACCCGCGCCTCCTGGCTGGAGCCGGCCCAGTCGGAGTCCTTCACGGACTGCACCAGATGCCCGGCCGGGCACAGGACGATGACCCGCCCGTACCCGGTCCGGCGTACCAGCGGCCGGCTGCGGTGCGTGCTCACGACTCGCCCCGGGCCTGCTCGAACGCCGCCAGGACCGAAGTGCCGAATACCCGGTCGGCCAGGGCTCGGCGCTCCTTCTCGGGGTGGGCGGTGAGGATGTCCTCGATCTCGGTGGCGGTGGCCAGTACGTTCCCGGCCCGGTCGCACGCCCCGGTGAAGATCAGGTCGCCGTCGGAGGCGATCAGCAGCCCAGGCTCGCCCTGGTGCTCCTCGGTGCGCAGCTTTGCGACCAGGCCGGTGCCCCCGGCCGCCTCGACCAACTCGGCGAAGAACGCCCCGGCGTTGGTGATCGAGTACGAGTGCCACTCGCCGGTGGTGTCGTGATCGGTGAGCTCGAAGTGGTCGATCAGCGCGAGGAACAGCTCCTCGGCAGCGTCCTGCGGGTGCGCTGCGATGATCAGGTGCGCGTATCGGTAGTCGCTCATCGGTTCGCCCCCTCGGCTTCCGCCGCGCGGGCCTCGTCGCGGCTCCGGGCGGCCATCAGGTCGCGAACGTGGTAGCCGGTCGGCGACCAGTAGGCCGCGTGCAGAGCCGCGAGCTGCTCGGGGGTCGGGGCCCCGGTGGGAGCGGCAGGGCGGCTGTGCCGCTCCCCGGTCTCTCGTCGGCCCACCCGGCCGAACTCCGCCGTGGCCATCTCGCAGCACGCCGAGCACTCCCACGCCGCGTGGGGGGTCAGCATGTCCGTGTGCTCGTAGTGGCTGAGCAGGTGCCGCCTGGCGGCCTCGTGGTCGGTGAAGCCGATGTCGAGGACGATGCCGGCGCAGGACACCCAGCGCCACAGGCCGGCCGCCTTGCCGCGCCAGGTCCAGCCGATCAGGTAGACGTCGCTGTAGACCGGGCGCCACAGGTCGGGGGAAGCGCATCGCCCCACCGTGCGCACTAGGTGCAGCGCATCCTCGGGGAGCAGCAGCACCTCGTCCTCGGCGAGGGCTGCCTGATAGTCGTCGTCGTGCTTGACGTCGTAGTCGAAGCCGTTCATCAGGTGGTTGTCTCCAGAGCTTCGATGGTCGCGTGCCGCGACCGGGGAGGGTGGGCAGAAACGGGACCGCTTGTTGCGGCAGTTGGGAGCGGGGTTGGTCGCCGCATCGGCGGTCAGTCCTCGGTGAAGGTCGCGTTGAGGGTGCGCCCGTCCGTCGTGGTGACGACCACCGACCACGGGCCTGCGCCGGTCGTGGGGTTCGAGAGGGTCACGTCGGCGATCCCGGAGCTGGCCTTTTGGGCCTGCGCCACCAGGAGTTGGAACACCTGGTGGCGCAGGCTGAGGCTGTTCACCGAGCCCCCGCCGGAGTGCTCTGGAGCGTCGCCGCGCACGTCGCGTCATGGGTCGCGTCGCCTCCCGCGTGCGCCGCGCGCCAGTCGACGGCTGCCGACGTGAGGCCGAGGGCCTCCAGCAGGTCCGCCATGGCGCGGCTCGCGCCGCACGGCAGTGCTCCGGCGGCCTCGGTGCTGCCGCTCACGGCCCCGAACTGGTCTGCCAAGTCCGACAGTGATGCGCCCAGTCCGGACGGCCTTCTGTCGGCGGGTCGGCCGACGAACGAGATGTCGGTGGGGTGGGTGAGGTCGGTGGAGCCGATGGTTCCCGCGTCCGAGTACCGGTGCCAGTAGTCCCACCCGGCCGCCTCGAACTTCTCCGCGATGATCGAGGAGACGGTCTGGAGCTGCTCGGTGGAGAGTGATGCGCGGTAGGTGACGCTCAAGCCGTCCTGCCGGTACCGGCAAGAGAACGGGCTGCCGACTTCGGACGCCACCGCGGCGAGTGCCGCGCCGATGAGCGGTGCCGCATCGAGCGCAAGGGCCGTGGTGGGGTGCATGAGGACTCCTGGGGTGGATGTGATCGAGTGAGCGGAGGGGCGCCAACCCCTTCCAATAAGAGAAGCATACCATATTCAAAGGCCGTCGAGTGGCCTTTCTGGTGCTGGAAGCATGCCAGCGGGACGCACCCGCGAAGCCGGGGCCGCCCGCGAGGCGGCCCCGGCCGGGGCGCGTCCGGCTAGAACGGAGGGTCGAAGGACGTGGCCGCCAGCACGTACGCGCCGACGCTCCACGACCGGCCATCGCACTGCACCACCACGGTGTCGGCGCCCCCGGTCACCCTGCCATCGGTTCCGACCGTGGTCGTCGTCACCACCGTCAGCGGGCGCCCCGAGTCGTTGACGGTCCGGCCGCCCAGCACGCGGGCGATGTCCACCTCGCTCGCCAGGTCGATAGGCACCGTCGCGCCGGGCCGGTGACAGTCCTCGCAACCGCAGCCCGGCGGGTGGATCGAGTGGGGATGGTTCATCGTGATCTCCTCCTTCGTGTGGAGCCGACATGCGTCGGCCCGTTCAGGGCGGCCGGGCGCCACCGAGGGCACCCGGCCGGGGTCAGGCGCTCAGGCCGGCGCTGGCTGCTGCTGGGCGGGAACGGCCACCGGATCGCCGTCGACGGCGGACCGTGCGGCAGGGGGCAGCCCCGCCCGCCTGACGGCCTGGGCGCTCCAGAGGGCCTGGAAGCCAGGCATCGCTTTGTCCTCGACGACATCCGGAACCGCGACGAAGAACTGCTCCGTGGTCGGGTACTGGTCCTCACGACGCGCGAGCCACACCCGCTCCACGCCTGCGGCATCCTCGACCGCCAGGCCCTGTCGGCCCGCGGACCGCCGCAGCATCCCGGCGGCGGCCGCGCGGGACCTCGGCGGCCCGACCCGCTCAAGGGACCGCCACACCCGACCCTTGCGCTGCGGGTCCCAGCACATGGCGGAACGCTGCTCCGGCGGGCACTGCTGCCCCTTCAGGGCCCGGCACGCCGGGCACCGCACGCTCTCCGGCGTCCGGGCACACGCCTCGCACCGCGGGCCGTGCTGGTCCGCGCACCACTGCGAGCGACGAGCCGTCAGCACGCGCCGGACCCGCACCACCGACCACAGCACGGATGCGAGCTCCTCCTCGGCGGCGGCCAGGGCGGCGGTATTGCCGTCCTGGGCGAGCAGCCCGGCCAGGGACGTGCCGCCGGCGTACAGGGTCGTCAACGGATTCAGGGCGTGAGCCGTCCACTCCAGGCACACCGCCTGGGCGACCTCCGAGGGCAGTCTCCGAGCGCGCTCCAGATGCGCCTCCCGGGAGGCCGCAACGGAAGGAAATGGACATTCGACGCAATACGATTTGGGCCAGTCGACGCCGAACGCCTGGCGCAGCCCGGTAAGGATGGCCGGGCGGGACATCTGCCAGGCGATGAGCGGGTACCAGGGGCGGCGGCCGTTGGTGGTGAACCCGGTGTCCTTGCGGGCGCGGCCCGTCTCGTCGGCGTCGTAGCCGATGATGTGCCGGTAGCCGGGCGGCATGTGATCGGCTGCCCAGTTGTCGATCACCCAGCCCTTGTACTTGATCGAGCAGTGGTGATGCCCCCCGCTGTACATCGGCAGCGTGCCGGAGGCGCGCAGTTCGTCCGACAGCCTCCAGGGTCCGGCCGGCTCGATGTCGAAGGGGTGGTGGGTGTCGGAGAGGATCAGGTATCCGTCCGCGTCCCGCCGTCCGCCGCGGGCGACCTGGACGTAGCGCACGCCCTTCTCGGCCAGCAGGGGCAGCAGGTGGGTCCGGGACAGGCCGATGGTGTCCGACCACTCGTCACCCGTCATGGCCGTCACGACGGTCAGGTTCGAGAAGTCCGGCCGGATGCCGAAGGCGGTCGGATCGCCGAGCAGGCGCCATGCGACGTACACCGAGTCGGCGCCCAGTCCGAGGCTCAGCAGGACCTGGTCGTCGGGTGTGGGCGGCGCCAGGGCGGCGGCCGCGAGGGTGGGCGCAACGGTGGGCATGGGGCTCTCCGGGGATCGGGTGATCGAGTGTCCGGCCGGGGCGCCAACCCCAGCCAACATGAGAAGCATACCACATGTTGACGCTGCTTTGGTGTACGCCGGATCTCTTGCGGGTGCCGTGAGCCGCCGACGGCCGGATCGCCATGGGACGCCGCCGGGCGTGCGGCGTGCTCCGGGTGGCATCCTCGTCCGGCGCCGACGCCACCCGGTGCTGGCCAACTCCCTCTTCTTGAAGCCAGGTTGGCGGATTCGTGGGCGCCGGCCCCTTGGGCGGGCGAGCCTCGCGTGGCAGGGGCGTGCCGGTCGTGACGGAGGTGTGAGCGGGGCGGGCATCTCGCTGGCCGCGCCCTCGGGGTGCGGACCGGCTCCGGCCGGACCGCACCCCTGCTCTGCGGTCATGGCCGGCGGTCGGCCGTCAGCGGACGGGTCGGTGGGTAGATGCCGCGGGCCGTCCCCGTGGCCTCGTCCCGTTCCACCGAGGTGAACAGGCCGGAACCGTAGTGCGCGGCGGCGGCGATGTGGTCCAGCAGCTCGTGGGGGATGGCTCGTCGCGCCTCGGGGTCAAGGGCACCGTGCAGGGCCAGCGGCTCGTGGTGGGCGATCCACCAGGCCCGGCCCACCGCCCTGACGTCCAGCCCGGGGGCGGTCAGCCCAGGGCAGCCGTTGACGAAGTTCATGACGGCTGCGAGCAGGTGGTTCGCGTGAGCGGAAGGCAGGCACTCGGGTGTCAGGACCGGCGCGGGAGCGGTGGCCGGGGCCTGCCGGAGGGAAGCCTGCTGCAGTGCTCCCACGCAGAGCGCCCCGACGAACGGCAGGTGCTCGGAGATCAGGATCTCTGATGTCCCGGTGGAGCCCAGGTAGGCGAAGAGCGGATCGGCGAGCGTCTCCCGCATCCAGCGCGAATCTCGGGCGCAGTAGTAGAAGTGCCCGGTGGGGCGCCTGCTGAATGTGCAGGTGAGGCGCCTGGTTGCCGGGCTGCCGCAGCGGCGGCTGCCCGGCCCGGTGATCAGTTGGCAGCTGTACGTTCTCATGTTCGCGGGTCCTCTCTGTGGTGGGAACGGGAGCGGATCCGAAGAGCCGCCCCCGTTCCCGCCGTTGATCGAGCGCTCAGGCAAGGGCGCCAACCCATGCCATCATTGAGAAGCCTACCACATTGCAAGACTGACTAAGTTGTTGCGTGCGCGCCTCCCGGGTGGCCGATGCGTCAGGACACCCCGGTCGTCGAACCCGCAGTGCCGCCGATGTCCGCCTCCGGGCCGGCGGCGCAGTAGGGACGCAGACGGCGCTCCTCAACGCCCCACCGATCGGGGTACTGGCACCACTCGTACGGCCGGGCCTCGGCCGACAGGAGCATGCACAGCACCTCCTCGTCCTCGCTGGAGTCGTCCAGATCCACGGGAAGCCGGTCGTAGACCGCCCCGGCGATGTACAGCAGGCGCACGACGGCCCGCAGATCGGTGTCGTTGGCGCAGTCCAGGTCACCCCACGAGCTCCGCAACTCGTCGTGCTCCGGACCCAGGTCGGGCATCTGCGCTCCGACACGAAAGTCGAACAGGACCGCGCCGACCCCGTCGCGGACGTCCTGGAGCAGGAGGTGCCAATCCCGCGGGTTCTCGTCCTCGACGTACAGGGTCAGATACGCCGCCCCGGGGAACTGGACGGCCAGGGTGTCGGCCACCAGGCGGGCGACCCGACGGGCCTGCTTCCGCTGCGCCTCGGCGGCGGCGAGCCAGGCGGTGAATGGGGCGGTGGGCGGGGCCGGGTCCGCCGGCGCGTGCACGGGGGTGTTCATGGTGGGTCCTCCAAGTTCGTTGGCTCGGCGGTGTCGCCGGCGTGCTGGGCTGGTTGGTACGCCGCCGCGCTCGGCGGCGCGGCGGCGAACCGTTGTCAGGCCAGGGCGTCCAGCACCATCAGGGCCAGGTCCACGTCACACTCCAAGGTGAGGATCATCCGGGTGCTGCGCGTGGGCCGGGAGTTCGGGGGGATCTGGACGGCGACGGTCACCGGCCCCATGCCGGGGCCGAGCAGCATGTCGTCCTTCTCCGGACTCGGTTCGTGGTGCAGCGCCGGGAAGGCGCGCAGCAGCACCGTGCTGGCGTCGGGCCGGGCGAGGACGATCGGCTCGGCATCGGCGGGCGGGAGTGCCAGGCCGAGAAGCTCGACGATCTTGGGGTGGCGCACTCCCTCGACGTACAGCTGCACCCGGCTCGGGCCGTCGATCCTGACGTACCCGCTCCACCTGGTCCCCGCCCCGCGCTTCCAGGCGACGAACTGCGCCCCGTCGCTGCGGTACGCCTCCACGCTCCAGTCGCGCCGGTCCGCGCCGATGCGGGCGACGGCTGTCGCCACGGTCCCGAAGGCGGCCAGTTCGACCACGGCCTGGGCGTCATCGGACTCCGGGTCCGGGAGGGCGGTCCGCAGGTGGCTCCGGGCGACGCCCGCCGCGAGGTTGCGGGCGCTGGCGAACCGGATGGGCATCCGGGTCTCCGGGGAGCTTGCCGCGTCGCCGCCCTGGATCACGACCTCGGTGTCGGTCACGGTGACCGTCACCCTGCGGGTGCGGTCGGACAGTTCGAGCTTGAGCGGGTGGCCGTCGGCGACGGTGAGGGTGGTGGCCCGCCACCGCCCGTCGCGGACGGGGAGCAGCGACGCTGCGCTGCGGACCAGCGATCCGACGATGGGGAGTTTCCAGCTCGGGCTGCTGGTGTCGATCGACGTCATGGGAGTGGGCTCCAGTTCCTGGGTGCTGGTGGATCGAGCGGCCGCAGGGGCGCCAACCCCTGCCGCTTGAGAGAAGTATACCACAATAGGGCGCCAATTGGAGATGCGATTCCGCCCTCCCCTGCGGCGGCGTCAGCAGGTTCCCCACGGCCGCGCCCGAAGCCAGCGCACCCGGCCGCGGGCCCGTTCCTCGGACACCTGCCACCGCTTGGCCACCAGCGCGGCGGTGACGGCCGCGGCGAGCTCGGCCTCCGCCTGCACCGCCACCCTGCTGTTGACGTACGCAGGCCACCCGCCGACCGGCTTGTCCCCCAGGAAGGCGATGGGGTGCACGTCCACCGACACCGTCCGCGGCAGGGTCGGGGCGGACAGCCGGAAGCCGACGCCGCCCGCGTCCGGGTCCGCCAGTGGTGCGCAGCCGGCGGCGGTGAGGATCAGGGCGCAGCCTCGTACGTTGAGCCGCTCGCCGTGGCCCGGGCAGATTCCAAGCTCCTCGTCCGCCAGCCGCGACGGGTCACCGACGGCGATGTTGGCGGCGAGCTGCTCGGCCGCCAACTGCTCGGCGACGGCCAGCCCCTGGTCGCTCAGTCGAACGATCGAGCGCCGGTCCGGGCGCAGCCGCATCCCCAGGCCCAGGCGCACCAGGTCGTTGCGCACGAGGGAGTGCGCGCTGATCCGGTGGCCTTCGTTGAAGACAGCGGACCTCAGGGCCTCGGTCTGCTTCTTGGTCAGGTTCTCCATGGTGGTGTCTCCGATCGACAGGTGTTCACGGGGCCGGCCGATCCCGCAGGGCCGGTCGGCCGGTTGTTGTTGGCGGGGTGGCGGCCGCTAGACTCGGAAGCGCATTCAGGCGGCCTCTCGTCGACGGTTTCGGCTTCGACGATGGTGGTTCTGGATCGAGTGAGAGCGGCAGACTGAGCGCGCCAACGCCCCCGGCAACGGTGGCCACCCCCTCGTGGGGTGGGCGGTCTGCCGCTCGTTCGACTTTCCGGCCGGTGTGACGGCTGGGCGCGGCCCCGAGGGACCGCGCCCGTACCGCGCTCAGGCGGCCAGCGACACCGCTGCGGCGTCCTGGGTGGCCGCGCTCGCCTCTCCCGTCGTCTCCTCGGTGCCCTCGTCCGCCGCGCCGTCGTCAGTGCCCTCCTCGGCCGCCTTCGGCCCGCCGTCCTCAGCCTGGCCGCCGTCCTCGTCGGACTCGTCGCCCTCGGCGGGCGTGCCGGACTCGGCCGCCGCCTCGCCGAGTGCCTTGTCCAGCTCCTTCTCTGTCTCGGCGGTGTTCTGCTTGGCCTTCGCCGCAGCCTCCTCGCGCTTCGCGTTCACCGTGGTGATGATCGCCTGCTCGCACTCCGCCAGGGTGTAGCCCTCACCGGCCAGGAACTCCAGCCAGCCAGCGGCCCCGTCATCGGGCGACTTCCACACGCCGTCGTGCATCTGCTCCCGCTCGAACGCGGCGGCGACCTGCGCGAGCATGATGAACGCCCGGCCCGCCCGCCCTCGCCGAGTGACCACGTGAGCGAACGGCTCCTGGTCGCGGCGGCCGGTGCCCTTGGGCACCTCCGTCTTGAGCAGCACCGCCACCTCGTCCAGCCGCCGCGACGCGTGGTAGTACCGGGGGAACCAGTAGGTCGAGCCCGCCGTGGCCAGCATGATCCACGACCACGCCGCGTCGGAGACCTCCTTGGGCCCGCCCTTGCCCGGGTTGATCAGCCGGATCAGGAAGGCCCTGCGCGCCTCCCGCGCGGCCCGCCACGCCTTGTTGCCCTCGATGACCCGCTTGCGCTCGGCCTTCGCCGCCGCCTTGTCCTCCGCGACCGGGAGCTGGGCGGCCTGCTCGGCGTTGAGGGTGTGCCCGTTACCGGACCAGTTCCGGCAGGCGAAGACGGCGCGGTTCTTGTCGTCGTCGATGTACGCGGCGTGGTCCGGGCAGAGCTCCGCGTGCGCCTTCGGGGTCAACTTCTTCCCGGCCGGGGTCACCAGGTGCGACAGCGGCCGGACCTGGCTGGCCTTGTCCCACGCGGCGTAGCGGACCACGGGGACACCGGCCGCCTCCAGTTCGGCGACCAGCTCCGCGCGCTTGACCTTGTCAGCCAGGTTCAGGCGTAGCCGCGCCATAGCCTGCTCCCAGTGCCCCCGCCCCTTGTCCTTCTCGGCCCGGTCCTTGCGCCGCGCCTCCGACAGCGCCCGCTCGGCATCCCAACCCAGCGACGTGACCTCGGACAGGTCGGCCAGCTCCACGAAGTCCCAACCGTTAGTGCTGAACTTGTCCAGCGTCTCGTCGTCGAGCTGCGCGGCACGCTGAGCAGCCTTGACCTCGGCGGGCTTGTACCCGAGACGGCGCGCGTGCTTGGCCAGCTGGCTCGGGGCGAGGTCCATCAGCGTGAGCTGGGTCAGGGCCTCGGTCTGGTCCCGCTTCGACGACGCCACCCGCTGCGTGTTCTCGATCAGCGACAGGACCAGCGTGTCATCGTCGACACCGACCAGGTCGTGGCGCACCAGCACGGGGATCTTGCGGCGCGGCTTGCCCTTGCGGTCGAACTCCCGGTTCGCGGCGAGCTGCGCCTTCCACCGCCGCTGGCCCTTGTAGATGCCGATCTTGCCGTCCGGCTGCGGCCGAGCGCCGACCGGCTCCTGGACGCCGATGTCCCGCACGGACGCCTTGAGGGTCGCGTCCGGCTCGGTGTTCACCTGCTTGCGGTGGTTGAACTCGTCGAGGACCAGGTCCTCGGGGAAGTGGTACTCCAGCGTGCCGACATCGTGGTTCGAGGCGTCCTCGGCCTCGACGGCCGGGTCCGGCTCGGTGGACTGCGTCTCGGCGGCGGTGTCCTGCTCCGCCTCGACGGTCGGGTTCTCGGTCATGGTCGCGGTCACGGTGGTGCCGTCCTTCGGGCTGGTCGGATCAAGTGGCCGGGAGGAGCGCCAACCCCTCCCAACAAGAAGAACTATACCACATCTAGCTCCTGGCGCGAAGCGGAATCAGCCCCGCACCCGCAGATCAGAGGTGGCGGGCGGTTCCACCGGTTGCCCGCGCCGGCCTGCCCGGCCATCCCACCCGAACGGCGGCCGATACGGCGCGGCGCCGCTGGGGGCCACGGCCGTCCCACGCCAGGGACGTGGAACGCCGCTCCTGCGCTCCGGCCCGAGACGGACTCATCCGGCCCGGCGGCCGGCACCGGGGAAGGGATCGGGAGCAGCCGCTCCACCGCCTCAAGCCATCAGCGGCCGGCGGCGGTCCGGGGCCGGTGACAGGCTGACTGCCCGGCGCCGGCCCCGAACGCCGGTCACCGGAAGTTCGTGTAGGGGGCCAGGATCCACCCGGGGTCATCCTGGGTGGGGGTCAGGCCAAGGTCGGACAGCGCGGCGCGCAGCCGGCCCTCCCAGGCCTCGGCGCGCGCCCGCTCCTGGAGCCCGGCGAAGTCCACCACCGCCCAACAGCCGCGCCCCACGGCGACCGAGTGCGCCGACAGGACGTAGGTCGGATGGTCGACGTGACCCTGCACCACGAGCCGCACGCCCCGCCGCTTCAACGCCGCCTCCTACTGCCGCCACTCGGCGACGCCGGCCGCGGGATCCGGGGCGAACCCCGCCGCGGCGAGTAGGACCTGTTCGCCGGCCTCCTCCAGGGCGATGCCGTGAGCCAGCCCGGGCCAGTCCGCCAGCAGTTCGCCGTACTCGTCGGTCTCGGCGACCTTCCACCCGCGCTCTTCACCTCCCAGTGCGAACCCGTATTCGAGCCGGGCGTCAGCCGTCACGCTCACCGCGGTGCCTCCCCATCTGGTCTGTCCGTACGGGCCCGGGGGCGGACCGGAATCCGGCCCCCGGGCGAGTGCCTTCTACTGCGGGGCGGCGTCGCCCTGGTCCGCGCCGCCCTCGCCCCGCTCCTGCTGGGCGGTGAGGTGCGCCGTCATCTCCTCGGCCGTCATCCTCCCGGTGATCTCCGAGTACGGGGCCGTCGCCGTCCTGCTGTCGGCGGCGTCCGCCCGGGCCACCACCGCGCCGGGGTTGTCCGGGTGCGGAACGGTCACCGTCTTCGCGTTCGTCCGCGCCACCTCGAACCACCGGCCCTTGTGGCGCAGGTAGTCACCCCGGGCGAAATCGGCCTTCTCCCACGGCCGCCCGCGCCTGGCCTCGGCCTCCTGAATGACGACCTGCCAGTGATCCAGCTGCCGCGCGAGAGCGTCACGCCGGGCGGTCCACCGCTGGTGGTCCTCCGCCTGCGTCTCGGGGTCCGTCCCGACGAGCGACTTCCCCGCCTCGGCGAGCTGCTGGCCCAGAGCCCCGACCAGAACCCGGGCCATCTCCTCGCCGCTCTTGCGGCCGCTGATCTCGTCGTAGGGGAAGTTCCACGTCCAGTCGAGGCGGGCGCCGACCTTCGTGACGACCGGCCCGTTCTCGTGGATGTGCGGGCCGGTCAGTGACTTGGCGTTGACCTTGAGCACCTCGTACCAGTCGCCCCGGGACTTCAGGAAGTCACCCGGCACGAAGTCGTCCGGCCCCCAGACCTTGAACCCCGCCGCCTCGGC
>FTKL01000119.1_pt3 | contig 14226 bp, 9 predicted proteins | sample 2434061 | NCBI WGS metagenome assembly FTKL01 (sample SAMEA3914816, study PRJEB12502) | metagenome | biome: forest; material: soil | place: USA | collected 2011-09-16 | depth 0.3 m
GTGGGCGGCGCCGAGCATGGCGACAAGCGGGTGTCCGGCTGGCAGCCGTCCGCTGGCGAACTGGCCGCCGGGCCACGTCACCGTGGCGGGTCGGGAGGACAGCCACGGGTCCCTAGCGCAGGCTTCGGCCACGCACGCCTCCAGTTCGGTACGTGCCTGGGCCGGATCCTCGCCCAGCCGGACGCCCAGTCTTCCCTCGGCCACCAGGAGGTCGGGCACACTGCTGGCCCAGTCGCCGGCCCGGACGGTCCCGACGGACAGCGGATAGGGGATGGGGTATTCGGACAGGAGCGGGTCGGCGCCGGTGTTACGGCGGGCTTCCAGACGGGCGAGCGCGCGGTGGATGGGCAGGTAGGCGTCGATGGCACTCACTCCTACGTACCTGGTGCTCCCGTGAGCGGCCCAGCCGGGTACTTCGATGCGAAAGGTCAGGGCTCCGGCATTCGCGGTGATGAGCGCACCGCCCGTCGGTTCGGTGATGACGCAGGCGTCACCGGTGTGGCCGCGTTCGAGGGTGCCGAACGCCCCGAGCCCTCCGTCCTCCTCGCTGACGACGAAGTGGGCGGACACCCGGCCGTCCAGCCTTGCCCCCGCCTTCCGTACGGCGGCCAGGGCGGCGAGGACCGCCACCACGCCGGCCTTCGCGTCGCAGGCCCCTCTGGCGTGCACCACGTCTCCGCTGACCCGCGGGCGGAACGGGTCACTCTCCCATCGCGCCAGGTCCCCGGGAGGGACGACGTCGACATGGCTCTGGAGGATCAGGGACGGCCCGTCGCCCGGCTGCCGCGTCTCGCCCACCAGGCCCCACGCCTCCGTGCGCGGAGCCTCGCCGCCTGGAAAACGGGGGTGCGCACGCAGCTCCTTCAGGTTCATGGACCAGAGGTCGACATCGAGATCCAGCCGCTCTAGGTGCCGTGCCAGGACATGCTGTAACTCGGACTCCGCGGCGCTCCCCGTTACGCTGGGAACAGCGAGAAGTTCCAGCAGATCGCGGGCGATGGCCGCTTCGTCCACCGCAGCCAGGGCGGATGCTTCCACAGTGCTCAGGTTTGCCGTCAACGAGACACAGCTCCCAACAGGTGACATCAGGACAGGCCGGAGACTTCGGTTGCGGTGGACCGCAGCCAATCGCTATTTGCTGCGGTCCACCGCTGTCTTCTTGCAGCGTTTCCGGGCGGTGCGGCTCGGCGAGCCCCTTCTCAAGGTCGCCACCGATCGGGTGACGCGACGCGGGTCGTACAGAATGCAGACCCGCAGGGCCCTCGTAGTGTTGAGAGAGGTCTTCACGCCTCGGCTCTTCACCCCAAGGGCCCTGTTGTTCTCCTGTTCTGCCGCGTTCGGACCTGCCGCACACAGCAGGGCAGGTGAAGAGGCTCAGTGACCGGCCCAGCGCCCGGAGGAGACCAGCGTCGTCCACTTGCCGTTCTCGACCTTGTACAACGAGATGGACTGGTTGTAGTTGTCCCCGACCTTGTCGAACGAGACCTCGCCGGTGACGCCGAGGAAGGTGACCTTCTGCAGAGCGGACGTCACGGCCTTCTGCAGGTCCTGGTCGGGGAGCACGCCGTCGTTCCTGGTCACCACGCTCCCGACGGCCAGCATCCAGGCCCAGGCCGAGTCGTAGGCGTAGGGGCCGAAGGGCCCGTGCGGCACCGTATAGCCGGCCGCGGTGTACGCGTCCACGTAGGCGTAGGCGGACGCGAGGTTGTCGATCGCGATGCCAGCGGAGGTGGCTAGGGTCCCTTCGGAGGCGGTCGCCCCCGCCAGGTGGAGGTACTCCTCGCTGTGCATGGCGTCTCCCCCTGCCACGGGTATCCGGACCCCGGCCGCTGCCAGCTGGGCGGCGATCCGTCCGGCCTCCGGTGACTCCCCGCCGTAGTAGACCAGTTGGTCCTTGGAGGACCTGATCTGCTCGACCAGCGCGGTGAAGTCGGTAGCCCCCGGCTCCACGGTTCTGCGCAGCAGCACCGTGCCACCCGTGTACTCGAACTCGCCGGCGAACTCGTCCGCCAGGCTCTTCCCGTACGCCTTCGTGTCACTGATCACCGCGGCATTCGCCACCTGCATGCTCCGGCGCAGGAGGTCCGCGAGATAGGGGCCCTGGATCGCATCGGTGGTGACGGTGCGGAAGTAGGTTTCGTAGAGACGGCTCTTCCCCTTGCCGCGGTAGTCCGGGCCCCAGGTGAGCCCCGGCAGGGTGTTGGACGGAGAAACCTGCGCCAGGCCGGCCTCCGCGAGTACCGGGCTCATCTCCAGGGCAACCGACGAGCTGTAGGGGCCGACAACGCCGAGCACCACGGGATTCGCGGCGAGGGCCGCCGCGTTGGCCTTCGCCCGGGCGGGGTCTCCGGCGTCGTCCTTGGGGTCGAGTTCGAACCGGACTCCCGGCACCAGGTGCTTCTCGTTCGCCTTGGCGACGGCCAGCTCGACGGAGTTCCTGATGCTGAGGCCGGCGTCGGCAAGGTCACCCGACAGCGGGGAGTCAAGTCCGATGGTGACCGTCTTGAGCGGCTGCGGGTCGTCACCGAACACCGAGCAACCGGTCAGCAGGACCGAGACTGCGGTGAGCACCGCCAGGCGACGCACGGCACCGGATCTTCGGTGGCCGCGCCCGGGACAGCCAGACTGTTCCGGACGGTTGTGCTGATGACCGAGCGGCATGGCAGTGACTCTCCCCATCGAGATACGGCCGGTGGCTGCGCGGAGGTTCGCGAGCGCGCCGACGCATGGGAGGGAACGCCAGACCTACCGCATTCGGTTGTTGTTCGGTCGGTCGCCACCGGTAGGGAAGCGTCCGCGGGGTACGCGAGTTCACAGTGCGGTCCGTGGCCGAGCGATTGGGTCGGCCACGGACCGCAGTAGTCCACCCGGAGGTCCGGGCTCGTACGGATCAGTCTGTGTCCGAACTGCCCTGCGTGTCGATGGCAGCCTTGCGAATGGCCTCGACCCTGGGCCGGACGCAGAACCAGCCGACGACCAGGCCCACAACGATCAGGGGCAGCGCCAGGATGGTGGTCCGGCCGGGCCCCTCGTCGAACCACATGAGGACCAGGACCCCGACGAGGAACAGGATCGTGACGATCTCGGTGTAGGGCGACCCCGGCAGCCGGTAGCTCGGGCGGGTGGTGAGGCCGGCCTTCGCCTTACGCCAGAACAGCAGGTGGCAGACCATGATCATCGACCAGGTGCTGAGAACGCCGATGGCGGCGAAGTTCAGGACGATCTCGAAGGCCTGGCCCGGCACCACGTAGTTGAGGCCCACGCCCAGGACGCAGATCGACGTGGTGAGCAGGATGCCGCCGTACGGGACCTGGGTCCTGCTCATCGCAGCGGTGAACTTCGGCGCCGAGCCGGCCATGGCCATCGAGCGCAGGATCCGGCCGGTGGAGTACAGGCCGGAGTTGAGGCTCGACAGCGCCGCGGTCATGACGACGAGGTTCATCACGCCGTCCCCGCCCGGAATCCCCACGTGGGACAGGACGGTGACGAAGGGACTCTCGGACGCCGAGTAAGCGCCCGAGGGCATCAGCATCACGAGCAGGATGACCGAGCCGACGTAGAACAGCGCGACCCGCCACATGATCGAGTTGATCGCCTTGGGGATCAACTTCTCCGGGTTGCTGGTCTCACCCGCGGTCACACCGACCATCTCGACGCCCGCGTAGGCGAAGACGACGCCCTGGACGATCAGGAGCATCGGCAGCAGGCCGTGCGGGAAGATACCGCCACTGTCGGTGATCAGGGAGGGGCCGGGGATGTGGTCGTCGATCGGCTGCCTGGTCGCCAGCAGGTAGATCCCGATGCACATGAAGAGGAGCAGCGCGCCGACCTTGACGATCGCGAACCAGAACTCCATCTCGCCGAAGATCTTCACGGAGATCAGGTTCACGGCCAGCACGACGGCGAGCGCTATGAGCGCGATCACCCACTGCGGGGTAGTGCTGAACATGTGCCAGAAGTGCGTGTAGGTCGCGACTGCGGTGATGTCGGCGATGCCGGTGGTCGCCCAGTTCAGGACGTACATCCAGCCCGCGACGAAGGCGCCCTTCTCCCCCATGAACTCGCGCGCGTAGGAGACGAACGCCCCCGAGGACGGACGGTGGAGGACGAGTTCACCCAGAGCGCGCACCACGAGGAACGCGAAGACGCCGCAGACCGTGTAGGCCACGGCGAGGGAGGGCCCCGCGCTGGCGAGCCGCCCTCCGGCGCCCAGGAAGAGCCCGGTTCCGATCGCCCCACCTATCGCGATCATGCTGACATGGCGGGGCTTGAGGGACTTGCTGTACCCGACGTCACCGGCATCCACATGGGTGGGCACGGAGGAGTGCTGCTGTTCGGTGTCTTGCCGGAAGGCCTGCTGACTCACGCTATGTCTCCGCAATGGGTGCATGGCTCCTGCGGCCACACCGCAGGATGATGGGGGATCTCACTGTGGGTGAGATATCTGGCCGGTGCCGGCCACGGCCGGGCGGGAGTTTCGAAATGCCGGATCAGAAGTCACCGGCCCGCTCGGGCAGGGGCACGGAATCGCTGCGAAGCCCAGCTCACCTGCAGAGCGGACAATCCTGCCGCACGGGATCGAGTCGGTGCCTCGCCGGTGCGATGGGGGCTCTCAGGACCTCCCTTAGAAGGAAACCGGCAAGACGAACGGACGGCCCACCACCTCGTCGGATGGGACGCCCTGCCCTGCTCTCGGTAATTACTTCGAGGAAGTCGATGGCCGGAATTTTTCAGTGCCTTGCGACCGGCCCGCTCGACGCCCAGCGACCGGACTTTAGTCCATTTTCAGAGAGCATCAATAGAGCCCCCGGGCCCAACTGCCCGGGACCTCGGACCCGGATGCCGTTCACGATTGCCCTGGACCGGGCGAACCGAGCAGGGCGCAGGGCACCCCGGGACAGGCGCCCGGTCGTGTGGTGACGTCGGGGCCGGCCAGCGGCACCGGCCTCAGCCCTCTTCGTCGGACACCCGCCCCGAGGCATACCCGGTATCCGCGGTCGGACCGTCCCTCGATTCATCTGAAAGGGAATTGAAGCCGAAATTCGGGTTGATGAGATAGAAGTCCTCGTCCTCGCCCTCCCGATCCGGAACAGGGATTCCTCGGCGCAGCCTGATCTCCTCGCTGGCCCCAAGAATGAGCGATCTATCGATACCGCCTTCGAAGGCAACCTCCTTCTCGTGATTGATATAGAAGGGATAGTCGTCGCCGTAGGTCATCGCGGCATCGATCCCCTTCCCCGGCGCATCGATCTCGTAGTCGTACCCCGTGACATGCCGCAGGCCCTGCCAACGGCTGGTACTCACCCATTGCGAGGGGGTGGAGGCACTGATAGAAATATGGTCCATCAGCGCGTGGGTGCCGGCAGGATTCCGCGGCTGGAAACCTTCATCGAAGATGACGTCGGGATCCCTCGCGTCAGCCCTGTAGAGCAGGTCATCGTCATCACGCTGAACGTACTGGTGATCGAGACCCTGGCCGCCGGGAAGCCCCGGCCGGGAGGCGACACCCAGGTGCTTCGCCAGCGCCCTGGCATGTTCCGGTCCCTTCTGATGAAGCGCATAAGCTATCCGCTGCTGCTGCTTCTCCTGGACGGCGCGTGCCCCTCTGGTGGCGGGGTCCGTACCGAGAAGGATCGGGAAGAACGCGAAGCCGTCCATCCGGGAGAGCAGCCGTAGGTAGTAGCTCTCGGGCAGCTTCCCCAGCGTGTGCCGGATGCCGTCCATCGAAGGGCGGCCGGACACATCGTCATCCCCCCGCCGACGCTCTGTCCCCGATTCCCCGGACGCGACGGTGGTACCCCGGGGTTCGACCTGGTCCGCCGCACCCGCCTCGAAAGGCTCGAACCGCCTCTCCCTCGCCTTCGGGAGTCGCGCCAATACCTGGTCCAGGCCCTTCGGCACCTTCCCCACCCGCACCCCGCCGTGCCGGCCGGCCAACGCCCCCGCCGCACCCTGCGCGAACGCCGCGGGCGTGTCCGTCACCGGCGTCCCCTGCACCGCCCGCAACTCCACATCCGTCGCCGCACTCGTCAACCCCTGCAACGCCAGTTGCCCCGGCAGACTCCCCGTCCACGCCGGTGCGAACAACACCTCCCCACCCACCGGCGCCGACCGCCCCGCCCCGGCCAACGCACCCCGCGCAGCGACCTCCCCCCTCGCCGCCACCGCCCCCACACCCACACCCACACCCACACCCAGCAGACCCGCCAAAACCCCCATCCCACCCACCGTGAACAACTCCCCCACATCGAAGTGCTCACCGTGGCCCAGCGTCATCACCAGCCCCTGCGACAGGCCGTCCGCCGACATCATGAACAGCGCACCCGCACCCGCCGCCACCACAGCCCGCACCAACCACACCCCGACCCGGGCCAGCAACTCCTGCGCGAACGCCTCCACCGCCGCCAACCACCCCAACGACGCACCCGCAGTGAAGGGCGCCACCGCCAACGCCCACCCGATCGACGCCGCCAACCACGCAGCAATGACCAACACCTGGTACTTCGCCTTCTCCACCTGCGCCGCGCTCTCCCACACCCCATCCGCGATACTCCGCGCCGCATCGACGAACGCCCCGATCCCCGACTCCCGGAACACCCGCTCCATCAACGCGTCATGCGCCTGACGAGCATCCCCCTCCCACCCCCGCACACCCACCGACTGCCACACCAGAGCCCGCCCCAGACCCTCCGCATCCACGACAACCCGCTCATATACACCCGCCAACCCCCGCAGAACATCCTCATCCGCCGAAGGCCACACCCCCACCACATACCTCGCAACCACCCGCAACTCCGGCGGAAGATCAAGCGACACCCCACACCCCGCCGACCACTCGCTCCCCACACAACAGGACCGCATTGGCCCGCCGAGTGCGGGCGCCTGCATTCATCAACGGCACAAGCAGCCTCAAACAACCGGAAGACAGCATTCAAGTGACGCTAACCAACTTCCACGGCCCGGTAACAGAACCCCACGACTCAAGATGGTTGGGGCACTTAACGACCGCTGGCGAGAGGCGACCGGGGCCAAGGACGGCGTGGCAGGACCGATGCCCGGAGTGTCCCAGGAGAGAATCGACCGGCCGGACCCACCCCGGGGCGCTCAACTCCTGAAGGGGCTGAGAACAGGTCATGACCCAGCCGGACGACGCAGAGGCGCAGTTCGAGGATGAACTCTCCCGACTGCGCGTGAAGAAGCAGTACGCCGAGCCTGAACGCCGCATGATCGTCCTGGGGCTGTTGCTGGTCGCGATCGGGCTCGTCCTCCTGGCGAGCAGCCTGGTGGGCGCCCGGCAGGCGATCACCGTCCAGCAGCAGCTCGACAATCTCGCGCTCGCCCCGCTGGGCCTCGGCCTGACGGCGGTGGGAGCGACACTCTGGTTGCGCAACTCGCTCACCCGCTATCTGCGGTTCTGGCTGATCCGTCTGATCTACGAGGAGCGCAGGAACGCGGACCGCCTCGCCGCGGCCACGGCACCGAAGCAGGACGAGGACTGAGGCTGGCGTTCCGGGGTACCCGGGGACACCGGGCAGAAGCCGGATCCCCGATGTGGGAAGCCGCCCACGGGGCCCAAACAGTTGGGCCCCCGGGCGGGTTCCCTGGCGCTCCAACCTGAAGTTACGCTTTTCGTGTCCTGTACCCGTGCACACCCGGAATGCGTGTCACGGCACATCACCGACCGATCCCGGGCGACGGTCGAAGGATCCATGGGAGAGTCGAGTGACCAGGTACGTGCGGGTTGATCCGGAGTCTCTGGTGACACTCGGCCAACGACTCCGCGAGCTGGGCGAGGACATCTCCACGTCGACCGAACGAAGTCTCGGCAGCATGTCTTCGATCGGCGACGGCTACGGCAACCTCCCGGTGGCTTCCGAGGCCGCCCAGCACCACGATCTCAGCGTCGAGGAGTTCGGCAACGCCCTGCGGGACCTTCGGAGACGGTGTGCCGCGCACGCCGAGGATGTCCTCACAGCTGCCGCCCGTTACGACGAGGCGGATGCCCGGGCCGCCGACGACGTCGCGTCCCTCCGTCGCCGGCTCTGAACCAGACCGTCAGGGAAGGGTCCCTCTGCCGGGCGAGTTCGCCCCCTGGCCCAGGGGGCGGGTGAACCACGCCCGCGTTCGTACCTGGCGCTTGTGTTGCTGTGCGGGTCAGGGCTTGGCCGGCACGGCGCACCCGTCCGTAAAGAGCCTCCGGACGTGTCCCCTCTCCTCTGTCTCCTCGGAAAGCCTCACCATGGCATCTCTCTCACGCCGTAAGGCAATGACACCGGTCAGCGGCAAATCCGATGCCCTACTGCCGGACCTGCTGCCGCCGGACCAATGGGAACCGTCGGCCGCGTGCCGGACCACCGACCCCCAGGTGTTCTTCCCCACCACGGACGGGCACGGATCGGAACAGACCACAGAGGCCGCGAAGCGCGTCTGCAGCCGCTGCCCGGTACGCCGGGCCTGCCTCGCACACGCCCTGGAGAACCAGGAGCCGGTCGGGATATGGGGTGGGCTCACCACCAGGGAGCGCGGCCGACTGCTCGCCAAGATGCTTCGGGCTCCCCGAAGGTGCTGATCCCGGTGGGGCGTGGCGGAAGCTCTGACTGTCCGCCCCCTGTCGTGGTCGGCCGTCGGACCGGTCCTGGGGAGTGATGGTGGGCTGGATTCTTCCTTTTCATGAAGATCATTTAAACGAGAAGAACCTCACTGCCCTGGACGCTCGGCTGTCAATCCCAGCCGGGCGTCCAGTGTGAGCTGACGCGCGGCTACAAAGCCTTTGGGGGCTATGCGTCGCGGCCATTCCCCGGCGGCTCCGTCGATGCGGTCCCGCCTCTACCGCCGCGTGTGCGGGCCAGAACGGCCGACCATGTCCTCAGATACCTTGAAACGGACGACTGGAGCCACCCGGCCGCCCCGAAGACGGTGACTGCCAGGCCGATCGGTGCGAGGGCCAGAGCGTGGATCTGCTGCTGAAGGGTGGCGGCCCCGCGTGTCATGACCAGGGAAACGATCAGGATCGCCAGGCCGGCGCCGCAGAGGAGTACGCCGGTGGCCGAACGGAGACCTCCGAAACCGGTGGCCTCCCGCTCGGCATCCGGGTGTCGGAGCGGGCGCGCGGTCTCCGCCGCCTGTTCGGCGGCGATCGGCGGCCCTGGCGCCTCCTCGCGGTCTGGGCCTGGCAGCGGGCTCCCGGCGGCATCGGGCCGCGCCTGCCGTACGTTCGGCGCTCGTTCCTCTCCCACCTCGTGCCTGCCCTGGGCAGGGCGCAGGTTGCCGGAGATCTCCCCCAGGTAGGAGGCCGCGAGATGCGTCTCGATCACTTGCGGCGAGCCCTGTTCGCGAATGCGCCCATGGATCAACAGGCCGGCCGTATCAGCCACGTCGAGTACCTCCTGCGAGTACTGCTCGACGAGGAGAACGGCCACTCCCTGGTCCGCGATCGCCCGGATCTTCTCGTAGAGATCGGCAAGGGCCTGCGGGCTGAGACCGGCCGAGAGTTCGTCGAGAAGAAGGACCGCCGTACGGGTCGTGAGGGCCCGGGCGACCGCCAGCATGCGCTGCTCACCGCCGGAGAGCGTGCCGGCGACCTGGTTTCGGCGCTCCGCCAGGCGAGGGAAGAGGGTGAAGGCCTGGTCCTGCACGTCCTCCAGTGGTCGGGGACGGAACGTGGCCATCCGAAGGTTCTCGTCAACAGTGAGATTGGGGAACACGCCTCGGCCTTCCGGTACCAGGCACACGCCCGCCCGGGCCAGGGCGTCCGGCGCAGCGCCGGTGACGTCGTGGCCGAGTACACGGACCGTTCCCTGGTCGGGCCGCAGTTGCCCGGAAACGACCTTGAGCGTGGTGGACTTTCCGGCCCCGTTGGGCCCTAGCAACGCGAAGATCCGGCCGGCGGGAACCGTGAGATCGACCCCCCGCAGGACAGTGGCCGTGCCGTAGGACGCGGTGATCCCGGACAGTTCCAGGGCAGGGCGCGGGCCGGTGTCGGCGTCCGGTACCCGGCGCAGCCTCGTCGACGGGTCCCGCTTGCCGAGGTACGCCGTGCGGACGGCCGGGTTGTGGCGGATCTCCGCGGGCGGCGCGGAGGCGATCAGGTGCCCGAAGTCGAGGACGTGCACGGTGTGGCTCACCGACATCACCAGGGTCATGTCGTGCTCGGCGAGAACGACGGCAAGGCCTTCCGCCGCCAGCCGTTGCAGGAGTTGGCCGATGGTGTGTGTCTCGGTCTCGTCCAGGCCCGAGGAGGGCTCGTCCAGCAGGAGCAGGCGCGGCTCGACGACCAGGGCCCGGGCGAGTTCGAGCAGCCGGGCCCTGCCGGGGGGGAGTTGGTTCGCCGGTACGTCTGCCAGGGATGCGAGGCCCACCATCTCCAACGCCTGCCGGGCGGCCGACTGCGCGGTCCGTGCGGCGCCACCGGCCTTGTGCTCGACGGCGGCCAGGACGTTCTCTCGGACGGTGAGGGTGCCGAACAGTTCGAGGTGCTGGAACGTCCGGGAGATCCCCAGGTTGGCCCGCAGGTGGGCAGGCAGCGCGGTGATGTCCCTCCCGTCGAAGACGACTCTGCCGCTGATCGGGCGGGCGAATCCGCTCATGACGTCGAACAGCGTGGTCTTGCCGCTTCCGTTCGGTCCGATGAGCCCGGTGACCTGGCCGGCCGGGGCCGTGATGCCGACATCCTGCAGAGCCGCCAGCCCGCCGAAGCGGATGGAGATGCCGTCAAGTTCCAGGAGCGTCACGGCGGTACTCCTCAGGCAGTGCGAGCTCGTCCTCGACGACTTTGAGCGCCTCCGGTGTGAAGGGCTGGGTGGTACCCAGCTCACCGGGGTCGACGACGTTGTGGCGCGGATCCCCCCGGAGATGCGAGGGCCGCAGGCGGGCGATCGCCGCCGCGATGGCCGGCGCCGCACCGTCTCCGGTGTAGGCGACCGCGACGACGACCAGGCCGGGGCCGAGAAAGCCCAGCGTCTGGAAGGCGGGGGACTGCCAGGTCGACTGCATGACGGCCAGGGACATGAACAGGAATCCGCCGAGCAGGGCGCCGCTGACTGTGGTGGTCCCGGCGATGACGAGGAGAAGGACGACCGGCAGGTTCGCCAGCATGCTGAACGCTCCGGCGTCGACCTGCTTGCGATGCACGGCCAGCATCGCTCCGGCGAAGCCGGCGATGGCGGACGACAGGGCGTAGACGGCCAGCTTGACCCGTGTGACGTTGATGCCCAGCGCCACGCAGGCAGCGGGGCTGTCCCGCACGGCGATGAGGCGCCGGCCGTACCGACTGGCGCGCAGGACCAGGAGTCCGGTGGCCAGGACGGCGAAGGATGCGGTGGTGAAGACCAGGAGCACCCGGGCGGAGGTGAGGTGCCAGGTGGCGAGGACCTCCGTCGGGACGCCGATCGTGTTGCTGGAGGACTGGCCGAACAGTTCGGGCTGGGGGAAGATCAGCAGCTCCGCCATCCGCGCGAAGGCGAGTGAGGCCAGCGCCATGTAGAGGCCCTGGAGCCTGATGGCCAGCGACGCCATGGCGAGACCCGCCGTGACGGCGAGCACGGCCGCGGCGGCAAGGCCGAGCAGGATCCCGTCGTGGTCCGACACCTTCACCATGGCGAACGCGCCGATGCCCGCGAACGTCATCGGCGCCAGGGAGATCTCACCGGCCCACCCGATCAGGGGGACCAGCGAAAGCATGACCAGCGAGGTGACGACGGCGAGGATGAGCCAATCGATCTGCTCGTCGGGGAGGACGAGGGCCAGGACGATCGAGAGCAGGATCAGAGCGGCCATGCCGGGGGTGCTGCCGCGCACGCGCCGTACCCGGACCGGTGGGGCCCCCGTGGGAATCCGGCCGAGTGGGATACGGCGCTGTGGAAGCGCGAGCAGGACGATGAAGAGGAAAACGGTGGGGATCGCCGGACGGACGTTGCTCCACCTGCCGTTGAGGTCGAGGAACGTGATGGCGTAGGCGTTCAGCAGTCCGAGCAGCACGGCGCCGAGGAAGGTGAGGGGAAGGCTGCGCAGCTGGCCCAGGATCGCCGCCGCGAACGCATCGATGATCAGCAGGGTGAGCGGGACGACGGAGAACGGGATCTCGGGGGCGAGCATGATGCCGGCCAGGGCGGCCAGGCTCGATCCGAGGGCCCAGGCCGCCATGGATGCCACGTTCGGTCTGGCCCCGTGCAGTGCGGCCAGCTCCTGGTCGTCCACGCACGCGCGCATGGCCACCCCGAAGCGGGTCCGGAACAGCAGGAGGCGCAGTGCGGCGGACACCACCAGGGCGAGTCCGATGGCGATCAGTCGGTGCCAGGTGACGACGATGCCCGCGAGGTGGAAGCCCGTGGTGCCGAAGAAGGGGGGAAGGCTCCGGCTGATCTCGGCGCTGGGCCAGAGCACGCCGACGATGCCGATCAGGGCGAGCATCAGTCCGACGGTCACCATCACCTGCTGCACCACCGGGGCGTTCCGGATGCGTCGCATGACGATGACCGCACATCCCACGCCGAAGGCCGGGGCCGCGACGCCCAGGACGAGGACCAGGCACAGCGGGGTCGGCCAGCCCTGGTTCACCCGGAGCTCCCAGTAGAGGAAGGCCATCAGCATGCCGATGGCGCCCTGCGCGAAGTTGAAGATCCCCGAGGTCACGTAGGTGACCACAAGGCCTGCGGCGGCCAGGGCGAAGATAGCTCCGACGGCGAGGCCGGAGACGGTGGCGGCGAACAGTGCAGGTCCGGTGAGCGAGCCTGCCACCCAGGCCTGGGTCGTGACGAAGACGACCACGACCAGGCCGGCCACGGCGGCGGCCACCTTGTTCGCCGTGGTCCGTTCCCCGGCTCGCCGCGGGGGTCTCACTGTCCGAATGAGCGCTTCCTCAATCCACTGTCACGACGTTGGCGGGGTCGCAGTTCAGGCCCTTGTCCGGATGGACCCGGACGAACTGCCCGTCGCGCACCTGCATGACCATGTAGCACGAGACCTCGGCCTTGTTTCCGATGTCCACCGGGCCCGTCATGCCGTCGGCGTCGAAGTCGTGGATCCCACGAATCGACTCCAGCAGGTTCGCCCGGGTGAGACCGTCGGGCCCCTTGGCCGCGACGGTCCGCTCCACCGCCTCGCCGAACAGGAGACCGCTGATCCAGGCGCCCTGGCTGAAGCCGTTGACCGGTGCCTTGGGGTTGAACTTCTTGAGGGAGGAGATGAACGTCTGGAGACCCGGATACTGGTCGGCCTCCTCGAAGGGTTCGAAGTAGTTGTAGACGTACTGCCCTTCGACGTCCGCGCCCCCCGTTCGTAGGAAGTCCGGGGTATAGCACTGGAGCGAGCAGTCCCAGACCACCACCGAGTCGACGCCCTGGACCTTGGCCTCCCGGCGCAGGGCGACGGTCTGGTTGTAGTCGGTCCCCACCCGGACGTAGGTAGCACCGGAGTTCTTGATCGCCAGCGCAAAGGGGGCGTAGTCCGATTCGAGGCCGGTGATCGAGAAGCTGCGCGCCTCGGTGAACCCGATCTGCAGCTGTCCCTTCCGGAACCCCTGGGCCTGCGCGAGAGCGCTGGGCGTTGCCGCGTTGTCGAGCCACACGCCGTCACAGCATCTCTTGTCCTTGAACTCGGCGAGGTACCACCTCTCCGGTCCGAGGATCTGGCGGTGCGGCTGCTGCGACAGCAGTGAGAACGTGTTCGGTGCGGTGGCGTGTTCATCGGTCGGCGTCAGGTTCGCGAAGTCGGGGATTCCGCAGCCTGTCAGGTCGGCGACGTTGCTGTCGGCGATGGCGCTCGTGGCGACCATGGCCAGGTCGTTCTGGCAGGCCTGCCTCACCGCGTTGTGCCAGCCGTCCGCGGTGAGACGGGAGTCGTAGAAGTCGACGACCACCTTGCGTCCGGCCAGACCACCGCCTGCGTTGACGTGCTCCGCCCAGGCCCGTACTCCGTCCACCGCCGGCTGGAACAGCCCCGGGCGGACGGCGACGTTGACGTCGGCGACGACCCCGATGTGCAGTTCGGTCGGGGTGACACCAGTGTCCGTCGCCTGCAGGGAGACGGCGGGCGACGGACTCGAGGAGGACTCACCGCTGCGGGTCGTGCAGGCGGCCAGGAACAGGACCGCGACGACCATCCAGAGCGACGAGCGGCCCACACGCGTAGACAACATGATTCCAGCGCTCCGTTCCCCTCGCCGACAGGTCGCGGCAAGGTTCCCGCAATCCGGCGCTCCGGCGAGGGACGCCACACCGGGATCACCCG
>FTKL01000601.1_pt2 | contig 14155 bp, 10 predicted proteins | sample 2434061 | NCBI WGS metagenome assembly FTKL01 (sample SAMEA3914816, study PRJEB12502) | metagenome | biome: forest; material: soil | place: USA | collected 2011-09-16 | depth 0.3 m
CGTCTTGCCGGATCCCCCGGTGCCGTCGATGGCGACGAGCGTGGCGGCCGCCCGGCTCTGGGCGAGCTGAAGGACGCTGTCGGCGAGGTCCTTCGTCTGCTCGACCAGGCGCCCGCGTCCGGCGGCCTGCTCCGGAGGGCGACCTCGGACGTCTTCGACCATGAGAACTCCTCGTGCGGGACGTGCAGGGCAGGGCAGGGCAGCGACAAACTACGTTCCCCGCACCCCAGCCGGCCACTGCTTTCCAGGTCCCCTGTCCGGAAGTCATTCCATCGGACGGGCGCCTGCGCTGGGCCGCTCTCCGGCCAGGGACTGTGTGCCGAGGACGGCGAGGAGCGCAAGGCGGTCGACCTGCCCGGCTGCGAGCCACCGCGCGATCATCAAGCCGTACGGGCGCCTGATGACCGCGCGGTGGCTGCCTGTGGCACAGCTCGGGCGCCGGGCGTGGGACGCCCCACAGCCCAGGTCCGTGGCGAGCGAGTCCCGGCCCAGCGGCCGGGGGTCAGGCCGCCGAGAGTCGGGCCACCGGGGGTCAGGCCGCCGGGGGTCAGGCCGCCGAGTACCAGACCTGCGCGCCCGTGCCGTTGCAGGTCCACAGGTCCAGGGGGACGCCCGGGACCGCCGTGGACCTCGGGTCGTCCAGGCACTTGCCGGACGCCGGGTTCAGCAGGTAGCCGGTCGGTGCCAGCAGCCACGTCTGCGCGGCCGACCCCGAGCAGGGCGCGAGCTGGACCGTGCTTCCGTTGGTGCCGGCGGTGCCCGCGTCCAGGCAGGCGCCGGTGGACACGCGGAGGGTGCCGTCGTTGACGAGTTCCCAGTTCTGCGACGGGGTGGGGCTGGTGCTGCAGGTGTGGAGACTGACCGAGGTGGCGTTCTCGACCCCGCCGCTCAGGCAGTAGTTGGTCGTCTTGTTGATGAAGGAACTCCAGATCGGCTGGCCTCCGTACGGGTAGCGCCAGTCCTGCCCGCTTGCGCCGCACGTCCAGAGGATCAGCTGGGTGCCGTTGGTGGTCGAGGCGGCCGGGTCGGCCAGGCAGAGGCCGGACTGCGGGTTCTCCAGGCCCTTGGCGTTCTGGGTCCACACCTGGGATCCGGTGCCGTTGCACGGGTAGAGCTGCACCGGAGTCCCGTTGGTGAGGCCGCCGCCGACGACGTCGAGACACTTGCCGAGGGCCTTCACGGTGCCGTCGTTGCCGACCGTCCAGGTCTGGCCCGGTGTGGTGGCGCAGTCCCAGACGTCCGCGGGCATGCTGTAGTCAGCGGGGTTGGGCGCGTTGTTCCCGGCGTCGAGGCACTTGCCGGGGATTCCCGACGTGACGTTGCCGGCCGGCAGACCGGCGGCGGGCTGGTAGGAGAACGAGTTGGTCACCAACCCCGCGCCACCGTTCCAGATCTCGAATCCCGCCTGGACGGAGCAGAGTTCACCGCTCGCGGGGACGAATCCGTGAACCACCGCGTCGGCGGTGATCGTCCGCAGGTTCAGGTCGTAGACGGAGCCGGCCGGGTTGGACATCAGGTAGCTGATCACCTGCTTGCCCGAGGTCGTGTCCTGGTACTGGTAGACCTGGTACGCCCGGCCGCCGAGCGTGACCTGCCGGGCGGGAGTACCGCCCAGCGGCACAGGTCCGCCCTTGCGGTCGAGCCAGATCATCAGCTCGTGCGAGGTCGTCGGGCCGCAGCCGGCGGCGGTGTCCGCGTACCAGAGGTCGTACGCCGTGTTGTACTGCCCGGCGACGCCGGTGGTGGTCCGCCAGCTCGTCAGCGTGTCGCCCATCGTGGCCACCGGCATGGGGAGTTCACCGGTTCGCGGCAGGTAGTCGATTCGCGTGTAGGCACCGGGCGCCCCGGCCTTGATGTTCGTGGCGTTGGTGAGCGCGCTGCTGGTGACGGTGAAGTTCGCACCGCCGTCGCTGGTCATGCACACCTCGGCCAAGGAGTTCCACTCGTCCGGCGTGATCTGGTACCGGCCGCCGCCCACGGCCGCCGAGGCGAACCGCCCGTCCGTGGTGGTGCACAGCGACACCGCCGGGTCGGCCTGCGCCGCTCCGGCGAGCCCGCCCTCCAGGCCGGCGAGCAGCGCGAGCGTCACGACGACGGATCGCGCCCGCCGCCAGAGCGAGCGGTGGCCACGGGGACCCGGGCGATGGAATGGATGATGCTGCGTCAAGTCTGTTCCCCCTGAGAGTGACGGTTCGATTGCTCGACCGGGTCAAACTCTAGTGCGAGGGGCCGACCGCTCCGGCGGTAGATCGTGATCTTCACAGTTGCCGGGCTGCTTGTCACCGGTGGCGGCCGGGGCGGCGACCGGCGTCCGGGGCGGGCTTGAGCGCGAACCGCAGGGGCGTCGGAGCCCCGGCCGGCCGGCAGTCACCGGCCGAGGAGCTGGGAGCCGTCCCCAGCCGCGTCGTGGCCCTGATCAACGGCCTGGAGGGACGACACGCGGTGTGCGCAGCCCAGCGGGGCCTCACCCCGGCGTCCACCCGGGATACCGGCAACGCTGAACGCGCCCGGGGGCGTCTGGTCGGAGCTGCTCGGTATTGAGGCACCGCGTCCGGTTCGAGCACGCCCTGCGGGCCGGCGAGGCGCGCGTGATCTGCGGCGTCGCCGCCCGGCTGCACGGAACCCGGCAGAGCTACACTCCCACTATGCTCAAAGCTGATCGCGCCACCCGAATCCTCTCGCACATCGCCGATTCGGGCAGTGCCGATGTGCACGAGCTGTCCGACTCTCTCGGAGTCTCGGAAGCCACCGTCCGCCGGGACCTTCAGGAGCTCCACGAGCGGGGCCTGCTCCAGCGCACCCGCGGCGGGGCGGTGACCGGCGCGGTCAACCTCGAACTGCCGCTGCGCCACCGCGGTGAGAAGCAGCAGGAGGAGAAGCGCCGCATCGCGCTCGAAGCCGGCCGGCTGGTGCCCGACGGCGCCGTGGTGGGCCTCACCGGAGGCACCACGACCAGCGAGCTGGCGCGCGTGCTCGCCGAGCGCGGCGGCCTCACCATCGTGACGAACGCGGTGAACATCGCGGCGGACCTCATCGTGCGGCCCGACGTGCGCCTGGTGGTCGTCGGCGGGATCGCCAGGACCACCAGCTACGAGCTGGTCGGTCCCGCAGCCGAGCGCATGCTCGCCCAGTACCACCTGGACATCGCGTTCATCGGCGTGGACGGCCTGACCGCCCAGCAGGGCTGCACCACCCATGACGAGATGGAGGCACAGACCGACCGGGCCTTCCTGCGCAGCAGCGCCAGAGCCGTCGTACTGGCGGACAGCACCAAGATCGGCCGGGTCAGGTTCGCCGCGATCTGCGCACTGAGCGAGGTCCACGACCTCGTCACGGACGACGCGCTCACCGTCGATCAGGAGAAGGACATCGCGGACTGCGGAGTACAGGTCCGCCGCGCCTGACCGCCCCGGCCACGACTCGCCCCGTTCGAACCGGCCCAGAACCGGGTCATCGACCAAATGTGCACTCTGGCAAGCATATTGCCGCTTGGGAGCAGGGCCGGCGGGCCCTGCTCCCGTTCAGCGGGACATTGCCCGGTGCGACGTGGACAGCGACGAGACCGCGCCGTACCAGTTGACGAAGGGCCTTGCCGTCGAGCCGCGCTCGACGAGCGCCTCGTAGGCGTTCGCACAGAGTGCGCGGAATTCCGGGTACTTCGCGGCCTTCCACTCGGCCGCACCCGCCCGCAACCCGGTGGCGGCGTCCGCGATCGCATACGTCCGCCCGAATCCGTACTGGAGCGGCACGATCGTCGCGTCCGCCTCCAGCACAATTGATCCGACCAGGTCCGCGAGCGGGTGCGCGGACGGATCGGCCACTGGCGCGTCCGCGTAGAGCCGCCCCGGTTCGGCGCGGGCCAGCTCCAGATCGACGGCATCGAACTGGACGGTGAGCCGGCCGGCGTACTCGCGCTGGATCCGTGCTGCCTCCAGGAATGCCACCGTCAGTTCCTCGGCGTCGGGTGCCTGGCCGTGGAGGTGGTCGCGGGCGGAGCCGGTCTCCTCAAGCGGGTGCACCTGGAGCAGCGACGCGCCCTGGCCGGCGGCGAATTCGGCGAGTGCGCCGAGTTCCGCCGCGTTGCGCAGGGTCAACGTGACGATGAAGCCGAAGGGGATCCCGCTGGCTCTCACCGCAGGCAGCCGCCGGACGAGGGACTCGAACGCGCGCGGTGCACCGCGCATCCGGTTGTGCGCGGGGCCGAGCCCGTCGAGGCTGATCGCGAGCAGATCGACGACCTCACCCAGGGCTGCGAGCTGTGCGTCCGTGGCCACCGTGCCGTTGGTCGTCACGGTGGTCGCCATGCCCAGATCCTTGGCGTGGCCGAGGACGGCCGTCAACGGCCGGTACAGCAGTGGCTCGCCGCCGGACACGCCCACGGCGTTGTAGCCCTCGGCCCGGGCGTCGGTCAGCACGGAACGGACCAGCCCGGCGGCCAGTTCCTCCGTCCGGTCCGGCCCTGATGCCGAATAGCAGTGCAGGCAACGCAGGTTGCACCGCAGGGTCGGGTGGATCTGCAGGACCCGGACGTCAGGCCCGGTGGGACCGGCACCCCCCTCCGGGCTCATCAGCCGGCGACCTGGCGTTCCATCGTCACATCGACCAGGACGCCGTCGAGCGCAGGAAGGCCGTACGGAAACGCGTTGACCGTGACCTGAAGCTTCTCGCTGTGCATCTGGACCAGGTCGGTCAGCACGCCGCCGGCCTTCTCCTGGGGGATGTCGAGCTTGACCTTGATCGCGTCGACCGCGGGCTGGCCCAGCTTCCACCAGCGCAGCACCCGGTACTCCTCCCGGGCCACCTTCAGCGCCTCCTGCAGGTCGGCGTCGGAGGGCGCGGCGTCGAACAGACGGGTCAGCAGCTCGGTCGAGCCCCGGGCGCCATGTGCGTTCATCGAATACCCCTGTGCCTCACGGTCAGCCACCCCCGACGGGCGGCTGCACTCGACCCCGGACATTACTCTTCGCATCCGAATGATCGCATCTCGTACACGCCTGGGGCCCCGGGACTCCCCCGAGCGGCCGTGTCGCGGCCGTGTCGCAGCCGACAGGCGGCGTGGAGGCCGCCCGCGCGCCGATGGAGCACCGGAGCGAGCCGGCTTGCCGGCCCTGGCGGTGACCGGCTCGGGGGTACTTCGACGCGCCGTTCCCCGATGGTCTGTGCACGCTGGATCGGAGCCGAGCGAACGGAAGCGGCGTCCACCGGATCACCGGGGCGACGGTCCGCTGCACTGACGGGAGCACAGCATGATCGGGACCCCCGGATCCTCCGACGAGAACGCGGCAGGGCCACCCCCGCTGCCGGGCTGCACCGAGGACGCGGCCGCGGCGCTGAAACAGATGTTCGTGGACATGAGCCAGGGCAGCCGGCTGTCCGGCGGCCAGGACCCCGTCGAACGGCCGGTGTTCCTCAAGCCGCACGGTGCGGCCCGAGGAGTGCTCACCGTCGATCCCGACCTGCCGCCCGACCTGCGCCTCGGGTTCCTGCGGAGTGCCCATGAACAGGGGACCGGCGGGCTGGCCGCCTGGGTCCGCTTCTCCAGCGACACCGTGCCCGGCAGTCCCGACCTGAAGACCACCCTCGGCGTCGGTATCAAGCTGTTCAACGTGCCCGGCCCGAAACTGCTGGAGGGCGAGACCGGGGCCGGCACCCAGGACCTGCTGCTGCAGAACCACGACGTCTTCTTCGTCGACACCGCCCAGGACATGTGCGAGTTCACCAGGGCCGGCGTCGTCGACGGCGACTACGAGCCGTACCTGGCGGCCCACCCGGTCACCAGGCAGATCCTCGACGAGATGGCCGAGTTCGAGGCGAGTGTCCTGACGGCCACCTACTGGGGCGTGCTGCCCTACGCCTTCGGGTCCGAGCGCTTCGTCAAGTACAAGCTGGTGCCCGCCGGTTGCGAGCCCGCAGACCCGGAGGCGGTGCCGGCCGACGAGGATCCCACCTACCTGGGCGCCGACCTGCGGCACCGGCTCGGGGCCGGAACGGCGGCCTTCGACCTCATGCTCCAGTTCCGCGCCGATCCGCAGCGCATGCCGCTGGACCGGGCCACCGTGCGCTGGGAGGAGTCCGAGAGCGAGCCGGTGAGGGTGGCCCGGCTGACCCTCCAGAAGCAGGACATCACCGCCCGGGGCCAGGCCGCCTACGGCGAGAACCTCGCCTACAACCCGTGGCACAGCCTCGTGGAACACCGCCCGGTGGGCAGCATCTCCGAGGTGCGCAGGACGGTCTACCAGGCCTCGGCCGAGCTGCGCCGCGACGTGAACGGCATCCCCGCGGTCGAACCCGGCCCCGCCCGCCCGTATCTCACCCCGCCCGCCGGCCGAGACACCCGGATCGTCCGTGCCGTCATCCACCCCGCGATCGGCGTCGCCCGGGTCGGCGACAGCGCGGACGAGTACGTTCTGGCCCCCGAGGTCGATCACCCGGCCGCGCTGCCCACCGGAAGCTACAAGGACGCCACCGGTGCCCTGAAACGCCAGGCCGTCCGGTTCCGCGTCTACGGTTACAACGCCGCCGGCGCGCCGGTCGCCGAACTGACCGCCGACAACGCGGAGCTGCGCTGGACCGCTCACGTCGCCAACAGGAAGGGCGCCTGGTACCAGTTCCAGCTGGCCCTCGACATCCCGGAGGCGGACCGGACCGACGACAGCAACCTCCGCAACGCCGATGTCCCGGCCGCCGAGCGTGATCGCCTGGTCATCGACCCCGGACCGCGCTCGGTGCACGGCCGCGACCGCTCCGGCGGTCCCGAACACCGCTTCGACACCGGCACGTTCATGGAGCGGCCGGTCTACCTCGGGGAGCTGCGCACCGACCGGAGCGGCCGGCTGATCTTCCTGGGCGGCCACGGCGTCTCGGCGTCGGTCGCCGACAAACCCGCCGACACCTTCGCCAACAACGACGGCTGGTACGACGACATCTCGGACGGCCCGGTCACCGCCGAGGTCCGCATCGACGGGCGGCCGATCCCGGTCGAACCGGCCTGGGTGGTCACCGGGCCGCCCAACTACGCGCCCGAGCTCGTCTCGGTGCGCACGATGTACGACCTGGTGCACGACGCATTCGTCACCGCCGGTGCCCTGCCCGAACCGCAGCAGGTCTCCTTCACCCACGACGTGCTGCCCGTGCTGCGCCGCCTGTGCGACCTCCAGTGGGTGAACCAGGGCGTCGCCGTCCAGCTGGGGCACGGCGGGCGTGAGGACCTCCTCGCCCCCGACCGGCTCGCCGCGCTGGCGGACCCCTCGCCCGTCCGGCGGGAGCTGCGCCGTCAGGTGTGGCTGACGATCCGCAACTACGACCGGGACGGGTTCTCGCCCGTCCCGTGGCCGGTGGTCTACGGCGACGCGATGAACGTGCCTGCCGCGTCCGTCCGCCAGCACGTGACGCTCTCCCCGCTCCAGTACCGCCTCATGCAACGCTGGGCCCGCGGAGACTTCGTCGCCGACTTCGACCCGCAGGCCGTGCCACCGGCCTCCCTCGACAAGGTCCCGTTCGCCCAGCGGCCCGAGACCCTCGACCGGGCGGCGTTGTCGTTCTGCCTCGCCGACGCCTTCCACCCCGGTTGCGAGCTCACCTGGCCGATGCGCCACACCACCCTGTACAGCCGCCCCTTCCGGGTGCGCCACCGCGATCCGCACCTGCCGCCGCCGTCCTACGGCCCGCGGCTCACCCCCCAGATCGCGCTCGCGTACGACGGCCCGCTGTACGCCCAGAGGCCCGGCGACCTGACGCGATGGATGGCCGTGCCCTGGCAGACCGACACCGCGAGCTGCCGCTCCGGCTACGAGTACCTCTCCGGCTTCGGCATCTACGACCCGTACCTCCCGACCTTCTGGCCGGCCCGGGTGCCCAACCATGTGATGGCCGAGGAGGAGTACGCCGTCGTCATGGACACCTCCCGTCCCATCGCGGAGCGCCTGGCCGCCTTCGAGAACCGGCGGGTGTGGCTGCGCTGGCTCCCCCCGCGCTACCTCGACGCCATCAACGCCATGGTGACGGACTTCGGCAAACTCGGGCTCGTCGAGCGGCGCCCCGGCCCCACCGACGATCCCCGCCTCCCGGCGGAGGTCCTGGTCGAGTCCGAGGTGAGCTTCCCGCTGGAGCCCGCTCCGCCGGCACGGCGCAACCTGGTCGCCGTGCACGTGCCGCTCGGCGCCGAGCCCCTCCTCGGCGAGGCCGCCATGGCCACTGCCGTCACCATGGCGGAGCTGCCCGACGAGGAGGTGTCGGCGGGCTTCATCGACAAGGTCAAGCGGTTCCGGCGCGACCGGTGACCGCTCACGTGCGTCCGCCCGGGCCCGTCGACGCCGTAGTGGCAGGCGGTGGCCCGGCGGGCGCCGTGGCAGCGTTCGTCCTGGCGAGCGCCGGCCGCCGGGTCCTGCTGCTCGACGACAGCGGGCCCTCCTCGCCGCACACCGGCCACGACGCGTTCAAGATCGGCGAGTCCCTGCCGCCCGCAGCCCGCCCGCTGCTGCGCGACCTCGGGCTGCTGGACGGCTTCCTGGCCGCCGGGCATCCCGAGTCCACCGGTACGTACGCCGCTTGGGGCTCCGCGACGCTCCAGGGCCAGAGCCACCTGTTCGACCCGTACGGGCACGGCTGGCACCTCGACCGGCTCCGCTTCGACGCCTTCCTGCGGGACGCGGCCGTCGCGGCCGGCGCCGAACTGCGCCGGGCCACCGTGCTGGAGCGGCTCGGCGGCCGCCTGGTCGTCCGCGGGCGGGACAGCGGTGCGGTGACGGAACTGCACACCCGCTGGACGGTCGACGCCACCGGCAGGCGCTGCGCCATCGGCCGCCGGTACGGGCGCCGGCACCGGCAGGACGGGCTCGTCGCCGCCTACGCCGTGTTCCGCGAGCGCCGCCCCGCGGGCCGGGAGCACGCGGAGGACCGCGAGGCGCGGACCCTCGTCGAGGCGGCGTCGCACGGCTGGTGGTACACCACCCGGGTCCCGGCCGGCCGCCTGGTCGCCCACCTGACCGACCCCGACCTGGCCGACCCGGCCCTCCGCACCCCCCAGGGCTTCTGGCGCGGCATCACCGGGACCGACCACGTCCGGCACCGGCTGGAGGGCTACGACCCGGTCTCAACCCCCTTGCCACGCTGGGCGCCTGCCCACGGCCTGCGGCTGACACCGGCCGCCGGCCCGGGCTGGCTGGCCGCCGGGGACGCCGCCCTCGCCTTCGACCCGCTCTCCTCGCAGGGCATCCTCACCGCGCTGCACACCGGCGCCCGCGCAGGCCGGACGGTGGCCGCGTGCCTGGCCGACGCGGGCCGGACGGCCGCCGCACTCGCCGACTACACGGCGTTCCTGGACGGCGTCGCGGCCGCCTATCACCGGAACCATGCGTATGCGTATGACATGGAGTGGCGTTGGCCCCTGAGCCCCTTCTGGCAGCGCCGCCGAAGGGGCGGGGCGGCTCCGCCCGGCATAGCCTGGAAGAGCCCGACCACTCCTCCTTGGGGGCAGCCATGACGGCTCCGGCTCCGACGCATGCCGTATGGGAGGCCGCAGAGGTCACCCAGTCGGTGCAAGACCTCCAGCACCGCGTCTCCTTGATCGCCGGCAAGGTCACCGTGATCCGCGTCTACGTGAGCGCCACCAGCGGCCCCGCCGTCGGTGTGCGCGGCACCGTGACGCTGGTCCGGTCGACGACGGACCCCGGCGTCAAGGTGACGTCGGTCAACACCGTGGCCCTCGACCCGGACGCCACGCAGGACCTCACCGCCCGGCGCGCCGACGCCGAGTTGAGCCTCAACTTCCTGATGCCACCCTCACTGACGACCGAAGGGCCGATCAGCGTGAACTCGGTGACCCTCAGCGACGCCGTGACAGGTGCCGCCCTCCCGGTCGCCGTGACGGGCGTGGGCCCGACCGTCCTCTTCCGCGCCGGCCCGCCGCTACGGATCCGCGTGATCGGGCTGCGCTACACCCTGGGGACCCCACCGGTCACCTTCTCCCCCAGGGACCGGGACTTCACCGCCCTGGTCAGCTGGCTCAGGCGCGCCTATCCGGTGGCCGAGGTCGTCAACTCACACACCGTCATCGACGCCGTCGCCGCACCACCCTTCACGTGCGAGGACACCAACGCCCAGCTCGCCGCCATCCGCGCGCTGGACGTCAGCGCGGGCGGCGACCGCCGCACCCACTACCTCGGCCAGGTCGCCGACGGCGGGTTCTTCCTGCGGGGCTGCTCCTCCGGCCTCCCCACGACGCCCGACCCCGCCACCGTCGCCTCGTCACCGTGCGGTTCGGCCTCGTTCGGCTGGGACTTCGACGGGACCTACGGCGACTGGTACGGGAGCCACGAACTCGGCCACACCTTCGGCCGCCGGCACCCCGGATTCTGCGGCGAGTCCGCTGACGACCGGCAGAACTACCCCTTCCAGAACGGGCAACTCGCCGACGGACCGGACACGTTCGTCGGATTCGACACGGGCGACCCCGCGCTGGCCCTGCCGATGAAGGCCAGGCCGGGGATGCAGTGGCACGACGTGATGACCTACTGCGACCGCCAGTGGGTGAGCAGCTACACCTACGAGGGCATCCGCCGGCGCCTGTCGGCCGAGGACTCGCTCATGGCGGGCACCCCGCCGCCCGGCAACCCCGTTGCCGACGCCCGGACGCCCGCACCGCTCACCGTCGTCCCTGTCGCCGGGCCCCCCGAGCCTGTCGGCGGCCGCCCCGACGAACGGTTCCCACACCTGTCGGTCGCCCGAGCGGCTCCGGAGACGGAGGGGCGCGCCTTCCGAACGGGCGCAGCGGGGCCGGATGGTGAGCAACTCATCAGTCTCGTCGGCACGGTGAACCTCACCCGGCGCAGCGGCAGCATCCGCTTCGTCAACCCGGTGACGTCACTGGCCGCGCCGCCCGCCCGGCCCGCCGGCGCCGCTCCGGACGGCGAGAGCGCCGGCCCGGACGGCGGGACCCCGGTGGTCCTGCGGATCCGGCAGACGGACGGCACGGCGCGCGAGCTCCCGGTCACGGTCAGGCCGCCCTCCGAACTCGGCCCGAACGACGACCGCACCGGCCTGGTCGACGCCGTCGTCCCGGCCGGGCCCGGCCCGGAGGCGATCGAGCTGGTCGTCGCCGGGCAGGTCGTGGACACCTTCCGTCCCGGAGGCGCACCGCCGGCCCTGCGCGCCGCCCGCCACGCGAGCACCGAGAGCGGGACGTTCGGGCTGGCGCTGGACTTCGACGACGGACCGAGGGCCGGCCAGACCTTCGCCGCGCAGGTCAGCACCGACGGCGGTGACTCGTGGCAGACGATCGGGGTGGGCCTGACGGAGCCTCTGATCCAGATCGACCGAAGTCAGTTCCGCCCGGGCCAGCAGGTCCAGCTGAGGATCATCACGACCAACGGGTTCACGAGTTCCACGGCCGACATCCAGACGATCCAGGTGTGACCGGGTCTCGTCCTCGCCGCCGGCGGGATCGGCGCTTCGTCCGAACCGCCGCGGGCCGCGCCGCCGCGCCCGGCCACCGCGGACGCAGGGGGCGACCGCTGCCGTACCCTTCCGACGGGCAGACGCAGGAGCTGACCGTCGTCCGGCAGGGAAGCGTGGTCGCCGTCTTCTCCCCCAGCGCCCCGCCATCCGCCAGGTGGACAAGGTCCGCACGACGGCCGGCTGAGAACCGCCCGCCGGGCGGCGCCCCCGACACACCCTGCCACGCCATGGACGACGCGCCCGGGTCGCCGGACGGACGCCGCGACGGATACGCCTCTACACCCGGACCGACCTGGGGTCCGGCGGCTCGTCGAGGCGCCGATCGCCGCCGTCCACGAATAACCGCCCGGCGACCGGGCAGACGGCTGGGTGACAGCAAACCGGCTCTGAGCCCCCGGCCCGCACTCGACGAGACGAACACATGAGTTCGCAGAACAACGCCGTCCGCACCCCGCCGCGGAGCAGGCGCGACCGGGCGGACCGCGAGACCCGCGGCACCGTGCTGGTGGCGCTGCTGGCCAATGTCGTGATCGCCGTGGCCAAGTCCGTGGCGGGGGTGGTGACGGGCTCCCCCGCGCTGCTCGCCGAGGCCGCGCACTCGGTCGCCGACAGCATCAACGAAATCTTCCTGCTCGCCTCGCTGAGCCGCAGCCGAAGGCGCCCGGACGCACGCCATCCCTTCGGCTACGGCAAGGAACGGTACTTCTGGTCACTGCTGGCCGCGGTCGGCATCTTCGTGACCGGCGGCTGCTTCTCCTTCTACCAGGGCCTGCACACCTGGCTGGCGCCGTCCTCCGAGGAGGTGGACTTCCTGGTGGTCTACATCGTCCTGGGCGTCGCACTGGTCGCGGAAGGCTCCTCGCTCCTGCGGGCGCTCTTCCAGCTGCGCCGCCAGGCCCGTGCCCATCACCGCCCGCTCGCTCGGGAGATCAGGCACTGCGAGGACCCCACCCTGCGGACGGTACTCGGCGAGGACTCCACCGCCGTGCTCGGCGTACTGCTCGCGGCCGGCGGCGTCGCGGGCCACCAGTTCACGGGCTCCGCGCTGTGGGAGGCGGGTGCGGCGACGGCGATCGGCGCGCTGCTGATCGCGGTGGCGTTCCGGCTGGGCCGCGAGGCCGAGAGCGCGCTGGTCGGGCAGGCGGTGGACCCGCGCCTCCAGCGGCAGGCCCACGCGCTGCTGTCGGCGCAGGACGAGATCGACACGGTGGCGACCGTACTGACCATGCGGCTCGGCGCCGACTCGGCCCTGCTGGCGGCCCGGGTGGACCTGCGGGAGGGCCTGGACAGCGAAGAGGTGGAAGAGGTGTGCGTACGGATCAAGAGCCAGCTGCGCGAGGAGTGCCCCGCCTTCGACCAGATCTTCCTCGACATCATCGACGCGGACGGCAAGGAGCGCGCCCGGGCCCGCGCCCGGAAGCGGGAACTCGACCGCATGATCGCCGAGCAGGACGACCTCGGAGGATGATCCGCGCGCGTCGGCCGCGGGCGTTCTGACCACCGCAGGGCGGGCGCGCCGATCGGTCCGGACCGCCCGCTCACGGGAGAATCGGTCCTACCCGAGTCCTGGGAGATCCCGTGCGCCTTCTGCTGACCTCGGACACCCACGTCCCGACCCGCGCACGATCCCTGCCCGCGGTGCTTCTCCAGGCCCTCGACGAGGCCGATGTCGTGTTCCACGCCGGGGACTGGGTCGACCCCGACACTCTCGACCTGTTCGAGGCCAGGTCCCGCCGCCTGGTCGCCGTCCAGGGCAACAACGACGGCCCGGCGCTGCGGGAACGCCTGCCCGTGATCGCACGCGCCGAGCTGGAGGGGGTCCGTTTCGCCGTCGTACACGAAACCGGCCCCGCCCAGGGCCGTGAGCGGCGGTGCGAGGCGCGGTTCCCCGACGTCGACGTCCTGGTCTTCGGACACAGCCACATCCCGTGGGACAGCGCCGCTCCCGGCGGTCTGAGGCTGCTCAACCCCGGGTCGCCGACCGACCGCCGCCGTCAGCCCTTCGCCACCTACCTCACGGCCCGCCTGGACGAGGGCCGCCTCACCGAGCTGTGCCTCCACCGCCTCCCCCGCAGGCCGTGATCCGTGCCACCGTGCCATCGCCCAGGGGCCATCAGCTCGTGGGCGAGGTCGCTGAAGCCGAACCGCTTCTCGAGCCCGATCCCGTCGGAGGCGGTCGCTCGCCGTGACAGGGTCCGGGACGACATCAGGTGTCTCAGAGCCGCTCCTCCATCCGGATCGCCTTCCGCAGCTCCTTGTGGGCCTCGCCCTCGTGGCCTTCCTGCCGTTCGAGGAGGGCGGCGGCGATGGCGTCGAGCTTGCGCTGGACGGCGTGCTCGGCGCGGCGCTCGGCGTTCTTGAGCAGCGCCAGCAGGAGCAGGGTGATGGCGGTCATGGTGTCACCCACGAGGATCTGCCACTCCGCCGAGAGTCCCGCCGCATGGACCGCGAAGAAGGCGGCCACCAGCAGGACGCAGCCCGCGGAGAACGCCGGCGAGCTGGTGAGGTTGGAAGCGGCCTCGGCCAGCCGCTCGAAGCGGCCACGCTCGCCGTCACTGCGGTCGGCGGGGTGTGAGAGGGTCATGCCGTCCTCCCTACCATCGGCCATCGGCGGGCGGCCCGGCGCCGCGCGGAGCACCGCCCGGGCGGCCCGCGCTCCCGCCGGGCGGGGACGTTCCGCCCGCCGGGACCGGCGGGGGGG
>FTKL01001003.1_pt3 | contig 14109 bp, 13 predicted proteins | sample 2434061 | NCBI WGS metagenome assembly FTKL01 (sample SAMEA3914816, study PRJEB12502) | metagenome | biome: forest; material: soil | place: USA | collected 2011-09-16 | depth 0.3 m
CTGAGACGCGCGGGCGCCTCAGCGGCGTCAGGGCTCCGGCGCACCCCGGCGCCGTCAGGGCTTCTGGGTGACGCCGTTCTCCGCCAGGTGCTCCTCCGCCTCGCGTCTCGCCAGTTCGCGGGAGCGGCGGGCGGGCCGGTACCAGCCGCAGCTGCACCTGGCGTGGCAGAAGGAGCCGCGCTCGGTGATCTCCGTGCGGTGGCCTGGCATCTGGGCTGTGCCGGGGGAGGCCGGCAGCTCGCTGTGCACGTACCTCACCGTAACGCCCCTCGCACCCGGCGCGCGACGCTCCGAGTGCGCCGGGGCCCGCGTAACCGTCGGGGCCTCAACTCGTTTGGCTTGAAAGAGCTCTGCCCACCGGGGGTGGGGGCTTGCCGGGCAGTCGGGCCCGAGGGGGTTGTCGCGAGATGAAGATTCCGTACCAGAGCCAGCTGCTGCCGTCCGTACGGTCGGCGGCCAGGGCCGCGGTGCTCGTCGCCGCCCTCACCGGCCTGGCTGCGTGCTCGGGCGGACCGGCGGGCCAGGGCAACCAGCAGGGCAGCTCGTCCGACCGGCTCGCGGCCGACCCGCTGACGGCCGTCCGCAGCAGCGCGGACATCACCGGCCGTACCGGCTCCGCGCACGCGGCGACGGAGCTGGCCACCGAGTCCGGCGAGAAGAAGGCCGTGTTCACCGGCACCGGCGGGTACGACTACGTCCGGCGGATCGGGCGGCTGGAGGTCGCCGTGCCGCCCGGCGCCGCGACCACCGGCAAGATCGTCGAGGTGATCCTGCCCGGCATCGTGTACCTGCAGAACAGCGGGGCGAAGGTGCCGGCCGGCAAGTGGGTCAAGCTCGACGTCCGCCAGCTGCCCGACGGGAACCTGGTCAGCAGCGGCGCCACGGATCCGGCCGGCGCCGCCGGGGCGCTGCGCGGCGCGCAGAAGGCCGAGCTGGTGGGCACGGAGACGGTCGCCGGGGTGGTGCTGAAGCACTTCCGGGGCACGCTGGATCTCGCCAAGGCCGCCGAGGCCACCGGCGGGCGCGGGGCGGACGGCCTGCGGATGGCCGCGCAGACCTTCACCGTCAAGGACGTCCCGTACGACGCCTGGCTGGACGACCGAGGCCGGCTGCACAAGGTGGTCGAGGTGTTCACCTTCGCCGGGGTCGCCGGGTCGAAGGAGGCGAAGGACCAGGTCAAGGTCACCTCCACGACGTCGCTCAGCGATTTCGGCGCGCCGGTGGACGCCGCGGAGCCCACGGCCGGGGACATCTACTCGATGAACGCCACCGAGCCCCCGAAGTGAACCCGCGCCCTCCCGGGTGGCCCGGCCCGAAGGGCGGGGGAGACGGGTCACCCGTTTCGGCCGCACGGAGATGGCCCGTCCGTGCCATGTGGCCGGGCCCCGGAGTGCCTAGGCTGGACAGCGGGTGGCTGCCGCCCGAGCTGGCAAGGCGCTGAAGGGGTGGTGCAGGTGGTGTCGTCCTCAGGCGGGCGCGACGGCGGCCACGACGACGCGGCCCTCGACGAGATCGACCTGGCCGGCGAGCTGATGATCGCCGCGACCGCGTCCTCCGGCGAGCGCCTGCCGACCGAGCGCATCGACGAGGTACTGCTGGACCGGCCCGCAGTGCCTCGTCCGGGGGCCGGGCCCCCGCAGGACACCGCGCCCCCGGACGAGTCCTAGGGCGCGTTTGCAAGTCCCGCCGGGTCCGCCGCAAACGTGCCCCAGCGGCCGCGGGCCGGGGTCAGCTGCGCAGCAGCCGGCCGATCGCGGCCGTGGCCTCGGCGACCTTGGCGTCCAGCTCCGCGCCGCCCTGCTCGGCGGCCGCCGCGACGCAGTGCCGCAGGTGCTCCTCCAGCAGCGACAGCGCGAAGGACTGCAACGCCTTGGTGCTCGCCGAGACCTGGGTCAGCACGTCGATGCAGTACGTGTCCTCGTCCACCATCCGCTGCAGACCGCGGATCTGGCCCTCGATCCGGCGCAGCCGCTTGAGGTGGGCGTCCTTCTGCGCGCTGTAACCGTGCACGCCGGCATGCGGGTGCGGGTCGCCCGGCAGGTCGGCGTGCGCGCCCGTCTCGTGCGTGTCGATCGTGGTCATCCGGCCCGCCTTCATCTCGTTCGGCTCTGGGTGGCGCTCAGTGCTGGTCAGTACTGGATGAATACCCGGCTCTCCGTACTTGTCATGCTCCAGTACCCGTCGCGCTTCGCCACTCCGCGTGGATCACGGCGCTCCGAACGCCTTCCCCGGTCGCCCGCGCCGGCACCGGCCGGCGGGCGCGTCGGCCTCCAGTGTCCAACACCCGGCGGCGGCGCGGTGTTCCTCCGTACGGGCGGCGCCCCCGATCTCCGGGTGCACGGTGGGGGCATTACGCCGGAGGTTCCGTCAGACTGGGGCTCGCTCCCGCACACAGGCGTTCGGGGCCGGCTCATCGGGTGGATGGACGGAAGGTGTGCGGACGGGTCCGGAAGAGGAGCATCCGGTTCCCCGCCCGTCACCCCGTTTGCACGGTTCCGGCTGCCAACGCCTAGCATCGTTCAGTCCCTACCCCGCACATCGGAGATTTCCCGTGCGTTTTAGCCTGACCCCGAAGGAGACGAGCTTCTACGACATGTTCACCGCGGCAGCGGAGAACCTCGTCGTCGGATCAAAGCTCCTGCTGGAACTGCTGGGTTCAGACGTGTCGGCCCGCGCGGAGATCGTCGAGCGCATGCGCGCCGCCGAACACGCGGGTGACGACACCACCCACGCGGTGTTCCACCAGCTGAACTCCTCCTTCATCACGCCCTTCGACCGCGAGGACATCTACAACCTCGCGTCGTCGCTGGACGACATCATGGACTTCATGGAGGAGGCGGTCGACCTGGTCGTCCTCTACGACATCCAGACCCTCCCCAAGGGCATCGAGCAGCAGATCGAGGTGCTCGCCCGCGCCGCCGAACTGACCGCCGAGGCGATGCCGAACCTGCGCAGCATGTCCAACCTCACCGAGTACTGGATCGAGGTCAACCGGCTGGAGAACCAGGCGGACCAGATCCACCGCAAGCTGCTCGCACACCTGTTCAGCGGCCAGTACGAGGCCATCGAGGTACTGAAGCTGAAGCAGGTCGTGGATGTCCTCGAAGAGGCGGCCGACGCCTTCGAGCACGTCGCCAACACGGTGGAGACCATCGCCGTCAAGGAGTCCTGACCAGCGTGGACACGGCAGCACTCATCGCCGTCATCGGCGTGGCGTTCTTCTTCACGTACACCAACGGCTTCCACGACTCGGCGAACGCCATCGCCACCTCGGTCTCCACCCGGGCACTCACCCCCCGGGCGGCGCTCGCGATGGCCGCGGTGATGAACCTGGCCGGCGCGTTCCTCGGCAGCGGGGTCGCGAACACGGTGTCCAAGGGGATCATCGAGACCCCGACCGGCAGCCAGGGCATGATGATCCTGTTCGGCGCGCTGGCCGGTGCGATCACCTGGAACCTGACCACCTGGTACTTCGGCCTGCCGTCCTCCTCCTCGCACGCGCTGTTCGGCGGCATGGTCGGCGCGGCGCTGGCCGGCGGCACCCAGGTGATCTGGAGCGGGGTGGTCGACAAGATCATCATCCCGATGGTGGTCTCGCCGGTGATCGGCCTGATCGCGGGCTACCTGGTGATGCTGGCCATCCTGTGGATCTTCCGGAAGGCCAACCCGCACAAGGCCAAGCGCAACTTCCGGGTCGCCCAGACCGCGTCGGCCGCCGCCATGGCCCTCGCGCACGGTCTTCAGGACGCCCAGAAGACGATGGGCATCGTGGTGATGGCGCTCACCATCGGTGGCCACCAGACCACTCAGGACATCCCGGTCTGGGTGAAGATCTCCTGCGCCACGATGCTCTCGCTGGGCACCTACGCGGGTGGCTGGCGGATCATGCGGACGCTCGGCCGCAAGATCATCGAACTGGACCCGCCGCAGGGCTTCGCCGCCGAGAGCACCGCGGCGACGATCATGTACATCACGTCGTACGTCTTCAAGGCCCCGATCTCCACCACGCACGTGATCACCTCGGCGATCATGGGCGTCGGGGCCACCAAGCGGATCCGCGCGGTCCGCTGGGGGGTCGCGAAGAACATCGTGCTCGGCTGGTTCATCACCATGCCGGCCGCCGCCCTGGTGGCCGCGGTGGTCTACTGGATCACCAACCTGATCTTCGGCTAGCACCCCCTGAGCCGCCGCACCGCAGCGCAGAGCACGGCCGGACCGCAGCGCAGACATGACAGGGCCCGCCCCCACATCTCGGGGGCGGGCCCTTTTTCATACTCCGCGGCGGCACCGCCATGCAGCACCGCGAAGCAGCTGTTCAGCCGTTGGTGCAGATCACCCGAAGCGGCCGGAGATGTAGTCCTCGGTCGCCTGCACCGAGGGGTTGGAGAAGATCCGCTGGGTGTCGTCCAGCTCGACCAGCTTGCCGGGCTGGCCGACGCCCGCCAGGTTGAAGAAGGCGGTCCGGTCGCTGACACGGGCGGCCTGCTGCATGTTGTGCGTCACGATGACGATCGTGAACTGCGACTTCAGCTCGCCGATCAGGTCCTCGACGGCGAGGGTGGAGATCGGGTCGAGGGCCGAGCAGGGCTCGTCCATCAGCAGGACCTGGGGCTCGACCGCGATGGCGCGGGCGATGCAGAGGCGCTGCTGCTGGCCGCCGGAGAGGCCGGCGCCCGGCTTGTTCAGCCGGTTGTGGACCTCGTTCCAGAGGTTCGCGCCCTTGAGGGACTTCTCCACCACGCCGTCCAGGACGGACTTCTTCTTGACGCCGGCGAGCTTCAGCCCGGCCGCGACGTTGTCGTAGATCGACATGGTCGGGAACGGGTTCGGGCGCTGGAACACCATGCCGACCGTCCGGCGGACGGCGACCGGGTCCACGTGCTGGCCGTAGAGGTTCTCGTCGTCCAGCATCACCTTGCCCTCGACCCGGGCGCCGGGGATCACCTCGTGCATCCGGTTGAGGGTGCGGAGGAAGGTCGACTTGCCACAACCGGACGGGCCGATGAAGGCCGTCACGGAGCGGGGCTCGACGGTCATCGAGATGTCCTCGATGGCCTTGGTGGTTCCGTAGTAGGCGGACAGTCCGCTGACGTCGATGCGCTTGGCCATGATCTTTCGTCTTCTCTCGCCCGCGGCAGGGCCGCTGATGAATGCAGTGTCGTAGTCAGTCGGGCTGTCAGTGCCCGGCCTTGGGCGAGCGCCAGCGTGCGATGCCCCGGGCGATGAGGTTGAGCCCCATCACGAAGGCGATCAGCACCAGCGCGGCACCCCAGGCACGGGCGTAGCCGAAGTCGTTGTTCACCAGGGCGTACTGCTGCCAGATGTACATCGGAAGCGACTGCTGCGGTCCCACGAACGGGTTGTTGTTGATGATGTCGGCGCCGAACACCAGCATCAGCACCGGCGCGGTCTCACCGGTGATGCGGGCGACCGCGAGCATCACACCCGTCGTGATACCGCCGATCGCGGTGGGGATGACGATCCGCAGGATGGTCTTCCAGCGGGGCACGCCCAGCGCGTACGAGGCCTCACGCAGCTCGTTCGGGACGAGCTTGAGCATCTCCTCGGTGGAGCGGACGACGATCGGCAGCATCAGGATGGCCAGCGCGAGGCTGCCCGCGAAGCCGGAGTACGAGAAGCCGAGGCCGAGGATCCAGACGGAGAGGACGAACAGGCCGGCGACGATCGACGGGACACCCGTCATGACGTCGACGAAGAAGGTGACGCTCCGGGCGAGCCGGCCGCGGCCGTACTCCACCAGGTAGACCGCGGTCAGCAGGCCGAGCGGCGCGGCGATCAGGGTGGCGAGGGCGACCTGCTCCAGGGTGCCGATCAGCGCGTGGTAGATGCCGCCGCCGGGGCCCGAGGAGAGCACACCCTTCATCGAGTGGCTCAGGAAGTTGCCGTCGACCACACCGATGCCCTGCTGGACGGTGTAGAAGATCAGCGCGACCAGCGGGGTCACGGCCAGCACGAAGGCGACCCAGACCACCGAGGTGGCCAGGCGGTCCTTGGCCTGCCGCCGGCCCTCGACCCGGGCCGACAGCCCGTAGCTGATGACCACGAACAGGACGGCCGCGATCAGGCCCCACTGCAGGTGGCTGGCGAGGCCGAAGCCCGCGCCGATGCCGCTGCCGATCGCGATGGACGCCGCGGCGGTGGCGGCCGGCGCCCAGCGGGGCAGCCGGGCGGTGGTCAGGTTGCGGTGCAGCTGCGGGATGGCCGCCGGGGCGGCGGCGGTGACGGCGCTCATGCGTTGGCCCCCGAGTACTCCTTGCGGCGCGCGACGATCAGCCGGGCTGCGCCGTTCACCAGCAGGGTGATGACGAACAGGACGAGGCCGGAGGCCATCAGCGCGTCGCGCCCGAAGGGCCCCGCCTCGTTGAACTTCAGCGCGATGTTCTGCGCGAAGGTGCCGCCGCCCGGATCGAGCAGGTGCAGCGAGAGCACGCTGTTCGAGGAGAGCACGACCGCGACCGCGATGGTCTCGCCCAGCGCGCGGCCGAGACCGAGCATCGAGGCCGAGATGATGCCGGGCCGGCCGAACGGCAGGACGGACGTGCGGATCATCTCCCAGCGGGTCGCGCCGAGCGCGAGCGCCGCCTCCTCGTGCATTCGCGGGACCTGGCGGAACACCTCGCGGCTGACGGCGGTGATGATCGGAAGGATCATGATCGCCAGCAGGATGCCGACGGTGAACAGCGTGCGCGGCGTGGTGCCCGCGCGGGTCTGGTCGAAGATGTACGTCCAGCCGAGGTACTGGTCCATCCAGCTGGTCAGGCCGTCCAGGTGCGGGACGAGGAAGAGCGCGCCCCACAGGCCGTAGACGATGCTCGGCACGGCGGCCAGCAGGTCGACCAGGTAGGCGAACGGCTGGGCGATCCGGCGCGGCGCGTAGTGCGAGATGAAGAGCGCGATGCCGATCGCTACGGGCACGGCGATCGCCATCGCGATCACGGCGCTGACGACGGTGCCGAACACCAGGACGGCGATGCCGAAGACGGGCTTCGGGGCGTCCGGGGTCCACTCGAAGGTCGTGAAGAAGTTGCCTTCGTTCTTGGTCAGCGCCAGAGCCGACCGGTAGGTCAGGAAGCCCGCGATGGCGGCCATGATGACCAGCAGCAGGATCCCGGAGCCCCGGGCGGCGTTGAAGAAGATCTTGTCGCCGAGCTGACTGCTCTTGCGCCTGCGGGCCCTGCCTCGCGCGTCGGCAGGGACGGATGAAGTCATTGGTCTACTCCGGTCTGGTGGTGCTGCCCCGAGGGGGCGGCACCATGGCGGCGGTGCCCCGGACGTGCATTCGGTCGGTGGTACTGCCCGGTGGGGCGGCCCCGGCCCCCCTGGTCGTTCGGGGCCGCCTCACCGGTGGTCGGGCAGGTGTCAGGCGAGGGTCGGGATGATCGCCTGGACCTTGGAGGAGAGCTCCTTCGGCAGCGGGACGTAGCCCTTGTCGCCACCGATGGCCTGCTGGCCACCGTCGCTGATCGCGTAGGTGAGGAAGGACTTCAGGGTGTCCAGGGTGTCGGCCTTGTTGCCCTTGTCGCAGACGATCTCGTACGTGACCAGGACGAGCGGGTAGGAACCCTCCTCCTTGGTCGCGTAGTCCAGGGTCAGCGAGAGGTCGCTGCCGGTGCCGGCGATCTTCGCCTTGGAGAAGGTGGTGGCGGCGTTGGCGGCGGTGGCCTCGACCGGCTTGCTGGCGCCGGTGTTGATGGCGGCGCTCTTCAGGCTGTTGGTCTGGGCGAACGAGAGCTCGACGTAGCTGATCGAGTTCTTGACCTGCTTCACCTGGGCCGCCAGGCCCGCGCTGCCCGCGGCCGACTGGCCGCCCTTGCCGGCCCAGGTCTTGCCGGGCGCGTAGGTCCAGACGCCGCCCGACGCCTTGGCGAAGTACTTGGTGAGGTTGTCGGTGGTGCCCGAGTCGTCCGAGCGGTGGAAGGCCTGGATGTCGGCGGCCGGCAGCGTGACGCCCGGGTTGAGGGCGGCGATCGCCGGGTCGTTCCACTTGGTGATCTGCGAGTCGAAGATCTTGGCGGTGGTGGGGCCGTCCAGCGTGAGCTTGTCGACGCCGTCCACGTTGAAGACGATCGAGATCAGGCCCGCGACCATCGGCAGGTCGATGCCCTGGCCGCCGGTGCAGACGGCCTTGGTGGCCTCGACCTCGGCCGGCTTGAGCGCCGAGTCCGAGCCGGCGAACTGGACCTTGCCCTGGGTGAACTGCTGCACACCCGCGCCCGAACCGCCACCGGCGTAGTTGACCGAGGAGCCGGTGCAGGCGTTGCCGAAGTTGGTCTTCCACACGTCGATCGCGTTGGACTGGGCGGTCGAGCCGGCCGCCATCAGGGCACCCGCCTTGCCACAGCTGATCGCGGCGGCGGCCGGGGCGCTCGACGCACCGGCAGCGCCGGTACCGCCCGAGTTGTCGTCCGAACCGCACGCGGCGAGCGACAGCGAGCTGACGAGCGCCATGGCACCGACGACGAGGGCCTTGGAGCGGCCGTTTCGCTGGAGCTTCACAGGGTGTCCCTTTCTGTGGCATTACCGGCGTCGTTCACGGCCGGGCACAGGTGCTCGGGCAGCGCGGAACGGCGAAGGTTTTGCTGTGGTCCGGGGCCCGTTCGGCCCTCCGGTAATCCCGAAGTTAGGGGGGGTAGGTGACGCGTCAGCCGGTCGTAAGTGAACGGAGAGTGAACCTCGAACGGATGGCAGGAAACACCGTCAGGTAGTAACGGTTGCGTCACGGGGAGGCCGCGAGAAGATCACTCGAACGGACCCCACGTCAGGGCAGGTTGACGCCCCTGCGGCCGGGCCTAGAGCGGCCGGGCCCCCAGCGCCTCCAGCAGCGCGTCCACCAGCAGCCGGTCACGGTCGTGGGTCAGCCGGGCCCGGGCCTTGCGGGCGGGCAGCCACTCCAGCCGGTCGACCTCACGGTTGGGGGTGAAACTCCCGCCGGACGGCACCGCCGCCCAGTAGCGGACCTCCTTGGGCCGGCCCTGCGCCAGGTAGTGCTGGCTCGGCAGCTCGACGCCGAGCACGCAGCGCAGGCCGGTCTCCTCCTCGACCTCGCGCAGGGCCGCCTGGGTCATGCTCTCGCCCGGGTCCAGCTTGCCCTTCGGCAGGCTCCAGTCGTCGTACTTGGGGCGGTGGATCAGCGCGATCCGCGGCCGGCGCAGGCCCTTGCCGTTCTTCTTCTCCCGGCCGGGCAGCCAGAGCACCGCCCCGGCCGCCAGGATCGTCCGCCCGTGCCCGGCCGGCCGGCCCTCGGAGCGCCGGTGCGTGCGCGTCGCATCGGCGGACTGCACCAGCACCTGCGGGCGGCCCGGCCCGGCCTGCTTGCCGCCCTGTGTCTTCGCCTCGCGCAGCCGCCGCCGCCGCTGCTGCTGCTCGCCGTCCTCGGGGGCGGCCGGCCGCCCGGTCGCGCTCATCCGGGCCGCGCCGTTCGAGCCCGCCGGGTCGGTCCTGCGGTCGTAGCCCTGCTTACTGCTCAGGCGGTTGCCCATTCATGCCATCCGTGGTGCTGGGGGTCCCTCCCAGCCGGTCGGGCCGAGGGAGAGGTCAGGCCACTGGCAGCCGAAGGCGTACCGTGCCGCCTCCACCTCCAGTCGCTGATCAGCATGCACCACGCCGAGCACGTACGCCGTCGCCGGGGTGATCCGCGGGGTCCGCGCCGCCGTGGCCGCGGTAACGGCGGCGTCGGACGCCTCCTGGTGCCGGCCGAGCGTGCGGTCCAGAGCGTCGAGCTCCGGCGCGGGCCGGGCGCACACCTCCAGCGCGTACCGGGCCCGCTTCACCAGGATCCGCACCCGGTGCCAGGGCGCGTCGTCCGCGGCCAGCGCGGCATCGGCGTCCAGCACGCCCCGGGCCGCCGGCACCGAGCCGAGCCGGCGCAGGCCGTCACCGCCGTACGGGGTGGCGGCGCGCTGCAGCGGGAGCAACTGGGTACCCGTGGTGAGCGCGGCGAGCGCGGCATCGGCCTGCGGAAGGAGCGAGCCGGCTTCCGGCGTCAGCAGTGGCACCTCGCCGACCAGCAGGGTCATCCGGTCCGCCAGGGCGTGCAGCCGGGCGGAGCGCAGCTCCTGCAGGACGGTGGAGTGCGCGCGGGTGCGGGCCAGGGTGAGCTGGCGGTCCAGCAGGGCGCGGGCCTTGGGCACGCCGGCGTGGCCCGCCAGCATGCCGGGGCCGTCCGGTTCACCGCCGCTGAGCGAGTCCAGCGCGCCGAGCAGCCGGGTGGAGCGCCGCAGGTAGCCGGGCTCCTGGGCGAGCAGGTTGAGCAGCCAGCGCAGCTCCGTCCGGGACTCCTGGGCCCAGGCCGGGTCGAGGCTCTCCGCGAAGGTGTGCAGGGCGCCGCCGAGCCGCCGCACGGCCCGCAGCAGGTCCGCGGTGCCGGCCGGGGCGTGGACGACGGCGCCCGGTCGGGAACCGACCTCGCCGATCGCCTGCGGCAGGGCGCGCAGGAACGCGCCGGCCTGGGCCGTGAGATGGCGGGAGAGGATCTCCCCGGTGGTCGCGGTGGACGGCCCGGGGGCCGTCATCGGCGCATCGGTCATGGCTGTGGTGAATCCCCGTCCCCCCGGGGGTCGCTCCCCCGGGGCTGGTGGCCGACTGCTCGACGGCCTCAGCGGGCCGAGGAGGAGGCCCTGCGGCGCTGGCGTGAGTCGATGAGCAGGTCCTGCACGTGGCGGAGCCTCCTTCCCTCGGCGTCGTTCGAGTGGCGGGTCCAGGCCCCGTCGGGGCCGAGGTGCCAGGACTCGGTCTCGTCGGAGACACCGAGGTCGATCAGCCCGGACAGCTCGGCCCGGTGCGACGGGTCGGCGACCCGTACCAGCGCCTCGATCCTGCGGTCCAGGTTGCGGTGCATCATGTCGGCGCTGCCGAACCACACCTCGGGGTCGCCGGCGTTGCCGAACACGAAGATCCGCGAGTGCTCCAGGAACCGCCCGAGCACGGACCGGACCCGGATGTTCTCGCTCAGTCCCTCCACCCCCGGCCGGATCGCGCAGATCCCGCGCACCCAGACGTCCACCGGGACACCGGCCCGGGAGGCGCGGTAGAGGGCGTCGATGACGGCCTCGTCCACGATCGAGTTGACCTTGAGCTTCACGTACGCGGGCCGGCCGGCCCGGTGGTGGGCGATCTCGCCGTGGATCCGCGCGATCAGCCCGTCGCGCAGGCCGCGCGGCGCGGTCAGCAGGCGCCGGTAGGACTCGCGGCGGGAGTAGCCGGAGAGCCGGTTGAACAGGTCGGAGAGGTCCGCGCCCACCTGCGGGTCCGAGGTCAGCAGGCCGATGTCCTCGTACAGCCGGGCGGTCTTCGGGTGGTAGTTGCCGGTGCCGACGTGCGAGTACCGGCGCAGGGTGTCACCCTCCTGCCGGACGACGAGAGACAGCTTGCAGTGCGTCTTCAGGCCGACCAGCCCGTAGACCACGTGGCAGCCGGCCTCCTCCAGCTTGCGGGCCCACTTGATGTTGGCCTGCTCGTCGAAGCGCGCCTTGATCTCGACCAGGACGAGCACCTGCTTACCGGACTCGGCCGCGTCGATCAGGGCGTCCACGATCGGCGAGTCACCGGACGTCCGGTACAGCGTCTGCTTGATCGCCAGCACGTCCGGGTCACCGGCGGCCTGCTCCAGGAAAGCCTGCACGGACGTCGAGAAGCTGTCGTACGGGTGGTGCAGCAGGACGTCGCGCTCGCGCATCGCGGCGAAGATGTCCGGCTGGGAGGCCGACTCGACATCGGTCAGCCCACGGGCGGTGCCCGCCACGAACTTCGTGTACTTCAGCTCCGGCCGGTCCAGGCCGGCGATGCCGAACAGCCCGGTGAGGTCCAGCGGCCCCGCCAGCGGGAAGACCTCGGCCTCGGTGATGTTCAGCTCGCGCACCAGCAGGTCGAGGATGTACGGGTCGATCGACTCCTCGACCTCCAGCCGCACGGGCGGGCCGAAGCGCCGCCGCATCAGCTCCTTCTCCAGCGCCTTGAGGATGTTCTCGGTGTCGTCCTCCTCCACCTCCAGGTCCTCGTTGCGAGTGACCCGGAACGCGTGGTGGGCGAGCACCTCCATCCCCGGGAAGAGCTCCTCCAGGTGCGCGCCCATCACGTCCTCCAGCGGGACGTAGCGCTCCGGCGACGCCTCCAGGAAGCGCGAGAGGGACTGCGGCACCTTCACGCGGGCGAAGTGCTTGTGCCCCGAGACCGGGTTGCGCACCACCACGGCCAGGTTCAGGCTCAGGCCCGATATGTACGGGAAGGGGTGCGCCGGATCCACCGCGAGGGGGGTCAGGACAGGGAAGATCTTCTGCCGGAAGAGCGTGTGCAGGCGGGCCTGCTCCTTGTCCGCCAGCTCCGCCCAGCGGACCAGCTCGATGCCCTCGGACGCGAGGTCCGGCAGCACCTCCTGCTGGAACGCGGCGGCGTGCCGCGCCATGAGCTCGCGCGAGCGCTTCCAGATCAGGTCCAGCACCTCGCGCGGCTGGAGGCCCGACGCGGACCGGGTCGCCACCCCCGTGGCGATCCGGCGCTTGAGGCCGGCCACCCGGACCATGAAGAACTCGTCCAGGTTGCTCGCGAAGATCGCCAGGAACTTGGTCCGCTCCAGCAGCGGGATGTCCGGGTCCTCGGCCAGCTCAAGGACGCGCTCGTTGAAGGCGAGCCAGCTGCGCTCACGGTCGAGGAAGCGGCCCTCGGGAAGCTCCTCGAAGTCCTCGTCCTCGGCGGAGAACGGCTCCGGGGGCATCCCCAGCGCGCCGGACATCAGCGCCGGCGACGGTAGCGGGACAGAGACGGGGCGGGGAATGCTCATGGGCTCCAGCTCCTCCAGCAGGACGCAGTCCGAGTGCCTCGGCAGACCGTCGTGCTCGCAGAGCCGCAACGCCCACCCGCCCGGAGCCGCCTGAATGCGGCCGCCCTTCGGGTGCGGGATGACGCTGCGCGAACGAGACACTACGGACTTCATCCTGTGATCTTCGCGGCGGCAATTGAATCCACGGTAAACACCGCATGGCCAGGAGGAAAGCTGAGTCGGTCGGTGCCGGGGTTCCTACGCCTCCGACCGGCCGCCCGCCGCCTCCCGGAACGGGGTGCGGTACATCAGATCCACCTCGTGGACGGCGAACCCCAACCGTTCATATACCCGCACCGCGGCCGGATTGTCGGCGTCCACATAGAGAAGTACGGTTTCCAGCCCACGCTCCCCCGGCCCGTCACCGGTCAGGTGCCGCAGACCGGCCGCCGTCAGCGCCCGGCCCAGGCCACTGCCCTGCTCCGCCGGGTCCACTCCCACCACGTACACCTCGCCGAGCGCGGGCTCGGTCGCCGTCGCCGTCGCCGTCATCGGATGGACCTTCGTCCAGTGGAAGCCGACCACGCGGTCACCCCGGGTGGCGAGGAAGAACCCGGCCGGGTCGAACCACGGCTCGGCCAGCCGCTCGGCCAGGTCCTGTTCCGTCCACGACCCCTGCTCCGGGTGGTGCGCGAACGCCAGCGCGTTCAGCCGAAGCCACTGCGCGTCGTCCTCGCCGGGCCGGAAGGTACGGAGCGTGATGCCCTCGGGCAGCGGTACCTCGTCGACGGCCTTGCCCGTCCGGCGCATCTGGCGGAGCTCACGAACCAGCTCCGCGCCGTACGCCTCGGCCAGGTGCCGGGCCGCCGGATGGCCGCCATGCGCCCAGAAGTCCACCGCGCCGGCCGCCTCGGCCAGCACCGCGTCCACGAGGTGACGGCCGAAACCGCCGCCCCGCCGGTCCGGGTGCACCACGAGCTCGGCAGTGCTCGGCGCGCCGGCCTCCCCCGCCTCCAGCTGGGCGTACCCCACCCGGGCTCCGGCATCCGCCGCGACCTGTACGAGATGGGTGACACCGGGCCGCTCCGCACCCGAGCGCAACCGGAGGCGCCCCTGCTCCGACACCGCCTCCCGCCCGTCCACGCGCGCGGCGGCCGCCAGAATCTCCCGCACCTCGTCCGGACTCTCCAGCGCGGGCCCGGCCTGGACCTCGCCCTCGGCCCACGTGTAACTCCGATTAGCACCCATGGGTCTGACCCTACGTCAACGACCCCGGGCAGGCAGGTGTGCCGGAAACGCAGAGAAGCCCCGCCGGTTACCCGGCGGGGCTTCTC
>FTKL01000346.1_pt2 | contig 14067 bp, 12 predicted proteins | sample 2434061 | NCBI WGS metagenome assembly FTKL01 (sample SAMEA3914816, study PRJEB12502) | metagenome | biome: forest; material: soil | place: USA | collected 2011-09-16 | depth 0.3 m
GCCGAGCACCTGCCGGTCGCCCGGGTGCTCGTGGACAAGGGGCTGCTCCACCTCGACCAGTTCTTCGACTACGCCGTGCCGGCGAACCTGGCCGAGGACGCCGTGCCCGGCGTCCGGGTCCGGGTGCGCTTCGGGGCGCGCGTGGTGAACGGCCGGCGCGAGGGCGGGGAGCTGCACGACGGCTTCATCGTGGAGCGGCGCGCCGCCAGCGACTACGCCGGCCCGCTCGCGCCGCTCGCCCAGGTGCTCTCGCCCGAGCCCGTGCTCACCCCCGCCCTGCTGCGGCTCTGCCGGACGGTCGCGGACCGCTACGCGGGCACCCTCGCCGACGTCCTCCAGCTCGCCGTACCGCCCCGGCACGCGAAGGCGGAGGCCGAGCCGTCCCCGCCCGCGCTGGAGCCGCCCGCCGCTCCCGGGCCCGGCAGCTGGAGCCGCTACCCGCAGGGGCCCGACTACCTGACGGCGCTCGCCGACGGCCACGCGCCCCGCGCGGTGTGGACGGCGCTGCCCGGCCCCACCTGGCCGCAGGAGATCGCCCGGGCCGTCGCCGCCACCCTGGCCGGCGGCCGCGGCGCGCTCGTCGTACTGCCCGACGGGCGCTCCACCGCACGGGTCGACGAGGCCCTCACCGACCTGCTCGGCGGCGGCCGGCACGCCACCCTCGCCGCCGACCTCGGCCCCAAGGAGCGCTACCGGCGCTGGCTGGCCGTGAGCCGGGGCTCGGTGCGCGCCGCCATCGGCACCCGGGCGACGATGTTCGCCCCCGTCCGGGATCTGGGCCTGGTCGTCGTCTGGTCGGACGGCGACGGCAGCCACTCCGACCCCCGCGCCCCGCACCCGCACGTCCGGGACGTCGCACTGCTGCGCGCCACCGACGAGGGGGCGGGCGTCCTGCTCGGGGGGCTCGCGGTCACGGTGGAGGGCGCGCAGCTCGTCAACACGGGCTGGGCCCGGCCGCTGGCCGCCGAGCGGGCGACCGTCCGCGAGGTGGCCCCCCGGGTCCGTACCGTCAGCGACCTCGACCAGGCCCGGGACGCCGCCGCCCAGGCCGCCCGGCTGCCCAGCATCGCCTGGCAGGTGGCGCGGGACGCGCTGGCGTCCGGCCCGGTGCTGATCCAGGTGCCCAGACGCGGGTACGTCCCCCGGCTGGCCTGCGGGAACTGCCGGACGCCGGCCCGGTGCCGGCACTGCGAGGGGCCGCTGGAGGCGGCGTCGGCCGCCGAGCCGCTGCGGTGCGGCTGGTGCGGGCAGGCCGAGGAGTCCTGGCACTGCACCGAGTGCGGTTCGTTCCGGCTGCGGGCCCAGGTGGTCGGCGCCCGGCGGACGGCGGAGGAGCTCGGCAAGGCCTTCCCGCGGATCCCCGTCCGGACGTCGGGGCGGGACGCGGTGCTGCTCTCCGTGCCGGCCGAGCCCGCCCTGGTGATCTCCACCCCCGGCGCCGAACCGGTCGCCGAGGGCGGCTACGCGGCGGCCCTGCTGCTGGACGGCTGGGCCCTGCTCAGCCGCCCCGACCTGCGGGCCGGGGAGGAGACGCTGCGGCTCTGGCTGACGGCGGCCGGGCTCGTCCGGCCGGCCACCGAGGGCGGCACCGTCGTGGTGGTCGCGGAGCCGAGCGCCCGCCCCGTCCAGGCACTGGTGCGGTGGGACCCTGCCGGGCACGCCGCGATCGAGCTGGAGGAGCGGGCCCAGCTGCACTTCCCGCCCGTCTCGCGGATGGCCTCGGTGACCGGCTCCCCGGCCGCCGTCGAGGACCTGCTCGGGCTCGTACGGCTGCCGGAGGGCGCCGACGTGCTCGGCCCGGTGCCGGTGCCCGGCGGGCGGGGCGAGGAGGTCGAGCGGGCGCTGCTGCGGGTTCCGCCCGGCCAGGGCTCGGCGCTGGCCGCCGCGCTCAAGGCGGCGCAGATCGCGCGGATCGCGCTGCGGGCGCCGGATCCGGTGAAGGTGCGGATCGACCCGCTGGACATCGGCTGATCGCCGGCATCGGCTGACCGCTGGACATCGGCTGAGGCCCGGCGGGCCGACGGGCCCCGGCCTGGCCGGGCCGGGGTGACCCGGCCCGGCCTCCTGCCGGGTCCTCAGCCGCGCAGTGGCAGGCCCGTCCGGTTCAGGCCGCCCTGGCGGGCCGCCGGGACGGTCGCGGCCAGGCCGGGCGCACCCGGGCCGCCGCTGCCCGTGGCCGACCCGCCGCTGCCCATGCCCGACCCGTTCATGCCCGCTGTGCCGTTCATGCCTGCCGCGCCCAGCGCCGATGCGCCCAGGCCGCCGGGTGCGGCGGCCGCCACGACCTCCTCGGGGCGCTCGCCCCGGCCCGGCCCCGCCGGGGACGGGATGCCGCCCGCAGCCAGCAGCTCGCTGCTCGGCCGCCGCATGCCGTACCGCCGGTGCACGGCCTGCTTGGTGACGCCGAGGGCGGAACCCACCGAGTCCCAGGAGAAGCCCAGCGCGCGGTCGAACTCGACCGCCGCCGCGACCAGCGTCTCCACGCTCTCGCGCAGCTCCTGCGCGAGGCGCACCGTGGGGGCGGGCGCCCGCCCGTACACCACGAACCCCGCCGAGGTGCTCGGCCGCCGGGGGCGGTAGACGTTGCCCAACTGCGCGGTGAGCGTCCGCAGCGCGTCGACCTGCCGCCGCACCCGCTCGATGTCCCGCACCAGCAGGTGCAGGCTCGCCCGCGCCCGGGCGTCGTGATTGATCTGCTCGGCCATGGCCTACGTGCCACCTTCCGTACGGTCAGCTCGGCCGGGGCGGCTACCTCTGCCCCGGCCGGTCCCACTCGGTCAATCTCACTTGACCAACGCCGGAGCAGGGGCCGGGGTCACGCAGCGCGGCACACTCGGGATATGCCAGAACACCCGGGGCCCGCTCGCACTGGTCTGCGGGGGCGGCCCGGTGGCCCGGACGGATTGCATAGACTTGTCACCGGCCAGCCGCCCAGAACCGCCCCGACAGGAGTCCGCCACCTTGCCGATCCAGCCGATCCGCATCTTCGGTGACCCCGTCCTGCGGGCGACCGCCAGGCCGGTGACCACCTTCGACAAGGAACTGCGCACCCTGGTCAAGGACCTCACCGACACCATGCTCGACGCCCCCGGGGCCGGCCTCGCGGCGCCCCAACTCGGTGTCTCCCTGCGGGTGTTCACGTACCACGTCGACGGCGTCACCGGGCACCTGATCAACCCCGACCTCAGCCTGACCGACGAGGAGCAGGACGGCCCGGAGGGCTGCCTCTCGCTGCCCGGCCTGCGGTTCGACACCAGGCGCGCGTACGGCGTGGTCGCCAGGGGCTTCAACATGCACGGCGACCCGGTGACCGTCGAGGGCACCGAGCTGCTCGCCCGCTGCATCCAGCACGAGACCGACCACCTCGACGGGATCATCTTCATCGACCGCCTCGACCGCGAGCGGCGCAAGGCCGCCCTCAAGGCGATCCGGGAGTCCGAGTGGGGCGAGGGGCCGGCCCCCACCGTCCGGCTCTCCCCGCACAGCACCTTCGGCAGCGCCCGCTGACCGTCCGTCACCGTTCTCCCCGCCCAGCCCCCTACCCGGAAGGCCCTTGATGCGCCTCGTCTTCGCCGGCACCCCCGAGGTCGCCGTTCCCGCCCTGGACGCCCTGCTGGCCTCCGACCGGCACGAGGTCGTCGCGGTGGTCACCCGCCCCGACGCCCCCGCCGGGCGCGGCCGCAAGCTGGTCGCCAGCCCCGTCGCGCAGCGCGCGGAGGAGGCCGGGATCGAGATCCTCAAGCCCGCGAAGCCGAGCGACCCGGAGTTCCTGGCCCGGCTCACCGAGATCGCCCCGGACTGCTGCCCCGTGGTCGCGTACGGCGCGCTCATCCGCCCCGGCGCCCTCGAGGTCCCGAAGTACGGCTGGGTCAACCTGCACTTCTCGCTGCTGCCCGCCTGGCGCGGCGCCGCCCCCGTGCAGCACGCCGTGATGGCCGGGGACGAGGTCACCGGCGCGTCCACCTTCCTGATCGAGCAGGGGCTGGACTCCGGGCCGGTCTTCGGCGTCATCACCGAGGAGATCCGCCCCACCGACACCAGTGGCGAGCTGCTCACCCGGCTCGCGCACTCCGGCGCCCGCCTGCTCACCGCGACCATGGACGGCATCGAGGACGGCGGCCTGAGCGCCGTCCCGCAGCCCGCCGACGGCGTCACCCTCGCCCCGAAGATCACCGTCGAGGACGCCAGGATCGACTGGGCCCACCCCGCCCTGCGGATCGACCGCGTGGTGCGCGGCTGCGCCCCGGCGCCCGGCGCCTGGACGACCTTCCGGGGCGAGCGGCTCAAGCTCTCCGGCCCGGTCAAGCTGCTGGCCGGCAGCGCCGAGCTGGCCCCCGGCGTGCTGGCGGTCGAGAAGAACAGCCTGCGGGTCGGCACCGGCAGCCACGAGGTCGAACTCGGCGAGGTCCAGCCGCAGGGCAAGAAGCCGATGCGCGCGGCAGACTGGGCCCGAGGGGCCCGCATCGAGTCCGGCGAGCAGCTCGGACTCTGACCCTCAGGTCTAGCTTTACAGTCAGTCCCACCAGCCGGACCCGTCCATACCCCCGCAGCACATTGAGGCACCACGTGAGCACCCCGAGCAGCCCGAGCACCCCCAGCGCCAAGCGCCCCCCGCGCCCGCACCGCCGCCCGAAGAAGGACCCGGCGCGCATGGTCGCCTTCCGCGCCCTGCGCGCCGTCGACGAGCGCGACGCGTACGCCAACCTGATCCTGCCCTCGCTGCTCCGCGAGGCGGAGCAGAAGCACAACCTCGACCGGCGCGACGCCGCGCTCGCCACCGAACTCGTCTACGGCACCCTGCGACTCCAGGGCACCTACGACGCCGTCATCGCCGCCTGCATCGACCGGCCGCTGCGCGAGGTCGACCCGCCCGTCCTCGACGTGCTCTCGCTCGGCGCGCACCAGCTGCTCACCACCCGCATCCCCAGCCACGCCGCCGTCTCGGCGACGGTCGAGCTGGCCCGCGCGGTGCTCGGCGACGGCAAGGCCAAGTTCGTCAACGCCGTCCTGCGCCGGATCAGCGCCCAGGACATGGCGGCCTGGATCGCCCAGGTCGCCCCGCCGTACGAGAAGGACGCCGAGGACCACCTCGCCGTCGTCCACTCCCACCCCCGCTGGGTCGTCTCCGCCCTCTGGGACTCGCTCGGCCGCTGGCAGCCGGACGCCGCCGGGCGCACCGCGATCGAGGAACTGCTCGCGGCCGACAACGAGCGCCCCGAGGTCACCCTGGTCGCCCGCCCCGGGCGTGCGACGGCCCAGGAGCTGACCGAGGCGCTGCCCGAGTCGACCCCCGGCCGGTGGTCCCCGTACGCGGTGCGGCTCGCCGAGGGCGGCGACCCCGGCGGGGTCGAGGCCGTGAAGGAGAACCGCGTCGGCGTCCAGGACGAGGGCAGCCAGCTGGTCGCGCTCGCCCTCGCCGCCGCACCGCTGGACGGCACCGACCGCATCTGGCTGGACGGCTGCGCGGGCCCCGGCGGCAAGGCCGCCCTGCTCGCCGCCCTCGCCGCCCGGCGCGGCGCCGCCCTGGTGGCCAGCGAGAAGCAGCCGCACCGCGCCAAGCTGGTCGCCCGCGCACTCGACGGCAACCCCGGCCCGTACACCGTGATCGCCGCCGACGGCCTCAGGCCCGCCTGGCGGCCCGGCAGCTTCGACCGCGTCCTGGTCGACGTGCCCTGCTCCGGCCTCGGCGCCCTGCGCCGCCGCCCGGAGGCCCGCTGGCGCCGCCGCCCCGAGGACATCGCCGCCTTCGGGCCGCTCCAGCGGGACCTGCTGCGCGGCGCCGTCGCGGCCACCCGGATCGGCGGCGTCGTCGGCTACGCGACCTGCTCGCCGCACCTCGCCGAGACCCGCGCCGTCGTCGACGACATCCTGCGCGAGGAGGGCGGCCGGCTGGAGTGGATCGACGCCCGCCCGCTGCTGCCCGGCGTCCCCGCGCTCGGCGACGGCCCGGACGTCCAGCTCTGGCCGCACCTGCACGGCACGGACGCGATGTACCTGGCGCTGCTGCGCCGCACCGCCTGACCCACCGCACGACGCACCTCCTGACGCACGGCCCGCTGCGCGGCCGGCTCCCGTTCACACGGGTGGCCGGCCGCGTTCTTCGTGCGCGCCGAGGCCGCGGCAGGGGCTGAGTGGCGGCTGGAGTCCGCCCGAATGGCGCGCTGAATGTCGGCCCGAATCGGACATATCGGTCGTGGTGGAGGTGAGGGTCCTCACAGGCGTTCGGGGAGTACGGACCTGCGTAGTTGGTCGTCGGCCCGGGGGTGGAGGGTGGCGGCGCATGCCGGGCGGCCGGAAATGGGCGGGCCCGCAGGTTTAGGGATGCGGCAAGCGATTCGTGCAGGTCGGAGACGTCGATCAGGCCGACAAAACTGCCCGAAATGGGTGGTTTGAGATGGAATGGCAGGGGTAGCCAATCGGGCTTGGAGTGCTTGATCGTCCGGGTCGGCTACGACGCGGCGTCGTATCAGGGGGGTCTTGGCGCCCGGCTCGGGGCCCGCTAACAATTGCGGAGTCGCCAGAGACCGCAGCACCTGTTCAGCTGCGGAACTCGTCCGCCGGCCCCGCCCAGTGCGGGTGCCCAGCGCCCCGTCCCGACCGTCCGAGCCCCTGTCCGGCTCGGCGGACTCCTGAGGACGCGAGCGCAGCCAACGATTGAGGACCTGCTTCCCCATGCGCATTTTCTCCACCCGCCTGCGTGCTTCGGCCGCTCTGCTCGCCTCCGCCGCCGGAATCGCCACCCTCGGCACCGTCGTGGCCCCCACCATGGCCAACGCCGCCACCCCCGCGTCCTCGGCGCAGGCCCTGGCCGCCAAGATCGTGCCGGCCGGTCAGCTCGCGTCGTTCAACAAGATCGTCTCCCACGAGAGCAGCTGGAACGTCACCGCCACCAACGCCTCCTCCGGTGCGTACGGCCTGGTCCAGGCGCTCCCCGGCTCCAAGATGGCCTCGGCCGGCGCCGACTGGAAGACCAACCCCGCCACCCAGATCAAGTGGGGCCTGAACTACATGAACGAGCGCTACGGCAGCCCGAACGCCGCCTGGGCGTTCTGGCAGACGCACCACTGGTACTAAGCCACCACTGGTACTGAGCCACCACTGGTACCGAGCCGGCACTGCTACTGAGCTGTTGCCGGTACCGGGCCACCGGGCCTGCCCCGACCAAGAGCCACCACCGTGACGCCCCGGGCGTCGGACAGGGGCCCCGGGGTGACGGCGGAGGAGTCCGGCGCACATCACGTGCGCCGGACCCCTCCTGCCGCGCAGCCGACCGGGGCTCCGCCGCAGTGTCCGAGGGCCGCCTCCCCATCCGTGGGGAGGCGGCCCTCGTGCGTGCGGTCAGCGTTGCCGCCCCCGGCCGCTGACCGGGCCGGATGTCCCGGGCAGGGCGAGGACGAGGACGGCCCGGTCGTCGTCGCCCTCTGACCCGGCCGACCAGGTGTCGGCGTCGGACCGTACGAAGGACGCGACGGCCTCGGGCCCCGGTGCGCCACGGCCGCCGAACCGTTCGGTCAGGCGCTCGAGCAGGGGATAGAAGACGCCGCCGCCGTTCCGCGCCTCGCTCACGCCGTCGGTGTACAGGACGATCACGTCGCCGGGGGCCAGCGGGTGCGTGGTGACGACGGCGTCCGCCGGGCAGAGGTCGCCCAGGCCCAGCGGCAGGGTCGGGGATGTCCGCAGCCACCGCACGCCGTGCGGTCCCACCAGCGCGGGGGCGGGATGGCCGCGATCGACGATCCGCACCTCGTTCGTGCCGGTGGGGAACTCCAGCAGCAGGGCCGTGACGAACAGCTCGCTGTCGCCCGCGGCCCGGCCCGAGTTGCGGGCGATGCTGAGCTCCAGCCGTTCGGCCAGCCTGCCCAGATCCGTCCACTCGTGCGCCGAGACCCGGAAACTGCCGAGAACGGCGGAGACCGTCTGGACCGCGTCCAGGCCCTTGCCGCGGACATCGCCGATGATCACCCGCACGCCGAAGGGCGTCTCGCACAGGTCGTAGAGATCACCGCCGACCAGCGCGCCGCCCTCGCCCGCCTCGTAGAACCCGGCCGCGCGTAACCGCCCGACCCGCTCCGGCACCGGGCGCAGCAGTGTGAGCTGCACCGCTTCGGCCACCGACCGCGCCCGGACCAGGTGCGCCTCGGCGCGGACGCGTTGCCGGGCCAGCAGCACGCCGGCCACGCCGATCAGCACGGTGGCGAGGTAGAGGGCGACATGGTGCTGCTCGGTGAAGTGGCCGGGCTGTCGCCGGGCCGCCATCGACATCTCCAGCAGCACGCAGATCGCGGTGAGCACGGCGGTGCGCGGAGCGCTCCGGGTGGCGGCGGCCAGCGGCGGGACACCGATGAGCAGGAAGCTCAGCGGTTCACGGCTCCGGAAGGCGAAGTCCAGCGCCACGGCCAGCGGAATCAGCAGGAGCGGCAGCCACCAGACCCACGTCCGGGCAGCCGGAGGGGGACGCCATCGCAGAGCCCCCGGGAGCCGGGTGCTGCCTCCGCCACGGGTTTGCGGCATGAATCCACTGTATGCACCCGGACTGCGGCTCGTCCCCGCGCCGGGCGCCGGCCGGGCTGGGGCGTCCGCTGCGGCGGAGGTTGTGCCAGGCTGGTGGGGCAGGGGCGGGGCGGAGCGGGACCGAGGTGTGGAGGTCTGCGATGGCCATGCTCAGGGCGAACGGGGTCGCGCTGTACCACGAGGTCAGGGGCACGGGGCCGAGTGTGGTGCTGGTGCACGGGTCGTGGGTGGACGCCGACTCGTGGGAGCGGGTGGTACCGGGCCTGGCGGAGGAGTGCACGGTCGTGGTGTACGACCGGCGGGGGCACAGTCGCAGTGAGGAAGTGCTGACCCAGGGGTCGGTGCACGAGGATGCCGCCGACCTGGCGGGGCTGATCGAGGGGCTGGGGCTGGCGCCCGCGTTCGTGGCCGGGACGCTGTACGGGGCGATGGTCGCACTGCGGCTGGCGGCGGCGCGGCCGGATCTGGTGCGGGGGGTCGCGGTGCACGAGCCGTCGGCGGTGGGGCTCCTGGCGGCGGAGCGGCGGTGGGATGCGGATGCGGCGGTCGCCCGGGTGGCGCCGGTACGGGAGTTGCTGGAACGCGGGGAGACGGCGGCCGCGGCGGAGCTGTTCGTCGAGACGGTGACCTTCGGCCCGGGGGCGTGGCCGAACCTGCCGGCGCCGTTGCGGCACACGTACATCCGCAACGCCCCGACGTTCCTGGACGAGCTTCGGGACCCGGACGCGTACGACCTCGACCTGGCCGCCCTCGGCGAGTTCACGGAGACGGTGCTGCTGACCCAGGGCGACGACGGCGGGCCGGAGAACACCGCGGTGCTGGACATGATCGACCTCGCGCTGCCGAAGGCGGAGCGGCACGTCTACGGGGGCGGCGGCCGTGAGCCGCACGTGGTGGAACCGGCCGAGTTCGTGCGCGTGGTGCTGCCGTACGCGCTGCGGTAAGGGGGGCGGCGGCGGGTCCTGACAGGTGTCAGGTACCGGGGGTGGGGGTGCGCTGGTTCTCTGGTCGTGGACGCACCGTCGGTACGGGCCGACGGTGCGTCGGTGTGGATCGCCACCGACCGGCACCCTGTGCCGCCACTCGTCACCACGAAGGAGAACCATGTTCGCTGTGCGCAAGCTGGCTCTGGCCGGCGCCGCCGCCGTCCTCGGCGTCACCACCCTGGGCCTCACCGCGACCTCCGCCGACGCGGCCGGAGGCTGCTCGGACAACGGCAACGGCACGTACAACTGCAACGTGTGGAAGACCGCTCCCACGTACTTCAGCGGCAACGTCCGGGCCGGCACGCTCAACGCCGGTGTCAACTACTTCTACTGCCAGGCCGTCGGCTCGGAGATGTCCGACGGCGCGTACCACAACAAGTGGTACGCGAAGACCGACGACGACAGCGGCAACCGAGGCGTGTGGGTGAACGTCATCTACCTCTCGGGCGGCGGCAACGACGAGCCGGTGCCGGGTCTGCCCTGGTGCTGAGCCGGCTGCGGTAGCGGGCCGTTGCTCCTCCTGGGCGACTGCTCCTCCTGGGGCACTGTTCCGCCAGGGCGCTGCTCCTCCTGGGCCGCTGCTCCCGGGCCGAGCGGCGCCGGGGGTGGCGGCCCGCTTCAACGTGTGTACTGGGCAAGGTAGTTCATCACCTTGTCGACATGTGGCCGGACGCGGTCCGGAACCCGGCCGGCCGCCGCGACGGTCTTGTCGCTGGTGCGGTAGCCGGCGACGACGAGCGCGGGCAGGTTCTCGGTCATGCCCCGGTGCTTGAGCTGCTGGTCGAGCCAGCAGACGTAGTCGCCCATGCTGACGATGGCGTCGGGTGGGGACAGGTAGTCCTTGTCGCCGTCGTTGTCGCCGTCCTGGGCCCAGGCGTTGAAGACCGCGGGCGTCCACATCGCGATGCCGTACTCCTGGGTGTCCGGCCGGGCGGCGTTCGGGTCGAAGCCGCTCTCGGCCTTGAGCATGGCCGCCAGCAGGGCCGGGGTCACCTCCGGCTCGGGGCAGCGCTGGGCCGTCCCGGTGATGACGTCGCGCAACTCGCGTGGGACGTCGGAGTCTTCGGGGATCGCCCCCGGCGGTGCGGCCCTCGCCGACGGGGGCGGCGGCGCGCTGCCGCGCTCGGCGGCACGCTCGGTCGCGACGGCGCCGACGACGGTGACGGCGGCCAGGGCGAGAGCGAGGGCCGCCGCCGTCCGGCGCGGGCTCCGGCGTCGCCGTCCGGCGGGGGTGCCGGCACCGGCGGCGATGCCGCGTACCCGGGCCAGCAGGTGGGTGCTGTCCAGCCGGCCCCTGGCGGCCGGGTCGGCGGTCAGGCAGTCGGAGACGAGCGCGCGCCACGGCTCGGGCAGGCCTTCGTCCAGCCGGAGCCGGGTCGTGCCGCGCGCGTACGACTGGGCGGCGAGCGACCGGGCGCGGGCGGTCGCGCCGAGGAAGGGGTGCAGCCCGCCGGTGAGCAACTGGTGGGCGAGGACGCCGAACGCCCAGACGTCCGCGCTCGGGCGCAGCTGCACGCCCCGGCTGCCCGACCGCTGCGACCACCACTCCGGCGGTACGTGGTCGAGCGAGCCGAGCGGCGGGATGTAGGCGTGGGTGCCCTCCAGCTCGGCCGTGAGCCCGAAGTCGGCCAGCCGGACGGTGCCGTCGGCCATCAGGAGGATGTTGGCGCCCTTGAGATCGCCGTGCACCCAGCCGTGTTCGTGCATGTGGGCGAGGCCCGCGCAGATCTCGGTGAGGATGCGTTCGGCCTCCGGCACGGGAGCCGGGGGACGGGCGGTGGCGAGCAGGTCCCGCAGGCTGTGTGCGGCGCGCTCCATCACCAGGACGACCGCGCCGTCCAGTCGGGGGTCCTCCGCGTCGCGCAGGGTGGTGGCGGCGAGGGTGCGGATGAGGTGGGGGTGGTCGGCCCGGCGGCTGAACCGGACCTCGCGGCTGACGAGTTCGGCCATCGTGGCGCGCTGGCCGGGGGTGAGGAGGTCGGGCCGCAGGAGCTTCACGGCGACCGGCGCGCCGTCGGCGAGGCGCTCGGCCGCGTAGACGCTGCCCCAACTCCCGGCCCCGATCGGGCCGGTGATCCGGGTACCGGCCACGACGAGGCCCTCCGGGATGTCGAGCGGAGGCCGCCCGGGGTCGTCCATGCGCAGTGCGGCCTCTCGGGACGGCGGGAAGTGCCGGGACGTGCGGTGGTCAGCGGCGGCGGCCGGACGGGAGCAGGGTGAGGTGCTCCTCCCGGACGAGGTCGAACCGCAGGGCGAGCGCCACGAGTTCCTCGCGCTTGTGGCCGCCCGGCCGGTTGGCGTCAGCCGTCGGACCGTCCTCGCGGAGGCGGAGTTTGGCGGCCGCGAGGTAGTCGATGTGGTAGTTGACGGCGGACCTGGTCAGCTCCCGGCAGTCGGGCAGGCCGCGCAGCCGCTCGACCACGTCGGTCGCACCGGGCACGGCCGCGGAGGCGGACCGCAGGCGGGGCTCGCACAGCGCGAGCAGCACGAGGAAGTACTTGGACGTCGGGTCCAGGGCGAACGGGCTCACCGTGTGCTCGCCCGAGCACGGGCCCGACGCGCCGTCCAGGTAGGCGTGTTGGGGCGCGAAGACCTTGAAGTGCGTGCCGTCGCCGACCGAGGGCAGCAGCACCCGGGAGAACTCGAACGGTACGGGTGCGCCGAGCCGCCCGGGTGCGATCTTGACGTGCTCGCCCGCGCCTTCGAGGTTCTCGACGACGTAGGTGGCGGAGGTGCTGAAGTTGGAGAGCCGCCAGTAGTCCTCGGCCGCCGTGAGCTCGCCCGCCCGGCGCGACACGCCCTGGTCGTCGAGCGCGATGTCGGCGGGCCGGCCGGGGGAGCCGCGTCCGAACTCCGCGCTCTCGCCTGGGCCCAGACGCAGCAGCCGGGGACGTTCGGGGGCGTCGCCCGGCCGGAGCGGGGCGCGCTCGGGCAGCTGCACGATGACCGTGTCCATGGTGTGACGGCCCCTTCCGGCGGGCGCACCTGTGACGTACACGCAGCATCGTACGCGTCCCGGAGGCGGCCGGTCACGCCTGGTGACCGGGTGGGCGCGTCCGTGGCCGGCGCGGTGTCAGGGGACGGGCGTCAGCATCGCCGTGATGATCCGGTGCAGCGAGCGTGCGAACACCGTCTCGGGGTCGACGGGGGCGCCGCCCTCGGCGAGGATCCGGGCGAGGTGGGGTACTCGCCGCTGGTGGCGGCGCCGTACAGGTAGGCGCCGAACTCCGCCTGCCGGCGGGCACCGGCCGAGGCGGTCCGCTCCCACTGGGCGAACTGGGCGATGAAGCCGTTCAGCAGGGAGAAGGCCTCCATCTTCGCGGTGCCGTCGAGTCCGGTGCCCGCCATCACGGCCAGGTAGTGGTCGGCGCAGCGGAGGCCGTTGGGGCCGAGCGAGGGCCGGGTGGTCAGCAGGGGCGGGCAACCGGATGTCGATGCTCCGGGTGCTGCTCGCCTACCGCCAATCGCCGGGCCTGCTGGTCGCCTCGCTCGCCGTGCCGGTGGTGATGGTGGTGGTGTTCGGCTATGTGTTCGGCAGCGCGATGCAGGTGCCGGGCGGAGGCGGGTACCGCGAGTTCCTGATGCCCGGGCTGTTCGCGATGGTGGCCGTCAACGGCATCATGCCGACCATGGTCGGGGCCGCCCGCTACGTCGGACGGGGCGTCACCGACCGGCTGCTGCCGCGACCTGTTCGGCAATCCGTCCGGGCCGGCCACGGCCTGGCCGCTGTACCACCCGGTGACGGCGAGTCTGCTCCGGAGCGCCCTCCTGCTGGCGGTCTTCCTGCCGCTGGCCGTCCGGAAGTTCGGTACGCACGGGCGCTGACCGCGCCCGCACGGGAATCGGGGCTCGGGGGCTCGGGGAAGAATGGTGCTGGACAAACGGGCCGGGGCGGCAGAGGGTGGTGGACCATGGAGTTCACCCACCTCGGCCGTACCGGCCTGACCGTCTCCCGCCTGTGCCTGGGCACCATGAACTTCGGCCCGCACACCGAAGAGGCCGACGCCCACGAGATCATGGACACCGCCCACGAGCAGGGCATCAACTTCTTCGACACCGCCAACGTCTACGGCTGGGCCGAGAACAAGGGCCGCACCGAAGAGATCATCGGCAGCTGGTTCGCGAAGGGCGGCGGCCGCCGCGAGCGGACCGTCCTCGCCACCAAGCTGTACGGCGACATGGGGGAGTGGCCCAACGAGGGCAAGCTCTCCGCGCTCAACATCCGGCGCGCCGTCGATGCCAGCCTGCGGCGGCTGCAGACCGACTACATCGACCTCTACCAGATGCACCACGTCGACCGGGCGACTCCCTGGGAGGAGATCTGGCAGGCGATGGAGGTGCTGGTCGCCCAGGGCAAGATCGTCTACGTCGGCTCCAGCAACTTCGCCGGCTGGCACATCGCCCAGGCGCAGGAGAGCGCGAAGGCCCGCAACTTCCTCGGTCTCACCAGCGAGCAGTCGATCTACAACCTGCTGGAGCGCACCGTCGAGCTGGAGGTCGTCCCGGCCGCCCAGCACTACGGCCTCGGCCTGATCCCGTGGTCGCCGCTGCACGGCGGCCTGCTCGGCGG
>FTKL01010526.1_pt1 | contig 14058 bp, 13 predicted proteins | sample 2434061 | NCBI WGS metagenome assembly FTKL01 (sample SAMEA3914816, study PRJEB12502) | metagenome | biome: forest; material: soil | place: USA | collected 2011-09-16 | depth 0.3 m
CCGCCGCGCCGCTTCCCGCCGCACCGCAGCCGGCCGTGCCCCGGCCGGTCGCACCGCCGGCCGCACCCTGGCCGGCCGCATCCCGACCCCAGCCGTACCGTGAGCCGCCGGCAGCGCCGCCGGCCGGGCCGCCGTTCCAGGCGCCCCGCACCCCGCTCCCGGGACCCGAGCTGATCCCGACCGAGGGACACCACCGATGAAGATCGTGGTCATCAACGCGTACGTCCGCGAGAACGCCGGGGATGCCGCCCTGCTCGCGGTCTGCCTGCGCCACATCCGGGAGGCCTTCCCGGGCGCCGGGCTGAGCATCGCCGGGATGGAGGACCGGGTGCTCCACCCGACCTTCGACGGGGCGGAGAACCTCGGCTCGATCCGCCGGCACGTCGCCGACGGCGGGGTCTCGCTGCCGCGCCGGGTGCTGCGCAAGCTGCTGGTCGCCCCGGTGGCGATGACGGCCCTGCTGCTGCCCCGGCCGGCCTGCCGGATGCTGCTGCGCCTGCTCCCGGTGGAGGCCCGCCGGGAGGCCGACGCCGTCTGCCACGCCGACCTGGTGGTGTCGATGGGCGGCGGCTACCTGCTGGCACGGCCCGGACTCGACGGCTACCAGAACGTCTTCTTCGTCCTCCTCCCGGCCCTGCTCGCGCAGAAGGCGCGGGTGCCCGTGGTGTTCGCGCCGCAGTCGTACGGGCCGTTCCCCGCCGCCGTGCAGCGCCGGCTGGTGGGCCGGGTGCTGCGCCGGGCGGCGCTGGTGCTCGCCCGCGAGGACGTCAGCGTCGAGCTGCTGGAGGACTGCGGGGTGCCGGCCGGGCAGATCCGCCGGGCCGTCGACGCCGGGTTCGCGTTCGCTCCGGAGCCGACGGTGGACTGGCGCTCCCGGTTCGCCTCCGGAGGAGGGCAGCTGGTCGGCGTCACCGCCCGCCGGTGGCTCGCCCCGGCGGAGCAGGAAGGCTACGAACGGGCGCTCGCCGCGACGATCGACATGCTCCAGGCGGACGGCGCGCGGGTGGTGCTGATACCCCAGGTGACCACGGACTACCTGGGCGACGACGACCGGATCGTCGAGCGCCGGATAGCCGGCTACTGCACGAGCGCGCCGCTGCGGCTCGACGAGCAGCTCGACTACCGCGAACTCAAGGGCCTCTACACCGAGTGCTCGCTGCTCATCGGCACCCGCTTCCACTCGGTGATCTTCTCGCTGACCAGCGGCGTCCCGTGCGTCGCGATCGAGTACGAGCACAAGACCAGGGGCATCATGGCCGACCTGGGCCTGGAGGAGTGGGTGCTGCCGATCGCCGAGGTGACGGTCGCCCGGCTGTGGCCCCTGGTGGCCCGGCTGCGCGCCGACCCGGCGGCGTACCGCGAGCTGCTCCAGCAGCGGATACCCGGCTACGTCCGGGAGGCGGAGCAGTTCCGCGAGCTGCTGCGGGAGGCCGGCGACGGCCGCCCGGCCGGCCGCGAACTCGTGCGGGCCGCCGCGTGAGCGCCCGCGCGGGGGGCCGCCGTACGGTGGCCGTGGTCTCGCCGTACTACCCGCCCAAGGTCGGCGGGGTGGAGAACTACGCGGCCCGGATCGCCGCCGCGCTCGCCGCCACCGACGACCTGCGGCCGGTCGTCATCACCACCCGTGCCGCCGGCCTGCGCACCACGGTCGGCACCGAGGACGGCGTGCAGGTCGTCCGGCTGGGCGTCTGGCTGCGGCTCTCCAACACGCCGCTCAGCCCGCTCTGGCCGCTGCAACTGCGGCGCTGGCTGCGCCGCACGGGCGCCGAGGTGGTCAACGCGCACGCCCCCGTGCCCGGTCTGGCGGACCTCGCCGTGGCCGTCGCCGGGCGCCGCCGCCCGGCCGTGCTGACCTACCACGCCGGCTCGATGCACAAGGGCGAGCCGGGCAGCGGCCTGGCGGACCGGCTGATCGGCGGGTACGAACGGCACGTGCTGCCACGGGTGTTCCGGCGGGCCCGCGCCCTGGTCGCGGTCTCCCCGGTGTCGCTGGCGGCGGGCCACGGCCACGCCGTCGAGATCACCCCGGGGGTCGACACCGCCCGCTTCACCCCGGGCGCGCCCGCCTCGCAGCGCCCGCGCACGGTGCTGTACGTCGGCCGGATGGACCGGACGTCCGCCTGGAAGGGCGTCGACGTGCTGATCCGCGCGTTCGCCGGGCCGGCCGGCCTGCCGGGCGCCCGGCTGCGGCTGGTCGGCGGCGGCGACGCCGTCCCCGACCACCTGCGGCTCGCCGCCGAACTCGGCGTCGCCGACCGGGTGGACGCCGTCGGTGAGCTCACCGGCGACGCCCTGGTCGCCGAACTGCGCACCGCCGCCGTGCTGGCCCTGCCGTCCCGCACCGAGGCCGAGTCCTTCGGGATGGCCCTGGTCGAGGCGATGGCCTGCGCCACCCCGGTGGTCGGCTCCGAGGTGGGCGGCATCCCGCACGTCGTGACGGACGGCGACACCGGCCTGCTCGTCCCGCCGGGTGACCCGGACGCGCTCGCCGCCGCCTGCCGCAGGATCCTCGACGACGGCCCGCTCGCCGACCGGCTGGGCGCGGCCGGGCGCCGGCGGGCCGAGGAGCGGTACGCCTGGGACGGCCTGACGGAGCGCTACGCGGAGCTGTTCCGGGGGCTGTAGCGCCCGGGCCGGATCCTCCTACTGCTTGGGCTGCTTCTCGTACGCCGCGATGGCGGCGCCGAAGGCGGCGAGGGCGGGCTTCGGGGTGCCGTCGTAGCGGCGCAGGCCGTAGAACAGGGAGCGGTGGGCCTTGTCCTTGTCGGTGCCCGCGTCCTGGTCGGCGAACCAGAAGACGGCGTCCACGTGCCGGTTCGCGGCCGAGGCCGGGATGGTGTCGGTCGCGATGGCGGCCTGGAACTCCTCGGTCACGTGGGTCGCGGTGTCCGCCGCGTTCGACTTGCCGTCGGCGGCCGTGCCGGGGCCGTCGGTGGGGGCGCCGGTCTCGGTGAGCCAGATCGGCAGGTCGGGCGTGCCGTACTTGTCCAGCACCGCGACGAGGTTGTCCTTCGCGGTGCTGATCTGCTCGAAGGCGGTGCCGTACGTGGTCCGGGCGCTCGGCAGGTCCGGGTAGGTGTAGGGGTGGTAACTGATCGCGTCCACCAGGCGGTTGGCGCCCAGCTTGGAGACCTCGGTGAGGAAGTCGGTCTGCGAGACGTACGCCTTCTCCGGGTTGGTGCCGACCGCCGCGAGCCCGCCCATCAGGACGTACGCCTTGGGGTCGGCGGCGCGCAGCGCCTTGGAGGTGACCTCCAGCAGCTTGGTGTAGGCGGCGGGGTCGGGCTTCGGCGCCCAGAACGGGATGTTCGGCTCGTTCCAGACCTCCCAGGTGTGCACGCCCATCGGGGCGTACCGCTGGGCGGCGTCCTCGGCGAAGGCGGCGAACAGCGCGGGGTCGGCCGGCGGGCATGACGCGTCGTCACCCTGGCAGCCGGGCTTGCGGGCCCAGTCCGGGGTGTAGGCGAGCGTCGGGAGGACCTCCAGCTTGCGGTCGCGGGCCGCCTTGACGACCCGGTCGAAGCGCTGCCACTCGTAGTGCTTGGAGTTCTCCGGCTGGATGTTCTTCCAGGACAGGTCGACCCGTACCCACTTGGCGCCGGAGTTGACGGCGTCGTCGAGCCCGATCGCGAGGTCCTTGTCCGACTTCCAGGTGAGGGTGTCCCCGTACGCGATGCCGATGTGCAGCTGACGGCCGTTCGACGTCTGTGCGGCGGCCGTCCCCCCGCCGGCGCCGCCGGTCGCCCCGGCCGACGCGGGAGCCGAACTCGCCCCGTTCGAGGCGGAGTCGGACGGCGAGACGGCGGACGGCGAGTCGGTGGCGACGATCGTCGCGACCGCGGAAATGACGAACGCGACCACCGCGACCAACAGTCGTTGCCGTCTACCGGAAAGCTTCCCCATGGCGGACAGCCTAGGCGAGCCCCTTGCGGCGGGTGAAGGAGGGCCGCGGATGCCTGTTCGAGCCCGGGAGGTTCGCGGACGTCCGGGGCGTCCGGTCAATCCGCCCGGCGCGCGCCCGGCGGTCGTACGCTCGGTGGTGTGAGCGACGAGAGCCGGACGCAACGGCCGGAAGACGCGGGTACCGGATTCGAACGGGGCACGGACGGGCCCAAGGTGATCGTGGTCGGCATGGACGGCTCCGACGCGGCGGCCCGCGCCACCGCGTACGCGGCCGGGCTGGCCCGCCGCCAGAACGCGCTGCTGGCGATCGTCTACGTGCAGCCGGTGTACGCGGGGGCCGCGTCGATGGGCGCCTCGGTGAACGACACGACCGAGGAGGTCGCGGACGAGCTGGTCCGCGAGATCCGGGCGGCGGCGGAGCGGCTGCGCGGGATCTTCGAGGTCCGCTGGGAGTTCCACACCTTCCGGGGCGACCCGTTCATCGGGCTGGTGCAGACCGCCGACCGGCTCAAGGCCGACGCGGTGGTGGTCGGGGCCTCCGAGCAGGCCGGCCACCGGATCATCGGCTCGGTGGCGGTACGGCTGGTGAAGGCGGGGCGCTGGCCGGTCACGGTCGTCCCGTGACGGCCGGCGCCCCGCCTCCGGCCGTCACTCGTCGTCGAGGTCCAGGTCGCCCGGGTCGCCCGCGTCGCTGCCGTCCGGCGTGCCGCTGAGCGCGTAGCCCTGCCGCCGGGCCTCGTAGCAGGCGACCGCCGTGGCCGAGGAGACGTTCAGCGAGCCGACCCGGCCCAGCTGCGGGACGAACGCGACCGTGTCGCACAGCGCCAGGCCCTCGGGCGTGACGCCCCGGTCCTCGTGGCCGACCATGAACGCCGTCGCCGGGGTGAGCTTCGCCGCGAACAGCGGCACGGCCTCGTCGGCGAGTTCGAGCCCGACGATGCGGAAGCCGTCGGCCCTGGCCTGTGCCACCGCCTCGGCGACCGTCTCGAAGTGCTGCGCCTTGAGGTACCGGTCGGTGCCCATCGCGGCCTTCTGCGCGCCCGCCGACCGGACGGAGGGGGTGTCGCCGGTCAGGTACAGCTTCTCGGCGCCCATCGCGGACGCCGTGCGGACGATCGAGCCCACGTTGAAGGGCGACTGGAGGTTCTCCAGGATCAGCGCCAGCTTGAACTCGTTGCTGCGCCGCCACTGGCGGTGCAGGCGCTTCAGGTCGGTCCCGCGGAGCTGCTTCACGACGTCGTACCTCGTCCACTGTCGGGGGCGGCCGCCTCGGGGCGGGGCCGCGCTTCAAGAATCCGGAATCCGTTGACCGACGTGACCCGCGTGGTCGGGTAGCCCTCGGTGTTCAGCCACTTCTGCAGCGAGTCCGAGCCGAGGTTGCGCTGGACGACGAGGAAGGCCGAGCCGTCCGGTGCCAGGCGCGGCAGCCAGCGGTGCAGCAGGCGGTGCAGCGCGCCCTTCCCGATCCGGATCGGCGGGTTGGAGTAGATGGCCGCGAACCGCACGTCCTCGGGCACGTCGTCGGGCAGCACGGCCTGGACGTTCTTCAGGCCGAGCGCCTGCGCGTTGTCGGTGACCAGGTCGAGCGCCCGGGTGTTGATGTCGACGGCCCACACGGCGGAGCGCTTGCGGCGCGACGCCCAGGTGAGCGCGATCGGCCCGTAGCCGCAGCCCATGTCGAGGATCGGGCCCTTCACGCGCGGCGGCGGCGCGTGCTCCAGCAGGATGCGGGTGCCCGGGTCGAGCCGGCTCCGGGAGAAGACCCCGGTGTCGGTGGTGAGCTCCAGGGTGATGTCTGGCAGGGTCACAGTGATCGGTCGTCGCTCGCTGGCGACGTCGGGTGCACCGGTGAAGTAGTGCGAGCCGGACATGATTTCCCCGTCGGGTTGTAAGGGCTTGGGGCCACCGGGTGGGCGCGGGTCAGCCCTGCTTGTTTCGGCACTGATCGTACCCTTGCCCCCGCTGCCCCCGGATCCCCGCAGGTCAGAGCCTGTGCAGCCCGGCCGGCCGGTGGATCAGCCGACGCCGGGGATCTTGCGGGTGGTGACGGCGATCCGGTTCCAGGTGTTGATGGTGAAGATCAGCGAGATCAGCTGCGCCAGCTCGCCCTCCTCGAACAGTTCGGCGGCCGGGCCGTAGACCTCGTCCGGTACGCCGCCGTCGCCGATCCGGGTGACCGCCTCGGCGAGCGCGAGCGCCGCGCGCTCCTTCGGGCTGTAGACGCGGGCCGGGGCCTCGCGCCAGACGGAGAGCAGGTAGACCCGCTCGTCGCTCTCGCCGGCCTTGCGGGCGTCCTTGACGTGCATGTCCAGGCAGTACGCGCAGTTGTTGAGCTGCGAGGAGCGGATCTGCACGAGCTCGACCAGGGCCGGGTCGAGGCCCTCGCGGGCGGCGGCGTCCAGCGCGAGCAGGGCGCGGAAGGCCTTCGGGGCGGCCTTCGCGTAGTTCACCCGGGGGGTGGTGGCGGCAGGAGCAGCGGTGGCAGTGGCGGTCGTGGCGTTCTCGGTCGTCGTCATGTGGACAACTCTAGGTTCGGACTGCACCCCGGCTAGGGTTCAGTTCCATGGCAGATTCATGGGTCAATCAGCCGCCGCCGGCCGCCCCCGGAAGCGACCTCCACCTGGAACTCCGGGCCGGCCGGGGCCGCCGCGCCGCGCTGATGGACGCCCTGCGGGACGCCGTCCGCTCCGGGCGCCTCACCCCCGGCACCCGGCTGCCGTCGTACCGCACCCTCGCCACCGACCTCGGCCTGGCCCGCAACACCGTCGCCGAGGCGTACGCGGAGCTCGTCGCCGAGGGCTGGCTCACCGCCCGCCAGGGCTCCGGCACCCGGGTCGCGGCCCGCGCCACCCCGCCGGAGCGCGTGCCCGTACGCCGGCCCGCGCCGTCGGCGCGCCCGCCCCGGCCCTCGTACGACCTGCGGGCGGGAGCCCCCGACGCGGCGTCCTTCCCGCGCGCCGCCTGGCTGGCCGCCGCCCGGCGCGCCTTCGCGGTCGCGCCCAACGAGGCGTTCGGGCCCGGCGATCCGCGCGGCCGCCCGGAGCTGCGTCGCAGCCTCGCCGACTACCTGGCCCGGGCCCGGGGCGTGCGCACCGACCCGGAGCGGATCGTGGTCTGCGCGGGCTTCGCGCACGCCCTGCGGCTGCTCGGCCCGCTGGTCGACGGCCCGGTCGCGGTCGAGTCGTACGGGCTGGCCTTCCACCGAGGCCTGCTCGAAGGCGCCGGGCGCGCCACCGTCCCGCTGGTGATCGACGACCACGGCGCCCGTACCGGCGACCTGCCGGGTACCGGCGCCCGGGCGGTGCTGCTCACCGCCGCGCACCAGTTCCCGACCGGCGGGCCGCTGCACCCGGCCCGCCGCACCGCCGCCGTGGACTGGGCCCGGGCCACCGGCGGCCTCGTCCTGGAGGACGACTACGACGGCGAGTTCCGCTACGACCGGCAGGCGGTCGGGGCGTTGCAGGGCCTCGACCCAGAGCGGGTCGGCTACCTCGGCTCGGTCAGCAAGAGCCTGTCGCCCGCGCTGCGCCTGGGCTGGATGGTGCTGCCCGGCCACCTGGTGGACGAGGTGCTGGCCGCGAAGGGCGAGCGCGAGGCCTGGACGAGCATGACCGACCAGCTGACCCTCGCCGACTTCATCGACTCCGGCGCCTACGACCGCCACATCCGCCGGATGCGGCTGCGCTACCGCCGCCGCCGCGACCAGCTGGTGGCCACGCTCGCCGAGCGGGCCCCGCACGTGCGGGTCACCGGCATCGCGGCGGGCCTGCACGCCGTCCTGCGCCTCCCGCCGGGCACCGAGCCGAGCGTGCTGAAGGGCGCCGCCTGGCAGGGCCTGGCCGTGGAGGGCCTGGCCGCCTACCGTCACCCCGGCGCGGTGATGCCCGGCCACGACGGCCTGGTCGTCGGCTACGGCACCCCGCCAGACCATGCCTTCCCGGGCGCACTGGACGCCCTCTGCCGGGCGCTGCCGTAGCCGTTCCGCACTGTGGATCCGGCGGCGGGCGGGCTCACTGGGTGCCCAGTGCCATCCACTTCCCCGGTGCCGTCAGCGGCGCGAATCCCACCTTGGCGTAGACCTCGTGGGCGTCCGCGGTGGCCAGCAGGACGCGCCGCAAGCCGTAGGGGGCGAGGTGGTCGCGGACGGTGCCGGCCAGGGCGGTGCCCAGGCCCCGGCCGCGCGCCGCGGGGGCGATGTAGACGTCGCAGAGCCAGGCGAAGGTGGCACGGTCGGTGATCACCCGGGCGTAGCCGTGCTGGGCGCCGGTGGCGGTGTCGTAGACGCCGAAGTTGAGGGAGCCGGCGATGGCCTGGTCCTGCTTGTCGCGGGAGCGGCCGAGCGCCCAGTAGGCGTCCAGCGACAGCCACTGGTGGATCTGTGCGGCGTCGAGACGCGCGGGGTCGGTGGAGATCTCGTAGCCGTCCGGCAGGGCATTGTTCATGTCCGGATCCAAGCAGCCCGGCCGGTCGGCCGACCACCGGATATCCGGACGGCCGGGCCCGCTCCGCGCAACACGCCCACAGCCGGGCGAGGCGTCGCGCCCGGGCGGTCGCGGACGGATACTTCAAGGGCCCCGTCAGGCAGGGTCCAGCAGGGCCCGGGTGAGGCTCCGAGCAGCGAGGACGACGCCATGCCGCAGAATCCCGAGGACTACGTGGACGAGGTCGCGGAGGTTGCCGAGCCGCAGACGGACGACCCCGAGGGCGACGAGTACGACGAGCTGGTGGAGCGCCGCGCGCTCGGGGCGGACCCGGCCACGGACGTCGCGGACGCTGCCGAGCAGGCCCGGGTGGTCAAGCTGGACGAGGACGAGTACCGCTGACCCGGAGCGCCGCGTCTGATTCGTCCCGGCCCGCCCCACCTGCGCACTTTTCCCCCACAGGTCGTCCCGATTTCGTTTGAACGGGTTCAAACGCTCTGGCATGATCAGGCGCGCCGGGCCTGGGGGCCCGCGGATCGTGTGGGGGTCGGTTCATGCGCGCGCTGCGCCTTTTTTCCGCCGCCGTGGTGAGTGCCACGCTGGTGACTGCGATATCAGCCTGTGACGGTGGGACGGGTGCGGCCGGGGCGGCAGGTGGGGCCGACGAGGCCACCGCCAGGTCCGCACTGGCCGCCTCGGCCGAGGTCATGCGGGCGGCCGGGACGGGCTCCGTCGAGATGACCTCGCCGGAGGGGTCACCGTCCCGGACGGTGATCGCCAGGACGGTGAAGGGCGTCGCCGACTGGAAGGACGGGTCGGCGGTCGAGTTCGACGGCGTGGGCGGTGACACCGAGCGCCGCACGCGGGTGGTCGGCGGCGCCACCTACCAGGGGCTGCCGGCGTCGATGGTCAGGATCACCGGCGGCAAGCACTGGGTCGCGAGCCGGGCCGCCGCGGCGACCGCCCAGGACGCCGCGCTGCCGGACAACCTCTCCGCCATGGCGCAGCTGCTGAACCCGCTGGTCCACCTCGACGCGGCCGCCAGGAACGGCACCCTCAGCACGGCCGGGTCCGAGGTCGTCGACGGGGTGCCGACGAGGCGCTACCGCAGCGTCGAGTCGGCGCGGTCGCTGACCGCGCTGCTCGCCCCGGCCGGCGCCGCCGGGCCGGCGCAGTCCTTCCGGGACGCCCTCAGAGGGGACTGGAAGGGCGACGACGAGACCTTCGTGGCCGAGTTCGCGGTCAACGACCGGCACGAGCTCGTCCGGATCAGGCTCTACCTCCGGGACGCGGCGGAGGACTCGCTGGGCGCCGCGGCCGCCCCGACCGTCCTGCGGTACTCCGCGCTGGGCAGCGCCTCGCGGGTCGAGGCGCCCGCCGCGAGCGACCTGATGCAGGATCCGCGCGCCGCGAGGCCGGCCGCCGCCGCGGACCGGCCGATGACCGTCGCCGCCGTCACGGTGCGGGCCGCCGCGGCGAACGCCGCGCAGCAGACCTCGTACCGGACGGTCCGCACCGGTCCGGAGGGCTCGGGCGAGCGTGCCGTGATGGCCTTCCGGAGGGCCGCCCAGTCCGAGATCGAGTCCTGGGGCAACGCCCCGCAGACGAGCCGGGACGACGGCCACCAGCACGTCGTCGTCACCGGTGGCCAGATGTACTTCCGGGTCGTGAGCCTGCCGGGCAAGAGCTGGTTCAGCATGGACCTCCCGACCGGGGACCCGCAGGCCAAGGGCCTCCTGCCCACGTTCCTCGGAGTCCTCGGGACGGCGCCGGACCTCGTCCGGGTCGCCGCCGAGGACGTCGGCGGCCGCCCCACCGTGCACTACCGGGGCAGCGTGACGGTGTCCGTCCTCGCCACGTACGAGGGCACCGCGATCGACGGGTTCCAGCGCGACGCGTTCGTCAAGGACGCCAGGGCGCGCGGCCTGGAGAGGGCCTCGATCGACGTCTGGCTCGGCGAGGGCGCGCTGCCCGTCCGGGCACGTGAGAGCGGCGTGGGCTCCAAGGGCCCGCTCAGCGTGACCGAGGACTACTCCGACTACGGCGTCGACCCGAGGATCACCGCACCGCCGACGGCCGACGTGATCTCGGTGGACGACTTCCTGGCCGGCAACAAGGCGAAGCTGGACAGCCTCAAGATCACGTACGGCGGCTGATAGCGCCCAGCGGCCCCGGTGCTGTGGCCCCGACGCCGTGGCGCCGGGGCCGCAGGGCGCTACAGCGCCTTGCGGCGCTGGAGCCAGGCGAAGGCCGCCCAGCCCGGCAGGACGGGCAGCAGCAGGGTCAGCAGGCGGTACAGCGCCACCGCGGCGACGGACCCCTGGGTCATGCCCGCCGTCGCCACCAGTCCGAAGGACAGCGCCCCGTCGGTGACCCCGGCCCCGCCCGGGGTCGGGGCGGCGCTGCCGACGGCGTTGCCGACCAGCAGGACGACCGCGACGGCGGCGAAGTCGGGCGTGGCGTCCACGGCCCGCGCGCAGCAGTACAGGCAGCTGACGAGGCAGAGCGAGACCAGCAGCTGCCCGGTGATCCCGGCGGCCAGCCGGCCGGGGCTGCGCAGCAGGTCGAGCAGCCGGGGGAGCACCTCGGAGGTGAGCGGGCGCAGCCGGGCGACCAGCCAGCGCCGGGCCGGGGCGACCGCCGCCACCACGCTGAGCAGCACGGCGGCGCCGGCCAGCCCGCCGACCACGATCGGCAGGGCGTCCATCTCGGAGCCCGGGTTCTGCCCCATCACGGAGGCGAAGGCGCCGAGTTGGAGCAGGTGCAGGACGAGGCCGAGCAGCTGGCCGACGCCGACGCTGGAGAGCGCCTGCGGGGTCGGGATGCCCGAGCGCTGGAGGAAGCGGGTGTTCAGCGCGACCCCGCCGACGCCGCCGGGCGAGACGATCTTGACGAAGGAGCCGGCCACCTGGGCCAGCGTGGCGTGCCAGAGGTCGAGCCGCTCGGGCACGAACCCCACGAACCCCATGGTGGCGGCGAGGTGGCTCGCGGTGGCCGCGAGGACGGCGAGCGTCATCCAGCCCGGGTCGGCGCCCGCGAGGGTGGTGATCGGATTGTCGTCGGTGCTGAAGAACGGCGGCAGCAGCAGGCAGCCCGCGACCACTCCGCCCACCACGGCCACCAGCGTGCGCGGTCGCAGCCGCTCCAGCCGGATCGGTCCGACGGGCGCCTGCGGCCGGGCCCGGAGCACCTCGGCCCGGATGGCGTCCAGCAGTTCGGGCTGCTGCTTGAGGGCCGCCCGGGTGCCCCGGGCCAGCGCTATCGGCTGGAGCAGCGGCAGGGCCGCGCCGACCGGGCCGGGGCCCAGCGCCGCGACGGCGGAGCGCACCGCCCGTTCCGCGCCCGCCCGCAGGGCGAGGGTGGTGAGCAGCTGCGCCGTGTCGGCCTTGAGGACGAGCTCGCTGGCCGCGATGTCGCCGTCCGCGAGGCCGACCAGGTGCACGGCGCCGTCCTCGGCGATCAGGACGGCCTCCGGCACCAGTGCCCGGTGCGAGATCTCCCGGGTCTGCAGGAGGCCGAACTGGGTCCAGGCGTCGGCGAGCAGCGCGTCGGTGATCTCCTCGTCGGCGAGCCGGTCGAGGGTCCGGCCCGGTACGTGCTCGTACGCGACGAGGGCGGCGTCCGGGCCGAGTTCGGCGCTGGCGGCCACCTTGCGGGTGCGGACCCCGGCGGCCACGGCGGCGTACGAGACCAGCGCCTCGTGCTCCAGGCCGGTGCGCAGCGAGCGCAGCACGCGCGGGTGCGGGGCGGTGCGCAGCCGCAGCCGGCGCCAGACCCGCTGGAACAGCGCGGCGACCAGGGCCTGCCGGTCGAGCAGCAGCACGTCGAGGTCGGGGCGGCCGTCCTGCTGCCGGACGAAGTAGCGGTCGGGCCCGTCCGGGGTGACGGTGCACGGGCGCAGGCCGACCGCGCGCAGGCTGCGCATCAGCGCCGCCGGCCGGGGCCGCGGGTCGGGCACGCCGACGGCGTACAGCGTGCCGTGGGCGACGGTCGCGCCGATCAGCAGCGCCAGCAGCAGCGAGAGCGGCCCGGCGTACTGGGTGAGCAGCCCGGCCACGCCGGAGAGGGCGAGCACCACCCGGGGCCGGTGGCGGTCGCGGGCGCCGGAGGCGGTGAGGAAGGCGAGGACGGGCGCGAGGTAGCCGTAGACCGGTTCGGTGCGGCCGGGGCCGTCGGGCAGCGGGTGGGTCAGGCCGTCCAGCAGGGTGACGGGGGCGGAGCTGTCGACCCAGAGGTTGAGGGCGACGCAGACGCCGTACGCGAGGACGGCGGCCAGCAGGCCGTCGGTGACCTGCTGGCGGCCGCGCCTGCGGTCCCGGCCCAGCAGCCGCCGGCCTGCCGAGACGGCGGGGACGAGCAACAGGGCCGCCGTCGCCAGGACGCCGGCGATCCGGGCCACCGGGTGCGGGACGAGGCCGGCGCCGGTGACGACGTCCGCGTCGAGGCCGCGCGCGGTGGCCTGGGCGTACTCGGCGAGCAGCATGGTGAGGCCGATGGCGGCGAGCCCGAGCAGGAAGCGGATCAGCGCGGCGGGCTGGCGCACCCGGTCGGTCGTCCCGAGGCCGGAGCCGGGGCGCGCGGGGGCGGACGGTCCGCCCTGGGCCTGTCCGGGGATCCCGGCCGGCCGGTCCGCACCTGTGTCGCTGTCGTGTCGCTCGGTCACCGTGGCCACGCGGCATGCTCCCATGCCGGGCCTCGCCGCGGGTGCGGCGGGCCCGGAACCGGGGCGTGGCGGAGGCCGGGGCCGGGGCGTCGCGGAGCCCGGAACCGGGGCGTTGCGGGGGCCGGGGGCCGGGGCTCCGCTGTCAGGCCTGGCGGGTCGGCAGGGCGATCAGCTGGCGCAGGTTCACGTCCCGGCGGCGGCTCACGGTGTAGCCGATCAGGTCGGCGATGTCCTCGGCGGTGAGCGCCGGGATGGCGTCGAACATGCCGCCGATCTGCTCGGTGACCGCCGCGTTGTCGATGTGGTCGCTCAGCTCGGTGGCGGTCAGGCCGGGCTCGATGTTGCTGACCCGCACGTCGCGCGGGCCGAGCTCGCTGCGCAGCGCGGCGGACAGCTGGGTGATCGCGGCCTTGGTGGCCGAGTACACCGCGAAGGTGGGGAACACGACGTGCGCGCCGATCGAGGAGATGTTCACCAGGTCGGCGGTGCGGCCCTCGGCGGCGGAGGCGGTGAGGTCGGCGGTGAAGGCGCGGATGACGCGCAGGGCGCCGGTCAGGTTGGTGTCGATCATCCGGCTCCACTCGTCGATCCGGCCGTCGTCGACCGGGTTGGGCAGCATCACGCCGGCGTTGTTGACCACCAGGTCGACCCGGCCGTACGCCTCCCGGACGCGGGCCGCCGCGGCGTCCACCGAGGCCTGGTCGGTGACGTCCACCGTGACGGCGAGGGCCTGGCCACCGTCGGCGGTGATCTTCGCGGCGAGTTCCTCCAGCCGCTCGGTGCGGCGGGCCAGCAGGGCGACCCGGGCGCCGTTCGCGGCGAGCAGCAGTGCGGTGGCCGCGCCCATGCCGCTGGCGGCGCCGGTGACGACGGCGGTGCGGCCGGCGAGGGTGGGGTAGCTCATGAGGACTCCTCGGTGGGGTGCTGCGACTGGCTGACGGCTCCACTCTCCGGCGGCCGGACGCGGCGGACCAGGCTGTGCTCTTCCTGGGTAAGCCAGTACCAGGCTGGGCCGCCGGGCGCGGACTAGCCTGGTGGGATGGAGAACACGGTGGGGGACTTCCTGCGGTC
>FTKL01001013.1_pt1 | contig 14048 bp, 17 predicted proteins | sample 2434061 | NCBI WGS metagenome assembly FTKL01 (sample SAMEA3914816, study PRJEB12502) | metagenome | biome: forest; material: soil | place: USA | collected 2011-09-16 | depth 0.3 m
GCACGGCGGCGCCCCCGCCGACGGTGTTGGACACCGCGGGCGGGTGCGGAGTCCCGGGAGCCTGCTCGGTCATCACCAGATACCTCGTCGTCGTGTCCGGAAAGGGGTCAGATCTGGGTTTCACCGCGTACGAGCCACAGCCCGGCGCTGCGGGCGGCGTACCAGGTCAACTGGTCCTGGTAGAGGCGGTCGGCGAGAGTGATCGCGGTGCGACTGGCCGCGACCACGCCGCGCACCGGACAGTTGGGGTCGGCCAGCATCTGCAGCGCGCGGGCGTAGCCGCGTCGCAGCAGCGGGTTCTCGCCGCCGGTTCGCGCGTCGATGTCGTCGAGGGCATCCACGATCGGCGGACCGGCCACGGTCAGGTGCTCGACCGCGGCGAAACCCCGCACGGCAGCCAGGTCGTCGTGAGCTTCCCGGCCAGGCCCGGTCAGGGCGTACAGCACCACGCACGCTGCTCCCGCGGCGGAGAGGGCCGCCCGGTTCATCGCGTGGCGCTGCGCCTCCAGTGCGCCGAGACCGGGTACGGGCAAGGGCTTCACCTGTTCGGGCCGGTGACCGTAGGCGCGCGGGCGCAGCCCGCGACCGGGCGACACCGGGGCGACCTCAGAGACGTGCGTGGCGAGGGCCGGGGCGTTCACCGCCGGCCCCCGCTGCCGGGCGCGGGGCAAGCGGTGTCGAAGGGGACGGTGCAGGCGATCAGCCCTGAAAGACCGTCCCGTTCCTGCGCGTTCAGCCGCAACCGTGCCACCCGCTCACCGTCCCGGTTGATCCCCGTGCCGGTGATCAACCAGCCCAAAGAGCGGAGGTAGTCGAGCAGCGGATCCGTGGCGTTGCCGCGGCTCGCCGGGGACGGGGCCTCTGCGTGCACCCTCGTCGCCCCGATCCGGGAGGCGAAGTCGCTCGCCCAGAGCGTGATCAGCCAGCCGTACCTGACGTCGAGACCCGGGGCCGTGTAGAAGAGCGAGATCCCCAAACCGGGCCCTTCCGCGTCCGTGACGCCGGAACGCGGCTCGGGCTGCCGGTGCAGCAACAGGCAGCCGATGAGTATCTCCTCGTCGTCGGCGCCGTCCTCGTACAGGCCGACGCCCTCCGCCCAGGCCTCCCGGTACGCGGCGACGTGGTGGTGGGGCACCCTGATGCCGCGCTCGGCGAGCCAGCGGCCCCGGTCATCGACAAGGGCAGCGGCCGCCGCGCGGTCGGCAGCGGTGCTCAGCGGCCGCATCTCGTACTGCGGGCCGGTCGGCCGGCGCTCCTCTTGCGTTCCGGCCGGTTCCGCGGCCGCGGGTGAGGTGGTGGTGTTCACCGCGCTGCCCCTTCAAAGGAGGCCGACGGGTCCGGGGCGCCTTGCCCGTCATCGCCGAGGAGGTCCAGAGCGTGGCCCCAACCGATGAGTTGCGTGGCGTCGTTGGCGCCAGCCGCGCGGACGAGGTCTTCCGTGAAGGGCTTCACGTCGGCGCGGGCGATCCTCGCGGCGCGGGCGATGTCGGCCGGTGCGGAGTGCCCGGCGAGGGCCTTCAGCAGCCGCTGCTGGTTCTCGTCCGCCGTGAACGGCGGACGCGACACGGGGAGCGACGGCACGGCGACCTGCCGGTGCAGGAGCAGGGCATGGGCGAGAACCGGGCGGGAGGAGCGGGGCGGGCAGTGGAGGTTCTGACGCATGCCGCGGATGTGGGAGCTCACCGTGTCGCCAGACAGGTGCTCCTCGGTGGCGATCTCGCTGTTGGTCAGCCCTTGGACCAGGTGCTGGGCGATCCGTTGCTGGGCAGGGGTGATAGGCGTGATGGGGGCTGTAGTGGTGGTCATCAAGGAGTCCTCGTCGGTTGGGGGTGGTCAGACCGCACTGGCGTGAAGCTGCTACGGGCCGATGCTCGATACGGAGTTGAGCGGTCCTGGCCGGTCAGCAGCGACGGTGAGTACCAGCCGGGGGAAGCGGACGGACAGCGCCGAGGTTCGGCGGCGATTTCCTGGCGGACGAACGGCGCGCCGGAGGAGTAGTGAAGGCCGAGGGGTGGGAGGGGCGGAAAGGGGAGCTGAAAGTGGCGAACGGGCCGGCATCGCCGAAGCCGAAGACGGGTATCCGACAGGTGATCAGCAGGCGGGTCAGGGCCAGGCATGCCCGCAGCCATGCGTCGTTGCGGGGGAGCGACGGGATCTTCATGCCGGCACCCCGATCGTGGCGGACACCCGTCCGAGGGTGAGCGCCGTGTCCAGCAGGCCGACGTGTGAGAACGCCTGAGGGAAGTTCCCGACCTGGCGACCGCGCTTGGCGTCCCACTCCTCGGCGAGCAGTCCGAGATCGTTGCGCAGCGCCAGGAGGCGTTCGAAGAGCTCACGGGCCTCGTCGAGACGCCCGATCATGGCGAGGTCGTCGGCGAGCCAGAAGCTGCATGCGAGGAAGGCGCCTTCGTCACCGCTCAGCCCGTCGATCCCGATCTCGTCACCTGCGGTGGGGTAGCGCAGGACGAAGCCGTCGGGGGTCGTCAGTTCGCGCTGGATGGCCTCGATCGTGCCGATGACCCGGGGGTCGTCCGGGGGCAGGAAGCCCATCTGCGGGATGAGGAGGGTGGCGGCGTCGAGTTCCTTGGAGCCGTAGGACTGGGTGAACGTGTTGCGTTCTGCGTCGAAGCCGCGCTCGCAGACGTCGCGGTGGATGGTCTCGCGCAGTTCCTTCCACCGCCGCAACGGTCCCGGCACGGCGCCGGACTCGATCAGCTGCACCGTGCGGTCCACGGCCACCCACGCCATGACCTTGGAGTGCACGTAGTGACGGCGTGGGCCGCGGCTCTCCCAGATCCCGTCGTCCGGCTCCATCCAGTGCTGCTCCAGGAAGTGGATCAGCTTGACCTGGAGGTGGTCGGCAGGGCCGGCGGGAAGGCCGGCCTGGCGGGCGCGGTGCAGGGTTTCGGTGACCTCGCCGTACACGTCCAGCTGGAGCTGGCCCGCGGCGTCGTTGCCGATGCGTACGGGGCCCGAGTCCTCGTATCCGCGCAGCCAGTCCAATTCGCGCTCGGGGAGCTGGCGTTCGCCGGCGATCCCGTACATGATCTGGAGCTTCTCCGGGTCGCCGGCCACTGCCCGGACGAGCCAGCCCGCCCAGTCGCGGGCCTCGGCCCGGTAGCCGGTGCGCAGCAGCGACGAGAGGGCGAGGGCAGCGTCGCGCAGCCAGCAAAACCGGTAGTCCCAGTTGCGGGAGCCGCCGATGTCCTCGGGCAGGGAGGTGGTGGGGGCGGCGACGATGCCGCCCGTCGGGGCGTAGGTGAGTGCCTTCAGGGTGATCAGGGAGCGGATCACGGCCTCCCGGTAGGGGCCGTCGTAGGTGCACTGGCCCGACCAGGCGGTCCAGAACTCTTCCGTCACCTTCAGGGCCGCTTCCGCGTCGGGTACCGGGGGCGGGCTCAGGTGGGAGGGGTGCCAGGTGAGGGTGAAGGCGATTCGCTCGCCTTCGGTGACGATGAAGTCGGAGCAGGTGGTCAGGTCTTCGCCGTAGGTGGGGGCGGTGGTGTCCAGCCACAGGGCGTCCGGTCCGGCGACTGCCTGAGTGCGGGAGCCCCAGGTCTCCACCCAGGGGATGACGGATCCGTACTCCATGCGCATCCGCAGCCGTGAAGCCATGGACACACGGCCGCTCATACCCTCGACGATGCGGACGAGTTGGGGTGCGCCGTCCCGGGGCGGCATGAAGTCGATGACCTTCACGATGCCCGAGTCGGCGACCCACCGGGTCTCGAGCACGAGGGTGTCCCCGCGGTAGCGGCGGTCGGTGGACACCGGACGCGTCTCCCCGGCCGGGCCGATGCGCCAGAAGCCGTTGTCCTCGTCGCCGAGCAGGTTCGCGAACACCGCGGGGGAGTCGAAGCGGGGCAGGCAGGCCCATTCGACCGTCCCGTCGCTGCCGATCAGGGCGGCGGCCTGCATGTCGCCGACGAGTCCGAAGTCCTCGATGCGTCGGGTGGCCAACATAGAAGTTCCGTTCGGTGCGGGTGCACGTCGGCCGAGGGGGACGGGCCGGACGCGCCGGGATGTGTGGTGTCGGGTCCTGCTGAGTTCGGCGCGGACCAGTCGGTGGGCCTCGGCTGGGCCGGTGCGTCACGGCCAGCCGGTCCCTGGTGTGCGGGACAGGGGGATGAACTACGTGTGTGACCAGGCCGCCCAGGTGCCTGGTGGCGAAGGGCGCCATCGGGCGCAGGGCCGCCGTCCGTCCGTGACCGACGGCGGGCATCTCGCTGGTGCTGGGGAAACTGCGGTGCGGCACGTATTTCTCCTGGAGAGGCTGGTCGACCACCGGGCGAGGGAATCCCGACGTGGGGTGCGCCGAGCGAGTCAGGTCAAGGGGGTCGGGGTGCGGGAGCGCGCGGTGGGAAGGCGTTGCGACCACTGGCCCTTGTTCTGGCCGAGGGCGAATTCGGCGAGCCGCAGCAGCTGGATGTCGGAGGTGCCGGCGGGAGCGAAGATGTGGTGGGCGTCGCGCAGGTAGCGGCCCAGGGGGATGTCGGACAGCAGCCCGGCTGCGGCGTGGATCTCCATGGCGGCCCGAGCGGAATCGAGAGCGAGCTCGACGTTGATCAGCTTGGCGTTCATCAGCTCGGCGTCGCAGGACATGCCCTCGTCGAGGAGGTGGGCGGCGTGGTAGGCGGTGAGCCGCGCGGTCATGACGCGTGACTGGATCTGCCCGATCTTGATCTTGATGTTGGGCAGGTCGTGCAGGGGGCCGCCGTACCGGACGCGCTCGCTGGCGAAAGCGGTGGTCTGCTCCAGGATCGCCTGGTGGATGCCGAGGGCGACCGCGGTGAGGTTGGGGCGCCCGTACAGAACGCTGGAGGAGTAGGCGACGTCCCGGCCTTGTCCTTCGCGGCCGAGGCGGTTGCCTGCCGGTATTCGGCAGTCGTTGAAGCGGAGCTCGCCGAAGCTGAAGCCGTGCAGCCCGAGGGTCTTGCCGTGCGGGGGCAAGGTCAGGCCGGGGCGGTCCGCTTCGACGAGGAATGCGGTAAGCCCCTGGGAGCCGTCGCCGGTGCGGGCGACGACCCCGTGGAGGTGCCCGATGTGGGAGTTGCCGACGTAGACCTTGGTGCCGTTGAGGACGTAGTGACGCCCATCCCGGCGCGCGGTCATCCGCATGCCCAGCACATGGCTGCCGGCCTCGGGGTCCGTGACGGCGATGGTCGGCAGGCACGACCCGTCGGCGACCTTGGGGAGCCAGTGGTCCTTCTGGCGGCCGCTGCCGAAGTGGATGATTTTCGCGACGCCGAGCTGGGAGGCCTGGACGGCGGCGCCCATGGCGCCGCTGATCCTGGACAGCTCCTCGATGACGAGGGTCTTGGCGAGGTGGCCGGCGCCCATGCCGCCGTAGGTCTCGTCGATGGTGACGCCGATCCAGCCCTGCTGGGCTATGGCCGCGACGAGTTCGGTTTCGACCGTTCCGGTGTGCTCCATGTCTGAGATGCGGGGTGCGATCTTGGACTCGGCGAACGCGCGTACCTGTTGGCGGAGTTGGTGGTGACGTTTTTCGAGGTAGGCGTCGGACATGGTGGGGCTCCCCTCCCTGGTGGACGCTCATGACGTGCGCTGGCGGTGGTTCGGGCTACGGCTTCATTCCGGACCGCTGGTTGAGGAAGTTCATGACGGCGTCGCGGTGCTGCTTGATGAGGGCGAGCGTGTCCCGGCCGGTGCTCCTGTCCCGCTCCACCGGGCCCACGGCGCACACGGTGCCGAGCACGGTGTCGCCGTGCAGGAGAGGAGCGCCGGCGTAGGTGCGGATCCCGATCTGGTCGACGACGGCGTTCCCGGCGAAGCGCGGGTGGGCGAAGACGTCCGGCAGGACCAGGGGCTTCTTGCGGGTGACGACCTCGGGGCAGAAGCCGTGGTCCAGCGGCATGGCGCGGCCGACCGTCGGCAGGTCGCTGTCGTTGCCGGGCGTGTGGAGTCCGAAGAACTGCTGCTGGCTGCCGAAGATGTTGATCATGGCGTAGGGGACGCCGGCCTCCTGGGCCAGCTGCGCGGCGAACGCGTCGAGCTCCGGCTCGGGGCCGGTGAGGCCGAAGGCCCGCAGTACGGCTTCGTGGTCGGTTCGCGGTTCGTTCGTGTGGGGGCTGCCGGTGGTGAAGGTCATGCGAGAGCTCCAGAGGTGAGGTGACGGCGGCGGAGGCTGTGCTCGACAAGGCGGATCAGAACGCTCATGGCGGATGCGTGCTCACGCACGTCGCAGGTCAGGACGGGCACTGCGGGGCCGACTTCGAGTGCTTGCCGTACTTCGTCAGGGGTGTAGCGGTGGGATCCGTCGAACTGGTTGACCGCGACCACGAACGGTGTCTTGCGCTGCTCGAAGTAGCTGACCGCGGCGAAGGAGTCCTCCAGGCGCCGGGTGTCCGCCAGGACGACCGCGCCGACCGCGCCGGAGGACAGGTCGGACCAGGTGAACCAGAACCGCTCCTGACCGGGTGTGCCGAACAGGAAGAGGATCATGGGCCGGGGCGGGTCGGCGAACGTGATCCGTCCGAAGTCCATGGCCACCGTGGTGGTGGTCTTGTTCGCCACGCCGGTCAGGTCGTCGACGTCGCGGCCCGCGTCGGTAAGCACCTCCTCGGTCAGCAACGGCGGTATCTCGCTGAGCGTGGCGACCAGCGTGGTCTTGCCGACGCCGAAGCCGCCGGCCACCACGATCTTCAGCTCCGCCGTCGGGAGCGCCGCGCTCCCGGGGTCAGAGCCGAGTGCGTAGGCCATGAAGCAGTGCCTCCAATACTTGTACGTCGGGATCGGCTCCGGCGCTCTCCGGGTTGGCCCGGGCCAGGGCGTCGCAGTCGAGGAGGTCTCCGATGAGGACCTTGACCACCTGGACGGGCTGGTGCGACAGGGCCGCGAGTTCGGCAACGGAGCGGGGGGCGCCGCTGCAGAACAGCAGCAGCGCCTCCGCCTCGGGGCTGGGGTGTGCCGTGCCGGGGGCGGCGGGCCGGGTGATCAGGCAGCTCGTGAGACGCAGTGCGTGACGGGAGCGGGTACGGCCCTCCGTGATCGTGTAGGGACGGACGTCGCCCAGTGAGCTGTCGGCCCAGCCGCCGCCGTTCACGTCAGAGCCCCTGCCCGCTGTACGAGTTGGCCCGCGCTGCCACGACCAGGTGCTCGTCCAGACCGCCGATGAAGGTCTCCATCACGTAGCCGACCTGGCCCGGGTCGGCGCCGGGCGAGGCGACGACGGCCAGGACGGTGTTCACGGCCCGGTCGTCCGTGAACTCGGCGCCAGCGCTCATCACGAACAGGCTGCCGGCGTCGTGCTCGACGACGACCTGGCGGATGCCGCCCTGCGAGTCCTTGAACTGCTGGCGGCCGAGCGAGTACAGCCCGGCGATGACGGCGGCGAGGCTGTCGGCATCGTCGGTCGGCTGCTCGGTCCAGCCCAGCTTGAGCCCGTCACCGGACGCGAGGAGAGCGCTGGTCGTTCCCGGCGCCTTGGTGAGCAGTCCGGTGAGCAGCCCGCTCAGCTGGTCGCGGGCGGATGTGACAGGGGTGGGGAAGCCGTCGCTCTGCATGCATCTCTCCTGGTCAGGGATCAAGGGGGCGGGAAGACGGTCGTGGTGGTGCTCAGGCGGTGGGAGGCCCGGGTTCGGGCGGGTTCTCCGACGGACGGCGGGAGCGGAAGTTCGCCATCAGCCCGCCGGTGGCTCGTCCTGCCGGTGCCTGCTGAACCATGGGCGGAACACGCCGCTCGGCCGCACCGCGCTGGGGCAGTTGCGGACGGGTGCTGTCCTGGCCGGGAGATCCCGCGGGCGTCCTCTCGATCGGAAGGACCGGCCGGAGGCGCTGCGGCAGTGCGTTGGTGGCCGCCGGGTCAGGCATGGTGTGCTCACGCCGCACCGGTCCGGCTGCCGGGTTGCCGTGCGCGGCAGGGCGGGGAATCGGCGCGGTCCTCGGTGCGTGCTGCTGGTCGGGGCTGACGAGCAGCTGCTGGGGGATGACCACGACGGCCTGGGTCCCGCCGACGAGGTTGGGCCTCAGACTGATCGTGATCATGTGCCGCTTCGCCAGAAGGGCGGCCACCAGGAGGCCGATCCTGCCTTCCCGGAGGCGGGCGCGGACGTCCTCGCTCTCCGGAGCGGCGAGCAGCCGGTTGAGGGACTCGCGCTTCTGCTGGGACATGCCGGCGCCGCGATCGAACAGCTCGATGGCTATCCCGCCATCGACCTCGCTGATGTGAACCTCGACCCGGTCGGTGGAGTAGCCCGTGGCGTTCTCCATCAAAGCGGCAAGCAGGTGGACCACGTTGGGGCTGGCGTATCCCGGAAGGGCAGCGGCCGTGTGCGGGGACCGTGCCACGCGTACGCGCGGATACTCCGGGATCTCCGCGACCGCCCGCCGGATCGCCGCGGCGAGCACCACAGGGGCACTGTCCCGAGGAGGGGTGTTGCCGCCCAGCACAGCCAGGCTTTCGACCGCGCGCCGGATCTGGGTGAGCAGATGGTCGACACGGAAGATCTCGGCCATCAGATCCGGGTCCTCGATGTCCCTTTCGACGTCGGAGATGACCTGGATGCTGCGGTTGACCAGGCTCAGCAGACGCGGAGAGATCGACTTGAAGATCTCGGCGAGCTCCGCCTGGGCGTTGAGCTGCTGGTGCTGACGGGTCGCGGCCACCATCACCGTCTTCCACGCTTCGTCGAAGGCCTCGTCCAGCAGGCCAACGGCGTCGACGCACACATTGCCGCTTCGGGAGTATGCGACCGTCGGAGGGAAGTCGGTGCGCGCAGCTCCTTGCGCGGCCTGTTCAGCGGCCCAGCGGATGTGATCACGGCCGCGTCCGGCTGCGGTGACGACACCCTCCAGAGCCTGAAGGGCGGCGTCCCGCTCGCGGCGTACCTCCGCGATCCGGGACAGGCCCCGGCGGGCGCGGAACGATCGGGTGCCGGTCCACCACAGGGCGCAGCCGGCCGCGAGAGCCGCCGTTGCGATGCCGACGGGGGCGGGCACAACCTCGAAGCCGTCGAGCAGCCAGCCTCCGGCCACTGCCGCGCCGGTAAAGACGCTCCCGGTGAAGGCGGGTGCAAGAGCCGGGCCGTCACCCGCGTGAGCCCGGTGGCGCCGGGTGGAGTACACCGGGTCCGTCGCGGTTGCCGTCTCAGACATGGCACATCAGTCCCCTCGGCTGCTGAGCAACGTTCCGTAGCCGGGCACGCGTCAGGCTCAGGCGGTGGTGCAGTACCTCCGCGTCGGTGGTCGGTCGGGTCAGCGGTGCAGGCGGTGCGATCCAGTAGCGGTGGTGGCAGGACGACTTGGGGTCCTGGTTCGAACACCGGAGATGCGGCCCGGACTCGCACTCCGAGTGCGCGGCCTGCCATACGTGGGCGGTGCCGGAGGCGACCGGCACGAGCAGCAGCCGGTGCGTCAGGCAGCCCAGCAAGGGGCCGACCGGACTCCCGTGGTCGATCATCTCGTCGACCGCGGCCATGCCGAGACCCACGCCGACGCGTACGAAGTCGATCGCGCGCGGCAGGGGGAAAGGCGTCGGGGCCTCGCCGAATTGCAGCCGCCAGGGATGGCGGGTGCTCAGTAAGGGGGGCATCGGCTCTCCGGTCAGGACGGCGTTGGCCGTCTGGTTCGTCAGGGCTGTCCGTTGATGCGGTGCCGGGCCGCCGTCCCGGCTGTACTCGTGCTGGTCGTCGAACCGGTCTTCTTGGAAACCGGTGCCGCTCAGACGGTCGGCGATGAGCACGCGGCTGGTCTGCGGGTTCTGGTCAGGGCTGCGACTCACGGTCCTCATCCGTCTTCGAATCCGGTTCACCGCGCTCAGGCGTTCTCCACCGAGGCCCCAAGACCACGAGGCCGGCCATGGATCCGACGATCAAGGTGATCACGGCCCAGCTGGCGATCGTCATGACGCAGTCCTCACGGCCGCGGCACGGAGCCGGCGATGATCAGGATGGCCACCGCGACGGCGAACACCATCCCGCGAAGTGCGTCACGGCTAGGGCGCCGAACTCTCCATCGGCCCGGGCCGAGTGCCCTTCGCTCCTCGCACTGCGGTGGGGAGTTGGCGGCGCGTACGAGGTCTTGCGTCGCCTCCGCCAACTGACGCAGGTAGACACGCGACGGGAGGTAGCCGTCCGGGAGGTCGCCTCCGCTGATCTCACGTGCGTGGTCCAGCGCGGGCCCGGGGAGGACGAGCGCTCCGAGCTGCATGACGTGACCACGAAGACGCCGTACGAGGTCGACGATGTCCTGCTCGGTCTCCGGCAGGGGCGACTCCTCGCCGAGCACCAGGGTGACGGTCTCGGTCACCGCCACAGCAAGGTCGCGGGAGGGCACCGCCTGACGGACACGCTGCCACCGGGGCTCTGCGAACCGGAGCACCATGGCCTGCCTCCTGGAGTCGAATCGGGTGCGTTCGTAGACTTCCCGCCGCGAATGCCCGTTGTGGCGCACCGCCGTGGGGACGGGGGATCCGTCTGGCCTCCAGCGTGATCGCCAGGGCGTGGCAGCGGTACGCCAAACCGTGGCCACCTCGTGGCCATGTTTGAAGGCCACCGGCAGCGCCCAGCGGCGGCCCGACCGCCACGACAGGAGCACGAAAAGGCCCAAAAGCGACTTCTGCGAGGGGGCTCGGGGCGACTGCAGCGCCGCGCGGGATGCGTGGCCACCTTGTGGCCACCTTTCCGGTTCTGCTTGACAGCAGAGGCTGAACCCCACTCGCCAACAGGGCATTTGTGCCTCTTGGCGCGTTACGCCACGCCTGATGTGCCGGGCTGGACGCGACGGGTTCTGCGCCCTGACCAGCTCAGAAGTGGACTTTCGAAGGTGTCGGGTGCTGTGTTCACGCCATAGGGGCGGATTCCAGTCGGCGAACGTGGTGTTCTCAAGGTGAGGGCGCGGTGAGCCACCAGCGTCGGCACCCGGCAGGGCCAGCGCTGCGCAGTGGGGGCCGGACGCGCCGAACGGGCTCTGGGCAAGATCCGCACCGTGCGAGATGGCCAGAAGGTGGCCAAGGTTTGGCGTACCCCCGGCACACCGTCATCCGAGAGGCTTGAGCCGGGTCGAATTCACGGCCCGTGCCACAAGGCGTCTCAATGCAGGGGGACGAAAGTGCCGCCGACAGCAGCCGACCTCATCCAGGGCCAGGCCCTGGGACCACTGGTCGACCACTACGCCGTTGCACTCACCGCCATGGAGGAGCCGATGGCGTGCGTCCGTCAGATGGTCCGCAGCCTGCTGGAGGGCCGCACCAGCCGCACCCTGATCGACGACATCGTCCTGATCGCCACCGAACTCCTCACCAACGCGCGCCGGCATGCGGGCGGCGCAATTTCCTTCATCCTCGACCTCTACGAGAAGGGTGTCACCGTGGGCGTCGTCGACCGGGGAATGGACACCGCTGCCGTCCTGGCTGCTCCGGTGTGCCCCTTGGCCTCGATGGATGAGGGGGAGGCAGCCACGATCGACCTCGATGAACTGCCCGAGCGCGGTCAGGGGCTGTACCTGGTCTCCGCCTATGCCACTGGATGGGGAGTGGAGCCCGCCCGCGAGGGCAAGGTCGTCACCGCGGCCCTCCTGACGGGGAGCGCCGCGTGACCGGTCGCGAACTCGGAGCGCGCCGCCTGTGCCGCGGCATACTCACCCACCCGCTCGGACTTCACTGCAACGTGCCCACCGACCAGGTCCGTCCCGACGGGCCGGGCAGGGTCAACCGATTCTTGGAGGGGCTCCGGCTCGCCGTCGAGCGGGGGGCAACGTTCATCGACACCTCGGACTCTTACGGACTCGGGCACTCGGAGCGGCTCATCGGGCGGTTCCTGCGCGCGTATCCGGATCTCTCCCCGCACCTGAGCAGCAAGGTGGGACACGTCCGTGGGAGTGCGGAACATCCGTACGCCGGCCGTCACATCCACCACCAGCTTGAACAGTCGCTGGAGAACCTCTACGCCGAGCAGCTGGACCTCTACACCTTGGACAGTCTCGATTTCGGGCCCAGTGACCGATATCTGGGCAACGCGATCGACGTCATGCGCACGCTCCGGGACGTGGAGTCCATCAAGGCGATCGGAATGCGGGGTCCGTTCACCCGCTACGGTGCCTCGTCCGACGAGCAGCGGGAGCAGGCGGAGCGATTCCTGTTTCTGTTCCGTCTGATCAAGCCTGATGTCGTCTGGACTCCGTTCAACGCCTTCACGCCGACGATTTCGCTCGACGGAGAGGACCTCTTCGCCTTCACCGCCCGCCACGGCGTGGGCCTGGTCCTGGCAGCTCCTCTGGCCCACGGCATGCTTACCGGAAGTTCCGCCACGCAGACGGCCTCCCGCGCACCGTTCTCCTCGAAACGCGCAGGGCTGGCAGGTCCCGTCGGTGAACGGCTGGACCAGAGCCTTCAAGTGCTCAGCAGTACCTTCGGCCATGCGCCCGGGACTCTTACCCGGCTCGCGCTGCGATCGTCGTTGCAGCGCGGTGACCAGTGCGTGGTCGTCGTGGGCTTCACCAATGAGGACCAGGTCGAGGAGAACTTCAGCTGCCTTGGCCCTCCTCTCACCCCACTGGAGCTGCGCATCGTCGACGACGTCTACGCCGGACTCCGGAGCCACCTCCACCAGGCGGCGCTCGGGTCTCCGGTCAAGGAACTCCAGGTGTGAGCGCGCAGGTCATGAGGGTCGGAGGGGTGCGTGTCCCGGAAGGTACGAGGCCCGGCCGCGGATCCGGTCAGCCGAGCCTCGCCGATATGACCAGTTGCGCGCCCACGCGGGTCACCCGGGACAGGGCATACCCGCTGGGGAGCAGGGGGGAGCCTGCCGTGGCGGCGGACGAGGGTTCTGGAACCGGTTGGAAGAGGGTGAGGCTGTCGATCAGCCCCTCGCGGAGCAGTTCGTCTCCGAGCCTTGAGGGCCCGAGGAGCAGCACCGTTCGGGCCCCGGTCTCCTTCAGCTCGGCCAACGCGGTCGCGAGGGCGTGCGGGAGGGAACGGAGCGGGACCCGGAAGGCACTTCCGTGGCTCCCGGTCCGGCCTTCCTCGGCCGAACCGTCGCCGGAGATGACCAAGTCGTGCGTGTGACGCAGTACGTCGATCTCGGCGGACGCGGCCGTGCCAGGAGCGGTGGATCCTCCGGCGCCGTCCGTCTGCAGCACCAGGTGAAGGACCGGTCGATGATGCGTCAGGGAGGCGCGCCAGGGCCCGAGCACGGTGAGCGCCTCCTCCTCCAGGACGTGGGTCTCGACGTCGACACCTGCCTGACGCAGCCGGGCGGTTCCTCCCTCTCCACGGGAGGTCGGATCCATGACCGCGATCACGACCCGGGTGATCCTGGCGTCCAGGAGGGCCTGGTGGCACGGCGGTGTGACGCCGGTGTGGTTGCAGGGCTCGAGCGTGACGACAGCGGTTCCACCGGCGGCTCGGCTGCCGGCGGCCGCGAGAGCGTTGACCTCGGCGTGTGGCGATCCCTTGGAGAGGTGATATCCCTCGCCTGCGGTTCGGCCCTCGGCATCGAGGATCACGCAGCCGACGGGCGGATTCGGGCTGGTCGCGCCGAGCCCGCTCGCGGAGATGATGATGGCGCGACGCATCGCTGCCAGCTCCACCGACGTTGCCAACGCCCCTCCCTCAGCCGTGTGTGACGGCCTCGACCAGCTCGGCCACCATGGCGGTGTCGGACGCGGTGCGGCGCATCGCCTCGACGGCAGCGATCGTCTCATGGAGGATGCGCTGCGATCCGCCGCTGCGGGCGATCGCCAGAGCCTGATGGGCGTGGTCGACGGCGCCGTCGATCTCGCCGGTTCTGGCGTGGGCCGTGGCGAGGCGAGCGTGCAGGAGTCCGCGGTCGCGGCGGTAGACCTGTGGCAGTGCGGCGAGGGCGGAGGTAAGGGCGGGGGCGGCCCGCTCCGGGCGGCCCAGGAGAAGCCAGCAGTTCGCGCGCTGGCCGTCGAGGTAGGCGGGGGTCGCGAAGTCGCCGTGCCCGCTGCGTCCGTCGCCGGCGGTCTCCGGGCGGGCGGCGCATGCGTCGGCCTGGTCCATGAGCTGATGGCAGGCGACCTCCTGTCCTGCGAGGGCGTGCCCGTGCGCTTCCTGCTGGAGGGCGGCGGCG
>FTKL01062204.1_pt1 | contig 14024 bp, 11 predicted proteins | sample 2434061 | NCBI WGS metagenome assembly FTKL01 (sample SAMEA3914816, study PRJEB12502) | metagenome | biome: forest; material: soil | place: USA | collected 2011-09-16 | depth 0.3 m
CGGGGCCGGGGCGGGCGCGGGGAGCGGCTCGGGGTGCGGCTGCGGCTCGGGTTCCGGCAGCGGCTCCGGATCGGGGTCGGGCACCGGGTCCGGCTCCGGTACGGGGGCGGGTGCGGGCGGCACCGGCACCACTCCGGCGGCGGGCGCGGCCGGCCGCAGCGGCTGCGGCTTCTCCAGCTTCCCGGCCGGGGCCGGCGCCGCTTCCGGGCCCGCTTCCGGGGCCTGCTCCGGCCTGCGCGGGGCAGCGGGCGCGCCGTCCCGCATGGCGAGACGCGGGTCGGTCCCGGACGGCCGCTCCGGCGCCTCGGCGGCGGCCTCCGCGGTCGGCCCGGTATCCGTCGCCCCGTCCCCGGCAGGCGGCTCACCAGCAGCGTCGGCGGATTCGGCGGGCCGGGCCGGCAGCTCGTCGGGCAGCCGCAGGGCCGTGGTCGCGTTGTCCGCCTGCAGGCGCAGCGTGGTGGTCCTGGTGTCCACGTCCCGGACACGCAGCTGCACGGTCGGGCCCGCCTTCGCCGCTCCGGGCGCCGCTGCGGCGGCGGGCTCGTCGGACGACCCGGGCTCCTCCGCCGCAGCCGCCCCGACGTCCCGCAGGCGCAGCTGTACGGTCGGGCCGGCCTTCGCGGACCCGCCCGGCGGCGTCTGCGGCGCCTGCGGCTCCTCGGCCGCCGCGGCGGCGCGCTCCTGCTCCCGCTCCCCGTCGCGCAGCACCCTGTCGGGGGACTCACCCACGTGACCCAGCCTCCTCATACGCCTGGCGGGGCACCGGCCGACCCGAAATCGGGAAGCCGCCGCCCCGCCCCATGTCCCAGTACAGTCTCCGCCACCGGGCGCCCGATCCTGCCGCCCACACCCCGCCCGACCGGCGGTTATTGCGGTCGTACGGCCGTTCCCCGGCCTGTCCGGTGTTCAGACGCCGCCCCGGGGCCGCCGGTTCCCGGGCTCGCTCGCTAGGTCACGATTCGGAGGCGTACTCGACAAGTCCGTGTGAGAGGCGTCACGCTGTCACTCATCCACGCGGGGAGGCTTGGATGGGCAAGAGCCGTAGAACAATTCCCGAGGAACTCTTGTTGCTCGCACTGGACCCGACCACGGGTACCACTGCGCAGCCGCAGACCCTCGACCTCGGACTCGCCGGGGCACAGCTCGTCGAGCTGTCCCTGGCCGGACGGATAGTCCCTGATGGGGACCGGATCGCCGTGGTGCTGCCACGGCCCACCGGCGACCCCACCTTGGACCACGCCCTGGAACTGCTGCGCCGTCGTGGCAGTCCGGTACGTGCCGCGCACTGGATCGGCGGGCCCCGCCTGGGGCTCCGGCAGACGTACCTGGCGCACCTGGAACGGTGCGGCATGGTCACTGCGGTGCCGGGACAGGTGTGCGGGGTCCTTCCGACGACGCGTTACCAGGCGTCGGACGACTGCTCGAACGCTGCCATCAAGCAGCGGCTCGACACGTCGATCCGTACCGGGGTCCCACCGGACCCGAGGACGGCCGCACTGGCCGCCCTCGCGCACGCGGTGGGCCTCGGCAAGCACCTGTACCCGGGCAACGAGGGCAGGTCGTCGCGGTCCCGGCTGCGCGACCTGATCCGTTACGACCCGCTCGGTGGGATGGTCGCGCACGCCGTCATGGACGTGCAGAACGGCCTTCCGTCCCAGCAGGGCCGTAACAACGCCCAGGCGGGTGCGGCGCCGGCGCCGAACGGGCGACCCGGTCCGCACGCGGCGGGCCGCGGCGCGCCGTCCGGCGGACGGGCGGTGGCCACCCGGGTCGGTGCGCGGTGAACGGACGACCCGTCACGGGGCGTGCGACGGCAGGGCCCGGCGCGTCCGCACCGGATGCGCCCGGCGGTCCGGCCGGGCGCGGGCGTGCGGTGAGCGGCGTGCGCCGCTAGCCGGGCGTGAGCAACCAGCAGCGAACGAGGGGCGGTCCCCCGGCACAGAAGTCGCCGGGTGGCCGCCCCTTCGCCGTACCCAGCCGTAGTGTCGCCCTTACCACCCAGGAGTGGTCGCCGTCTCGCTGAAGCGCTTTTCCGATGATCTGTTCTACTGCGCTCCAGCGATTCCCCGGCGCCGACCTGATCCAAGGTGACATGCTGCTCCAAGTCAGGGGGGTTGGTACCAATTTCCACACTGTTCCGAGGATTGCCGGTCCAACAATCACCAGAGGTCCGGCCGGAGGTCGATGTGTCCGCGAGCATCAATCCCACTGTGCGCCGCAGAAGGCTCGGCGCCGAGCTGAGGCGACTGCGCGAGACCCTGGGGATGACGGCGGAGGAGGTGGCCGGTCGCCTGATGGTCTCCCAGTCCAAGATCAGCCGCCTGGAGAACGGGCGGCGCAGCATCAGCCAACGCGACGTCAGGGACCTCTGCGACGTGTACAACGTCGACGACGAGCGGATCCGCGCCGGGCTGATGGAGATGGCCAAGGAGTCCCGGCAGCGCGGCTGGTGGCACGAGTTCAACGACATCCCGTACAGCGTCTACATCGGCCTGGAGGCGGAGGCCTCCTCGATCCGCGCGTACGAGTCCTCCTTCGTGCCCGGCCTGCTGCAGACCGAGGGCTACGCCGAGGCCGTGGTGCTGGGCACCCAGCCGGACACCGACTCCACCGCGGTGCGGCGGCGGGTGGAGGTACGGCTCAAGCGGCAGAGCCGGATATACGGGGAGAACCGGCTCGGCAGCCTCTGGGCGGTGATAGACGAGGCCGTCCTGCGACGCGAGGTCGGGAGCCGGGAGGTGATGGCCGGCCAGCTGACGCAACTGCTCGACCTGAGCGCGCGGTCCAACATCAATCTCCAGGTGATCCCGTTCTCGCACGGTGCCCACCCCGGCATGACCGGGACATTCTCCCTGATGGAGTTCCCCGAATCGGCGGATTCGACGGTTGTCTACTTCGAAGGGGTGACAAGCGACCTCTACCTGGAGAAGGACGCCGACGTCCGCCGCTATACCGGACTCTACGACCACCTGAGGGCCGCGGCTCTCGGCGTCGTGGAGAGCCGGTCACTGATAGCCAAGATCGCAGAGGAGTACCAATCATGACCACCAAGTTCGAGAACGGCCCTGCCTGGCGCAAGAGCAGCCACAGCGGCGGCAACGGTGCATGCGTGGAGATCGCCGTGCCGGGTGCGGCCTCCGTCGCGGTGCGCGACTCCAAGGACCCCCAGGGTCCGCAGCTGCACTTCTCGCAGGAGGCCTGGGCCGCCTTCGCCACCGCGGCCGGGTCCGGCGCCTTCGGCGAGATCTGACCGACCGCCACTTCTTTTTCCAGTTTTCCAGGTCCGCTCCCAGCGGTGTCCGCCGTCGTCCGCGGCGGGCACCGCCCCGGCCGGCCCCGCCGGCGCGCAGGTCCGCCGGTCAGGTCCGCCGGTCAGGTCCGCGAGTCACCGGGCGACCGGGTACCGCACCGCCCAGGCCGTCCCCTCCCCCGCCTCCGGCCCGTGCAGCTCCGGCCCGTGCAGCAGCTCCAGGACGAAGTCGTCGGCGATCTCCAGGATCGTCCCCCGCCCCTCCAGCGCCGCCAGCAGTTCCGGCGGCAGCGCGGTGTCACCGTGCAGGGCCCCCAGCAGGTTGCCGCAGATCGCACCGGTCGAGTCACTGTCCCCGGAGTGGTTGACGGCCAGCAGCAGCCCCGACTTCACGTCGTACGCCACCAGCGCGCAGTACACGCCGATCGCCAGCGCCTCCTCGGCCACCCAGCCCTCGCCGAGGGCCTCGACCCGCTCGGCGGACGGCTCCCCGGCCCGGACGGCGTCCAGCGCCCCGCGCAGCGCCGCCGTGGTCTCCTCGTGCGAGGGGCGCTCCGAGAGCAGCGCCAGCGCGAGGTGCACGCCCTCCTCCAGGGTGCCGCCGCGGGCCACCGTGTGGACGATCACCGCGAGCGCCCCGGCCGAGAGGTAGCCGGAGGGGTGGCCGTGCGTCAGCACCGAGCACTCCACCGCGAGCTGGAAGACCAGCCCGGGCTCCCAGGACGTGAGCAGCCCGAACGGCGCCGCCCGCATCACCGTGCCGCACCCCTTGGAGTGCGGGTTCTTGGGCGCCTCCAGGGTGCCGAGCCGCTCCGCCTCCGGCCCGGAGAGCCCGGACAGGCAGGCCTGGCCGGGTGCGCGCTGGGCGTACAGCCACTCCTCCCGGCCGAGCCAGCCGAGGTCGGTGCGCCGCTCGTCCGGGCCCCAGTCGCGCTGGGTCGCGGCCCACCGGAGATAGGCGAGGTGGACGTCGGTCGGCGGGTGCCAGCCACCGCTGTCGCGGCGGACGTGGGCGCGGATCAGGCCGTCCACCGTGAAGAGGGACATCTGGGTGTCGTCGGTTATCGCACCGGTCCGCCCGTAGGCGGGGGCGTAACCCGTCACTCCCTGCGGGCCGTGCGCGGCCCGGATCTTCTCCAGCGACTCGAACTCGATGCCGGCGCCGAGCGCGTCACCGATCGCCCCGCCGAGCAGACAGCCCCGCACTCGGCTGCGGAAGTCCTGCTGCTGCGCGCGTGACCACAGTGGCATCACGAGTCGGTGCCTTTCATCCAGGGGCCGTGGGGACACCCGGCGGCCGGAGGCTGGGGGGCCGCGCCCGACGACCGATCGCGCGCACCCGCACTGTATTCGAATAGTCCGCCCGGTTGACCGGGTCCCTCCAACGACCGCTCTTCAACATATTGTTGCCGCCGCGCCATCCGGCGGACACGAACCGCCTCCCGGGGCTGCCTACCGTCCCCGATCATGACCTCCACCCGCATTCGCCTGGCCGCCGCACTCACCCTGACCGGCGCGATCACGCTCGGCTCCCCCGCTCTGGCCGTCGCCGCCGGGCCGGCCCAGGCCGCCCCCACGGCCTCGGCGAAGCAGCACGCGCACGCCATCCCGTTCACCACCGCCGAGGCCGTCCAGCAGGCCGACGGCAGCTTCACCCTGACCTGGACCGCTCCCGGCACCCGCAACGTGACCGTCTATGCCGGCACCGACCAGGACGACATCCGCCGCCGAAAGCCCGTCGCCCGCGGCGCCGGCACCGCCACCGTGACGGTCGGCGGGCTGGCCGGCGCCGACCGCTGGTACTTCGAGCTCGTGCCGGACCGCGGCGAGCCGCTCACCGTCGCCGACCGCTCCCTTCACCTCGCCTCCGCCCCGAACTTCCGCGACGCGGGCGGCTACCGCACCACCGACGGCAGCTGGGTGCGGATGGGCGTCGTCTACCGCTCCGGCGACCTCAGCAGGCTGACCGACCAGGACCTCGCCAAGCTCCGCCGCCTCGGCGTCAAGGAGGTCTTCGACTTCCGCACCCCCGGCGAGCAGAAGACCGCGCCCGACCGCGTCCCGGCCGGTGCCACCGCCGTCAGTGCCAACGTCCTGGGCGCCACCGACACCGGCGCGTTCAACGTGACCAGCCCGCAGGCCGCCGTCCAGGTCATGATCGACGCCGAGCGGACGATGGTCTCCGCCGACAGCGCCAAGGCCGCGTACCACTCGGTGTTCAACGCACTGGCCGAGCGCGACGACGAGGGCGTGCTCTACCACTGCACCGCCGGCAAGGACCGCACCGGCTGGGCCTCCGCCGCCCTGCTCACCGCCCTCGGCGTGCCGCGCTCGACCGTCGAGGCCGACTACCTGGCCAGCAACACCTACCGGGCCGCCGAGAACGCCGCCACCCTGGCCCAGCTGCCGCCGGCCTACCAGGCCGTCTACAAGCCGCTGCTGGACGTCCGCGCCGAGTACCTGAACGCCGGTTTCGACGAGGTCCAGCAGAAGTTCGGCTCCTTCGACAACTACCTCAGGTCCGGCCTCGGCCTGGACGGGCGGGACCTGCGCGACCTGCGCAGCCAGCTGCTGGTCGGCTGACCCTCCCAAGCACCGGCCGTGCCGCCGGAGGCCCGCTCCGGGCCGGCGGCCGGTGCTAGTCGAGCACCGGCAGCAGGGCCGGAAGGTGCCCGTCCGACGCCAGGGCGGCCGCCCGGCGTTCGGCGGGCACCTCGCCGTAGGTGGTGGTGCGCTGGCGGTGCGGGCGGCCGGCCGCCTCGGCGATGGCCTCCAGGTCGCGGACGGACTTGTAGCTCCCGTACGCCGAGCCCGCCATCCGGGAGATGGTCTCCTCCATCAGCGTGCCGCCCAGGTCGTTGGCACCGGAGCGGAGCATCTCGGCGGCGCCGTCCGCGCCCAGCTTCACCCAGCTGGTCTGGATGTTGGGGATGTGGGTGTGCAGGAGGAGCCGGGCCATCGCGACCACGGCCCGGTTGTCGCGGGCGGTCGGGCCGGGCCTGGCGATGCCGGCCAGGTAGACCGGCGCGTTGGTGTGGATGAACGGGAGCGTCACGAACTCCGTGAAGCCGCCCGTCCGCTGCTGGATCTCGGCGAGCAGCCGCAGGTGGCCGAGCCAGTGCGCGGGGGTGTCCACGTGGCCGTACATCATCGTGGACGAGGAGCGGATGCCCAGCTCGTGCGCGGTGCTGACGACCTCGACCCAGGTGGCGGCGGGCAGCTTGCCCTTCGTCAGCACCCAGCGGACGTCGTCGTCCAGGATCTCGGCGGCGGTGCCCGGGATGGTGTCCAGGCCGGCCTCCTTGGCCTGCTGGAGCCACTCCCGGATGGACAGCCCGGTGCGGGTGGCGCCGTTGACGACCTCCATCGGGGAGAAGGCGTGCACGTGCATGCCGGGCACCCGGGCCTTCACGGCGCGGGCGATGTCGAAGTACGCGCTGCCGGGCAGGTCGGGGTGGATGCCGCCCTGCATGCAGACCTCGGTGGCGCCGACGTCCCAGGCCTGGGCGGCGCGGTCGGCGACCTGGTCCAGCGAGAGGGTGTAGGCGTCGGCGTCGGTGCGGCGCTGGGCGAAGGCGCAGAACCGGCAGCCGGTGTAGCAGACGTTGGTGAAGTTGATGTTCCGGGTCACGCAGTAGGTGACGGTGTCGCCGACCGCGTCGCGGCGGACGTCGTCGGCGATCCGGCAGAGCGCGTCCAGGGCCGGGCCGTCCGCCTGGAAGAGAGCGAGGGCCTGGTCGTCCGTCAGCTTCGTCGGGTCGGCGGCGGCGACGGAGAGGGCCTGACGGATGTCAGATGACAGACGATGAAATCTGTTATCTGAAATCTGACCGCTGTCAGCTGAAAGCTGTCGGCCGTCGGCCGCCACCCGCTCCCGCAACACCTCCCAGTCCCCGTACACGTCCTCGAAGTCGGCCCGGCGGTCGCCGGTGCGGCCCTCGCTGTCGATGGTGCGGTGCAGGTCGGTGCGCCCGTACGAGGCGGGCAGGTCCTCCGGCTCCTGCCAGGGCAGCCCGGCCGGCTTCGCGTCCTCGCGGGCCAGCCCGGTGACGGGGTCGGCCAGCGCGTTGACGTGCGGCAGGATCCGCGGGTCGAGCCAGGGCTCGCCGCGCAGCAGGTACTCCGGGTAGACGGTGAGGCGCTCGCGAAGCGCGAAGCCGGACTCGGCGGTACGGGCCGCCAGGTCGTCGATGTGCGGCCAGGGGCGCTCGGGGTTGACGTGGTCCGGGGTCAGCGGGGAGACGCCGCCCCAGTCGTCGATGCCGGCGCCGATGATCAGCGCGAACTCCCGGTCCACCAGGTTCGGCGGCGCCTGGATCCGGGCGGACGGCCCGAGCACGAGCCGGGTGACGGCGATGGCGGCGGCCAGCTCCTCCAGCTCGGCGTCGGGCATCGCGCGCATCGCGGTGTCCGGCTTCGCCCGGAAGTTCTGCACGATCACCTCCTGGATCGCGTGGTACTGCCGGGCGGTGCGCCGGATCGCGAACAGCGCGTCGGCCCGCTCCTCGTACGTCTCGCCGATGCCGATCAGCACCCCGGTGGTGAACGGGACGGCGCTGCGCCCGGCGTCCTCCAGGACCCGCAGGCGGACGGCGGGCTCCTTGTCCGGCGAGCCGTGGTGCGGGCCGCCGGGCTCGGACCAGAGCCGGGTCGCGGTGGTCTCCAGCATCATGCCCATGGACGGGGCGACGGGCTTGAGCCGCTGGAAGTCAGTCCAGGTCAGCACGCCCGGGTTGAGGTGCGGCAGCAGACCCGTCTCCTCCAGCACCCGGATCGCCATCGCCCGGACGTAGGCGAGGGTGTCGTCGTAGCCGTGCGCGTCCAGCCACTCGCGGGCCTCGGGCCAGCGGGTCTCGGGGCGGTCCCCGAGCGTGAACAGGGCCTCCTTGCAGCCCAGCGCGGCGCCCTGACGGGCGATCTCCAGCACCTCGTCCGGCGAGAGGTACATGCCGTGCCCCTCCTTGCGGAGCTTGCCCGGCACGGTGACGAAGGTGCAGTAGTGGCACTTGTCCCGGCAGAGCCGGGTGAGCGGGATGAAGACCTTCTTCGAGTACGTGACGACACCGGGCCGGCCGGCCTCCGCCAGGCCCGCGTCACGGACCCGGGCCGCGCTCTCGCAGAGGTCCCGCAGGTCGTCGCCGCGGGCCTGGAGCAGCACCGCCGCCTCGCCGACGTCGAGGGCGACACCGTCCCGGGCCCTGCGCAGGGCCCGTCGCATGCCGTTCGCGGTGACGCGAGGTGCGGCGGGAGGTGCGGCGGGAGCAGGCGGGATCGGGGCCGGCGTGATCGGGGAGGCGTCGGTTGCGTCCATGCCGCGACCCTACGCGGCTTTCAACCCACAGGAGGACGTAACCCTGAGGTGGGCTCAGGGTCACCCGCGCGGCCGGATGATCCGTGAGACGTAGTCGGATCCGGCACTGCGGGGTGATGCCTTCCGGCCGCCGAGCGCCTGTAATGGAGAAGGGACGAGCGATCGGCCACGGCTACGGAGGGGTTGAACGTGATGACGGACGACACGACGACTGAGGTGGACCAGGGCGGTGCGCCGTACCGGTCCGGGCGGCGCACGGCGGTGCGCGTCCTGGTGCCGGTGGCGGTGGCGGGCGTGGTGGCCGCGGGCATCGGCCTGGTGCCCGCGCTCGCCGACGACGGCGCGCCGAGCCTGCCGCCCCTGACGGCGCAGCAGCTGGTCGAGAAGGCGCTCGGCTCCGAGACGCAGACGCTCTCCGGCACCGTGCAGATCTCGGCCGACCTGGGCGTGCCCGCGCAGCTGCTCGGCGGCGCCGGGGCGCTCGGGGGCGCCGGCGGGGCGGCCGGAAGGCCGGGCGGGTCGTCCTCGGCGGCCGCGCCGGAGACGAAGCTCGCGGGCCTGCTGGGCGGTGACCACACCCTGCGGGTCGCGGTGGACGGGCCCGACCGCCAGCGCGTCGGGCTGATCGAGGACCTGGCCGAGTACGAGCTGGTCCGCAACGGAACCCAGGCCTGGGCCTGGGACAGCTCCAGCAACCAGGCCGTGCACCTGACGCTCCCGCAGGGCGCCGGCGCCGAGCAGCGGCAGGCCCCGCTGACGGGCGTGCCGACGACGCCCCAGGAGGCCGCACGGCAGCTCCTCGCGCTCAGCGCCGGCACCACCTCGGTCACGGTGGACGGCACGGCGACGGTCGCCGGCCAGAAGGCGTACCGGCTGAGCGTGAAGCCGACGCAGCCCGGCTCGACGATCGGCGAGGTCCGGATCGCGGTGGACGCCGACAACGGCGTGCCGCTCTCCGTGGTGGTGAAGGCCGCCGACGGCGGTGGCACGGTGTTCGACGTCCACTTCAAGGACGTCTCCTTCGCCGCGCCGGACGCCAAGGCGTTCGACTTCAGCGCGCCGAAGGGCGCGAAGGTGACGGAGCAGAAGCTCGACTCCCACCAGGGCGTCGCCGCCGGAGTGCCGGGGGCCGCCGACGCCGCCAAGGGCGTCGCGCACGCCGGGGACGGCCTCAACGTGGTGGGCGAGGGCTGGACGACGGTGCTCAGCACCCGGCTGCCGGCCGGCGACGTCTCCGCGCCGGCCGAGGGCGGGGCCAGGAACAGGCACGGCGCGCCGGGCGGACAGAGCGTGCAGTCGCTCGCCAAGGCCCTCGGCAAGCCCGTCAAGGGCGGCTCGCTGATCAGCACCAAGGTGCTGAACGTGCTGCTCACGGACGACGGCCGGGTCTTCGCCGGCGCGGTGACGCTGCCGGTGCTGCAGAGTGCGGCCGGGGTGAAGTAATGACCCAGGCTCCCCCCACGGAGCCGGCTGGGGGCCGGGCCGCCGATGCGCGCCCGGCCCCCGTCGCCGCTCCCGCTCCCCTGCCCGCGACCCCACCGGTGACCGCCGACGCCGTCATCAGCACCAGCGGGCTGACCAAGCGCTTCCGGGGCGGCCAGCTCGCGGTGGACGGGCTCGACCTGACGGTGCCCCGGGGCAGTGTCTTCGGGTTCCTCGGCCCGAACGGCTCCGGCAAGACCACCACGATCCGGATGCTGATGGGCCTGATCGCGCCCTCCTCCGGCCGGGCCACGGTGCTCGGCGAGCCGATGCCGCAGTCCGTGGGCACCGTGCTGCCCCGGGTCGGCGCCCTGATCGAGGGGCCGGCGCTCTACGGGTTCCTCTCCGGGCGGGACAACCTGGCCCGCTACGACGCGGCCGACCCGACCGCCGACCCGCGCAGCCGGGAGCGCCGGGTGCGCGAGGCGCTGGACCGGGTCGGGCTGACGGCCGCCGCGGGCAAGAAGGCCCGGGCGTACTCGCTCGGCATGAAGCAGCGGCTCGGCCTGGCCGCCGCCCTGCTCCAGCCGCGCGAGCTGCTGGTGCTGGACGAGCCGACCAACGGGCTGGACCCGCAGGGCATGCGGGAGATCCGCGCCCTGGTGCGGGAGGTGGCGGCGGAGGGCACCACGGTCTTCCTCTCCTCCCACCTGCTGGACGAGATCGAGCACGTCTGCACGCACGCCGCCGTGATGTCGCGCGGCCGGCTGGTGGTGCAGGGCACTGTCGCGGAGCTCGCCTCCCGGGCCCAGGGCAGGCTGGTCGTCCGGACGGCGGACGTGGCGCAGGCGGCCGGGATCCTCGCCGCCCACGGGCTGACCGGCATCCGCCCCGGGGACGACCGGGTGGACGCCGACACGGGCACCACCGCGCCCGGCTCGCCGGAGGACGACGCGCTGCCCAAGCTGTGCGCGGCCCTGGTCGAGGCGGGCGTACGGGTACGCGGCTTCGGGGTGGAGCGGGGCACGTTGGAGGACGCCTTCGTGGCGCTGACCGGGGAGGGCTTCGATGTCGCAGGCTGAGACGGTGAAGGCGGTGGCGGCGCCCAGGACGGCCCCGGCCGGCCGGACGGTCCAGGGCTTCCTCGCCCTGTTCTACAGCGAGCTGACGCTGACCTTCCGCCGGGTCAGGACGATGGCGCTGCTCGGCATCCTGGCCTTGCTGCCGGTGCTGATCGGCACCGTGATCAAGATCGAGACGGGCGACTCGAACGGCGGAGGGGGCCCGGCCTTCATCTCCCAGGTGACCCAGAACGGCCTGTTCCTGGTCTTCACGGCGCTGGCCGTCGCGCTGCCGGTCTTCCTGCCGATGACGGTCGGGGTGGTCGCGGGCGACTCCATCGCGGGTGAGGCGAGCACCGGCACCCTGCGCTACCTGCTGGTCGCCCCGGCGGGCCGGACCAGACTGCTGGCGGCCAAGTTCGCGGCCGGGCTGGCGTTCTGCCTGGCGGCCACGGTGACGGTGGCGCTGGCCGCACTGGCGACGGGCGCCGCGCTCTTCCCGCTCGGCGAGGTCACGCTGATCTCGGGCGACAGCATCAGCCTGGGCGCGGCCCTGCTGCGGGCCGTCCTGGTGGCCGGCGTGGTGGCGGCCTCGCTGGCCGGGCTGGTCGCGATCGGGCTGTTCATCTCGACGCTGACGGGCAGCGGGATCGCCGCGATGGCGACCACCGTCGGGCTGGTGATCACCGTGCAGATCCTCGACAGCTTCCCGCAGCTGCACGCCGTCCAGCCGTTCCTGTTCACCCATCACTGGCTGAGCTTCGGCGACCTGCTGCGGCAGCCGATGTACTGGGACGGCGTCCTGCAGAACCTCGGACTGCAGGCCGTCTACGTGGCGGTCTTCGGTGCGGCCGCCTGGTCCCGCTTCACCAGCCGGGACATCACTTCCTGAGCCGCCCGAGCCTCCCCCTGGCCGCCCCCTGGCCGCCCCCTGGCCGCCCGAGCCTCCCCCTGGCCGCCCGTGCCGCCGCCTGTCAGCCCGTGCCGGCCGAGGTGGCCGGGGCGGCCGGGACGCCGGCGGACCCGGCCGGGCGGGGGCCGGCCGGCAGCATCGCGGCCGCCGTCCGGTCGGCCCGCAGGCGGCGCAGCGCGTCCCAGGTCAGCAGCGCCAGCGCGGCCCAGACCAGCGCGAAACCGGCCCAGCGGGCGGGCGCCATCGTCTCGTGGAACACGGCGATGCCGATCAGGAACTGGAACACCGGCGCGAGGTACTGCAGCAGCCCGAGCATGGTCAACGGGACGCGTACGGCCGCCGCGCCGAAGCAGAGCAGCGGGACGGCGGTGATCAGCCCGCTCAGCACGAGCAGCCCGGAATGGCCCCACCCGTACGAGCCGGGGACGGTGTGGCCGAGCGTGCCCCGCCCGCTGACGGCGAGGTGGACCAGGTAGCCGAGGGCGAAGGGGAACATGAAGGCGCTCTCGACCGCGAGGCTCTCCAGCCCGCTGAGTGCGACCTTCTTCTTCAACAGGCCGTAGACCGCGAACGAGAACGCGAGGGTCAGCGCGATCCAGGGCAGCCGCCCGTACCCGATGGTCAGCACCGCCACCGCGAGGGCGCCGACGCCGACCGCCGCCCACTGGGCGGTGCGCAGCCGCTCGTGCAGCAGCAGGACGCCGAAGGCGATCGTGACCAGTGGGTTGATGAAGTAGCCGAGGCTGGTCTCGACGACGTGGCCGCTGTTGACGCCCCAGATGTAGACGCCCCAGTTGATCGAGACGACGGCGGCCGCACCGGCCGACATGGCGAGCCGGCGGGGCTGGCGCAGCAGCGGCCTGATCCACCCCCAGTGGCGCTGCGCCAGCAGCATCAGCACGACGGCGACCAGCGACCAGACCATCCGGTTGGCCAGGATGTCGTCGGCGGGGCTGGGCTCCAGCAGAGGCCAGAACAGTGGGAAGAGCCCCCACATGCCGTACGAGGCGACGCCGAACCAGAAGCCACGAGTGGCCTCCTGTGGGGATGTCTCCGGCATGACGGCCTGCCCTCCGCGCGCTTGTGTCGAGCCGACGGTAGCGGGCGGAGTGGCAGGCTGTCATCTCCGTTTTCCAATTTTGGTCATGACATCGTGTCTGCGAGGACGCCGGGCCCGACGAGGGAGCGGGCATCAGCCCTGGAGCGCCGCCTTCACGGTCTCGGCCAGCGGGGTGGTCGGGCGGCCGATCAGCCGGGCCAGGTCGCCGTTGCTGTGGGCCAGCTCGCCCCGGACGATGCCCGCGTCCACGTCCACCAGGATCTCGGCGAACCCCTGCGGCAGGCCCGCCGCCAGCAGCGCCTGGAGGTGCTCGTCCGCCCCCACGTTGCGGAACGCGACCGGGCGGCCGGACTGCGCGGCCAGCTCGGCGGCGAACTCGTCGAAGGTCCAGGCGATGTCGCCGGCCAGCTCGTACGCCTTGTCCTCGTGGCCCTCGCCGGTCAGCACGGCGACCGCCGCGTCGGCGTAGTCCACGCGGGCGGCGGAGGCCACCCGGCCCTCGCCGCTGCTGCCGACCGGGCCGCCGCGCTCCACGGTGCCGGCCAGGTCGCCGGTGTAGTTCTCGGTGTACCAGCCGTTGCGCAGGAGGACGAAGGGCAGCCCGGACTCGCGGATCGCGGCCTCGGTCGCCTTGTGCTCGTCCGCCAGCCGGAAGCCGGCCTCCTCGCCGCCGAGCACGCTGGTGTAGGCGAACAGCGCCACCCCGGCGGCCTTGGCCGCGGCCAGCACCGCGAGGTGCTGCGGAGCGCGCTGCCCGACCTCGTTGCCCGAGATCAGCAGGACCTTGTCACCGGCGCGGAAGGCGTCCGTCAGCGTCTCGGGGCGGCCGTAGTCGGCGACCCGGACCTCGACGCCCTTGGCCGCCCACTCGGCGGCCTTCTCGGGTGCGCGGACCGCGACGGCGATCTCGCTCGCGGGGACCTTGGCCAGCAGGCCCTCGACGACGAGGCGGCCGAGCTGGCCGGTGGCGGCGGTGACGACGATCATCTGGTGCTCCTCGGGTGGAT
>FTKL01000330.1_pt1 | contig 14000 bp, 11 predicted proteins | sample 2434061 | NCBI WGS metagenome assembly FTKL01 (sample SAMEA3914816, study PRJEB12502) | metagenome | biome: forest; material: soil | place: USA | collected 2011-09-16 | depth 0.3 m
CGGCGAGAACGGCTTCGGGCTCGGTGGAGAAGCGCACGTCGAACCACTGGGTGACGGCTGTCCAGAAGCGGTCGAGGTCTGCGGTGGACCAGGCGTGCAGGTCGGCGTAGCGGGCGGCGGCCTGGTCGTCGTCGGTGGTGGGGGCGAGCGGGGCGGCGGGGGCGCCGTGGTGCTCGGCGGCCCAGGCCTGGAAGGCGACGATCCGGCTGGCGGCTGCGGCGGCGGGGTCGGGCCGCCAGAGCGGCCGGTCCTGGGGTGGGGTGCTCACGGTGGTGGTCTCCCGGCCGAAGGATGGGGACGGGGATTGCTTGTGGCAGGGCCCGTCCGAATGGCGCTGACGGTGCAGACCCTGCCACGTGATCGTCCCCGGCGCCAGAGCCGGGCCGGTGGGGCGGCGGCAGGTCAGAGGTGGGCGTACTCGCCGGTGAACCAGGAGTTCGAGACCCGGGTGTGGAACGGGAATGCCAGCGGCGTGGTGGCGGTCGCGAGCTGCCAGCCGTCCGTCTCGTCGGTGGGCTCGGACGGCGGGAGTTCGGCGAGATCGCGGGCCGGGAGCAGGCCGAAGAGGCAGAGGAAGCCGCCGGCGGCGTCCGAGTCGGTGGCGACCAGGGTGATGTCGGCGGCGTCGGCCTTGATGCCCGTCTCCTCGCGGAGCTCGCGGACGCAGGCCTGCTGCCAGCTCTCGCCGTAGTCGATGTATCCGCCGGGGAAGGCCAGCTCGCCGTAGCCGGGCTCGATGGTGCGGCGGATGACGACCAGCTGCCGCTCGCCGCCGGGGAGGTCGACGGGGAGCAGGGTGACCACCACCGGCAGTGGGTTGCGGTAGCTGATCTCGGAGCAGCCCGGGCAGGTGCGGGGCCAGGCCACGGTGCCGGGCGGGTACGCCGTACCGCACCAGTGGCAGTGGGAGTTGGGCCCGAACGTGGCCTTGGCCGCGGCGTCGTGAGTGGTCATGGGGTGGATGGTAGCGGCCGGGACGGGCAGGGCCCGGAGGAGTTTGTGATCGGCCGTGGGGCCGTAGGACTCCAGCAGGACGGGCGTGCGCAGGGCCTCGGCGATGGCATCGGCCCAGGAGTCCGGGTCGGGGCCGGGGTCGGTGAGCCGGCCGGGGCGGGCGCGGAGCAGCGCGGCGGTGAGCCTGGCCTGGGCGGTGAGGTCGCCGGTGGCGCCGGAGCCGATGCGGTGCAGGGTGGCGCCGTCCAGGTCGTAGGACTCGCAGATACGCAGGCCGGGGTGGCGCGCCGGGGCGTCGAGGTGGGTGAGGGCGAGGGCGTCGGCGCCGCCCGCCACCCCGAGCGCGTAGCGGTGGGCGACGGTGTCGAAGTGGCCGGTGCGGAAGGCGCCCTGCCAGCGGCCGGTGTCGTTGTGGGCCTCGGGGAGGTCGAGTGCCTTGTCCTCGGTGGGGAGCGGTCCCGGGCCGTGCCGGGTGGTGTAGCTGCGCAGGACGCCGAGGCGGAGCGCGGCGCCGGGGGCGCCCGATTCGGCGAGCAGGGTCTCGGCGTTGGCGAAGGTCGTGGTGGACCAGGTGGTGTAGGGGTGGAAGCCGTGCCACTCGTCGAGCAGGACGCCCTGGGCGCCCTCGAAGACGACCGGGCCGGTGCGCAGCAGCCCGGTGAGGTGGGTTTCGTCGGTGAGGCGGACGTGCTCGGCGAATGCGCGGAAGGCGTCGGCGCAGTCGGCCGGGGGCGGGGCGGGGAGATCGGTGGGGGTGAGGCCGAGCTCGGCGGCGAGGCGGTCGCGCAGGAGGGTGAGTCCGGCGATCAGGCGGGCCGGGGTGGTGCAGTCGGCGGCGGTCGGAGCGTCGGCGGGGTGGCCGAGGGCGTAGCGGGCGGTCTCGCCGATGCCGAGGCCGCAGGAGCCGTGCCTGTCCTGGTCGCGGCGTTGTTCGCGGATCCGGTTGGCGGCGGCGTGGTACGGGGTGGTGAGCAGGGCTCGGCGGTCGACGGTGAGCAGGGCGAGCGGGTCGGGGACGCCGAGGGCGGCGAGGTGGCTCGCCTCGGCGGCGAGGGCGAGCGGGTCGACCAGCATGAAGCGGGAGAGGTGGGTGGGGACGCCGGCCAGGGTGCCGGAGCCGAACTGGGCGAAGGTGTGGTGGCGTCCGTCGCGGGTGACGACGTTGTGGGCGGCCTGGGCGCCGCCGTTGTGGCGGACGACGGCGTGGACCGGCCGGCGGCTGCCGGGGCCGAGCGGGCCCCGGCAGAGCCGGTCGACGACGGTGCCCTTGCCGGCGTCCCCGAAGCCGAGGTCGCAGACGATGACGTGCTCGGTGTGGTCGGTAGGACCCCCGGAGGGCCGGGGGCCGGAGGGGCGGAGGTCGGCGGAGCGGCGGGCGGTCATGCCGGGGTGCTCAGAGGCGGGTGGTGCCGGTGGCGGCGCGCTCGCCCTGGTCGAGCAGGGACGTGCCGGGGACGGCGACCTCGCCGCTGCGGCGGGCGAGGCCCGCGAGCGCCCGGCCGACGCTGGCGGCGGAGGCGGAGCCGATGTCGGCGAGGTCGTCGAGGCCCTCTTCGAGGTCGATGGCCTCCTCGCCGAGGCCGACGGTGAGGGCGATGGTCTCGCAGACGGCGTCGAGGTCGTCCAGCTCGATGACGTTCTGGCCGAGGAGCTTGCGCCAGGTGCCGAGGACGTCGGTGCTGCCGGCGTGGGCGGTGCCCGCCGGGAGGATGAAGTACACGTCGTAGGAGCGGCGCAGCTCGGCGAGGATCGCGGTGATCGGGATGTCCTCGGCGATGTCGTCGCCGAGGACATCGCGGACCTCGCGGGCCTTGACCTTGCCGTACGGCTTCTCGTCGCCGATCAGGAAGAGGTAGCCGCGCCGGCCCCGGCGGTCGACGCTGTCGAGGGCGGTGTGGCGGGCCATGGCGTACATGGCGAGCTCGTAGGACTCCGTCATCTGGCCCCCGCCGCCGCCCTCCAGCAGGATGTTGCCGAGGTCGTCGTCCATCCGGTTGTCGGACTCGAACTGGCCGAGCTGGAGCGGGACGCGGTCGCAGGTGGCGTCGCCGACGGCGCCGAAGAGGATCTGCGGGTGCTCGGTGTAGCCCTTGCGCAGGAGCAGGCCGAACAGCTCGGGGAGCTTGGTCTGCAGGACGCGTGGGACGCTCTGCATGGAGCCGGTGACGTCGAAGAGGACGGCGATGGGCAGCGAGTCGGGGTGCTCGTCGGAGTCCCGGCTCTCGCGGACGGTGAGGCCCTCGGGGTCGAGCGAGGGGTGGGCCTTCCAGGTGTTGCGGGCGCCGCGGGTGGCGCGGTCGCTGTAGTCGAAGGCTCCGGCGCCGCTGGCTGCGCGGTAGTGCGCGGCGGCGTCGTAGACGTTGGTGGACCAGCTTCCGCTGCCCATGGTCGGCTCCTCGGGTCGGTGATGTCGGGTCGGTGATGTCGGACGGGTGGTGCCGGGCCGATGCTGTCGGGTCGTCAGTGGGCGGTTGCGCCGCGAGGCGGCAGGCGGAACGGGCGGAAGGTGCGCGGGCCGAAGAGCCGCTCCAGCAGTTCGTCCAGCTCGGCGAGGAGCTTCCAGGCGTCGTGCGGGCGGCGGGCCTCGGCGGGCAGGGTGCAGCCGGCGATGAAGGCGCGCAGGGCCTTCGGGGCCTGCTCCCCCATCAGGTGCTCGACGCAGCGGGAGGCGAGGTGGATGTCGGTGGCCTCGGTGACCGGCCTGCGGGCCGTCACCTCGGGCGGGTACCAGTCGCGGTGGCGCTCGACCAGGGCCGGGGCCGGGACGTACCCGCCGGTGCCGGAGTAGCACCAGTCGAGCAGGACCAGGCCGTGCTGGGCGGGGTGGACGAGGACGTGCTCGGGCAGGACGGCGCCGTGCCGCACACCGGCGCGGTGCGCGTAGCCGAGCGCGACCAGGAGACGGCGCCAGATCCACGCGGCGTCCCGTGGGTCGAGCCCGTCGGGGTAGGCCTGGTGGACGTCGGTGAGCGGGTAGAAGCCGTCGAGGCGGACGAGGGCGTTGACGCGACGGGGCTCGGCGGCCGGGTCGGCTGCCTCGTGGTGGCGGAAGCTGCCGAGCAGGGTCGGGGCGTAGGCGTGATGGCGCCGGTCGCCGTGGGAGGTGAGCCGGGCCAGCGCTTCGGCCTCGCGCTCCATCAGGTCGTTGTCGGCGGCGGCCCTGGGGATCTTGAGGACGGCGTCGAGTGCGGGGCCGGTGTGCGCGGGCCGGGGCTCGCAGCGTGCCGTGCGCAGGACGGCGATGTCGCCCGTGGCCAGGGTGGGGCCGAGGGTGTACCGGTGGCGGGCGGTCGTCACGACGGCGTCGGCGGAGGGTGCCGCGCCGCCGCTCCGGTGCAGCTGCCAGAGCCGGCTGAGGGCGTCGAACGCGGCGGCCGCCTCGGTGCGGTGCGCGGCGGGTGCGGTGTCGGGGTGCAGCAGGCGGGCGAGGCGGCGGTAGCGGCGGGCCGCAAGCACCTGGTCGGCGGGGAAGAGTTCGTCCGGGTGGCGGGCGCTGCCGACGGCGGCGAGCGCCTCGGCGAAGGTGCGCGGCGCGCTCGGCGGGCGGGCCGTGCGGGGGCCGGTCACCGGATCTCGTCCTCGTGGCCGGGGCGGAGCAGCGCGGGGTGCAGCTGTGCGGCGTCTCCCGAGCGGTAGTTGCGGGCGCGCGGGCCGCCCCGGCTGCCGCCGCGCTCGGTGGTGGTGCCGGTGCTCTCCACGAAGCCGGGGACGGAGAGGACCTTGCGGTGGAAGTTCCCCGGGTGGAGCTTCTCGTCCCAGACGGCCTCGTAGACGGCACGCAGCTCGGGGATGGTGAAGTCGTGCTGGAGGAAGGCGGTGGCGAGCGGGCTGTACTCGATCTTGGCGCGGGCGCGGTCGAGGCCGTCCGCGAGGATCGTGGCGTGGTCGAAGGCGAGCGGTGTGCGGCCGGGCCGCTCCCCGTGGTGGAGGGTGCCGACGCGCTCTTCGAGTCCACCCCCGTGGGTCTCGGCGGGCGCGCCGGCACGCTGGTGACCGGCCTGGGGCCGGAGGTCGAGCGAGGCCACCGGGTGCCAGGCGGCAGCTGCGGCGTCCGTACCGGCCTGCGGGTCGGGCAGGTCGGGGGCGAACGCCAGGTACGCGACGGAGACGACGTGCATCCGCGGGTCACGGTCGGGGGCGCCGTAGGTGCCGAGCTGCTCCAGGTGGACGCGGCTGAGGGCCGCCTCGGCGTCGGCGGTGCCCTTCAGGCCGGTCTCCTCGGCGAGCTCGCGGGCGGCCGCCTCGTCCAGCCCCTCCTGCCCGGCCCGCAGGAAGCCGCCGGGCAGTGCCCAGTACCCCTGGTAGGGCGGGCCGGCCCGCTCGACGAGCAGGACGTGCAGGCTGCCCCCGCGCAGGGTGAGGGCGACCACGTCGACCGTGACGGCGACGGGGGTGAAGGCGCGCGGGTCGTAGGAGGCCAGCCACTCCTGCTCGGCTGCCGGGTCGTACGGCTGGTGGGACTGGTGCGACTGCTCTGGCGTCACGGCCGGCTCCTCTCCGCTGTGCGGGGCACCCCGCTCGCCCGAGTCGTTCTCGAACTGAGAACAACGTAGCGCACGACGCCGACAACGGGCCAGTGAATTTCCACCGGTCCGCCGGCCGGGCCGCGCATACGGCGCTGACCTGCCGCGTCGTAGAGTTCCAGGACCGGACACCGGAGGCGCCCGCATGTCTGCCACTCCCCCCGCCCACCCGGCCCGACGGCCCGACGGCTTCGCCGAGGCGGTGGCCGCCGGCCCGCTGGTGCTCGACGGCGGGATGTCCAACGAGCTGGCCGGCGCGGGGCACGACCTCTCGGACGCGCTGTGGTCGGCCCGCCTGCTCGCGGACGAGCCCGATGCGATCACGCGAGCGCACCAGGCGTACTTCGAGGCCGGCGCCTCGGTCGCGATCACCGCGAGCTACCAGGCGAGCTTCGAGGGCTTCGCCCGGCGCGGCGTCGGCCGGGCCGAGGCCGCGCGGCTGCTCGCGCTGAGTGTCGAGCTGGCCCGCGAGGCGGCCCGGCGGGACCGGACCGGCCGGCGGCTCTGGGTGGCCGCCTCGGTGGGGCCGTACGGAGCGGTACTGGCCGACGGGTCCGAGTACCGGGGCCGGTACGGCCTGAGCGTCGCGGAGCTGGAGGCGTTCCACCGGCCACGGCTGGAGGTGCTGGCCGCGGCGGGGCCGGACGTGCTGGCCCTGGAGACCGTGCCGGACACGGACGAGGCGCGGGCCCTGCTGCGGGCCGTCCGGGGGCTGGGCGTGCCGGCCTGGCTCTCGTACAGCGTCGAGTACGGTCCCGGCGAATACGGCCGCAGCGAATACGGCCGCAGCGAGTACGACGGCAAGGAGTACAGCGGCGAGGAGTACAGCGGCAAGAAGGGGGGCGGCAAGAAGCACGGCGGCAACCGGTATCGCGGCGACGAGGACGGTGCCGGGGGCGGCCGCACCAGGGCCGGCCAGTCGCTGGAGGAGGCGTTCGCGCTCGCCGCCGACTGCCCCGAGATCGTCGCCGTGGGGGTGAACTGCTGCACCCCGGCGGACGCCGACCGGGCGGTGGCCGTCGCGGCCCGGCTGAGCGGCAAGCCGGTGGTGGTGTACCCCAACAGCGGCGAGCGGTGGGACGCGGCGGCGCGTGACTGGCGCGGCGGGCCCACCTTCCGGGCGGCACGGGTGGCCGGCTGGCTCGCGGACGGCGCGCGGCTGGTCGGCGGCTGCTGCCGGGTCGGGCCGCGCGAGATCGCCGGCCTGGCCGGGGAGGTCGGCCGGGCGACGGCCGCCGGGGGCTCCCACGGCCCGGACGCACCGGGGGCACCGGTAACCTGACGCGGCCGCGTATCGTCGTCCGACCCGGTCGCGGTGAGGGGCGGGCAGCTCCACCGGGCGCCCGGACGGGCTGGTTTCGGCCGGGGAAGGTGCACACGACCGGTCCGGCCTGGCAGACTCATGCCGTCAGCACTGCGGTCGACAATGTCGACCGCCTGTCCGTGGAGGTACTGAATGCCCGGCCCGATCCAGTCGCTCTCCCGGGCCGCCGCGATCATGCGCCTGCTGGCCGGCGGCGAACGCCGCCTGGGCCTCTCGGAGGTCGCGACCTCGCTGGACCTCGCCAAGGGCACCGCGCACGGCATCCTGCGCACCCTGCAGCAGGAGGGCTTCGTCGAGCAGGACCCGGAGAGCGGCAAGTACCAGCTGGGCGCCGAACTGCTGCGCCTGGGCCAGAGCTACCTGGACGTCCACGAGCTGCGGGCCCGCGCGCTGGTCTGGGCCGACGACCTGGCCAGGGCGGCCGGCGAGACGGTGTACCTCGGCGTCCTGCACCAGCGCGGCGTGCTGATCGTGCATCACGTCTTCCGCCCCGACGACACCCGCCAGGTGCTGGAGGTCGGCTCGATGCAGCCGCTGCACAGCACCGCGCTGGGCAAGGTCCTGCTGGCGTACGACCCGGTGGCGCGCGGCGAGTTGGGCGACGGCCCGCTGGAGTCCTACACCTCGCGCACGCTCACCGACCTGGCGGACATCGACGCCGAGGCCGCCCTGACGCGGGAGCGGGGCTGGGCCGGCGCGGTGGAGGAGACCTGGGACGGCGTGGCCTCGATCGGCGCGCTGATCCAGGACCGGCGGCGCAACCCGGTCGGCGCGGTGTGCATCAGCGGCGCGGTCGAGCGGGTCTGCGAGGCCGGGTTCGTGCGGCCGTCGCTGGTGGCCTCGGTACGGAGCGCGGCGCGGGCCATCTCCCGGGATCTCGGCGCCGGGCGGTTCTGACCGGCACGGCGCCCCACCTGCACGGCACCGGAACGGCACCTCACCGGCGCCGCGCCCCGTCGGCACGGCGCCCCTCCCGGACGGCACGACACGACACCCCCTGCGGACAGCGGCGGACAGGCAGCGGCCTGCCCGCACGCTGGCGTTTTGTCCGCATTTAGGGCCATTTGAGTGTTAGTTTCGGTGAAGGTTCCTGATCATCGCGAGTCCTGGGTCACAGGTGTGTCACCCGGCCTTGACGCGAAGCCGAGGAGAGGGGGAAGCTTCCGCATGACGGTCGACATTGTCGAACGGTGGCCGCAGAGATGAGACCGCCACTGTCAGGCCGCGACCCTGGGACGGGACGCGGCACCCCCACACGGTGTTCCGGCACCGTGCCCCTCCCCCACCTGCTCCGGGCCATACGGACAAAGGAGTCTTTGTGTCCGCGTTCTCCAACGGCGACATCTTCGTCGGCGAAACCCTCGGTACCGCCGCCCTGATACTCCTCGGCGGCGGCGTCTGCGCCGCCGTCACGCTCAAGAAGTCCAAGGCCCTGAACGCCGGCTGGCTGGCGATCACCTTCGGCTGGGGCTTCGCGGTGATGATCGCCGCGTACATGTCCGCCTCGAAGTCCGGCGCCCACCTGAACCCGGCCGTCACCCTGGCCATCGCCGTCGACAGCGGCGAGTGGAGCAAGGTGCCGGTCTACCTCGGCTCCCAGCTGCTCGGCGCGATCATCGGCGCCGTGCTGGTCTGGCTCACCTACCTCGGCCAGTTCCAGGCCAACGAGGAGCCGACCCTCGGCATCTTCTCCACCGGCCCCGAGATCCGGAACCCGGTCCAGAACCTGCTCACCGAGATCATCGCCACCACGGTGCTCTGCCTGGCGATCCTCACCCAGGGCCTCACCAAGGGCCTCGGCCTCTCCGGCACCGGCGTCCTGATCGTCGCCTTCACGGTCGTCGGCATCGGCCTCTCGCTCGGCGGCCCGACCGGCTACGCCATCAACCCGGTCCGCGACCTGGGCCCGCGCATCGTGCACTCGCTGCTGCCGATCCCGAACAAGGGCGGCAGCGACTGGAACTACGCCTGGATCCCCGTTCTCGGGCCCGTCCTCGGCGGTCTGCTGGCCGGCGTGATCTACAACGTCGCGTTCTGACCCGCCCGCCCGGCGGCCCGGTACCCCCCGGTACCTCTCTCCTGGTTTGCCCCGCGCCCTCCCCCGGGGACTGAGACAGCAGCAGGCAGACCGGTAGCTCCCGACCCCCATCCCCTCCTCAGAGCCGAGGCCTCAGACATGACCACCGCTCCCCTCTCCACGACCGGCAGCTACATCGCCGCGATCGACCAGGGCACCACCTCCAGCCGGTGCATCATCTTCGGTGCGGACGGCCGGATCGTCGCCGTCGACCAGCAGGAGCACCGGCAGATCTTCCCCCAGCCGGGCTGGGTCGAGCACGACGCCGCCGAGATCTGGACCCGGGTGCAGTCCGTGGTCCGCGGCGCGCTGGAGAAGGCCGGCCTGACCAAGGACGACATCCGCGCGATCGGCATCACCAACCAGCGCGAGACCACCGTCATGTGGGACAGGAACACCGGCGAGCCCGTCCACAACGCGCTGGTCTGGCAGGACACCCGTACCGAGGGGCTCTGCCGCGAGCTCGGCCGCAACGTCGGCCAGGACCGCTTCCGCCGCGAGACCGGTCTCCCGCTGGCCAGCTACTTCGCCGGCCCGAAGATCCGCTGGCTGCTGGACAACGTCGAGGGCCTGCGCGAGCGAGCCGCGGCCGGCGACATCCTGTTCGGCACCATGGACACCTGGGTGATCTGGAACCTCACCGGCGGCGTCAACGGCGGCAAGCACATCACCGATGTGACCAACGCCAGCCGCACCATGCTGATGAACCTGAACACCCTCGCCTGGGACGAGAAGATCGCCGAGTCGATGGACGTGCCGCTGGCCGTCCTGCCGGAGATCCGCTCCTCCGCCGAGGTCTACGGCACCGCCGTCGGTGACCTGGAGGGCGTGCCCGTCGCCTCCGCGCTCGGCGACCAGCAGGCGGCGCTGTTCGGCCAGACCTGCTTCAACGAGGGCGAAGCCAAGAGCACCTACGGCACCGGCACCTTCCTGCTGCTGAACACCGGCGAGAAGATCGTCAACTCCTACCACGGCCTGCTGACCACGGTCGGCTACCGGATCGGCGACCAGGCCCCGGTCTACGCCCTGGAAGGCTCGATCGCCGTCACCGGCTCGCTCGTCCAGTGGCTGCGCGACCAGCTCGGCATCATCTCGACCGCGGCCGAGATCGAGACCCTCGCCAACACCGTCGAGGACAACGGCGGCGCCTACTTCGTGCCGGCCTTCTCCGGCCTGTTCGCCCCGTACTGGCGCTCCGACGCCCGCGGTGTGATCGCCGGCCTGACCCGGTACGTCACCAAGGGCCACCTGGCCCGCGCCGTGCTGGAGGCCACCGCCTGGCAGACCCGCGAGGTCGTCGACGCCATGCAGAAGGACTCCGGCGTCACGCTGACGGCCCTCAAGGTCGACGGCGGCATGACCTCCAACAACCTGCTCATGCAGAACATCGCCGACGTCCTGGACGCCCCCGTCGAGCGCCCGTACGTCGCCGAGACCACCGCCCTGGGCGCGGCCTACGCGGCCGGCCTCGCGGTCGGCTTCTGGCCCGACCTCGACACCCTGCGCGCCAACTGGCACCGCGCCGCCGAGTGGACTCCCCGGATGGACGACGCCACCCGGGAGCGCGAGTACAAGAAGTGGCTGAAGGCCGTCGAGCGCACCATGGGTTGGGTGGAGGAGGAGGACGAGAGCTGACGCCACAGCCGGTCGGGGCCGCACGGCGGCCCCGACCGGCCCACGCTGTTCCCGGGCCACGACCAGGGCCCGCCCCCGGCCTCTCGCGAGGCCGGACCGCACACCGAGAGGAGAAACGGCGCGCCGCCCGCACCGGACGCCGTAAAAACACCATGGCAACCATCCCGACCCTGGGTGCCGAGCGCACCGCCGGCCACACCGCCTCCCGCGCCGAGACCCGCGAGCTGCTGGGCAAGGCGACCTACGACCTGCTGGTGATCGGGGGCGGCATCCTCGGCACGGCCGTCGCGTGGACCGCCTCCCAGGCGGGCCTCAAGGTCGCCATGGTCGACGCCGGCGACTTCGCCGGTGCCACCTCCAGCGCCTCGTCCAAGCTCGTCCACGGCGGGCTGCGGTACCTGCAGACCGGCGCGGTCAAGCTGGTCGCGGAGAACCACAAGGAGCGGCGCGTCCTCGCCACCGACGTGGCCCCGCACCTGGTCAACCCGCTCACCTTCTTCGTCCCGGTCTACAAGGGCGGCCCGCACGGCGCCACCAAGCTCGGCGCCGGCGTGTTCCTCTACTCCGCGCTCTCCGCGTTCCGCGACGGCATGGGCCGGGTCTCCACCGCCGCGCACGCCTCGCAGCAGGTGCCCGCGCTGCGCACCGAGGGCCTGCGCTCGGTCGCCGTCTACGGCGACCACCAGATGAACGACTCCCGGGTCGCCGTGATGACCGTGCGCGCGGCCGTCGACGCCGGCGCCGTGGTGCTCAACCACGCCGAGGTCACCGGTCTTCGCTTCACCGGTAACCGGGTGACCGGTGCCGAGCTGAAGGACCGTCTGGACGGCACCGAGTTCGGCGTCGACGCCCGGCTGGTGCTGAACGCCACCGGCCCGTGGGTCGACCACCTGCGCACGATGGAGGACGCCGGCTCGGCGCCCAGCATCCGGCTCTCCAAGGGCGCGCACGTCGTCGTCAAGCGCCGCTCGCCGTGGCGCGCGGCGCTCACCATCCCGATCGACAAGTACCGCGTCTCCTTCGCCATCCCGTGGGAGGACCACGTCCTGCTCGGCACCACCGACGAGGAGTACACCGGGGACCCGCAGGACGTCCGCGCCACCGAGGCCGACATCGACCAGATCCTGGGCGAGGCCGGCCACGCGATCCGCGACGAGCACCTCGACCGCGACCTGATCACGTACGCCTTCGCCGGCCTGCGGGTGCTGCCCGGCGGCCCCGGCGACACCTCCGCCGCCAAGCGCGAGACCGTCGTCACCGAGGGCCGCGGCGGCATGCTGTCCGTCGCCGGCGGCAAGTGGACCACCTACCGGCACATCGGCCGCACCGTGCTGGAGAAGCTCGCGCACGTGCCCGGCACCAGCCTCGGCGAGGACATGTCGCCGATCGCGCCCACCGTCCCGCTGCCGGGCGTCGGCGCGCCGAACGCCGTCGCGCACCGCCTGCTGATCGACCGCGAGCCCGGCTCGCGGATGGAGCCGCTGGTCGCCAAGCACCTGGCCAGCCACTACGGCACGCTCTCCTTCGACATCGCCCGCATGATCGACGAGAACCCCGAGCTCGGCGCCCCGATCCACCCGGACGGCCCGGACGTGTGGGCCCAGGTCGCGTACGCCGCCGACAACGAGTGGGCGTACACCCCGGACGACGTCCTGCGCCGCCGCACCACGATGACGGTGCGCGGGCTGGACACCCCGGAGATCCAGCAGGAGGTCGAGACCTTCCTCGCGAAGCGCGGGAAGAAGTAGCGGAGGGAACCGGCGGGGGCGGTGCGACGGCTGACCGGCCGTCGCACCGCCCCCGCCGTCGCGGCGTGTCACCATCTGGACCGAAACCTCAGAAGCAGCTCAAATTTTCAGCGTCTTGATGGTGCGTCAGCGATCCATATCTAGGCTTCGAACGTGTATGCCATCACTGGTTCCAGCGGTACCACCGTCCGCCTTCCCGACGACGCCCGCGCCGCGGTCGCCGCCACGCTCGGCTCACCGCCCCGGCTCGGGGGCGCACTGCCCGACACCGACGTACGGGCCTATCTCGACCACGGGGGAAAGCTCCTGCGCAACTGCCTGCCGCCGGCGACGCTCGACGCCCTGGCCGGCTGGCGGCGCGAGCCCACGGCCTGGCTGACCCTGACCAACCTTCCGGCGCAGGGCGGCGAGCTGCCCACCCCGCAGGACGGATTCTGCGACGAGTCGCTGGTCACCGTGCCCAACCTCGTCCACTTCGGGCTGCTCCACCTGCTCGGGCTCTCGCCGGTCGCCTATCCCTGGGAGAACGACGGGCGGCTGATCCGCAACGTCGCCCCACGCCCCGAGGCCGCGCGGACCAACACCTCCTGGGGCTACGCCAAGCCGCTCGACTGGCACACCGACGACTCCGTCCTGGACCACGGCCCGGACGCGAGCGCGGCCGAGGCCGTCCCGCACTACCTGTCCTTCTACGGCATGCGCAACACCGAGGGCGTCCCGACCGGGCAGCTGGCCGCCGACGCGGTGCTGGCCGCGCTGCCGGCCGAGGTGACGCAGGCGCTGCGGCGCCCGGAGTTCTCGGTGGCGGCGCCGGAGTCGTACCGGGCCGGCGCCGACGGCCGCCCGGCCGCGAGAGCAGCCGCCCCCGTGCTGTGGACGCTGCCGGACGGGCACACCGGGCTGCGCTACGGGCCCGGGCTGATCAGCGGGCTGACGGCGGCGGCTGATGCGGCCCTCGCCGCGTTCGAGGCCGTGCTGGCCGATTCGGAGGGCACGCCGGTGCTGATCGGGGCCGGCGACTTCCACCTCTTCGACAACCGCCGGGTGCTGCACCGCCGGGTGCCGTTCACGCCGGCCGCCGCCGGCCGTGCGCGCTGGCTGCGCCGGTGCTACGCGCTCGGGGCGGGCGTGGCCGGCGATGCGTGACACCACCGCCCGCACGGTGACGGCGCCGCGCACCGGACCGGGGGCCCGCTGATGCCCGACATACCGCTGACCACGCTGGCCCTGCTCTGCGTCGCCGCGGCGGGGGCCGGCTGGATCGACGCGGTGGTCGGCGGTGGTGGCCTCATCCAGCTGCCCGCGCTGCTGGTCGGCCTGCCCCACCTGCCGACGGCGTACGTGCTGGGCACCAACAAGGCGGTGGCGATCGTCGGCACGAGTGCGGCGGCCGTGACGTACACCCGCAGGACCAGGATCGACCTGCGGACGGCCCTGCGGATCGGTGCGGCGGCCGCGGCGGGCTCGCTCGTCGGGGCGTCGTTCGCGGCCGGGATCAACAGTGCCGTGCTGCGTCCGCTGATCATGGTGGTGCTGCTGGTGGTACTGGGGTTCGTGCTGTTCCGCCCGGCCTTCGGGGCGGCGGCGGGCGGCGGGCCGGTCGGCCGGCGGCGGGTGCTCGCCGCGATCCTGCCGGCGGGGACGGGCATCGGGTTCTACGACGGCCTGCTGGGGCCCGGGACGGGCACGTTCCTGGTGATCGCGCTGGCCGCGATCCTGCGCCTCGACCTGGTCCGGGC
>FTKL01000140.1_pt3 | contig 13963 bp, 8 predicted proteins | sample 2434061 | NCBI WGS metagenome assembly FTKL01 (sample SAMEA3914816, study PRJEB12502) | metagenome | biome: forest; material: soil | place: USA | collected 2011-09-16 | depth 0.3 m
GCCCAGGACCTCGGCGTGCACGCGATGCTGGTGGTGCCGCTGCGGGCCCGGGGCATCGTGATCGGCCTGCTGCTGGTCAGCCGGGCCGGCTACCGCGAGGGCTTCGACCGCGACGACCTCGCCTTCACCGTGGAGCTCGCCGACCGGGCCGGCAGCTCGCTCGACAACGCCCGGCTGTACGCCCGCGAGCGCACCGCCGCCCTCACCCTCCAGCGCACCCTGCTCCCGCAGCAGGTCCCGCAGCCGACCGGCGTCGAGGTCGCCTACCGGTACGTGCCGGGCAGCAGCGGCACCGAGGTCGGCGGCGACTGGTTCGACGTCATCCCGCTGCCCGGCGACCGCACCGCGCTGGTGGTGGGCGACGTGATGGGCCACGGCCTGCGGGCCGCCGCGACGATGGGCCGGCTGCGCACCGCCGTCCGGACGCTGGCCGGCCTGGACCTCCCGCCGGACGTCCTGCTGCGGCACGTCCACGAGCTGACCGACGACCTCGCGCAGAGCCCGGACGAGGCGCTGCTGGCGACGTGCATCTACGCGGTCTTCGACCCGGCCACCGCCCGGCTGGTGGTCGCCAAGGCCGGGCACATCCCGCCCGTTCTGATCGTCCCGAGGGAGGTGGGGGAGCCCACCAGGACGGGCGGCCCGCTGCCCGGCGGCGACGGCAAGGTGCTCGACCTGCCGTCCGGGGCGCCGCTCGGGGTCGGCGGGGTGCCGTTCGAGTCGGTCGAACTGGAGATCCCCGAGGGCAGCCTGCTGGCGCTCTGCACGGACGGCCTGGTGGAGTCCAGGGACAAGGACCTGGACGTCGGTCTCGGCCGGCTGCTGACCGTCCTGGAGGCGCCGTACGCGTCGATCCAGCAGGCCTGCGAGGCCGTCCTCGGCACCATGGAGCAGGGGCGCGAGCCGGACGACGTGGCGCTGCTGCTGGCCCGGCTCGGGCACGGCCAGGTGGGCACCCCGACGGCCGGCTGGACGCTGCCGGCCGAGCCGACCGCCGTCTCCCGCGCCCGGCGCCTGGTCCGCGCCACGCTGGCCGACTGGGGCGTCGAGGAACTCACGGACACCGCCGAACTGCTGGTCAGTGAACTCGTCACGAATTCCGTCCGCTACGCGAGCGCACCGATCGGCGTGCGGATGACGCTGGGCGGGACGCTGCTGGTCGAGATCTCCGATCCGCTGCCCGACCCGCCCAAGGAGCGGCACGCGGCCGAGGCCGACGAGGGCGGGCGCGGTCTGGAGCTCGTCCGCCGGCTGGCGCTGCGCTGGGGAGCGCGTGCCGAGGGAATCGGCAAGGTCGTCTGGTTCGAACAGGCGCTCCCGGGTATGGAGCCGGACGGGACGTGACGCGAGTAGAACGGGACATGACATGCCAGGTGGCGGCCGCAGGGGGCGCGCGCTCCGGTTGGGGGCGCGAGCGTGGCATTGTGGTTGCGCGGGTGGCGGAACAAAAACCTCCACCCGATCTGATGTTGTGATGTTGAGGGCGTGTGCGCTCACCCCTGGATGATGAATACTCGGTCTTCTCGACATCCGGACGGTCGCGGGTTGGAGGGGTCGGTCCGTTGAACAGCACCCCGGCGCGGAGTGCGCCGAGCAGCAGCGGTCATGTCGCCGTGCCCGGACAGTCCACCGCCCCCGGCCTGCCCAGGCCGACGGCGGGGGAGCGTGCCGGGTGGGGCCACGGGCAGCCCGGCTCGATCTACGACTACATCCGCGTCGCCACCTTCGCGATCGGCCCGGACGGCCGGATCAGCCAGTGGAGCGACCGCGCCGCGGAGTTCTTCGGCCTGCCCGCCCGCGAGGCGGTCGGCGCCGACCCGATCACCACCTTCGTGCCGCGCGAGCTCTGGCAGCGCGGCCGCGCCCGGCTGGAGAGCATCCTCACCGGCGAGGAGTGGGTCGGCACCGCCCCCTACCGCGACGCCTCCGGCGCCGAGGGCCTCGCCGAGCTCTACCTGATGCCCGACAGCGCACTCCCGGCCGCCGGCGCGACCTGTCTGGCCGTCGACCTCGGCCGGCTGCGCCGGATCGAGACCGACCTGGCCGCCTCCGAGGCCGTCTTCGGGCAGACCCCGACCGGCTTCATCCTGTTCGACGAGCGGCTGCGCCTCCAGCGCGTCAACGACGCCTTCGCCACCGGGGTCGGCCTGGCACCGGCCGACCTGGCGGGCCTCGGCCCGCACGACCTCTTCCCGGCCTCCGAGGCGGACCGGCTGTCCGTCGCGCTGCGCAAGGTGCTGGAGAGCGGCGAGCCGGTGTTCGACCTGCGGATGCACGGCGTCCCGGTCGAGGGCAACCGGCTCTGGGCGATCTCGCTGTACCGCCTCGACAGCGCCGGCGGGCAGCCGATGGGCGTCGCCGGGCAGGTGTCCGACGTCACCAGCCGGCACGTCGCCGAGCGCGAGGCCGACGGCGTGCGGCGCAACCTCGCCCTGCTCAACGAGGCCAGCGCCCACATCGGCTCCACCCTCGACCTGGAGACCACCGCGAAGGAGCTGCTGGACGTCGTCGTCCCGCCGTTCTGCGACACCGCCAGCGTCGACCTCTACACCGCGCTGCTGGTCGGCGAGTCCGCCCCGCGCGGCGGCCGGCTGGGCGAGTCCGCCTCCGACGGCTGCGGCGAGCTTCGCCGGGTCGCCGTCTCCAGCGTGGTCGGCGGCGTCTCCTCCGTCCTCGGCTCGGCCGCGGGCTTCCCGGTCGCCGAGGCCGGCGGCACCCTCTGTTACCCGCGCCGCTCCCCGCACGCCCGAGCCCTGCGCACCGGCCGCAGCGTCGTCCCCGAGCCCGGGCCGGACCCACTGCTGCGCTCCACCCTGATCGTCCCGCTGGTCGCCCGCGACCAGGTCCTCGGCCTCGTCCAGCTGTCCCGCGCGATCGGCAGCGAGCCGTTCGACGCCCGCGACGTCGCGATCGCCGAGGAGCTCGTCGCCCGCGCCGCCGTCTGCATCGACAACGCCCGCCTCTACCGCCGCGAGCACGAGCGCGCGCTGATCCTCCAGCGCAGCCTGCTGCCCCCGGGCAACCCGGCCGCCAGCGGCCTGGAGATCGCCTGCCGCTACCTGCCCAGCAACAACAACACCGAGGTCGGCGGCGACTGGTTCGACATCATCCAGCTGCCCGGCAACCGCACCGCGCTCGTCATCGGCGACGTGATGGGCCGCGGCCTGCGCGCCGCCGTCGCGATGGGCCAGCTGCGCACCGCCGTGCGGACGCTCGCGATGCTCGACCTCGACCCAGCCGAGGTGCTCACCGCCCTCGACGAGATCGCCCGCGACCTCGGCGACGACTCCGCGCCCGCCGCCGGCCCCACCCCGTACGGGCGGCTCACCTCGCCCGCCGACGAGGAGGCCCGCGAGGTCTACCTCGCCACCTGCGTGTACGCGGTCTACGACGCCGTCACCCGGCGCTGCACGATCGCCAACGCCGGGCACCTCCCACCGGTGCTGCTCAGCCCCGACGAGCCCGCCCGGATGATCGACGTCCCGCCCGGCCTGCCGCTGGGCGTCGGCGGCGAGCCCTTCGAGGAGGTCGAGCTGACCCTCCCGGACGGAGCCCTGCTCGGCCTCTACACCGACGGCCTGGTCGAGTCCCGCAAGCACCAGCTGGACGAGGGCCTGCGGGCCTTCCGGGTCGCCCTGTCGGAGGGCTCGAAGGGCCTGGAGGACCTCTGCGACCACGTCCTCGGCGAGCTCAACCCGCACCACGGCGAGGACGACATCGCCCTGCTGATGGCCAAGGTGCACGCCTTCCCCGAGGACGCCGTCGGGGACTGGAAGCTGCCGCCGGAGCCGACCTCCGTCGCCAAGGCCCGCGAGCTGGCGTGCAGCTGGCTGCTGGTGCGCGGCCTGGACGAGCTGGTCGACACCACCGAGCTGCTGGTCAGCGAGCTGGTCACGAACGCGCTGCGGCACGGCCGGGGCGACATCCGGCTGCGCCTGCTGCTCGACCGGACGGTGGTCTGCGAGGTCTGGGACGACGGCTACGCGCAGCCGCGCCAGCGCCGGGCCCAGGAGACCGACGAGGGCGGCCGGGGCCTGCAGCTCGTCAGCCTGCTGGCCGAGCGCTGGGGCAGCCGCCGGACACCCAAGGGCAAGATCGTCTGGTTCGAGCTGAGTCTCTGAGCCCGATGGCTCCGAGCCCGGCCGGCTGTCCGCCAGGCGGGTGCTTCGCCGCCGCGCCGGCCGTGTCGGGCGGCCCGGCCGCCCCGCCGTCGCGTTGAGTGGTGACCCATCCCGGACCCGGGTCACCCGACACCCCGACGGAGCCGAGCATGCGCGCCCGCCAGTACACCGCCGCAGCCGCCACCCTGCTCCTCGCCGTCACGCTCGCCGGCTGCTCGGACGACCCGCCGCCGGCCGCCGCCCCGGCGGCGTCCGACCTCAGCGCCGCCGACCGGCAGCTGACGGCCGACGGGGGCACGCTGCGCTGGGCCGTGGACGCCGTACCCGCGACGCTGAACGTCTACCAGCCCGAGGCCACCGCCGATTCGCAGCTGGTCGCCCGGGCGCTGCTGCCCTCGCTGTTCCGGCCGGACGACCGCGCCCGGCCGGTCGCCGACCCGGACTACCTGGTCTCCGCCGAGTCCACCCCGCCCGGGCAGTCCCCGCAGGTGGTCACCTACCGGCTGAACCCGAAGGCCGTCTGGAGCGACGGCACCCCGCTCTCCGCCGCCGACTTCACCGCCCAGCGCAGCGCCCTGGGCGGCGCGAACCCGGCGTACCGGGCGGCCCGCCCGGCCGGGTACGACGAGATCGACTCGGTCGCCCAGGGCGCCGACGCGCACGAGGTGAAAGTCACCTTCAAGCACCCGTACGCCCCCTGGCAGGCCCTCTTCAGCCCGCTGTACCCGGCCGCCGCGACGGCCTCCCCGGAGGCGTTCAACCAGCCGCTCGCCGCGGACTTCCACACCTCGGGCGGCCCGTTCGTCCTGGCCGACTACGACCGCGCCGCCGGTCGTGCCGGGCTGGTCCGGAACCCGAAGTGGTGGGGGGACGCGCCGAAGGCCGAGCGGATCGACTTCCTCGCCACCCCGGCCGCCGGCCGCCTGGACGCCCTCGACCAGGGCAAACTCGACATCGCCGGGATCACCGACGCCGTCGACCGGGCCGCCGCGGCGCCGTCGGCGGCCCAGCCCGCCGCAACTCAGCCCGCTGCCGCCCAGCCCGCCTCGGCCCAGCCGGCCGCCGCACCGCCCGACGCGGCCGCTCTCGCGCTCACCGCGGCGTCCGCGCAGGCCCTCAAGCGGGCGGAGGCGCTGCCGGGCCTCACCCTGCACCGGGCCGCCGCCCCGGCCCTCACCGAGCTGACCGTCAACGCGACCCGGGGCCCGCTCACCGACCCCGCCGTCCGCCGCGCACTGGCCCGGGCCGTCGACCGGCAGCGGATCGCCGAGGCCGCCCTCACCCCGCTCGGCCTGCCCGCCGTCGCCCTGGGGAACCACCTGCTCGCGGTCGGCCAGGACGGCTACCGGGACGACAGCGCCGTGCTCGGCGACACCCCGGCCGCCCAGCTGCTGGACGAGGCCGGCTGGAAGGCCGCCGGCTCCGGAGCCCGGACGAAGGGCGGCCAGGAGCTCACCCTCGGCCTGCTGCTGACGGACGGTTCGGCCACCGCCCGCCGCACCGCCGACGCCCTGGCCGCCGACCTCGCCGCGGCCGGCATCACCGTACGGCCGCAGCCGGTGCCCGCCGACAGCTTCGTCAGCGGCCACCTGGCCACCGGCGACTACGACCTCGCACTGTTCTCCTGGCCCGCCACCGGCTCCCCGGCCACCGACAGCCGCGCCGTGTACGCCAAGCCGCAGCCCGGCCCGGACGGCGCCCCGCAGACCGGCTCCAACTACGCCCGCACCGGGACCGAGGAGATCGACCGCCTCTTCGACCGGGCCGCCGCCGAACTCGACCCGGCCGCCCGCTCGGCGCTGCTCCAGCAGGCCGACGCCCGGATCTGGGAGCTCGGCCACTCGGTGCCGCTCTACCAGCGGCCCGACCTGGTCGCCGTCCGCACGGGCGTCACGGGCGCCGGGGCGTACGGCTTCGCCGGGCCCCGCTACCAGGACATCGGCTTCCTCAAGGGCTGACCGGGCCAGGGCTGACCGGGCCGGGGCTGGCCGGGCCGGTGCTCCGGGCCAGGGCTCCGGGACGGCCCTCGGGGCGGCGCCGGAACGGGCCGGGAACGTGCCGTACCTGTGATCTTGGCCCGGCCTTACCTGCCCGTTTCGGCCCACCTGGGTGGTTCCCAGTACGATAGGAGGAAGCCGTGGCGTGTCTGCCCGGCGGGTGGACCGGTAGTAGCAGGCGGAACGGGCGGCGGCGATCAACAGGGATCGCAGGTCGGCGTCACGCAGCCGGGCGCCGTAACCCACGACTCCGGGAGAATCCGCTCCGCATGCCCACGCGCAATGACATCCGCAACGTTGCCATCGTCGCCCACGTCGACCACGGCAAGACCACGCTGGTCGACGCCATGCTGAAGCAGGCCGGCGCCTTCGCCGCCCACCAGCACCTCGACGACCGAATGATGGACTCCAACGACCTGGAGCGCGAGAAGGGCATCACCATTCTCGCGAAGAACACCGCCGTCAAGTACCACCCGAAGGAGGGTGGCGCGCCGATCACGATCAACATCATCGACACCCCGGGCCACGCCGACTTCGGTGGCGAGGTCGAGCGCGGCCTGTCGATGGTCGACGCGGTCGTCCTGCTGGTCGACGCCTCGGAGGGTCCGCTGCCGCAGACCCGCTTCGTGCTGCGCAAGGCCCTGACCGCCAAGCTCCCGGTCATCCTCTGCATCAACAAGACCGACCGTCCGGACTCCCGGATCGACGAGGTCATCAACGAGACCTACGACCTCTTCCTGGACCTCGACGCCACCGAGGAGCAGATCGAGTTCCCGATCGTCTACGCCTGTGCGCGTGACGGCGTCGCCTCGATGACCAAGCCGGAGAACGGCACCGTGCCGGCCGACAGCGACTCGCTGGAGCCGTTCTTCTCCACCATCCTGGAGCACGTCCCGGCCCCGGTCTACGACGAGGACGCCCCGCTGCAGGCGCACGTCACCAACCTGGACGCCGACAACTTCCTCGGCCGCATCGCGCTCTGCCGCGTCGAGCAGGGCGAGCTGCGCAAGGGCCAGCAGGTCGCGTGGATCAAGCGTGACGGCACGATCCAGAACGTCAAGATCACCGAGCTGCTGATGACCGAGGCGCTCACCCGCAAGCCGGCCGAGGTGGCCGGCCCCGGCGACATCTGCGCCGTCGCGGGCATCCCGGACATCATGATCGGCGAGACCCTGGCCGACCCGGAGAACCCGATCGCGCTGCCGCTGATCACGGTGGACGAGCCGGCCATCTCGATGGTCATCGGCACCAACACCTCGCCGCTGGTCGGCAAGGGCGGCAAGGGCCACAAGGTCACCGCCCGCATGGTGAAGGACCGCCTGGACCGCGAGCTGATCGGTAACGTCTCGCTCCGCGTGCTGCCGACCGAGCGTCCCGACGCCTGGGAGGTCCAGGGCCGTGGCGAGCTGGCGCTCGCCATCCTGGTCGAGACCATGCGCCGGGAGCTCTTCGAGCTGACCGTCGGCAAGCCGCAGGTCGTCACCAAGATCATCAACGGCAAGACCCACGAGCCGGTCGAGCGGATGACCATCGACAGCCCCGAGGAGTACCTCGGCGCGATCACCCAGCTGATGGCGACCCGCAAGGGCCGCATGGAGACCATGACGAACCACGGCTCCGGCTGGGTCCGCATGGAGTTCATCGTCCCGGCGCGCGGCCTGATCGGCTTCCGTACCCAGTTCCTCACGGACACCCGTGGCACCGGCATCGCGCACAGCATCTTCGAGGGCCACGAGCCGTGGTTCGGCGAGCTGCGGATGCGCAACAACGGTTCGCTGGTCGCCGACCGCGCGGGCGTCGTGACGCCGTTCGCGATGATGGGCATCCAGGAGCGCGGCACGCTGTTCGTCGAGCCCACCACCGAGGTGTACGAGGGCATGATCGTCGGCGAGAACTCGCGCCAGGACGACATGGACATCAACATCACCAAGGAGAAGAAGCTCACCAACATGCGTGCGGCCTCCTCCGACACCACCGAGAACCTGGTGCCGCCGCGCAAGCTCTCGCTGGAGCAGTCGCTGGAGTTCTGCCGCGAGGACGAGTGCATCGAGGTGACCCCGGAGACCGTGCGTATCCGCAAGGTCGTCCTGGACCAGAAGGAGCGCGGCCGTACGGCCTCGCGCGCCAAGAAGAACTGACGCTGCTCCGGTAGCACCCGGGCAGCCGCCCGAGGCCGCCACCACCTCCCGCAGGGGAGGGGGTGGCGGCCTTCTTCGTTTCCGGCTACTGCTACGTACCGCTGTCGACGCGCGTAGGAGCGGAGCGTGGTCTATCACACCTGAGTGTCCGCTGAGCGAACGTGACAGTCCGTCATGCATGACAACTGTCCGTTTAATACCTGTCTGGCTATGTCTTATATGTCCGATTTTCGAAACTTACCGACCGTTCATGTGACCTAATTGAGATCCGTATTCGTCACTTTCGTCTCCGTGTGTGACGGATAGTGGGTCGAGTCAGGCTCGGGCAAGGGTTACGCGCAGGGGTGCGCGCCGAACCTCGAGCGAGGAAGCACCGCCGGCCAGGCGATGACGCCGGCCACTCCCCCCGGTGCTCTCCACGTTTGCAAACACGGATTTCAGGAGGCACACCGATGCGCGGTGCCAGCCAGGCCAAGTGGGTTGTCGCAGCTGTTGCTGTCGCCCTCGCCGCAACTGCTTGTGGCAGTGGTTCGTCCAGCAGCGGCAGCAGCTCCGACGGCGCGGTCAACGCCCAGGGCGTCTTCAGCTACCAGGGCAGTGAGCCGCAGCACCCGCTGCAGCCGGCGAACGCCATGGAGGTCGGTGGCGGCCGCATCGTCAAGAACCTGTTCCGCGGTCTGGTCGACTACGACCCGGCGGACGGCAAGCTGCGCAACCAGGTCGCCGACAAGATCGAGACGACCGACGCCCAGCACTACAGCGTGACCCTGAAGTCCGGCTGGACCTTCCACGACGGCACCCCGGTGACCGCCGCGTCCTTCGTCGACGCCTGGAACTGGTCCGCCAACACCAAGAACAACCAGGTCAACAGCAACTGGTTCTCCGACATCGCCGGCTACGACGCCGTGCACCCGGAGAAGGGTGACCCGACCGCCGACAAGATGACCGGCCTCAAGGTCGTCGACGACACCCACCTCACGATCGACCTGAGCGCCCCGGTCTCGTACTTCCAGTACAAGCTCGGCTACACCGCCTTCTCCCCGCTGCCGACCTCGTTCTACGCGGACCCGGTCAAGGCCGGCGAGAACCCGATCGGCAACGGTCCCTACAAGTTCGTCTCGTGGGAGCACAACAAGGCCGTCACCCTGGCCACGTACGACAAGTACGCGGGCCTGGACAAGCCGAAGAACGGCGGCATCGTCTTCAAGAACTACACCGCCGCCGAGGCCGCCTACAAGGACCTGACCTCGGACAACCTGGACGTTCTCGACCAGGTCGACCCGACCGACCTCGCCAACTACAAGACGGACCTGGGCGACCGCGCGGTCGACCAGCCGATGGGTGGCATCACCTCCATCGCGTTCGCCATGTACAACGACGCGTGGAAGGCCCCGGAGAAGGCCAAGGTCCGTCAGGGCCTGTCGATGGCCATCGACCGCGAGACGATCACCAAGACCGTCCTCAACGGCTCGCGTGCCGCGGCCGACAGCTGGGTCGCCCCGGGCGTGGCCGGCTACAAGAAGGGCGCCTGTGGCGAGGCGTGCACCTTCAACCCCGCCAAGGCCAAGGAGCTCATCGCGGCCGGCGGCGGCGCACCGGACAACAAGGTCACCATCCTGTACAACGCCGACGGCGGTCACAAGGAGTGGGTCGACGCGGTCTGCAACTCGATCCGTCAGTCCACCGGCGTGGAGTGCATCGGCGAGCCGAAGCCGGACTTCAAGTCCGCGCGTGACCTGATCGACGGTCACAAGGTTTCCAGCATCATGCGTTCGGCCTGGCAGCAGGACTACCCGATCAACGCCAACTTCCTCCGTGACATCTACGGCACCGGCGCCTCGGCGAACGACTCGCTGTACTCCAGCCCGGAGTTCGACAAGCTCGCCACGGAGGCCGACGCGGCCGCCAGCATCGACAAGACCACCGCGCTGTACGCCGAGGCCGAGGCCGTCCTGGCCAAGGACATGCCGTCCATCCCGCTCTGGTACTACAAGACCAACTCGGGCTGGGACAACAAGGTTCAGAACGTCAAGTTCGACTCCTTCGGCGACCCGGTGTTCACCCAGGTCGAGGTCAAGAAGTAATCAGCCGATTCCACTCGGCCCGCCGGGGCTGTAGCAGTTCACCCCGGCACGCAATGTGAAGGCGACGGCCGGTGTCGGCCTCCCCTCCCCACAAGGGAGGGGGCCGGCACCGGCCGCTTCCACGCCGACCACGCAATGGAGGCATGATGGGGCGCTTTGTCGCGAGGCGACTGCTCCAGATGATCCCGGTGTTCCTCGGTACGACCGCGCTCATCTTCTTTATGGTGTACGCACTGCCGGGAGACCAGGTCCGGGCAATGTGGGGCGACAAGCAGCCGGATCCGGCCCAGCTTGCCTCCCTGAAGCACAAGTTCGGGTTGGACCTGCCGCTCTGGCAGCAGTACATCCACTACATGGGCAACCTGTTCACCGGTAACTTCGGCGAGACCCTCCGGGGCACGAAGGTGATCGACGAGATCACCGACGCGATGCCGGTCACCATCCGGCTCGCCCTGATGGCCTTCGGCATCGAGATCGTCTTCGGTGTCGCGCTCGGCCTGATAGCCGGTCTGAAGCGCGGCAAGCTGGCGGACAAGGGCACCCTGGTGCTCACGCTGCTGCTGATCTCCATCCCGGTGCCGGTGCTCGGCTACCTGTTCCAGACGATCTTCGCGGACCAGCTGAAGTGGGTCACGCCCACCGTCCAGGACTCGATGAACCTCGGTCAGCTGCTGCTGCCCGCCGTCGTCCTGGGCTCGCTGTCGCTCGCGTACGTCGCCCGGCTGAGCCGCACGTCGATCGTGGAGAACGTCCGCGCCGACTACATGCGCACCGCGGTCGCCAAGGGCCTGCCGCGCCGCCGGATCATCGGCACCCACCTCCTGCGCAACTCGATGATCCCGGTCATCACCTTCCTGGGCACCGACCTGGGCGCCCTGATGGGCGGCGCGATCGTCACCGAGGGCATCTTCAACGTCAAGGGTGTCGGAAACGCGCTGTTCCGCGCGATCAACCAGAAGGAAGGCGCGACGGTCGTCGGGTTCGTCATCGTTCTCGTGCTCGTCTACCTCGTCGCCAGCCTGATCGTCGACCTGCTCTACGCGGTCCTGGACCCGAGGATCCGTTATGCCTGACGTGATCGAGAAGAACGCGAAGATCCCGGCCCAGCCGGGGTCGCCCGAGAACGCCGTGGCCAAGCCCGAGAAGGCCCGCAGCCTGGGCTCGGACGCCTGGGACGAGCTGCGCCGCAAGCCGATCTTCCTGATCTCGGCCGCGCTGATCCTGGTGCTGATCGTGATGTCGATCGCCCCGGGCCTGTTCAGCTCGGTGGACCCGCGCGCCGGCGACCTGCGCACCCACTACCTGACGCACCCGAACTACACGCACTTCTTCCAGGCGGACTGGTTCGGCTACGACGGCCAGGGCCGCTCCATCTACTCCCGCGTGGTGCACGGTGCGCGCGCCTCGATCATCGTCGGCATCTGCGTGACCGTCGCCGTGACCGTCACCGGCGGCCTGGTCGGCATGCTGGCCGGCTACTTCGGCGGCTGGATCGACACCCTGCTGTCCCGCATCACCGACGTCTTCTTCGGCATCCCGCTGCTGCTCGGCTGCCTGGTGATCCTGAACGCCTTCACCGACCGCACCGTGTGGAGCGTGGTCTTCGCGCTGACCGCGATCGGCTGGACCCAGATGGCCCGCGTCATGCGCGGCTCGGTCATCACGGTCAAGCAGGCCGACTACGTCACCGCCGCCAAGGCGCTGGGCGCGGGCACCCGCCGGATCCTGCTGAAGCACATCCTGCCGAACGCGATCGCCCCGGTGATCGTGGTCGCGACGATCGCGCTCGGCGGCTACATCGCCACCGAGGCCACGCTGAGCTTCCTCGGCATCGGCCTGCAGGACCCGACGATCTCGTGGGGCATCGACATCAACTCGGCCCAGAAGTCGATCCGTACGGCCCCGTTCGTACTGTTCTTCCCCGCGGGCATGCTGAGCATCACGGTGCTGGCGTTCATCATGCTCGGCGACGCGGTCCGCGACGCCCTCGACCCGAAGCTGCGCTGAGAGGCGGACGCATCATGACCACCGTCACTGACCCGAAGACCGCCCCGGCGAGCGGGCGCCTCACCCCCGGCACCCCGCTGCTGGAGGTCAAGGACCTGCACGTCGAGTTCGTGACCCGGGACGGCATCGCCAAGGCCGTCAACGGCGTGAACTACTCGGTCGCGGCCGGCGAGACCCTCGCCGTCCTCGGCGAGTCGGGCTCCGGCAAGTCCGTCACCGCGCAGACCATCATGGGCATCCTCGACATGCCGCCGGGCCGCATCACCTCCGGTGAGATCCTCTTCCGCGGCCAGGACATGCTCAAGATGAGCAACGAGGAGCGGCGCAAGCTGCGCGGCCGGAAGATCGCGATGATCTTCCAGGACGCGCTGTCCTCCCTGAACCCCGTACTGAGCGTCGGCTACCAGCTCGGCGAGATGTTCCGGGTGCACCAGGGCGCCTCCCGCAAGGAGGCCAAGGCCAAGGCCATCGAGCTGATGGAGCGGGTCCGGATCCCGGCCGCGAAGCAGCGCGTCGGCGACTACCCGCACCAGTTCTCGGGCGGCATGCGCCAGCGCATCATGATCGCGATGGCGCTGGCCCTGGAGCCGGACCTGATCATCGCGGACGAGCCCACCACGGCGCTGGACGTGACCGTCCAGGCCCAGGTGATGGACCTGCTCGCGGAGCTCCAGGCCGAGTTCAACATGGGTCTGATCCTGATCACCCACGACCTCGGCGTGGTCGCCGACGTCGCGGACAAGATCGCCGTCATGTACGCCGGACGGATCGTCGAGACGGCCCCCGTGCACGAGCTGTACGCGAACCCCGCGCACCCGTACACCAAGGGCCTGCTCCGGTCGATCCCGCGCCTGGACCAGAAGGGCCAGGAGCTCTACGCGATCAAGGGCCTGCCGCCGAACCTGCTCAAGGTGCCGGCCGGCTGTGCGTTCAACCCGCGCTGTGACGTGGCCACCGACCTGTGCCGCACCGAGATCCCGGCGCTGCACCAGGTGATGGACAAGGACGGCGCCGAGATCGCCGGCCGCCGCAGCGCCTGCCACCTCTGGAAGGAGACCCTCCATGGCTGAGCCCATCCTGGAGGTCAAGGACCTGGTCAAGCACTACCCGCTGTCCCAGGGAATCCTCTTCAAGAAGCAGGTCGGCGCGGTCAAGGCGGTCGACGGCATCAGCTTCGACCTGCAGCAGGGCGAGACGCTGGGCATCGTCGGCGAGTCCGGCTGCGGCAAGTCGACGCTCGCCAAGGTGCTGATGAACCTGGAGCAGGCCACCTCCGGCCAGGTCCTGTTCAAGGGCGAGGACATCTCCCGCCTCTCGGGCGCCGCGCTCAAGGCCGTCCGCCGGAACATCCAGATGGTCTTCCAGGACCCGTACACCTCGCTGAACCCCCGGATGACGGTGGGCGACATCATCGGCGAGCCGTACGAGATCCACCCGGAGGTGGCGCCGAAGGGCGACCGCCGCAAGGCCGTCCAGGATCTGCTGGACGTGGTGGGGCTGAACCCGGAGTACATCAACCGGTACCCGCACCAGTTCTCCGGCGGCCAGCGCCAGCGCATCGGCATCGCCCGGGGGTTGGCGCTCAAGCCGGAGGTGATCATCTGCGACGAGCCGGT
>FTKL01000505.1_pt3 | contig 13947 bp, 12 predicted proteins | sample 2434061 | NCBI WGS metagenome assembly FTKL01 (sample SAMEA3914816, study PRJEB12502) | metagenome | biome: forest; material: soil | place: USA | collected 2011-09-16 | depth 0.3 m
TTCGGCCGGCGGCGCCGCCGGCCCGCATCCGGAACGGCCGGACGGCCCCCGGAGCCGGTGCCCGCACACGGACACGCCATCGACTCCTCTCCCGCGACGGGCCTCGCAGGGCCGGTGACTCCGGCCGCAGCCCGAAAGCGGACCTGACAACAGGAATCGAGACTCGCCATGTCCTCACCTACGAACACCCGCACCGACAGCGGCTCCTCAACTGCGGCCGGTGGCCTGACCATCTTCGCCGCCGTGATGCTCCTCATCGGAGGCACCCTCAGCATCTTCCGCGGAATCATGGGAATCGCCGAGGACGACGTCTTCGTGAGCACCCCGAACTACGTGTTCAAGTTCGACCTGACCAGCTGGGGCTGGATCCACCTGGTCCTCGGTGTCATCTCCGTCATCGTGGGCATCGGACTGCTCCGGCTCTCCTTCTGGGCCCGGATCCTGGGCGTGGCACTGGCAGGGCTGCTCATCATCGCCAACTTCCTCTCCATGCCGTACTACCCGTTCTGGTCCATCACCGTGATCGCCATCTGCGGCTTCGTCATCTGGGCCCTGTGCGTGGTCCGGCCCGACGACGGCACACTGGCCGGCTGAGCCCCGGCACCGGGCATCGTGCGTACCGAGAGCGCCGGACTTCGTACGGGCGCCGGTCAGAGGATGTGAGGACGATGCCGCCCCGTTTCGGCGCACCGGCGCGCGCTCGCCTGTTGGCCAGGCTGGCGCTGACCTGCACGCTCGGCGCGGTGGCGGCACTGGTGGTGGGGAGCGGGTACGGCGGGTTGGTCATCCTCGTCGTGGGGGTGGCCTGTTCGGTCCTCACGGCCGCCGGCACCTGGTGGGTGATATCGCATCACGGAGCCGTCCGGGTGGCCGGAGCCCTGCTGATGACGAGTGCGCCCGTGGCCCTCGTGGTGTTCTACTCGCGGGCCGGCCTGTGGCCAGCGGCGCTGGCCGCGATCGTGCTGTGGGGGGCCGCCGTGGCGTGTGCGCGGTCGGCATTGCGCCGGGTACGACGGCCCGACGGCATGGTTGCGGTCGCCTGCGCCCTCCCGCAGCATCCGGTGCTGATCATGAACCCGAAGTCCGGCGGTGGCAAGGTCGGGCGGTTCGGGCTGGTCGAGAAGGCCGAGGCGCTGGGGGCACGGGTGGTGCTGCTGGACGTGTCGGCCCCGACGGACGTCGCCGCGATCGCCCGCCGGGCGGTGGCCGAGGGCGCGGACCTGCTGGGAGTGGCGGGCGGCGACGGCACCCAGGCCCTGGTGGCCGAGGTGGCGGCCGATCACGACCTGCCACTCCTGGTGATCAGCGCAGGCACCAGGAACCACTTCGCCATGGATCTCGGTCTGGACCGCGCGGACCCGGCCCGGTGCCTGGACGCGCTGACCGACGGCGAGGAACTGCTGGTCGACCTGGGCACGGTGGGCGGTCGCCCCTTCGTCAATACCGCTTCCTTCGGTGTCTACGCGCAGATCGTCCAGAGCCCGGAGTACCGCGACGCCAAGGCCGGGGCAGCCCTCGACGCACTGCCCGACCTCCTGCTCGGATACGCCGGTCACCCGCTCGACGCGCAGGCGGACGGCATGCGGCTGGAGTCCCAGCAGGCGCTCCTGGTCAGCAACAACCCCTACGCGGCCCCCGAGCCGATGGCCGCGGGCGGCAGCAGAGCGCGGCTGGACGGCGGAGTTCTGGGCGTCGTCGCGATCCGGGTGGGCAACGCGGCCCAGGCGGCCGACATCGCGCTGCGAGGCGCCAGGGCGTCCGGCCTCCACGTGCTGACCTCCCGTCAGGTCGTCGTCGGATCGGCTGCGGGCCAGATCCCGGTCGCCGTGGACGGCGAGGCCCTGACGATGCCCGCGCCCGTCAGGTGCGCCATCCGTCCGCGCGCCCTGCGCGTCCTCGTTCCCAGGCATCGGCCCGGACCACCCGCCACCGCGCCACGCCCGGACTGGCGTGCGGTCGTCACCCTGGCCCTCGCCCGGCCGCAACCGGATCCCGTCGCAGGGAATCGGGCCGGCGACGCGCGTGCTCCGAACCTCCGGGCGAACCTCGGATGAGCCCGGCCGAAGGGTGGGAGTCACTCGGCCCGTCGGCGGGATGCCCGATCCGGTGCGCAGCGACACAATTGGCTGTACCTGCTGTTCCTATCCGGATTGGAGACATCCGTGAAGGACCTCAAGTTTGAGCAAAAGGGTTCACTGTCACGCCTTGAGGCCGCTGATCGGCTTGCCGCACTCGCCGACGCACTGCGGCACGGCGGCAATGCCGAACTGGAGTTCGGCTTCGGGACGCTGGGCCTGCGCATCCCCGACGAGCTCCACAGCGAGATCGAGGTCGAGGTCGGCGACGGGCAGATCGAGCTGGAGATCGAGCTCAAGTGGCCGACCACGTGAAGCGAGGCGACGCCGCCGCACGGGAGTGGGCATCGACCGGCCAGGGTGTCGAGGTCGTCCAGGCCGTTTAGGTCGTCGCCTTCGCGCCGGCGGGCTGAATGGTCGGGATCCGTTGGGTGAAGAACATCGCGAGGAGGGCGGTGAGGGCGAGCACGGCGAGCGCCGCGCGCAGGCCGTCGAGCCGCGCGGCGGCATTCGCGTCGATCGCGGCCTGGGCCACCTCCGGGCTCGTGCCGGCGTCGTCGAACGCGGTCCGGAGCTGTGCGTCCGACAGGAAGGGCACACCGCTCTCGAGTTGGACGGCGGCCTGGCTCGTGACCTCGGCGGGGATCGCCGCGTTCTGCTCGATACCGGTCAGGAACGATGTCGTGAGAGTGGCGATCAGGATCGAGCCTGCGAGTGCGGTCCCGATCGAGGCGCCGAGGTTGGTGACGGCGTTCTGAATGCCGCCGACCTCGCCGCTCTGTTCGTCCGGCACGGCGGAGACCGTCACGGATCCGAGCTGGGACGCCAGGGCGCCCATCCCGAACCCGATCAGCAGTAGCGGAACGGTGACGATCTCCGCGCCGGCGTCCGCGTCGAGTGCGGCCAGCAGGACGACGGCGCCCGCGAACAGTGCGAGGTTGCCGAGCCGCACCACCCGCCGCGGCGAGACGTCCGGAAGCAGCTTCGGGATGAGGGTCGCGGCAGCGAGCAGGGCCAGCGAGAGCGGCAGGAGGCGGGCGCCGGTGGCGAGGGCGGAGAGGCCGAGGGCGACGGAAAGGTAGAGCGGTACGACGAAGAAGACGCCCATCTGCACGAAGTACTGGAAGAAGAACATCGTCAGGCCGCCGGTCAGCTGCCGGTTGCGCAGCAGAGCCGGGTCGACGAGCGGCTCCCTGCCCTGCTCGACGAGACGAGCCTCCCAGTGCAGGAAGAGCCCGATCAGGAGCAGGCCTCCCAGCAGCAGCCAGACGACCAACGAGATCCCCAGCCACGCGGGCGCACCGGGATTGGGCAGGAACCAACCCCATTCGCTGGACCGCAGGACGCCGTAGACGAAGATCCCGAGCCCGGCGGCGCAGAGCACGGCGCCGACGAGGTCGAGGCGGGGGCGGGCGCCGGCCGGGGCGTCGGCGATGCGGCGGGCGAACACCAGGATGGCGAGCACGATGGCGACCTCACCGGCGAAGACCCAGCGCCAGGAGAAGTACGTCGTCGCGAGACCGCCGATGAGCGGTCCGAGCGCGATCGCCGCGGCTCCCGCGGCGGCGACGAGTCCGTAGGCGGCGGGCCGGCGTTCCGCAGCGAAGTTGCCGGCGACGAGCGCCACGATCGCCGGCAGGATGAGCGCCGCCCCCATCCCTTCGAGGAACGACCAGCCGAACAGGAGCACGGGCAGGTTCGGGGCGAGTGCGGTCGTGAGCGAACCGCAGCCGTAGATGACACAGCCGATCATGAACGCCCGTCTGCGGCCGATCAGCACGCCGACCTTGCCACCGGGGATCATGAACATCGCCATCACGAGCGTGTAGGCCGTGATCGCTCCCTGAATACCGGTCACGGTCGTGCCCACGTCGTCGGCAACCGTCGCGATCGAGACGTTCATGACGGAACTGTCGAGCGCCATCAGGAACTGCCCGGCCGCAAGGGTCAACAGGACGAGGCCCGGCGCTGCCGCCCCTCCAGGGGTACCTGTTCTGAGTGCCATGGGCGCATTCTCCCCGCGCCGCCGAAGAACGGCCCCCCGACCCGCCCGTGTGTCGGCACTGTCGTCCGTCGGGGTCGGTCGCCTAGTCGCCGTACTCGTCGCGGAGGTGCTCCAGCACGCCCGCCCAGAGGCCCGAGTCGTCCGGCCCCTGGCCCAACAGCTCCAGCTGGGCGGTGAGCGCGTCCAGCACGGCGTCGGCGTCACCGTCGATGAGCTGTTGGGCGCAGCGGGCGACGAGGCCGAGGGCGCCGATCAGCTCGGGCAGCGACGCGGCGGCGTATCCGCCGTACCCGGACGCGTGGTCCCAGCCGTCCGGGTTGTAGATCTCGACCGCCCCGCTGTCACCGCGCACCATCAGGTGCAACTGGTCGACCGTACCGACGCAGTAGGAGTAGCAGGCCGGCTCGGATTCGTCGTCCGGGTAGCGGTTGCCGAACAGCTCGTCCGGGTCCTCCTCCCACATGCCCTTGTCCGGGAGGCCGGCCGAGTCGTAGCCGATGAAGTCGAGCCGGACCGCCGGAATCCCCACGGTGCTCAGGAACGCCCGGGTGCCGGCGTGCTCCAGCCGGGCGGGCAACCGGGCCTCCTCGGGCCGCCACAGACTCTCCCGCCCGAAGCAGGACTCCAGCCATCCGGTGGTGGGCTTCCTGGCGACGGCAAGCAGTTCGGACTCGTTCAACGGCCTTCTCCCCTTCAGGCGACAACGGTCCCATCCAACCGTGCGGCACCGACAGGCCCCACTGCGGGGGGCGGCGGGCGCCCGGCTGACCACGTCGGCGCCCGGCAGGCCGTCGCCACCCGGTCGGCAGTTCCGCCGGTGAAGGGCCGGGGGCGGGTGCCGGGGCGGTCGTCGGTGACTGCTCCGGGTACCGACTTCTGCTGAACCCCGGCCGCCTGGGGTGGGCCTTTGGTGGGCCGGCCCAGGCCGGCACCGACGCCGCCGGGCCTCGCGGCAGCCGCCGGCCGGTGTCACGATGGACTCCGGGGATTCGCCGCGATCGGAGGCGGTCATGGGCCGCTACTACCACTTCCACCGTGAACACGCCGGCTGCTCCGTGACCGTCGGTGTGCACCTGGGCGGCGCCCGGGAGCTTGAGCTCCTGGTGGACGGCAAGGAGGTTGCGGCTCTGCACGTGCACGGCCACCACGCTGAAGTGCGGTCGCTGGTCACGACGCTGCCGACCGACCCCCCACGCCACATCGACGTTCAGGTGGCGCTGCCCGGCCCGGTGCGGGGGGAGCCGACCAGCGTCCTGGTCGAGGACGGCACCCGGCTCCCGATGCCGGAGAAGGAGGTACCCCGAAGGGCAGGACTGACGGAGGCTTCCTGGTACAGCTGAGCGAGGTTGCGCCGGGGAACGCGGCGCCGGACCGACTGCTCGGCCGACCGGGATCTCGACGGCCGTCGGGTCGGCCTACAGGTTTGGGGCGTCCGGGTGGAACGGGGCTGTGGGCCGCGGTTCACGGGGACACCGCGGTCGGCGCCGACGCTGTGGCGGGCGCGGGGGCGGGGGCGAGCCGGAGTGAGAGGACGTAGGACACCACGACCGCGACGATCACGAGCGGCATCACGGTCAGACCCTCCGTTCCCAGGAGCAGGGTGGCCAGCAGTACCGCCGTCATCGGCAGTTTCAGCATCGCCACGCACAGCGCTCCGACGCCCATCGCGAAGCCAGACGTGACGTCCAGTCCGGGCAGATGGGAGAGGGCGAGCCCGCCTGCCGCTCCCACGAACATCGACGGAAAGACCGGGCCGCCCCGGAAACCGCTGAGTGACAGGCTGTAGGCGAGGGCCTTGCAGACCACCAGGACCACCAGGGCGGTGGCCGAGTAGCCGGCCTGACCGGCCAGCAGCGGGCCGAGCGCGCTCTGGCCCGAGTACAGCACTTCGGACGCCTCCTTGCCCGTCCACTCGGCGAACACGAGCGCGGCCACTCCCACGAGCGCACCGACCACGACGGTGGCCGGTACCCGCCTCCGCTCGACCCGGGCCTGCAGGAACAGGGCCGAACGGTGGATCCCCGCCCCGAGGACGGCCGACGCCACCCCGACGACGAGTGCCCAGCCGAACCCGGCGAGGTCGGGGCGGTCGGCGTGCGGTACCTGCTGGAGGGCCAGCGAGTACGTGCCCAGACCGGTCCAGGACCCGAGGCCGGTGAAGATCAGTGCACCGACGCCGGCCGCGAGGAGGCCGGGCACCAGCACGACACCCATCATGGCGCCCCCGAGGCCGGCCGCCTCCATCAGCAGGAACGCGCCGAGCAGCGGCGAGCCGAGCAGCGTACTGACGGCCGCGAAACTCCCCGCAGCCCCGAGAATCGCGCTCGCGCTCGGCTGGATGTCCCGCTTCACCGCCCGGACGGCAAACACCGCCAGGCCCCCGCCGAGCGCGATGAGCGGTGCCTCGGGCCCGATCACCGCGCCCGCCCCGAGCGACGCCACCGCCGCGAGCGCGATGCCGGGCAGGTCCGCCGCCGACGGTGCTCCCTTGGCGACCAGCCCCTCGGCCGGCTTGTGCCCGCCCTCCCCCGGCAGGCGGCTGATGGTCAGCGCCACGAGCAGTCCGGCCAGGGCGAGGAGCGGGATCGGCCACCAGGAAGGCGTCCGGTCGAAGCCCAGCCCTCTGGGGAGATCGGTGTAGGTCAGCGACTGGAGTTCGGACACGAGCGCGAGGAAGCCGAACGCCACTGCGGAGATCGGAATGCCGAGCAGCGCCGTCATCACCAGCAGCACCGCGTACTTGCGGGTTCGGATCAGTGCGAGGGGATCCGGTGGTGCGGCAGGCGGTCCGGCGGCTGTGGTCGGCATGCTCATCGTCTCCTCAGCACCGGACGGCAGTCTGAACGCGTCGGCCGACAGGCCCCGAAGCCGTCGTACCACGCCTCGGTGGCAGGATCGGCGCTTGCGGTCCGTGACCGCCCGGCGATTCACCGAACGTCATTCCGACGGCTCAGTTCACGCGCGAGGATGCCCCTGCGGCCGGGCCGCGTGTGCGCGGCGGGCGGCGACCCGGCGCCAGATCTCCCGCTGCCAGCGGAGGGTGCAGGTGCCCACCAGGATCAGCACCACGATGTTGACCAGTAGTTGGACGAGCGAACCCCGGGCCTCGCTCCAGCTGCCGAAGGCCACGGACACCGCGATGTCCGCCGCGGCCGGAATGGTCGTGACCGAGATGAACACACCCAGCAGCGCACTCGTCCTCGCCTCGGTCAGCGAGACGATGCCGACGACGCCGGCCAGCGCCGCCACGGCGAACGAGAAGAAGTTGGGGGTGTCGATCAGTTGGGAGACCGGCCGAACGCCCAGCCCGAACGCCTTCGATTCGAGGCCGAACCCGCGGATCAGCACGCTGAAGAGGAAGGTGACGACGACGGCCAGGAGGAAGCCCACGAGCAGCGCTCGCAGCCCCTGGCGGATCCGTCGGCCGTCGCGGTGGTCGATGCCCAGCGCGATGCTGACGACGGCACCGTACTCGGGGCCGACGACCATGGCCGCGACGATCAGGATCTGGGAGTTGGTGACGATCCCGACCGCGCCGATGAGACCGGCGACGACCAGGTAGAGGTAGAAGCTCGGCGCGTACGTCCCCTCGGCCCGGATCCGTGCCTCGACCTGGTCCCAGACGGGCGCGTGGGTGCGTGCCCCGAGCTTGCGGGTGCCGGCCTCGGCGGCGCCGCCGACGAAGGCCACGTCCACGGGCTCGATGACGACGGAGCCCCTGCTGTCCAGGTCCAGTGCGCGCAGGGCGCGCAGGACATCGTTCGCCGCGCCTGTCAGCACGTCGCAGGCGACGGCGTCACCGTCCGGGTTGCGCGCCGCACCGGGCTGCACGATCAGGTTGAGGACCGAGGGGTCGCCCGAGAGACAGCCGACGACCCGGTCAGTGAGGTCCGGCGGGCTCACCGCGCGGACATGGATCATGTCCAATCCTCGGCCTCCGTGTCTTCCGGTGTCCCGGCCCCGGCGCCGGCCCTTGCAGGATCCCGCACCCGGACCGGCCCCCCGCGGCAACGCCGCGCGCGAGCCGTCCACGGTTTGCGGCCGGGACTCCTGGTGACGGAGCGCCCCTGCCGCCGCGACGGGCGCGTCCGGCGGTCCTGGCCGATAGTGAAACGAAAGGACAACTCCGACCTGGGGACACCTATGGACCGCTACCCTCCGATCGCCGAGCACGGACTCATAGGCGACCTGCAGACCGCCGCGCTGGTGACCTCGCGGGGCGTCGTGGACTGGTTCGCCGCCCCCCGCTTCGACTCCCCCAGCATCTTCGCCGCCCTGCTCGACCACGACCGCGGCGGCTACTTCCGCCTCGCGGACGTCAATCCGCAGGCCAGCTGCAAGCAGCTGTACTACCCGGACACCGCCGTCCTGGTCACCCGCTTCATGTCGCCCGACGGGGTGGGCGAGGTGATCGACTGGATGCCGCCGCACACCACCCGTACCCCGACCGACCGGCACACCCTGATCCGGACGGTGCGCTGTGTGCGCGGCACCGTGAACTTCGACATGGAGTGCCGCCCGCGGTTCGACTACGGCCGGGCCACCCATGATCTCGACCTGCGGCCCGACGTCGCCGTCTTCCGCGGGCCGGGTGTCTGCGCCTACCTGCAGAGCACCTTCCCGGTCGAGCGGGACGGCGACGACGTACGCGGCTCCGTCACGCTCAACGTCGGTGACGCGGCGGCCGTCGTCCTGACCGTCTGCGACGCCGACGGCCAGGCGCCGCCGCCGCCCGACGTCGACGGGATCACCGAACAGCTCTGGGAGGCGGCGGACTTCTGGCAGAAGTGGGTGCGCGGCTCCAACTACCGCGGCCGCTGGCCGAACATGGTGAACCGCTCCGCCATCACCCTCAAGCTGCTCACCTACGCCCCCACCGGCGCACCGGTCGCCGCCGCCACCATGGGCCTGCCCGAACAGGTCGGCGGCGAACGCAACTGGGACTACCGCTACACCTGGGTCCGCGACGGCTCGCTCTCCGTCCGCGCCCTGCTCGACCTCGGATTCGTCGAGGAGGCGACGGACTTCACCCACTGGCTGGGTAGCCGCCTGCAGGAGAGCGCCGGGCAGGACGGCGAACCGCTCCAGATCATGTACCGGGTCGACGGTGAGCCGCTGCTGACGGAGGAGATCCTCGGTCATCTGGAGGGGTACCGGGGCTCCGCGCCGGTACGGCTCGGCAACGCGGCCGCCGACCAGTTGCAGCTGGACATCTACGGCGAGGCGCTCTACGCGCTCTCCGAGGGCCGGGAGATCGCCTCCCAGGCCGGCTACCGCGGCTGGAAGGTGCTCTCCCGGACGCTGGACTGGCTGGCCGACTCCTGGGACCGCCCCGACGAGGGCATCTGGGAGACCCGCGGCGGACGGCAGGACTTCACCTACAGCCGGGTCATGTGCTGGGCCGCCTTCGACCGCGGCCTGCGGCTGGCCGAGGACTTCCGCCGGCCCGCCGACACCGAACGCTGGACGAAGGCCCGCGACTCCATCCTGCTCCAGGTCATGGAGCGCGGCTGGAACGAGGAGCAGCAGGCGTACGTCCAGCACTACGGCGGGGACGCCGTCCTGGACGCCTCGCTGCTGCTGATGCCCCGGGTCGGGTTCGTCGCCCCCAGGGACCCGTCCTGGCTGTCCACCCTGGACGCGATGGACCGCACCCTGGTCTCCGACAGCCTCGTCTACCGCTACGACCCGGCCGCCTCCCCCGACGGCCTGCGCGGCTCCGAGGGCACCTTCAGCCTCTGCACCTTCCTCTACGTCGACGCACTCGCGCGGGCCGGGCGCCTGCGGCCCGCCCGCTACACGTTCGAGAAGATGCACACCTACGCCAACCACGTCGGCCTCTTCGCCGAGGAGGTCGGCCCCAGCGGCGAGCAACTCGGCAACTTCCCACAGGCGTTCACCCACCTGTCGCTCATCACCGCCGCCTGCACGCTGGACGAGGCCCTCGACCGCCGGCGCGACTGACCCGATCCGAGGGGCGATGCTCATGCAGTCACGGAACCGGCCGGAGCACCACGTGCGACAGCACCACTTACGGCAGAGCGACTTACGGCAGCGCCCATCGCGGCAGAGCCACGAGGAGTTCACCGCCCTGTACCGACGTCTTCGGCAGTCGGCCGCCGGTGGCGCCCGGGGCGCGTTGGACACCATCACCCCGGATCGCGTCCTCGCCGCGGCGCGCGAAGTCCACCTCGGCCGGACGGTGACCATGGCCGCACCGGTCGAGACCCGGGCCACCCCCGACAACCCGCAGCCCGCCGGCCACACACCGACCGGCCCGACCGAGGACGAAGCGCACGCCCCCGGGCTGCACTTCGCCACCGACCGCTTCAGCATGAACGTGCACGGCGACGCCGACAGCCACCTCGACGCCCTCTGTCACGTGGTCTACGACGGCACCCTGCACGGCGGCGTGCCCGCCACGACGCTCACCTCCGAGGGCGCCACGGCGTTGTCGGTGGAGCTCGCCGGGAACGGGATCGTCGGCCGGGGCGTCCTGCTCGACATCCCGCGGCTGCGCGGTGTGCGTTGGCTGGAGCCGGGGGACCACGTCACCGCCGACGAGCTGCTCGCCGCCGAACGGAGCCAGCACGTCCACGTCGGCGAGGGAGACCTGCTGTTCGTCCGGGTCGGCCACCGCCTGCGGCGGATCGAGGCCGGCCCCTGGGACGCCGCGCGGACGCGCGCCGGCCTGCACCCGACCGCGATGGAGTTCCTGGCCGAACGCCGCGTCGCCGCCCTCGGTGGTGACAGCAACAACGACACCGCCCCGAGCGTCACGGACGGTGTGGACTTCCCGGTCCACGTGCTGGGCGTGCACGCCCTCGGACTGCACCTCCTCGACTACCTCCAGTTCGAGGACCTGGTACCGCTCTGCGAACAGGAAGACCGCTGGTCGTTCCTGTGCGTGATCGCGCCCCTGCGCCTCCCGCACGCCACCGGCTCACCCGTCAATCCCATCGCGGTGCTCTGACCACTCATCCAGCGGCAGTCGCCCCCGCCCCGACAACCCAAGGTGGCCTCCCATGGCCGACAACCAGCACTACGACGTCATCGTGATCGGCACCGGAGCGGGCGGCGGCACCCTCGCCCACCGCCTCGCCCCGACCGGAAAACGCATCCTGATCCTGGAACGCGGCGGCTACCTGCCCCGTGAGCGCGACAACTGGGAATCCACCGCCGTGTTCGTCAAGGGCAAGTACCGCGCGCCCGAGTTCTGGTACGACAAACACGGTGACCAGTTCCCGCCCGAGGTCAACTACTACGTCGGCGGGAACACCAAGTTCTACGGCGCCGCGCTGTTCCGGCTGCGCCCGGAGGACTTCGGCGAGATCCGCCACCACGGCGGCCTCTCCCCCGCCTGGCCGATCCGCTACGAGGACCTGGAGCCGTACTACACCCAGGCCGAACACCTCTACCTCGTGCACGGCCACCACGGCGAGGACCCGGGCGAGGGGCCGGTCAGCGGCCAGTACAGGTACCCGCCGGTGCGGCACGAGGCGCGGATCCAGCAACTCAGCGACGACCTGGAGAAGCAGGGGCTGCACCCGTTCCATCTGCCCATCGGCGTCGACCTCACCCAGGACGGAAGCGGTCGGGCCACCCACGAGAGCGTCTGCATCCGCTGCAACCGGGTGGACGGCTTTCCCTGCCTGGTGCGCGGCAAGGCGGACGCGCAGGTCATCTGCGTCGAGCCGGCGCTGCAGCACGACAACGTCCACATGGTCACCGGCGCCAACGTCCGGAAGCTGGAGACCGATCCGACCGGGCGCAGCGTCGGCCGGGTGGTCGCCGAGCTCGAGGACGGCACGATCGCCGGATTCACCTCCGACATCGTCGTGGTCGCCTGCGGCGCGGTGAACTCGGCCGCGCTGCTGCTCCGTTCGGCGAACGAGCGGCACCCGGGCGGGCTGGCCAACAGCTCCGACACGGTGGGCCGGCACTACATGCGGCACAACAACCTGGCGCTGATGGCGGTTTCCAAGGAGCCGAACGACACGCAGTTCCAGAAGACCCTGGCGCTGAACGACTGGTACCTGGGCGCCGACGACTGGGAGTTCCCGCTCGGCGGCATCCAGATGCTCGGCAAGTCCGACTCCGACCAGATCAAGGGCGAGGCGCCCCGCTGGGCCGGACTCGCCTCACCCGACATGCCGTTCGAGGTGCTCGCCCACCACGCGGTCGACTTCTGGCTGTGCGGCGAGGACCTCCCGCAACCGGGCAACCGCGTCACGCTCGACGGCAACGGCGACATCCACCTCGCACTGGACGAGAAGAACAACATCGAGGGACTGAACCGGCTTTCGCACAAGCTGCGCGGCATGCTGGGCAAGCTCGGCATGCATCCGCACCACCTGCTCCCGCACAGCCTCTACCTGCACAAGGGGATGCCGATCGGCGCGACCGCGCACCAGGCCGGCACCGTCCGTTTCGGGACCGACCCGCAGACCTCCGCGCTCGACGTCGACTGCAAGGCCCACGACCTGGACAACCTGTACGTCGTGGACACCAGCTTCTTCCCGAGCATCGGCGCCGTGAACCCGTCCCTCACGGCCATCGCCAACGCGATGCGCGTCGGGGACCGGATCGCCGAACGCATCCGCTGAGCGGCGGGCGCACCGGCCGAAGGCCCGTGGCCACGCCCGGGCATTCGGCAGTCGGCCCCCGACCGGGAATCCGGGAACGGGGTCACTGGAGCGGGTACTTGGCCGCAGGGGTGAGGAGGACGGCGATGTCGCCGCCGTTCGGCGTCGGCACGACGCTCTCCGTCACGGCGACGAGCCGGCCGTCCGCGCGCACCAGGAACAGCATGTCGTGACCGGTCGGGATGCCTCCGTCGGCCCGGAAGGCGACGATCCGGGCTCCGCCCGCATACCGGCGAGCCAGTTCGGGCCGGTTGAGGGCGGGGGCGAACAGCGCCTCGCCGTCGATGTAGGGGGCGACCACGCCGTGGCTCCGGGCGGCCGGCCCCAGGCGGTGGACAGGCCCCTCCATCGTCTCCCGCAGCGTCATGAACGCGAGAGCGTTGAAGTCGTCCTCGTCGGTGAGCAGGAGTACCTCGGTGATGCCCTCCAGCTCGGCACCGGTACCGGTGGCGGCGGCGAGCAGTTCGCCGGGGGCAAGTTCGAGGCCGGCGTCCGTGATGCTCCGGCGCTGCTGGTCGAGTCCGGCCCACATGAGCACGTCCAGGCCCGCCGACCGCAGGGCGCCGCCCAGCTCCACCACCCACGGATCGCCCCCGACCAGCAGCGGCCGCGACCGTGCCGAACGGCGGACGCCGAGCCGGCGCGCCACCGGGAGCGCCGTCAGGCCGTAGACCATGACGGTGGCCACGATCACGACGAAGGTGGTCGGAAGGATCTTCTGTGCCCCGCCGACACCGGCCTGCACCAGGTCGACGGCGAAGGTGGACGCGGTGGCCGCGGCGACGATGCCGCGCGGTGCCATCCATCCGATGAACCACCGTTCCCGGTACGGGACGTCGGTGCGGGCGGTGGAGAGCAGCGCCACCAGGGGCCTTACCACCAGGACGAGCGCTCCCACCAGGCCGAGGGCGGGCAGCACCACGTGGCGCAGCGACTGCGGGGTGACGGTGGCCGAGATCGAGATGAACAGCAGCCCGATGGTCAGCGAGACCAGCGTCTCGAAGAAGACCCGTCGGGCCGGGATGTCCAGCCCCGGCAGATTGGCCAGCGCCATCCCCATCACCACGGCCGCGATCAGGCCGGTGTCGTCCCGGAAGGCGTCGCACAGCGCCGCCACCGACACCACCGCGGCGAGCTGCACCGTCGTGCCCAGCACCTCGCCGAGGGGCAGGTGATGCAGCAGCAGCCAGAGCATGGCGGCTCCCACGGCGCCGCCGGCCAG
>FTKL01000484.1_pt3 | contig 13899 bp, 1 predicted proteins | sample 2434061 | NCBI WGS metagenome assembly FTKL01 (sample SAMEA3914816, study PRJEB12502) | metagenome | biome: forest; material: soil | place: USA | collected 2011-09-16 | depth 0.3 m
GCCCGCCCGCCGCGTCCCCGCGCCGCCGGACGAGGAACACGGGCCCCGGCTGCTGTTCGCGGACGGCACCGGCTCGGTGTACCTCGCCGACATGTCCGGCGACGGCCTGACCGACCTGGTGCGGGTGCGCAACGGCGAGGTCAGCTACTGGCCCAACCTCGGGTACGGCCGTTTCGGCCCGAGGGTGAGCCTGGACAACGCCCCTCGTTTCGACCGGCCGGACCAGTTCGACCAGCGGCGGGTGCGGCTGGCGGACATCGACGGCTCGGGTACCACCGACGTGATCTACCTCGGGCAGGACGGCGTCCACCTCTACCCCAACCAGGCCGGCAACCGGCTCGGCGACGCACGGTCGCTGGACGCGCTCCCGCTGCCGGACGACCTCGCCCAGGTGGGCACCGCCGACCTGCTGGGCAACGGCACCGCCTGCCTGGTGTGGTCCTCGCCGCTGCCCGCCCACGCGGGCCGTCCGCTGCGCTACGTCGACCTGATGGGCGGCGCCAAACCGCATCTGCTGGTGGGCATGACGAACGGCCTGGGCGGCGAGACCCGGGTCAGGTACGCGCCGTCGACCCGGTTCGCGCTCGCCGACCGGCGGGCCGGGCGGCCGTGGCGCGGCAAGCTGCCCTTCCCCGTGCACGTCGTCGAGCGGGTCGAGTCGGTGGACCGGGTCAGCCGCCACCGCTTCGTCTCCCGGTACGCCTACCGGGACGGCTACTTCGACCCGGTGGAGCGGGAGTTCCACGGCTTCGGCCGGGTCGACCAGTGGGACACCGAGGAGTTCGCGGCGCTCGCGCCCGCCGACGCCGTGGCCGGCGCTCCGCCCGGTGCGCGGGCCGCCGCCCTGGCCGACGGTGACGCGACGAACCTCGACGCCGCGTCACACGTGCCGCCGGTGCTCACCCGTACCTGGTTCCACACCGGGCGGCTGCCCGGCGACGACCTCTTCGCGGACGGCTACCGCGAGCCCGGCGAGGGCGAGGCGGCCCCGCGTCGCCTGCCCGGGCCGGTGCTGCCCGCCGGGCTGCCGCTGCCCGAACTGCGCGAGGCCTGCCGCGCGCTGCGCGGCCGGATGCTGCGCCAGGAGACCTACGGCCTGGACGGCACGGCGAAGGCGGCCCATCCGTACCTGGTGACCGAGCAGAACTTCACCGTCCGCCGTCTCCAGCCGGCCGCCGGCCACCGGCACGCGGTCTTCGTCGCCGACGCCCGCGAGAGCCTCACCCACACCTACGAGCGGAACCCGGCCGACCCGAGGGTCGAGCACGCGCTGACCCTGGAGGTGGACGACCACGGGAACGTCCTGCGGTCGGCGGCCGTCGCCTACGGCCGCCGCCGGCCGGACGCGGCGCTCCCCGCCGTCGAGCGGGCCGCCCAGGCGGCGACGTACGCGACCTGCGTGGAGACCAGGGTGACGAACCCGGTCGACACCGCGCTGGACCACCGGGCGCCGCTGCCGTGGGAGTCGCGGACCTTCGAGCTGACGGGCCTGACCGCGCCGGCCGGCGCTGACGGGCCGCTGAGCTTCGACGCGGTGCTCGCCGCCACCCGGGGCGCGACTCCGGTCCCGTTCGAGGGCCCGGCCGGGCCCGGGGCACCCCCGGGGCGGCGGCAGATCGACGCCGTCCGCACGCTCTACCGGGCGGACGACCTGAGCGGGCCGCTGCCGCCGGGGGTGCTGGAGCCCCGCGCCCTCGTGCACGAGCGGTACAAGCTGGCGCTCACACCGGGGCTGGTGGCCACGGTGTACGGCGACCGGGTGACGGACGCGATGCTCCGCGAGAGCGGCTACGTCCGGCAGGCCGGCGACGACGGCTGGTGGATCCCGGCCGGCCGGGTGTTCCTCTCGCCCGGCGGCGACGACCCCGCGAGCGAGGAACTCTCCTACGCCCGCGCGCACTTCTTCCGCCCGTGCCGGTTCCGGGATCCGTTCCACGGACCCGGCCGGAACACCGAGAGCGTCATCACGTACGACCGCTGGGACCTGCTGCCGATGGAGAGCCGGGACGCGCTCGGCAGCCGCCTCACGGTGGGTGAGCGGGACTCCTCCGGCCGTCCGACGGCGCCGGGCAACGACTACCGGGTGCTGAAGCCCCGGCTGGTCACCGACCGTAACGGGAACCGCTCCGCCGTCGCGTTCGACGCGCTCGGCCTGGTGGTCGGCACCGCCGTCATGGGCAAGGCGGGCGGCGCCGCGCCGGAGGGCGACTCGCTCGACGGGTTCCGGCCGGACCTGACCGGGGCGGCCGCCCGGCACGCCCTGGCGGATCCGCACGCGGTCCTCGGGCGCGCGACCAGCCGGCTGGTCCACGACCTCTTCGCCTACGAGCGCACCCGCACCCTGCCGCAGCCCGGCCCGGCCTCGGTGCACACGCTGATCCGCACGGTGCACGACGCCGACCTGGCGGCCGGACAGAGCACGCCGGTGGTGCACGAGTTCTCCTACTCCGACGGTCTCGGGCGGGAGATCCAGAGGAAGGTGCAGGCCCCACCGGCGCCGGGTGATCCGCAGGCAGCCGCCCGCTGGACCGGCAGCGGCTGGACGGTCTTCGACAACAAGGGCCGGCCCGTCCGGCAGTACGAGCCGTTCTTCAGCGCCACCCACAGCTTCGAGGCCGACGTGCGCCTCGGCGTCGGGCCGGTCACCTGCTACGACCCGGTGGGCCGCGCCGTCGCCACGCTGTATCCCGACCACACCTGGGAGAAGCTGGTGGCCGACGCCTGGCGCCGGGACACCTGGGACGTCACCGACACGGTGCTGATCGCCGACCCGCGCACCGACCCGGACGTCGGCGGCCACTTCACCCGGCTGCCGGCCGGGGACACGCTGCCCACCTGGTACGCCCGGCGCGCCGACGGGGAGCTCGGCCCCCGGGAGCGGGCCGCCGCCGCCAAGGCCGCGGTCATCGCCGGCACCCCGCTGGTCTCCCACGCCGACCCGATGGCCAGGCAGTTCGTCACCGTCTCGCACAACCGCTTCCGCCACCACCACACCGGCGGCGGCCGGCCGGTGACCGAGGAGTTCCACCGAAGCCGGGTGGTGTTCGACATCCAGGGCAACGTCCGCGAGGTGGTCGATCCGGACGGCCGGGCCGTCATGCGCTACTCCTACGACCTCACCGGCGCGAGGATCCGGCAGTCGGGCATGGACGCCGGCGAGCGGTGGACACTCAACGACGTCACCGGCCGGGCCGTCTACGTGTGGGACAGCCGCGAGCACCGGGCCCGGACGGTCCACGACCCGCTGCGCCGCCCGGTCGAGTCCTACCTGAGCGAGGGCGGCGGCGCCGAGCGGCTGGTCGAGCGCAGGGTCCACGGCGAGACGCTGGCCGACGCCGAGGCACTCAACCTGCGCGGCCAGGTGGCCCGGCTGTACGACCAGGCCGGGGTGGTGACCAGCGGCGCGTACGACTTCAAGGGCAACCTGCTCAGCGGGCAGCGCCGCCTGGCGGCCGACTACCGGGGCGTACTGGACTGGGCCGGCGAGGTACGGCTGGAGGAGGAGACCTACACCAGCCGTACCGGCTACGACGCGCTGAACCGGCCCGTCCGGCTCAGCTCGCCCCGGAGCGACCGGGCCGGCGCGCGGACGGCGGTCGTCCAGCACCGCTACGGCGAGGGCGGCCTGCTCGACCGGGTGGACGCCTGGTTCGACCTCGACGAGGTACCGGCGGGCCTGCTCGACGCGCGGACAGCCGACCTGCCGGCCGTCACCCGCCTCGACTACGACGCCCGCGGCCGGCGCACCCGCATCGAGTACGGCAACGGCGCGGCCACCACGTACGAGTACGACCCGCTGACCTTCCGGCTGAGCCGCCTGCGGACGGCGCGCGAGGGCGCGGTGCTGCAGGACCTGCGCTACACCTACGACCCCGGCGGCAGCATCACGCACCTGGAGGACCGGGCGCAGCAGGCCGTCTTCTTCCGCAACCGGCAGGTCGGCGCCGACGCCGACTACACCTACGACGCACTGTCCCGGCTGATCGAGGCCACCGGGCGGGAGCACCTCGGCCAGACCGGCCGGGCACCCGAGCCGCACTCCGTGGACGACACGCGCCGCGCCGGCATCACCCTGGGCGCGAGCGACGGCGCGGCGATGGCGCGGTACGTCGAGAGCTACCGGTACGACGCGGTGGGGAACATCCTGTCGATGCGGCACCGGGGAGGCGACCCGGCCCACCCGGGCTGGACCAGGCACTACGCCTACCAGGAGCCCAGCCGCCTGGAGGAGGGCCGCGCCGGCAACCGGCTCAGCAGCACCGCGGTGGGCGGCGCGACCGAGTGGCACAGCGTCGCCGGGGACGGCTACGACCCGCACGGCAACCCGCTGAGGATGCCCCACCTGCCGGTGCTGCGCTGGGACTTCCGCGACCAGTTGCGGATGAGCAGGCGCCAGGCCACGGGAGCCGACGGCGGGCCGGCGGAGGGCGAGCGCACCTGGTACGTCTACGACTCCACCGGCGCGCGGGTGCGCAAGGTCACCGAGCTGCCCGGCGGGCGGGTCAAGGACGAACGGGTCTACCTGGCGGGCTTCGAGATCTACCGCAGGCACGGCGCCGACCCGCTGGTGCGCGAGACCCTGCACCTCACCGACGACAAGCGGCGGCTGGTTCTGGTCGACACCCGGACGGAGGGCGACGACGGCTCGCCCGAGCGGCTGGTGCGCTACCAGCTGGGCAACCATCTCGGCTCCAGCACCGTGGAGTTGGGCGGTGAGGGCCAGCTGCTGTCCTACGAGGAGTACACCCCGTACGGGGCGACGTCCTACCAGGCCGTGCGGGCCGCCACCCAGCCGCCGAAGCGCTACCGCTACCTGGGCAGGGAGCGCGACGAGGAGACCGGGCTGGCGTACCACGGGGCCCGCTACTACGCGCCCTGGCTGGGCCGGTGGACGTCCAGCGACCCGGCGGGGCTGCGCGACGGTGTCAACACCTACACCTACGTCAACGGCAATCCCGTCAATCGGATCGACCTCACCGGCAAGTTCGAGATCAGCTGGAAGGAGGCGCTGATCGGCGCCGCCGCCACGGTGGTGGTGATCGGTGCGGTGGCGCTCACCGCGGGCGCGGCCGCGCCGGTGCTGGTGCCGGCCCTCGCCGGGGTGCTCGGGGTCAGCGAGGCCACCGTGGTCACCGGCGCGGCGGTCGCCGGGACGGTCTACGGCACCTACACCACCGCGAAGTCGGTCGGCGAGATCCAGTACGAGATCAGGACGGGCGTCAACGCGGCCACCGGTGAGAAGGTCTCGGACGCCCAGATCTCCCGGGAGATCGGCAGCGCCGCGGTCGGCGCGGTGGCGACGGTGTTCGGCGCGCGCGGCCTCAAGGTCGGCGGGCCGCCGGGCGGGTCGGCCCCGGCCGTGCGCGTACTGACGCCGTCGGCCGCGGGGGCGGGCGCCGTCGAGGGCTTCGGGCCGCGCCTGCTGCCGCCCCTGGCCGCCCTGCCGGTACGGATCACGGCGGCGCCGAGCGTCCTGCCGGTCGCCGTCGCCTCGGGCACCGCCTCCTACCCGCCGCGGCTGATGAGCATGATGAGCGGAGACGGGGGCGGAGGCGGCGGGGAGGACGACGTGCCGCTGATCGAACAGGAGCAGCCCGGCGCGAGCGGCCCGCGCTCCGTCGACCCGCAGGGCGAGCCGCTCACCGACCCGGCGCCGCCGGCGTACAAGCGCGGCCACCCGTCGCAGCCCGTCGTCGACCACATCGAGAACCGGGCCCGCGGCGGCCACGCCACGGCCCCCGAGAACCTGCACGTCAAGACCTGGGAGGCCAACTCCCGCAAGGGCGGGTTCGAGGGCAACTACACCCGCGAGCTCAAACGCCTGGTGGCGCAGGGCCTCAACGTCGAGGACGCCAGGAGCGTGCTGCAGGGCGAGCACGAGTACATCCTCAACGACGTGCACGCCCGGCCGGTCGATCCGCACGCCCTGGAGAGCGCCGTCGACCAGCAACTCGTCAGTGTCCCGGACCCCGACCTCGTCTGCAGGTGAGTCCCATGCCGCTCATTGTCGTCCGCCTCCACCCCGCCGGCGGCGCCGCCGTCTCCGGTGCTGCCTTCTCCGCCTACCTCAACGGGCTCACCGTCAAGGTGTTCGACCTGGCGACCACCGCACCGGAGGCCCAGGTCGGCACCGACGCCGTCCACCTGCCGCTGCCGGACGCCACGCATCCCGACCTGCCCGACCCGGGCAGCCGGATCGTCCAGCACTTCGCCGTGACCCTTCTGCCGACCGGCCCGGTCCTCGCCCTGCAGTCCGTGGCCACCGCCGTGTTCGTGGACGCGCCGCCGCACCCGCCCGCCGGCCGCCCCGAGCACGGCACCCGCGACCTGCGGATAGAGATCAGCCGGGGCGGGGCGATCATCAACCGCCGGCTGTACTTCAACGTGCCGCAGGCGCCCGGGCCGCTGCCGGCCGACCCGGGCCTGTTCCCCGGGCTGGAGCCCACCGCCCTCTACCTCGCCCTGCCGGCCAAGGGGACGGAGGTACAGCCTGCCGACGCGTACGTCGAGCTCTCCGCCGACGGCTCCGCCCCGCCGTACGACGTCCTGCTGAACGCCGTCGCCAGGGTGCTCGGCGACGACCCCGGCGGCCCGCTCGCCCTGGCCGCGCTGACCACGCCGCAGGCCCGGCACGTGGCCCGGGAGATCGTCTGGAACCAGAAGTTCCGGCCGCTGCCCGGCCCCGACGGCGCCGGGCTGGCCCGCCTGTACACCGCCCCCGCCAGCTCCGACACCGACTCCGCGCGCGGCCAGTTCGAGGCCCGGCAGACCGCCTACTACGCCACCGGGGACGCGGACGCCGAGCGGCTGGCCGGTTACGTCGTCGCCCTCGCCGCCGCCGTGGACGCCGAGGCCCGCAGCACCGCGGCCACCCGCGCGGCCCTGACCTTCCCCGTCCTGCCCGGCCAGAGTGCCACCGGCGCGCGCTACCGGCGGGCCCGGGCGCTGCTCACCGGCCTGCCGGCGGCGGCCCGCTGCACCGTCCCGGCCCGGTACTTCTACGCGCTGGGCGCCGCACTGCCGCTCACCTTCGACTCCGAGCAGCGCTTCCAGGCCGCCGTGCTCGCCGACGACCAGCGGCTGCGCACCGCACTGACCGCCGCCCGGGACACCGGCGTGATCAAGGAGACGCCGCCGCCCGCCCCGGCGAACCTGCCGGCCGGCACACCGCCCGTCGCCGACGCCCCGCCGGTCGGCATCGCGCAGGCCGTCCGGCGGCTCCGCGCACTGGGCGACACCGGCGGCTCCCCGCCGCCGCTGCCCGCGACCGGCGCCGTACTGACGCTGTTCCAGGCCTGGCTCGCCGTCAGCGCGGACGACATCGACAGCGCGTTCTGGGACGGCGTCGTCGCCGGCTTCCCCGCCGGGCACCTGGAGCTGGTGCTGTGCGCGCTGACCCGCGCCTACACCGACCCGGCCGACGGCATCCGGCTCAGCGCGAAGATCCGCGCCGCACTGGCCGTGGCGGACGCACCGGCGGTGGCCGCGACCGACACCCACCAGTGGGAACAACTGCTGCGCGGCGACCCGACCTTCCCGGCGGACCTGCCGGACTGGACCCGCCCGGGTTCGGACGAGGAGCGCGTCCAGGCCTTCATCGGCGAGGTCCGCAAGTTCTTCGCCATCGCCGTCACGGTGCCGCCGTCCACCGTGCCCGGCCCGGCGGCGCCGCCGCTGATCCGCACCCCGGCCGGGGACCCGCTCAACCGCTTCACCAGCGCGTACGCCGTCCGGGCCGGCGCGCCCTTCGGGTTCGGTGCCGCCTGGGTCCGGGCCCACCGGGACGGCGCGGTCGACGACGTCGCGGCCGCGCTGTTCCCCGGCGACGCCGTGGCCCGGCAATGGCTGGACGGCCTGGTCACCACGATCGACGAACTCGTCCGGCTGGCCGCCGTGGTGCCGCAGCCACTGCGCTTCTCGGTCGCCGAGGCGCTCTTCGCCCGGGGCTTCACCAGCCGCGCGCAGGTGGCCGCCAGGTCACCGCAGGAGTTCGAGGACGCGCTGACCGGCACGGTGGCCTTCGAGTTCGCCGACCGGATCCGCACCGGCGCCGGCGGCGGCCCCGCCACGCCGTCCGGCGCGCCCGCCGGCGGCTTCGTCCCCGTCAACCCGGACGGCTGCCTGGTCGACTGCGTCCCCCCGGAGCACCTCTCGCCGCTCGGGCCGGTCGCCTACCTCCAGGCCCTGCTCGCCCTGTCGGTGGACGCCGGCTGCGCCGACCCCGAGCCGGGCAGCGGCCGGACGCTGGGCGAGCTCGTCGCCACCCGGCGCGGGCCGCTCGGCGGCCTGCACGTCACCGGCGCCAACCTCGGCACGCCGCTGCCCCTGCTGGACCTGGTCAACGAGTGCCTGGAAAAGCTGGCCGGAACTCCCGGCACGGCCACCGGCGCGGTGCACGACACCAACCCGGACGCGGTCGCCGGCCACGCGCTGGCCGGCGGTGCGCCCCCGGCGCCCGGCGCCTTCCGGCACGACCCCGCGACCCTGTTCGCCGCACTCCCCGAGCACTCCACCCCCGCCGTCCCCGGGGCCGCCCCCGGCCCGGCCGCGTACCGCGCGCTGAGCACCGACTTCAGCCACCCGCTGCTGCCCTACGCGCAGGCGCTCGACGTCAACCGCCGCTACCTCGGCGCACTCGGCACCAGCCGCTACGACGTGATGCGCCGCTTCCGCCGCGACATCACCGAGCTCGTCCTCGACCCGGACGCCGAACCCGCCGCGTTCCGCCGCCACGTGTGGCGCTACCCGGTGCGGCTGGAGCTGGCCTGCGAGTACCTGGGCATCTCCACCGAGGAGTACGCCACCCTCTACGCCGCCGACCTCGCCCTCAAGGGCCGTACGGGCACGCCGGTCTGGCGGCTGTACGGCTTCGCCGGCCCGAAGGACGGCGACCGGCGCTGGACGGACGTCGCGGTGCGCGTGCCGGAGTTCCTGGCCCGTACCGGACTCGACTGGTGCGAGTTCACCGACCTCTGGCGGTCGGGGATCGTGCCGTTCGGCCGACGCTGCGCGGGGGACCGCTCCGGGAGCGACCGCTCCGGACCGGGGGGTGCCGATGACCGGCCGGCCGGCTTCGAGGCTTGTGAGCCGTGCCACCTGGACGAGTACGTGATCGACCTCGCCGACACCGCCGACGGCCTGCGCCGGCTCGCGGTCGTCACCCGACTGTGGCGCACGCTGCGCCGCAGTGGCCGGCCCGCGCTCGGCTTCACCGAGTTGGCCGACGTCTGCGCCGTCCTCGGCCTGTTCGACGCCCAGGGCTCGGTGAACCCGGACTTCGTCCGCCAGCTGGCCGCGCTGGAGATGCTGCGCGAGGAGTTCGGCCTGCCGCTGCGCGGCCCCACGCCGCCGCCCGAGGGGGCCACCGGCGCCGACCGTACGGCGCTGCTCGCCCTCTGGGCCGCACCGGGTGCGGCCGGTCGCCCGTGGGCGGTGCAGGCCCTGCTGAAGCAGGTGGCGCACCACGCCCGGCGCCGCCACGGCTGCCCGCCGCGCCCGCCCGAGTTCCTCAAACTGCTCGCCGAGACCCTCGACCCGCTCTCCGGCGCCCTCGGCTTCGACCCCGCCCGCCCGGCGGACACCTGGCACGCCCGTCCGACCCACACCCTGCGGCTGGCCGAGCTGCTCGCCAAGCTCTACGCGGGCGACCTCGGCGTCGGCGAACTCCGCTACCTGTTCAGCGCCGACGACCACCTTCAGGGCGACGACCCGTTCCCGCTCCAGCCGCCCAACGAGGCACTGGACGACCCGCTGGGCCTGCCCGACGACGACTCCGAGCACTCCCTGTGGGAGCTGCGCCGCGCCCTGCTCGACGTCACCGTCGGCGAGGACGGGGACGGGGACGGGGACGCGGGTGCGGACGGGGACGGGGACGAGGCCTGGACCTGGCACCGCATCGACGCGGCGCTGCGCGTCGAGCTCGGCTACGCCCCCGCCGCCGGCACCGACCCGCTGCACCGGCTGGGCGCCCGCTTCTTCCCCGGCGTGCTCGATCGGGCCGGCATCCCGGTGCCCGAGGCGGACCGGCGCTGGCGGGCCGCCCTGCCCGGCTCGCCCCCGGCGATGTGGAACACCCCGCCGGACGGGCCGTTCCGCCACGCCGCAGGGGACCTCACCATGGCGCTGCCGGTCACCACCGAGGCGGTGATCCACAAGCTGGCGAGGATCCGCCAGCTGACCCCCGCCGAGCAGGCCGCCGTCCGGGACCTGACGGCCGGGCCGGCGGCCGACCTGGCCCCGTTCGGCTTCCTGTTCGAGGATCTCGACGAGGCCCTGCGCCGGCTTGCCGAAGAGCCCGACGAGGCCGCCAGGTTCGGGTACTTCCGCCGTGCGGTGGCCCGCTGTCTGGCCCGCTGCCACGTCATCGCCCGACACCTGGACACCCACGTCGCCGCGCTGACCGGCCAGGCCCCCGAGCCGGACGCGGCACTGGCCCGGCTGCTGCTCGCGCACCTGCACGGCGACGAGAACCGCGCCACCACCCCGTGGGAGGCCGACTCGGGCGCCACCCCCGTCCTCTCCTGGCCGGCCCGGCCCACCGGGGGCGCCTTCGCCGCGCTGCTCGCCCTGACCGGCACCGGCCTGCTCGGCGAGTACCGGGCCGACGCCGACGGCGGGCCCGTCCGCCGGCCCGTCCGCTGGCGCGAACTGCGCGGCCCGCTACGGATGTTCGGCCCGCCGCAGAACGCCGCCAACGCCCCGCTGCCCGGCCTCGTACCGGACCTGGCCACCACCGTCACCGTCGGTCAGGGCCGCTTCGTCGCGGTGCGCAACGGCTTCGCGCTGACCGACCCCACCGGGCAGCCGCTCGGCGGCGCGCAGGGCTACACCGTGTGCTGGTCCGGCGCCCTGCTGGTCGACCGGCCCGGGTCGTACACCTTCCACGCCGGCGGGCCCGTACCCGACGGGGAGCTCCCCGACCCGGCGCAGGCCGAGGGCCGCCACTGGCGCGTCACGCTGCGGCGCGGCCGGCGCAGCTGGGTCCTGCTCGCCCACCGCCGGCCGGGCGAGAGCGCCGCACCGCAGCACCGCGCGGCCCTGGCACTGCGCCACGGGGCGTACGACATCGAGATCGAACTCGTCCAGCCGCAACCGGACTTCGACGACCCGGACGACATCGTCGCGACCACCGCCGGATTCCAGCTCAGCTACCAGGGCCCCGACTCCGGCGGACACCCGGTGGCCGTCCCGCGCAGCCGGCTGTACCGCACCACCCAGCAGCCGCTGCGGCTGGACGACGGCATCGACGGCCTCACCCCGGCCGAGCGCGCGGCCCTGACCGGCCGGTACACCGGCTCGCTGCGCGACATCCGCCGCACCTACCAACGCGCCTTCAAGGCCCTGCTGTTCGCCCGCCGGCTCGGGCTGTCCGCCACGCCCGCCGCCGACGACGGGCAGTCCGAGACCGGTTACCTGCTCGCCAACCCCGGCCTCTTCGCGGGAGCCGCCCACCATCGCTCCGGCAGCGGCTTCGCCGTGCACCTGGCCGGATTCGACCCGGACCTGCTGCCGCTGCACGACACCTACCACCCGCCCACCCCGGCCGAGGACGGCCGGAGCGCCCCCTCCCGGCAGCGCACCCAGGCACTCGGTGACTGGTGGGAGCGGCTGTACGACTACACCGTCATGCGGCGGCGCACCCGGCGTGCGCCCGAGCGGCCCGCCTGGCTGCTCTTCCACGAGTCCGCCGAGGGCCACCCCGACCTCGCGGCGGACCTGCTGCGCCACCTCGGCGTCGACCTGCAACACACCGCGCTGGTCTGCCGCTACGACCCGGGCACCGAGCTGACCGCCGCCGACCTGACGGACGAACAGTGGCCGGTCCGGGTCTGGCACGCCGACCTCGCGCTGCGCGGCGTGCTGGCCCGCTTCCTGCCGGCCGACATCCGCACCGCCCGCCCCGACCTGTGGGCGGCGCTCGCGCCCGGATCGCCGCCGGACGGCACCGGCGGCAACGCCGACCTCACCCGGTTCGTCGCGGACGGCCGGCTGGAGAACGGCCCGCCGCGCCGCTACCAGGACCTGGCCGACCTCAACGACTGCCTGCGCGAGCAGGGCCGGGCCGCCCTGCTCGCGTACCTCACCACCCTCGACCGGGTGAGCCTCCCCTGGGGCGGCGCGGCCCGCCGGCCCGGAGACCTCTCCGCGCTGCTGCTGCTCGACGTCGAGGCGGGCCCGAGCGAGCGGGCCGACCGGATCGGCGACGCGATCAGCGCCGTGCAGACACTGGTCGGCCGGGCCCGCCTGGGCGTCGAGAAACCGGCCCTGGTCCTGAGCGACGCCTTCCTGCGGCTCTGGGACTCCCGGTTCTCCTCCTACCGCCTCTGGGAGGCCTGCGAGCGCCGCCGGCTGTACGGGGAGAACCGGATCGACCTGGACGAGCTGGCGAAGGCCCAACGCACCGAGGCCTTCCGCTACTTCGAGGCCGAGCTGCGCCGCACGACGATGACCGCCCCCGCACCGGGCGGGCTGGAGTACTGGACGCCGACCCCGTTGCCCCGGCACCCGGGCCTGAAGCTGCTCCAGGTCCGCGACCCCGCAGTGTTGCACCCCGTGGACCCAGCGCACCACGGCTTCGACCTGAGCGCGGCGCCCGACCGCGACGCGCGGCCCTCCTGGCTCGCCGCCACCCGGCACGCCCCGGTGCCCGTCCAGGCGCCCGGACCCGGCCGGGCGGCCGCCACCGCCGCGCAGCCCGTCCGGCTGCCCTGGTGGATCCGCTCCGCCGTCCGGCTCGGCATACCCTTCCTGCGGGTCGCCGCCTCGGGCGAGCCACCGGCCGCCGCCATGGCCGGTACGCCGCCACGGCCCGCGCCCGCCGCCTGCTGCGCCCGCTGTGGCGGCCGGCACGAGGCGCTGGTGGACGAGTACTACTTCTGGCTCGCCGACTCCCGCTGGTTCGCCGCGCAGACCCAGGACGCGGGCTGGCAGTGGCACGACGACAACGCCCGCCCCGGCCTGCTCGCCTGGCGCAGTGGCGCCCAGGCGGTGCTCGCCTGGACCAGGGTGCACAACGGCGAGCCGGGTCCGGTGCGCCACAGCGCCGAGGCCGTCCGGCTCGGCGGCCCCGGCGAGCTGCTGTTCGGCGGCCGGGCGGACGACTCGCTGACGTTCGCCGTGCAGGGCGGCGAGACCCCCGCCGGGCATCCGGCCACCCCGCCGCCGGGGTTCCGCTACGACCTGGCGACCGACGAGGCCGTCCTCCTCCCCGAGATCCCCGAGCTCCGGGCCACCCCGCCGGTGCCGCCCCCGGTGCCCCCGCCGGCCGGCCCGCCCGGTGGCCCGCCGCACCCCGGCGCCCTGCCCGCGTACCCGTACTTCGCCTACCACGCCCCCGGCGCACCGCTCTTCCCGGAGAGCGCGTACGCCCCCGCGATCAGCGTCGCGGCCGCGCTGCGCGCGCACTGCCGCCCCGAGGCCGCGCTGCGCTGGTACGAGCTGGCCCACGACCCGCTGCACAGCGACTCCTCCTGGCTGCGCTGCGGCCAGGACCACCACGCCCCCGGCACCTGCTGCACCGGGAGCACCACGACCGATCCCGGCGAGCTGCGCCGCCGCTCCGTCCTGCTGCACTACCTGGAGACCCTGCTCGACCGGGGCGACGCTCTGATGCGCGGCCGCCCCACCCGCGAGGCCGCCGCCCAGGCCCGGGTCGTCTACGAGACCATGGCGGCCCTGCTCGGCCGGCCGCCCCGGACGGTCCTCGAAGCCGGCGGGCCCGCCGAGCCCGCCACCGTCGCCGACTTCCAGGCGCCCCCGCCGAGGCCCAACCCCCGACTGCTGCGCCTCTACGACGAGACGGCCGACCGGCTCGCCCTGATCCGCGGCCGCCTGGACGCGCAGCGCCTGCGGGCCGGCCGCCGGCGCACCGACCTGCCCCGGCTCGGCGCCTTCACCGGA
>FTKL01000433.1_pt1 | contig 13791 bp, 14 predicted proteins | sample 2434061 | NCBI WGS metagenome assembly FTKL01 (sample SAMEA3914816, study PRJEB12502) | metagenome | biome: forest; material: soil | place: USA | collected 2011-09-16 | depth 0.3 m
CCTGCCGGGGGCGATCGTGACGCAGGAACCCGACAGCGACGAACTGGCCCTGCTGACTCCGGCGGAACGCGAACGGACCATCGCGTCCTGGAGGCGGAGTCAGCAGTGGGCCCGTGAACAACGCGGCTACGCGGACATCCAGTCCACCCGGCCGCAGACCCTCGCCTACGCGCTCACCGACTCACCCGTGGGTCAACTCGCCTGGATCGCGGAGAAGTTCAAGGAGTGGACCGACTCACGCGACCGCCCCGAGGACGCCGTCGACCGCGACCAGCTCCTGACCAACGTCACCCTGTACTGGCTGACCGGCACCGCCGGATCCTCCGCCCGCCTGTACCACGAGAGCGCACACGCCGAGCACCCGCAAGCGCCCCACGGCCCGTCCACCGCACCAACGGCCTTGGCGGACTTCCCCCGGGAGAACTACATCCCCCTGCGGCACCGCGCCGAACTCACGAACAACATCGTGCAGTGGACCGAGTACCAACAAGGCGGCCACTTCGCCGCCATGGAACAACCAGCCCTGCTCGTCGCCGACATCCGAAGGTTCTTCCGCCACCTCGCCACTCGTAGACTCGACGACTGATCGCATCGGCCCCAGTCGTCGATACCCAACGGCCGGTCAGGCAGGATTGGCCCTCATGACCACCAAACGCCGTCTCTCCGTCGGCACCCAGTCGCCACTCATGTCCGCCTTGTCCAGGCTGCGCATCCTCCACCACACGGCCGAACAGGACGCAGCGGACCACGCGGCCGGCCATACGATCGAGATGATGTGCCTCACCACCACGATCGGCGGCGAGAAGCGCATACCGGTCGGCAAGGGCAGGACGATCGCCCGGCTGCGCAACGGCGTACTCGTCCTCGCCCTCGGACAGGACCCCCTGTGGCGCGAACGCAGCACGCGCGAGACCACCGAACTGCAGCCCCCGTTCGCTCTCGAAGCCGTCGAACCGAAGACACGCGTCCACGCGAGGTACGCGTGCCTCCGACTCCGCACGGGCGCCGGCGAGTTCGACATCCTGGTGTCCCCACGCGACGAGAACCTGCTGCGCCTGGCCCTGGCACCCGCCGCAGCAGCACCCCACCGCACGAGCTGACGGCGTCAGCCGGGGGCACCTGCCCCGCCGCGCTCGATCCGCGCCTGCCGATAGGTCGACAGCAGTTCGCGGCCTTGGCCGACGAACGGGTGTTCAGGTCCCAGTGTTCGGATCCGGCCCTCGACGACCGCTGCCATGAGTTCAACGGCACGGTCGAAGTTGTCCACTGCGGCCTGGGTTTGGGCGTAGAGCTGGAGTGCGGCGAACGTCACCGGGTAGTCCGAACCGTATCGGCTCTGGTACTCGGCAACGACCTGCTGGGCTTCTGTGTCCGCGTCGTCGATATGGCCGATCCTGTACAGGGCGGCGGCGCGGTTGTGGCGGGCGGTGAGCGTCAGCGGGTGTGCGGCCCCGAGATACCGGACGCACTCCTGCGGAAGTTGCAGGAGTGCGTCTTCGGGCATGTCTGCTTTGGACAGGAAGTCCAGGAGGTCGACCCGCGCGTACAGGGTGAGCGGGTGACCCGGCCCGAGGATCCGCTCCCGGTCGGCGATGACGTGGCGCAGCAGACCGATGCTCTCGGTCATCCTGCCGAGGTAGTTGAGCGAAAGGAGGAGCCCGTAGCGGCTGTTGAGGGTGTCCGGGTGGTCGGGGCCGAGGCCCCTCTCGCACAGGGCGAGGACCCTGCGGTGGAGGCTTTCGGCTTCCTCGTACCGGCCCAGGCGGGACAGCGCGCGGCCGGCTCGCGTGTGGGCGATGAGGATTGCCGGATGTTCGTTGCCGAGCACCTGTTCCGTCACTGCGGCTGCTTCCGCGGCGACCTCGTGCGCCGCAAGGTATTCGCCGGTGCGGTGCAGTGCGGTTGCCAGCCTGACCGCCACGCCCAGTGCGGCAGCAGCGGTGGCTCGGACGGTGCAGTGTCTCAGCAGGGTGACGATGTGCGGCGCGATCAGCTGGAGGAGTGGGTCGCGGGGTCCTCGTTGCGGAATCTCGGGCATGGCGGCGGACAGCAGCCCGACGGAGTCGGCAAGGAGCCGTTCCCTGAGTTCGGCGGGTGTGCCGCGCGCAACGCTGTCGAGCACGACGCCGTGGGTGCGGAGGCAGCGCACTCCCTCACGGCTCAGCTCTGTGAGGGAGTGGTCGAGCAGGCCGCGCAGTGCCGGCTCCACCCGGGAGCGTGGGAGGCCGGAGCTGATGTCCTTGCCCGCGAGCAGGGACAGTGGCAGCGGGTCGGAGCTCCAGCAGGCCAGCAGTCGCAGGAGGGTGCTCGCTTCGGGGACCCCCTGGGCCGTGAGGGCGTCGAGTGAGAGCTGCCAGGTGCGGTCGAGCAGGTGCCGGGAGTTCTCCGCGTACGGGGCCGCCTGGTCGATCAGGCCGAGGCCTTCGGCACTGTCGAGGTTGCGGCCGTACTCGGTCATCGTCCAGGGGTCCAGCACCTGTTGGGCCAGAAAGCTGCCGGCGAGGGTGAGTGCCAGGGGCAGTCTGCCGAGGCGGTCCGCGATCTCGGCGGCGTCCTGGACAGTTCCGGTCTCGGGCGCCAGGTCGCAGAGCACCTGGGCGGCGTCCTCGCGAGGCAGGACACCGAGGTGGAGCCGCTGCGCGCCCGGCCACCGGTGGGGCGCGGCCTGACGGCTCGTCACCAGTACGATGCCGCCCGGGCTGTCCCGTAACCAGCCGCCGTCGTGCAGGACTTCGGGGTCGTCGGCGTTGTCGAGCACTAGCAGCCACGGCTGGCCGGACTCGTCCAGGCGGCTCCACACGAGGTCGGCGGCGGCCCGCAGTCCGCCGCGGGCGGCTACCAGTTCGCCTTCGGAGGCACCCCGGTCCGCGGCCACGGCGAGCATGCCGGCCCGCAGGGAGGCGCGGTCCGCCGCGTTGACCCAGAGGCCGACACGTCCGCACTCCTGTTCCGCGTACTGGAAGAGGGCATGTGCGACAGCGGTCTTGCCGCAACCACCGAGGCCGTGAAGGACGTAGACCTGGCGACTGTTGCCGGGGGCCAGGGCGGCGCGCAGCCGGGTGACGAGCTCGGTGCGGTCGCGTAGGACCACCGGCGGCCGGCCCGCAGGGCGCCGGACGGAGTCGGGGCCCGACCATGCGGGCTCGCTGTGGTGGTGCTCCTGGATGTGCAGGTCCCCGCTCGCCTGGTAGACCCGGCCCTGGCCGTCCGCGTGGCCTTCCTGACCGCCGCTCATCGTTCGGTGACGTGGATGCTGGTGCCCGCCTGGTAGACCCGGGCGCTGCCGGAGGCGGTGGCCTGCTGGCGCACCGTCGCGTGAAGATCGCCTGTCGGGGTCGGAGCCAGTTCGTCGAGCAGGGCCCGCAGGGCCTCGGCGATGTCCGGTCGTACGGTGAGCAGACGGCGGACCCGGCCTTGCCACTCGGCCCGCAGTTCACTCTCCGAGGTGTCGTCGCCGGCTGCCCGGGCCTCGACCAGGTCCTCCCTGGTCGCGTCGAGTTCGGTGATGACGGCCTCGGCGCGCTCGGGGTGCACCCGGCGCCACAGTGCCGCCAGGCTGTCCCTCGTGTGCTACCACCCCTCGGTGGCAAGCAAGGTGACGATGGTCGTTCCGGCGGTACTTGCCAACGCGGCGATGTCCGGATCCACAGCTCCCCCGATTGCACTGCTGACGAACCAACGGAGTCGTCAGGCTACCAATCAATCACCGTGTGTGGGCCACGACTCCGGCCCTTCCTCGCTCGGCGCCCGAGCCCGCGACGGTGCGGGCGCGGGCTCGGGTGCGGAGGCGGCCGCCCTGGGGAGGGCGGCCGACACGTCCGTGGGCGGGGCGGTCAGCGGGTGCTGAGGGCGAGGCGGGAGAACCAGTCGATCGTCATCGCCAGGCCCTTGTCGAAGTCGACGACCGGCTGCCAGCCGAGCGCCGAACGGGCCAGGGTGATGTCCGGGCGGCGCAGGGTGGGGTCGTCGCCGGGCCGCTCGACGAACTCGACCGGCGAGGCCGAGTGGCAGAGGTCGCGGATGTGGTGCGCCAGCTCCAGGACGCTGAGTTCGACCGGGTTGCCGATGTTGATCGGGCCCTGGTGCCCGCTGGCGGCCGCGGCCAGGATGCCGCTCACGGTGTCGTCGACGTAGCAGATGGACCTGGTCTGGGCGCCGTCCCCGGACACCGTCAGCGGCAGGCCGGCCAGGGCCTGGGTGATGAAGGTCGGCACTGCCCGCCCGTCGGTGGGCCGCATCCGCGGACCGTAGGTGTTGAACAGCCGGACGATCACGGTGTCCACGCCCAGGGCGGTGCGGTAGGCCGTGGTCAGCGCCTCCGCGTAGCGCTTGGCCTCGTCGTACTGGCTGCGCGGGCCGACCGGGTTGACGTTGCCCCAGTAGGACTCGATCTGGGGGTGGACCAGCGGGTCGCCGTACACCTCCGAGGTGGAGGTCAGCAGGAAGCGGGCGCCCTTCCTGCGCGCCAGTTCCAGAGCGTTCAGGGTGCCGTGGGCGCCGGCCCTGAGCGTCTCGATCGGGTGCCTCGCGTAGTCGTGCGGCGAGGCCGGCGAGGCGAGGTGGAGGACCAGGTCGACCGGCCCCTCGACGTCGAACTCCTCGGAGACGTCGCTGCGGTCCAGGACGAACCCCGGGTCGTCGGCCCGGGCCGCCAGGTTGTCGACCGAGCCGGTCAGCAGGTTGTCGACGCAGACGACCGAGGTGCCCTCGGCCCGCAACCGGTCGCACAGGTGCGAGCCGACGAAGCCCGCTCCCCCGGTGACCACCGCTCGGCGCACGCTCCAACTACCGTCCGAGTCGCCTTCGTCGGAGCCGTTCCGGTCCATCTGGTTCTCCTCGTTCGTCGCACCGCGCGTCATGGTCAGGACTCCCGCAGCGAGCGGCCGGTCTTGGTGAGGAACACGTCGTCCAGGGTCGGACGGTGCAGCTCGATGGTGGCCAGCTCGATCCCGGCGTCGGCCAGGGCCCGCATGATCTGCGGCATCGCCGTCTCACCGACGTCCACCGACAGGCGCAGCCCGCCGTCCTCGCGCACCTCGGCGGAGCGCACGCAGTCCTGCCCGGCCAGCACCTCGGACGCCTTCTGCGCGGCCTCGGCGTCGGCCACGCCGACGGTGACCACCTCGCCCGCGATCGAGCGCTTGAGCGCGGCCGGGGTGCCCTCGGCGACGATGCCGCCGCCGTCGATGATGGCGATCCGGTCGCAGAGCGCGTCGGCCTCGTCCAGGTAGTGCGTGGTCAGGAAGACGGTCATGCCCTCGCCGCGCAGCCTGCGGATCTCGTCCCACATGTGCGAACGGCTCTGCGGGTCGAGGCCCGAGGTGGGCTCGTCGAGGAAGAGCACCTTGGGCCGGTGGATCACGCCGAGGGCGATGTCCACCCGGCGGCGCTGGCCACCGGAGTAGGTGCGGCAGTTGCGGTCGGCGTACTCGGTGAGGTCGAAGGCGTCGAGGGCGGCGACCGCCCGGCTCTGCGCCTCGGCCTTGCCGATGCCGTGCATCCTGGCCTGCATCACCAGTTCCTCACGGGCCGTCACATCGTCCCAGGTGCCGCCGCCCTGGGCGATGTAGCCGATGCTGCGGCGGACCTGGGCCTGCTGGGTGCGCAGGTCGGCGCCGGCGATGACGGCGTCGCCGCCGTCGGGCCGGAGCAGGGTGGCGAGCATCCGCAGCGTGGTGGTCTTGCCGGCGCCGTTGGGGCCGAGGAACCCGAAGATCTCACCCTCGGCCACGCTGAGGTCCACGCCCGCCACCGCGTCAACTGTGGCGGTCTTCCGGCGGCGCCCGGTCTGGAAGGACTTCCGCAGTCCGCTGGTCTCGATCATCGGGATGTCCTTGTCACGTGGCGGGGATCTCTGTGGGGATCGCTGTGGGGATGGGTGGGGGGACAGGTGGGGGACGGGCAGCGGTACGGCGGCGGGCGCAGGGGCAGGAGCAGACGTCAACGGACGGAGCGGGCGAACAGGCGCGCCGACCAGGTGAGCGCCAGCAGCGCCACGGCGGCCATCAGCCCGATGCTCTGCCAGACCGCGGCGTCGCCGGTGTGGCCGGCGAACAGCGCGCGCATGCCGACGACGGCCCAGCTGAACGGGTTCCAGTCGGAGGCCTGGCGCAGCCAGAGCGGTGCCAGTGCGAGCGGCAGCAGCGTGCCCGACAGCAGCATCAGCGGCTGCGCCAGGTTGTTGACCAGCTGGCCGAGCACGTCGGGGCTGCTCACCTTGAGCGCGATGCCGTAGGAGATCGAGGCGCTGCTCAGGGTGATCAGTGCCAGCAGCACGTAGGCGAGCAGCAGGTCCGGGATCCGGACGAAGAGTCCGAGCGGCATCGACAGCACGATGATGATGGCCGCCTGGAGCACCAGCGTGACCACGTCCCGCAGGGCCCGGCCGAGCAGCAGCGCCACCCGGCTGACCGGGGTGACCCTGGCGCGCTCGATGACGCCCGAGCCCAGCTCGGCGAGCAGGCCGAAGCCGACGTAGAGGCCCCCGCCGAGCGCCAGGGCGACCAGCATGCCGGGCACGTAGATCCGGTAGGCGTCGGCCATCGAGCCCGCGCCCATGGAGGCGAGTGCGGGCTTGAGCAGCGGCGCGAACAGGGCCAGGTAGACGACCGGCTGGGACACGCCCAGGACGATCGACAGCGGGGACCTCACCATCAGCAGCATGTGCCGCTGAAACACCAGCCAGGTGTCGCGGAGCGTCTTCACGTCTGTGCGCTTCCCATTCTTTCGGTGGAGCGAGTGGTCCGGGTGGTGCGGGGGGTGGGGGTGGTCCGGGTGGGCTCGGCGAGTGGCCTGGTGGACCCGGCGGACCCGGTGAGCAGGGTCTCCAGCTGGTCGGCCGCGGCCGGTGCGCCGCCGGCGGCGGCGAAGGACTCCCCCACCCGCCGGGCCGCGGCGCGGTAGGACGGGTCGTCGAGCACGGCCAGCAGGTCCTCGCGCAGCGGCTCCGGCCGCACGCTCGCGAACCGGACCCGTCGGCCGGCGCCGGCCGCCGCCACGTCGGCGGCGTTGATGGGCTGGTCCCCCTTGATCGGGGCGACCACCAGCGGCACGCCGTGGGCGAGCGCCTCGCAGACGGTGTTCAGCCCGCCGTGGCTGACCACCGCGTCCAGCCGGGGCATCAGTTCCAGCACCGGCACCCGGGGGCGGACCAGGACGTGCGCGGGCGGGTCGACGACGGTGCCGTCCGGCGCCGCCACGATTGCCTGGACGCTCTCGCCGAGCGGGCGCAGCGCCTCGACGACCCGGGCGTGGAACTCCTGGGCGAGGTCCAGTGCCAGGGTGCCCACGGTGACCAGCACGTGGCGCCGGGCCGGGTCGAGCCAGTCCCAGGGGAAGGCGGTGTCCGGGGCTCTCGGGGCCAGTGCGGGCCCGACCAGGACGGCGTTGTCGGGCCACTCCAGCGGGCCGGTCAGGGCCTCGCCGGTGAAGCCGACCAGCAGGTGCGGCGAGAAGCGCAGGTCGTGCGGCGGCTCGCCGGGCAGTCCTGCGGCGGTCCACATCATCGCCATCCGCTCCTGGAGCCACGCCTCCACCTTGGGCAGGGCGCGGTAGGGACGGGTGAGCTCCATCGTGGTCGTCGCCATCGAGGCCCAGGGCAGCCCGGCCCGGTGCGCGGCGAGCGCGCCGGCCACCGCGTGCTGGTCCACGACCAGGACGTCGGGGCGGAAGGCGGCCACCGCGCGCTCGATACCGGGCAGCGTGCCCTTCGCGTGCGGGACGATGTAGCCGTCCCAGCGCGACTTGGCGGCGGCCATGCCCCGGTCGGCCTGGCCGCGGTGGGCCCGCAGCGGGATCGGGGCGATCGCGGCGTCGGGGCCGAGCAGCGGCCGCAGGAACGACTCGGAGCCGGCCCAGAGCACCTCGTGCCCGCGCGCGACCAGTTCCGCGGAGACGGTGGCCAGCGGATTCACATGACCGGTCAGCGGCAGCGAGACGAAGAGGTAACGCCCCATCAGGCACCTTCCGTCGTACGGCCGTTGGCTTCGGCGGCGCCCGCACTGTCGCCGCGCCGGGCGGCCACGTGGGCGGCCACCTCCGCCACGGTCAGCGCGATGATCTGGTCGATGTCGAGCCCGGCCACGTACTCGACCAGGTCGACCCGGTCCCCGTACTGGCGGCGCAGCGCCTGGCTCCAGGCCGCCAGTTCGTGGCTCTCCACGAGCAGTTCGCCGTCGATGCGGGTGTCCGGGCGGACGGCGTCCAGCCAGGACCGGTCCTCGCCGACGACGTCCTGCAGGAGTTCGGCGATCCGGCGGACCAGCCCGTCCTCGGCCGGGCTCGTGCTCATGGCACCAGGCCGGGCGGCGGCACCTGCGGGGAGTCCTGCTGCGGCTTGGTGGCCCGCAGTGCGCCGTAGGTGATGACGCCGGTGTCGAAGCCCTTCTTCATCAGGGGCCCCGCGTGGAAGAAGCCGAGGACGTCGACGCCGCGCTCGCGTGCGAGGTCGCGCATGACCGTCCGGCCCCGCTCGAACTGCTGGATCTGGGCGAAGCCCGGGTCCCAGGAGTTGGCGACGGCGTCGCTCCAGTCCACCATGGCGACGTCGGTGAAGCCGGCCGCGCGGGCCAGCCGCACGTGCTCCTCCAGGGACGAGAAGTCGGGCATCACCTGGTGCACCAGGATCTGCCGGACGAGCTCCCGCTCGTCGTCGTCCAACTCACCGTCGCGGACGGACCAGGTGGCGACGGCGAGCGTGCCGCCCGGAGTGAGCATCCGCATCGACTCGGCGAAGAAGGCCTCCCGGTCGGCGATGTGCATCAGGCTCTCCACCGCCCAGACCACACCGAAGGACTCGTCGGGGTACCCGGTGGAGAGCGCGTCCAGCTGGTGGAAGCGGGCCCGCTCGGCGACGCCCGCGGCCTGTGCCTTCTCGTTGGCCCTGGCGGCCTGCAGGGCGCTGAGGGTGACCCCCTCGACGGTGCAGCCGAGCGCGCCGGCGAGGTGCATCGCCGGTCCGCCGATGCCGCAGCCGACGTCGAGCACCCGCGATCCGGCGGGCACGCCGGCGTAGTCGACCAGTTCGCGGACCAGCCGGTCGGTGGCCGCGTGCCGGTCCGCGCCGTTCAGGCCGGGAATCTCTCCCGGGTCCCAGAAGCCGTGGTGGACGTGCTCGCCCCAGAGGTCCTCGTACAGGTCGAGGGTGATGTCGTAGTAGCGCTCCACGGCCGTGTTCAGGCCGGAGCCGATCGCTGGTTCCACTTGTGCCGATCCTCGAAAAGTTGGCATGAATGCGGCATGAATGCGCACAACAAGGCGGCTGAACAAGGCGGCCGGCAAGACTTTGCGGAAATAGAGCCCACAAGGCCGGATTGGTCTGATCCACTGCGGGACACACCTGCGGAACGCGCCGCCCGTAGGTATGCGAAAGAGCAGGATGCCTTTGCAGTCGCATTGAAGAGATGAACCGCCCGAGGGGCGGCAGGTGTTACTGACAGGTAGTTGGGGTGTCGCAAAAACCTGCCGGATCACGGCAGTTGACCAACCGGCGGCCACACTAGTGGGGGAGCGTTCTCCCGTCAATGCATCAAACAAACCCGTCTTGCCATCACAACTTGAACCAAGCGTGCAGCAAAATGCCATGAAAGCTACAGGACTTGACATCAGGCAATGCAGAGTTGAAAGTTCGGCGTGGGAATTCCGTCAGCTCCTTTGGTCATGTACCTGAAAGAGGTTCCGGTTCTTCATGAAGGCTGCTGCCACAACTCCGCCGAAGGACTTAGGAGCGCTCCCACTCGACCCCTCCTGGGTCGACGAGGTCCTCCTTCGCGGCACGGGCTCCGAGCCCTGTCTCTTCTTCGACGAACCGGTCAGCAGGGACGAACTTCGCCGTCTGGTCCAGGGCCGGCAGGCCACGCTGTCGGCGGCCGGCCTGCGCCGGGGCGGCTCGGTCGCACTGTGCCTGGCCCCCTCGCTCGCCCTGGTCGCCAACCTGTTGGCGGCCTGGCGGATCGGGGCCCAGGCCGCGCTGCTCGACCACCGGCTCACCCCTTTCGAGACCGACCGGGCACTCGCCCGGCTCGAACCGCAGGTGGTGGTGACGGCCGCGCAGCCGGTCGGCACCGGCCCGGCCCGCGGCTTCTACGAGCAGCAGGACGTCGTTACGGCCCGCCCGGGCCGCCCGGCCCGGAGCTCGCACGCGGTCGTGCAGCTCAGCTCGGGTTCGACCGGCCCTTCGAAGATCATCGGCCGCACCGCGGCCGACCTGATCGCCGAACTCGACCGGTACGCAAGGATCGACGGGGTGCCCGGGGCCGGCGAGCGGATCGTCTCACTGGCCTCGATGGTGCACGTGCTGGGACTCGTCGGCGGCCTGCTGCACAGCCTGCACGCCGGGGTGCGACTCGCGGTTCCGCGCCGGCCGACGGCGGAGGGCATCCTCGCCACGGTCGCGGCCGGCCCCGAACCGACCACCCTGCTCGGCGTGCCGTTCCACCTCGAACTGCTCAGCTGGGTGGCCGAACCACCCCGGCTGCCCCAGCTCACCGGCATGACCACGGGCGGGGAGCTGGTCCGGGCCCAGGTGCACGACGCCTTCGTGGACCGCTACGGCATTCGCCTCGGCAGCATGTACGGGATGACCGAGGTCGGTGTCATCGCCACCGACCTGTTCGGCGCGCACCGCCCCGAACTGACCCCGGCGCCCGGCATCTCCCTGCGCACGGTCGACGGCGAACTGCTGATCGCCAGGGAGCAGTCGCCCTACCTCGACCACGGTGCACCCGGCACCGCGGGCCCGACCCGCTGGGCCGACGGCTGGCTGCACACCAAGGACGGCGGCGCGGTCGACCCCGGCACCGGCCGGGTCCGGGTGCTGGGCAGGCTCGACTCACAGGTGTCCATCGGCGGCCTGAAGGTCGACCTCACCGAGGTCGAGCACACCCTCGCCGCCCTGCCGGAGGTGACCGCTGCGGTCGTCGTCTTCGGCACCTCGATCGAGGCCTACGTCGTGCTGCGCGAGGGCGGCGGCACCGCGGCACAGATCGAGGAACAGCTCACCGAACGACTGGCGGCCTACAAACGGCCCCGCCTGATCCACATCGTCGACCGACTGCCGCGCACCGCCACCGGGAAGCTGGTCCGCGACCGCGCCGCCCTCAGCGGCACCGGCCGGCCGCCGCAGATACCCACCGTCCAGTAACAGTCCAACCGAAAAGGAAGTACCAGCGATGTCCACTGAGGCGATGTCCACCGAGGAGATCCGCGCGTTCGTGCTCTCCTCGCTGAGCGCGATGAACTACGACATCACCGACATCGACGACGACACGCTGCTGGGTCCGGCCGGCGCCGACCTGGAGTCGCTCTCGCTCGCCGAGCTGGGTGTCCGGGTCGAGGAGCAGTTCGGCGTCCGGTTCGACGACGACGAGGCCGAACTGCTCGGCACCATGACGGTCGGTGAGTTCGGTGCGGCCGTGGCCGCCCGGATCCAGTCCGCGCCGGCCCCGGGCCTCTGAGCATGTCTGGCGCACTCGGGCGGGACGAGGTGGTCGCGATGCTCGCCGGCTTCGGCGACCGCGCACCGGAGGAGGTGCCCGAGGGCATCGACTCGATGGAACTTGCCTGGCTGGTCCATCAGATCGAACAGCGCTACGACCGGCACCTGGACGACGACACGATGGCCCGGATGACCACCGTCTCCGGCGCGGTCGACGTGCTCGCCACCTTGGGCGAGCCCCGGCCCGACCGTGCCTGATCCGCACGGACCGGGCTCCGGCCCGGGACAGTACCAGGGCGCAGGATGGGACCACGGAAATTGACTCAACTACGGCTGTGGACACGGCTGCTGACGCGGCGTCCTGAGCGAACGGAACGGAGGGACCGAGGGTGACCGAGACCGTGTCAGCGGCCCGTCGCGGCCCCCGTTCCGTGGTCGTCACCGGGGCCGCCGTGCTCAGCGCCCTCGGCCGGGGCGTCCAGCCGCTGCTGTCCGCCGCGCTCGACGGCACACCGGCGTTCGCGCCGGTGCTGCGCTTCGACGTGTCCGGGCGACAGGTCGACCGGGCCGCGACGCACCCCGGTGCGCCCGTCCTGGTCGACGAGCTGGACCGGGTCGTCGGCGAGGCCTGCGACGAAGCCGGGCTGTCCACGGCCCAGCGCGCCGGCATCCCGCTGCACCTCGCGGTGCACGGCGATCCGGCGCTCGCCCGGGCCGACGCGCCGCAGCGCCCCGCGCACGGCGCGGACGCGTTCGCGGACGCCGTCGCCGCGCGGACCGGGCTGTCCGGCCCGTCCCGTGCCTACACCTCCGCGTGCGTGGCGTCGAGCACCGCCGTCGCCGACGCCGCCGCGGCGATCGCCCACGGGCAGGCCGACCGGATCGTGGTCGCGGCCGGCTACCTGGTCGAGGCCGACCAGTTCGCCGTCTTCGACGCGGGCCGGGCACTCGCCCGCGACGGGCAGGTACGCCCGTTCAGTTCCGGCCGCAGCGGGCTGCTGCTCGGCGACGGCGTGGTCGCCGTGGTGGTCGAGGCCGCCCCGGCGGCCCGGGCACGGCGGGCCCGGCCGCTCGCCGTACTGGCCGGCTGGGGCCGCGCGGGCGACGCGTACCACGTCTGCAAACCCCGGCCGGACGGTGCCGGGCTGGCCCGGGCGATCACCGACGCCCTGCACCGGGGCCGGGTCGGCCCGGAGCGGATCGGCTATGTGAACGCCCACGGCTCGGGCACCCCGTTCAGCGACACCTCCGAGGCCGCCGCCCTGCACCGGGCGCTCGGCGACAGCGCCGCGACGATACCGGTCAGCTCCACCAAGTCCGTGCACGGCCAGGCCCTGGAGGCCGGCGCCCTGCTCGAACTGGTCGTCACCATCGCCGCACTGCGGGCCGGCAGGTTGCCGGTGAACGCGGGATACCTGGGCCCGGACGAGACCTGCCCGCTGAACCTGGTCCTCGACCGGGCCGTGGACACCGGCTCCGACCACGCGCTGAGCCTCACCACGGCCTTCGGCGGCGCGAACACCGCACTCCTGGTCGGCACGCCGTGAACCTGACCGCCACCGAGCCGGACGTCTCCGGCCCCAAGCCCGTACCTGCATCCGTACCCGGATCCGAGGATGCCGCCGCCCTGACCCTGGCCGCCTCGACCGCCGCCCTGACCCTGGCCGCCTCGACCGCCGGCCTGCGGGTGCTGGCCTCCGCCGGGTGGCCGGAGTCGGCCGAGGACCGGGTCGTACCGGTGATCGCCGGGTTCGTGGTGTCCTCCTTCAGCCCGCTCGCCGCCGAGACGGCCCGGCGCTGCCTGCTGCGGCGGCCCGCCGCCGAGACCGCAACCGGTCCGGCCACCGCCCCGGCGCCGGCCGCCGGTGCCGAACGGCCGGTCACCGCCGTGGTGGTGGTCAGCCCACTGGGCGACCTCGGCGGTGCGGTGCACGTCGCCGAGACCGTCGACCGCGGTGGCCGGCTCGGACCGCTGCTGTTCTTCCAGGCCGTCCCCAACGCCGTGGCCGGGCACGTGGCCGCGCGGTGGCAGCTGACCGGACCGGTGGTGTGCGTCGGCGACACCGCCGCCGGGCTGGCCGTGACGGCCCTGCTGCTGGCCGACGGGGACGCCGACGAGGCCCTGCTGATCCGCGTCGACCAGGCGCACACCCCCGACGGCCTCGACCGCTCCGCCGCCCTCCTGCTCGGCCCCGGGCCGGAGCAGGCCCGAGAACCGCACCGCCGGGAACCGCAACACCACGAGGGAGAACAGCCGTGAGCGACGCGCGCCACAGGAGCACCGGACGAGCCGACGTCGTCGTCAGCGGAATGGGCCTGGTGACCCCGGTGGGCTCCAGCGCCGACGAGGTGATGGC
>FTKL01000205.1_pt3 | contig 13783 bp, 14 predicted proteins | sample 2434061 | NCBI WGS metagenome assembly FTKL01 (sample SAMEA3914816, study PRJEB12502) | metagenome | biome: forest; material: soil | place: USA | collected 2011-09-16 | depth 0.3 m
GCGGCCCGTCCCCGTGGCCGACACCGAGCCCGCCGCCGAGCCGGCCGGGTCCTGAAGCAGTGCGAACAGCGTGAGAGGAACCTGGTGAAGATCGGCATCGTCTGCCCGTACGACTGGGACGTCCCCGGGGGCGTGCAGTTCCACATCCGGGACCTGGCGGAGCACCTGATCGCGCTCGGCCACCAGGTGTCGGTGCTGGCACCGGCCGAGGACGACGAGGCGCTGCCGCCGTACGTCGTCTCGGCGGGCCGCGCGGTCGCCGTCCCGTACAACGGCTCGGTGGCGCGGCTCAGCTTCGGCATCCTGTCGGCGGCCCGGGTGCGGCGCTGGCTGAACGACGGGCGCTTCGACATCCTGCACGTGCACGAGCCGGCCTCGCCGAGCCTGTCGATGCTGGCGGCCTGGTCGGCGTCCGGCCCGATGGTGGGGACGTTCCACACCTCCAACCCCCGCTCGCGGGCGATGATCGCGGCCTCGCCGATCCTGCAGCCGGGCCTGGAGAAGATGCGGGCCCGGATCGCGGTCAGCGAGTACGCCCGGCGCACCCTGGTCGAGCACCTGGGCGGCGACGCGGTGGTGATCCCCAACGGCGTCGACGTCGGCTTCTTCGCCGACGCCGAGCCCGACCCGCGCTGGACGGGCGGAGCGGCCTCCGGCGGGGCGGGCACCATCGGCTTCATCGGCCGGATCAACGAGCCGCGCAAGGGCCTGCCGACGCTGCTGGCGGCGCTGCCGGCGATCCTGGCCGCGCGCCCCGGCGTACGGCTGCTGGTGGCGGGCAAGGGCGACGAGGAGGAGGCGGTGGCCGGCCTCGCCCCCGAGGTCCGGGCCCGGGTGGAGTTCCTCGGCATGGTCAGCGACCGCGACAAGGCCCGGCTGCTGCGCAGCGTCGACCTGTACGTGGCGCCGAACACCGGCGGCGAGAGCTTCGGGATCATCCTGGTCGAGGCGATGTCGGCCGGTGCACCGGTGCTGGCCAGTGACCTGGACGCGTTCAAGCAGGTGCTGGACGGCGGCGACGCGGGCGAGCTCTTCCCGGTCGAGGACGCCGCCGCGCTGGCCGCCGCGGCGATCCGGCTGCTGGGCGACCCGGGCAGGCTGGAGGAACTGCGCAAGGCCGCCTCGCGGCACGTTCGGCGCTTCGACTGGTCGACGGTCGGGGCGGACATCCTGGCGGTCTACGAGACGGTCACGGACGGCACCACGGCGGTGGCGGCGGTGGAGGACGAGCGGACGGGCTGGCGCGGGCGGCTGGGCCTGGCACGCGACTGACGTGGGCCGATGCGGGGCCGGCCGGGGCGGATGGCTAGGGTTGAACCAAGATCCCTCAGCCCGACCCGGGAGGCCCCGATGCCCCAGATCTCCGTCGACTACTCCGCGAACCTGGCGGAGGCCATCGACCGCCCGGCCCTCGGTCGCGCCCTGAACGCGCTCGCCGTGCAGCACCTGGCCGCCTCCCCGGAGGCCTGCAAGACGCGCTTCCGCCGGGCCGACGAGACGGTCGTGGTGGCGGAGGACACCGAGGGGCAGGACCTGCTCCTGGTGGAGTTCCACGTCTTCCCCGGCCGCACCGCGCAGGCGAAGGCCGAGCTGAGCGAGGCGGCGGTCGGGCTGCTGGCGGAGCAGTTGACCGCGGCGCCGGGCCGGCGGCTGCACGTCGCCGCGCACGTGGTCGAGATCGACCGGGACACCTACCGCAAGGCGACGCTCGCCGGCTGAGCACCGCGCCCGGCCCGGCCGGTCGGCCGGCCCGTCGGCAGCCGGTAGCGTTACGCCCCGTGACTACGTGGATCTGGGCGGCCGTGGCCGTGGTGCTGTTCGGGATGTACCTGAGTTGGACGGCCGGACGGCTGGACCGCCTGCACGCCCGGATCGACGCCGCCCGCGCGGCGCTGGACGCACAGCTCGTCCGCCGGGCGTCGGTGACGCTGGAGCTGGCGACCTCGGGCCGGCTCGACCCGGCGGCCTCGCTGCTGCTCTACCAGGCCTCGCACGTGGCCCGGCAGGCCGAGGACGAGCACCGCGAGGTGGCGGAGAGCGAGTTGAGCCTCGCCCTGCGTGCGGTCTTCGCCGATCCCGAGCAGGCCGAGGCGCTGCTCGCGGCGCCCGGTGGTGAGGAAGCTGTGAAGGATCTGACGGCGGCGGTGCGCCGGGTGCCGATGGCCCGGCGGTTCCACAACGATGCGGTGCGGGCCGCGCGCGCGGTGCGGGAGCACCGGCTGGTGAGGTACTTCCGCCTTGCGGGCAAGGCGCCGTTCCCGATGGCGTTCGAGATGGACGACGCCCCTCCGGTCGCGCTGACCCCCGAGGGCGCCCCGGCCTAGGGCGCGTCCCGGGGCCCGTGTCTGCCCTGTCTATGCCCTGTCTATGCCCTGTCTATGCCCTGCGGGGGATGCGCGGCTTCGGCCTGTTTGTCGTATCCCGGCAGCCTGGATGGACTTGGAGGCGCATGGGGCGCCGTCCGTCTCCGCCTAACATAAGGCGATAGCACTTTCATCTTCGAGTGAGGTCTCACGTGTCCACCACCCCCATCACCGCAGACCAGCCGCAGATCGGTACCGCCCGGGTCAAGCGCGGCATGGCCGAGCAGCTCAAGGGCGGTGTGATCATGGACGTGGTCAACGCCGAGCAGGCGAAGATCGCCGAGGACGCCGGCGCCGTGGCCGTCATGGCCCTGGAGCGGGTCCCCGCCGACATCCGCAAGGACGGCGGCGTCGCCCGGATGTCGGACCCCGACATGATCGACGGCATCATCAACGCCGTCTCCATCCCGGTGATGGCCAAGTCCCGCATCGGCCACTTCGTCGAGGCGCAGGTCCTCCAGGCCCTCGGCGTGGACTACATCGACGAGTCCGAGGTGCTGACCCCGGCCGACGAGGTCAACCACTCCGACAAGTGGGCGTTCACCACCCCCTTCGTCTGTGGCGCCACCAACCTGGGCGAGGCCCTGCGCCGCATCGCCGAGGGCGCGGCCATGATCCGCTCCAAGGGCGAGGCCGGCACCGGCAACGTGGTCGAGGCCGTCCGCCACATGCGCCAGATCCGCGCCGACATCAAGCGCCTCACCACCCTCGACGAGACCGAGCTGTTCGTCGCCGCGAAGAACCTCCAGGCGCCGTACGAGCTGGTCAAGGAGGTCGCGCAGCTGGGCAAGCTCCCGGTCGTGCTGTTCTCCGCCGGTGGCGTCGCCACCCCCGCCGACGCGGCCCTGATGATGCAGCTCGGCGCCGAGGGTGTCTTCGTGGGCTCCGGCATCTTCAAGTCCGGTGACCCGGCCAAGCGCGCCGCCGCCGTCGTGAAGGCCACCACCTTCTTCGACGACCCGAAGGTCATCGCGGACGTCTCCCGCGGCCTGGGCGAGGCCATGGTCGGCATCAACTGCGACACCCTGCCCGAGGCCGAGCGGTACGCCAACCGCGGCTGGTAGTCCCGGCCCGACGGCCCGCCGCGCGCACGTACCGAGCGCGGCGGGCCGTCGCGCGTAGTCCGTACGAGAAGTCCGTACGAGTAGTCGAAGAGGTAGCAACCGTGTCCAGCAGCACCCCAGTCATCGGCGTCCTGGCCCTTCAGGGCGACGTCCGCGAGCACCTGATCGCGCTTGCCGAGGCCGACGCCGTCGCGCGCCCGGTGCGCCGCCCCGAGGAGCTCGCCGAGGTCGACGCGCTGGTGATCCCCGGCGGGGAGTCCACCACGATGTCCAAGCTGGCGCTGGCGTTCGGGATGATGGCGCCGCTGCGCGAGCGGGTCGCCGCCGGCATGCCGGCCTACGGCTCCTGCGCGGGCATGATCATGCTGGCGGACAAGATCCTGGACGGCCGGGACGACCAGGAGACCGTCGGCGGCATAGACATGACGGTCCGGCGCAACGCGTTCGGCCGGCAGAACGAGTCCTTCGAGTCCGCGATCTCCTTCCAGGGCCTGGCCGGTGACCCGGTGCACGGCGTCTTCATCCGCGCCCCGTGGGTCGAGGCCGTCGGCGCGGGCGTCGAGGTGCTGGCCGAGCTGGCCGCCGCCGACGGCCCGGAGAGCCGGATCGTGGCGGTCCGTCAGGGCAACCTGCTGGCGACCTCGTTCCACCCCGAACTGACCGGCGACCACCGGGTGCACGCGTACTTCGTGCGCATGGTCGAAGCCGCCTCCTCGTAGCGCGCCCGCGTACGCACGGCTCGGCGCGCGCCGAACCGGTGCCCCCGGCGCGGTGCGGCACCGGTAAGATCTCTCCTGTTCATTTCCCTTTTGGCGACGTAAAGGAGCTGGCGATGTCCGGCCACTCTAAGTGGGCTACCACCAAGCACAAGAAGGCCGTGGTCGACGCCAAGCGCGGCAAGCTCTTCGCCAAGATGATCAAGAACATCGAGGTGGCGGCGCGCACCGGCGGCAGTGACCCGGCGGGCAACCCGACGCTCTACGACGCCATCCAGAAGGCGAAGAAGAGCTCGGTCCCGATCGACAACATCAACCGCGCCGTCAAGCGCGGCGACGGTGCCGAGGCCGGCGGCGCCGACTACTCGACGATCATGTACGAGGGCTACGGGCCGAACGGCGTCGCGGTGCTCATCGAGTGCCTCACCGACAACCGCAACCGGGCCGCCTCCGACGTGCGCGTCGCGATGACCCGCAACGGCGGCAACATGGCCGACCCGGGCTCGGTGTCGTACCTGTTCAACCGCAAGGGCGTCGTGATCGTCCCCAAGGCGGACGGCGTGGACGAGGACAAGGTGTTCGAGGTCGTCCTCGACGCCGGCGCCGAGGAGGTCAACGACCTCGGCGAGTCCTTCGAGGTGATCAGCGCGGCCACCGACATGGTCGCCGTCCGCACCGCGCTGGTGGAGGCCGGGATCGACTACGACTCGGCCGACGCCAACTTCGTGGCGGACCTGCAGATCCCGCTGGACGCCGACGGCGCCCGCAAGATCTTCAAGCTGATCGACGCCCTGGAGGACAGCGACGACGTGCAGAACGTCTTCGCCAACTTCGACATCAGCGACGAGGTCGGTGCCGAGCTCGACGCCGAGTGACCAGGCTCACTCCCCGGCCCGGTGGTCCCCAGGACCACCGGGCCGGTGTCGTCGGTGTCGAAGGTCCGCTTGTCGGACCCGCCCGATAGCCTTCGGGGATCGGACGAGAGGCAGGTGTGGAGTGCGGGTACTCGGTGTCGACCCCGGGCTGACCAGGTGCGGTGTCGGCGTGGTCGACGGCGGGCCGGGCCGCCCGCTGCGGATGGTGGGCGTCGGCGTGGTGCGCACCCCGGCCGACGCGGAGATCGGGCCCCGGCTGCTCCTGATCGAGCAGGGCCTCGAAGCCTGGCTGGACGAGCACCGGCCCGACATGGTCGCGGTCGAGCGGGTCTTCGCCCAGCACAACGTCCGGACGGTGATGGGCACCGCGCAGGCCAGCGCCGTCGCCATGCTCTGCGCGACCAGGCGCGGCATCCCCGTCACGCTGCACACCCCGAGCGAGGTCAAGGCGGCCGTCACCGGCTCCGGCCGGGCCGACAAGGCACAGGTCACCGCGATGGTCACCCGCCTGCTCCGGCTCGACGCCCCGCCGAAGCCGGCCGACGCGGCCGACGCCCTCGCCCTCGCCATCTGCCACATCTGGCGCGGCGCCGCGGCCGGCCGGATCGCCGCCGCCGTGGCCACGGCCACCAAGGCCCAGACCGCCCTGGCGGAGGCCGTCGCCGCCCAGGCGGCCGCCCGCTCCGCCGCCCGTACCGAGGCCCGTGCCACCGCTCGTCCCGCCGCTCGTCAGGAGTACCGCCGGTGATCGCGTTCGTCCAGGGCCCGGTCGCGGCCCTCACCCACTCCACCGCGGTGGTCGAGGTCGGCGGCGTCGGCCTCGCCCTCCAGTGCACCCCCACCACGCTCGCCGCCCTGCGCCTCGGCGAGCCGGCCAGGCTCTCCACCTCGCTGGTCGTCCGCGAGGACTCCCTGACGCTTTACGGTTTTGTCGACGAGGACGAGCGCGCGACCTTCGAACTGCTGCAGAGCGCCAGCGGCGTCGGCCCCCGGCTCGCCCAGGCGATGCTCGGCGTGCACAGCCCGGACGCGCTGCGCCTCGCCGTCGCCAACGGCGACGAGAAGGCGCTGATGGCCGTGCCCGGCATCGGCAAGCGGGGCGCGCAGAAGCTGCTCCTGGAGTACAAGGACAAGCTCGGCGCCCCGCACGGTATCGTCCCCGCGCAGAAGCCGCTCGCCGCCGGCCCGGCGCCGTGGAGCGAGCAGCTGCACGCCGCACTGGTCGGCCTCGGCTACGCCCCGCGCGAGGCGGACGACGCGGTGGGCGCCGTCGCCCCGGAGGCCGAGGCGCAGGCCACGCCGGACATCGGCGCCCTGCTCAAGGCCGCCCTGCGCACCCTCAACCGCACCCGCTGAAGCACCCCCGCCGACCACGCCGACGACCCCCTGAGTGGAGCCCGACCCGATGAGCCCGTACGACTCCGAACCGGTAGAGCGGCTGGTCAGGGCCGGTGCCGACGGCGAGGACCAGGCGGTCGAGGCGGCGCTGCGCCCCAAGGTGCTGGACGAGTTCATCGGGCAGGAGCGCGTCCGCGAGCAGCTCTCGCTGGTGCTCCAGGCCGCCCGCAAGCGCGGGGCCGCGCCGGACCACGTGCTGCTCAGCGGCCCGCCCGGGCTCGGCAAGACGACCCTCTCGATGATCATCGCGGCCGAGCTGAACGCGCCGATCCGGATCACCTCGGGGCCGGCCATCCAGCACGCCGGAGACCTCGCGGCGATCCTCTCCTCGCTCACCGAGGGCGAGGTGCTGTTCCTCGACGAGATCCACCGGATGTCCCGGCCCGCCGAGGAGATGCTCTACATGGCGATGGAGGACTACCGGGTCGACGTGATCGTCGGCAAGGGCCCCGGCGCCACCGCCATCCCGTTGGAGCTGCCGCCGTTCACCCTGGTCGGGGCGACCACCAGGGCCGGCCTGCTGCCGCCGCCGCTGCGCGACCGCTTCGGCTTCACCGGCCACATGGAGTTCTACGCCCCGGCCGAGCTGGAGCGGGTCGTGCACCGCTCGGCCGCCCTGCTGGACGTCGAGATCGACGCGGCGGGCGCCGCCGAGATCGCGGGCCGCTCCCGGGGCACGCCCCGGATCGCCAACCGGCTGCTGCGCCGGGTGCGGGACTACGCGCAGGTCAAGCACGACGGCGTGGTCGACCGGGAGATCGCCGCCCAGGCGCTGAAGGTCTACGAGGTGGACGCCCGCGGGCTCGACCGGCTGGACCGCGCGGTGCTGGACGCGCTGCTGCGCCTGTTCGGCGGCGGGCCGGTCGGTTTGTCGACACTGGCCGTCGCCGTGGGGGAGGAGGCCGAGACCGTCGAGGAGGTCGCCGAGCCGTTCCTCGTCCGGGAGGGTCTGCTGGCCCGGACACCGCGTGGCCGGATCGCGACCGCCGCCGCGTGGCAGCACCTCGGGCTGACCCCGCCCGCCCATCCGGGGGCCGGGCGCGCCGGGGTGCCCGCACAGTCGGAGTTGTTCCCGGTGGCCGGGGATGTCGTGGAAGAGTCGTGAGCAATCCGTCCAGGCAGGGGCTCGCCACTTTCGGCGGCGGGATGCGATGCTTGGCGTTGTCCGATCAGTGCGGGTCGCCTAGACTCCGCCGGACCGCCCCTCTCACCTGACGGGCCGACCATCACCACAGGCCGCCCGGCGGTGGCCCGTAAAGGACCCTGGCTGCAGTGAACCTCATCATCCTTCTCCTCCCGATTATTGCGATCGTCCTGATGTTCCGGTCGCAGAAGAAGCGCCAGCAGCAGCAGCAGTCCATGCAGACGTCGCTGGAGCCGGGAGCCGGAGTGCGCACGATCGGCGGCCTGTACGGCCAGGTGAAGGCGGTCAACGCCGAGACCGTCGAGATCGAGATCGCCGCGGGCGTTGTCGCCCACTTCAGCAAGGGCGCGATCGCTGCGGTTCTGGACCCGCAGGAGTACGACGCGATCATCAACGGCCGTCCCGAGGAGGACGACCTCGCCGAGTCGGCCGATCCCGCTGACGAGGTCGACGCGGCGGAGGACGGCGACAAGCCGCTCTCCCTCTCGAAGGACGCCTCGGAGAAGGACGACGCCGAGGGCGGGGCTCCCGCGAGCAAGTAGTACACGGCCGGGCCCAGCCCGTCCGTCCGCGGCACCGTGCCGCGAGCCCACAGGACCTCAGGGCCGTCGCTCCGCCACGTCTTCCCCCGTCCCGCCCCATGCCGGACGGGGGCCCGGTGGGCGGCGGCATGGACAGGGAGAAACGAGCAAGGTGGCAACACCCAAGTCGCGCCCGCGCGACGGTTACCCGGGACGGGCCCTGGCCCTCATCCTGGCGGTCACCGTCGGACTGGTCGCCCTCATGTTCGGGACGGGCAACACCAAGCCCCGCCTCGGGATCGACCTCGCCGGTGGCACCAGCATCACGCTGACCGCCAAGTCGGACGACCCCAAGGCGATCAACAAGTCCAATATGAACATCGCTGTCGCGATCATCCAGAAGCGTGTCAACGCGATGGGTGTCTCCGAGGCCGAGGTGCAGACCGAGGGCGACAAGAACATTGTCGTCAACATCCCCAAGGGCGGGGACAAGGAGTCTGCGGCCGACCAGGTCGGCACGACTGCGAAGCTCTTCTTCCGCCCGGTCCTGGCCGTCGCCCCCAGCGGCGTGCAGGCCACGGCGCCGACCGCGAGCCCGAGCGCGAGCGGCAGTGCCACCCCGGCCGCCGACGCCGCCAAGGCCGCGTCGCCCAGCGCCACCGCCACCGCGAGTGCGACCGCGAGCGCCAGCAAGGCCGGCCGCGCCCTCGGCGAGGCCCTGACGGCGGACGCGTCGCCGACCGCCTCGGCCTCGGCCTCCGCCCCGGCGGCCTCGCCCACCGCGGCGGCCACCGCGCCGTCCGCCGCCGAGCTCTCCGCCGCGCTCACCCAGGGCACCGTCCCGCCCGAGCTCGCGGCCCAGTTCGCCGCCCTGGACTGCTCCGACAGCGCGCAGCGCAAGGACTACCAGAGCACCGACGCGACCAAGTCGACGGTCGCCTGCAGCACGGACCCGGAGCAGGGCTACTACCAGAAGCTCGCCCTCGGCCCGGTCGGCGTGTACGGCTCGGACATCTCCAAGGCCCAGGCCACCATCGACACCCAGAACGCCGCCGGCTGGCAGGTCCAGCTGCAGTTCAACGACGCGGGTTCGAAGGCGTTCGCCACCACCACCGGCCAGCTCGCCACCCAGGCCCCGCCGGCCAATCAGTTCGCGGTCGTCCTGGACGGCGCCGTGGTCTCCCACCCGGAGGTCAAGGAGTCGATCCCGGGCGGTTCGGCCGTCATCTCCGGCAGGTTCAGCCAGAGCGAGGCCCAGGACCTGGCCAACGTCCTGAACTTCGGCGCGCTGCCGCTCAGCTTCGACAAGAGCGACGTCGTCACCGTCTCGCCGTCGCTCGGCCAGGACCAGCTGAAGGCGGGCCTGATCGCCGGCCTGATCGGCATGATCCTGGTGATCCTCTACTCGCTGGTCTACTACCGCGGCCTCGGCCTGGTCTCGATCGCCGGTCTGCTGGTCTCGGCCGCGCTGACCTACTCGATCATGAGCCTGCTGGGCGCCGGGATCGGCTTCGCGCTGAACCTCCCGGCCGTCTGCGGTGCGATCGTCGCGATCGGTATCACCGCGGACTCCTTCATCGTGTACTTCGAGCGCATCCGCGACGAGGTCCGCGACGGCGCGCCGCTGCGGCCGGCCGTGCAGCGTGCCTGGCCGCGCGCCCGGCGCACCATCCTGGTGTCGGACTTCGTGTCCTTCCTCTGCGCCGCGGTGCTCTACCTGGTGTCGGTCGGCAAGGTGCAGGGCTTCGCCTTCACCCTCGGCCTGACCACCGCGCTCGACGTCGTGGTGATCTTCCTGTTCACCAAGCCGATGATCACGCTGCTCGCCCGGAGGAAGTTCTTCTCCGACGGCCACCCGTGGTCCGGCCTGGACCCGAAGCGCCTGGGCGCCCGCCCGCCGATCCGCGGCACCCGTCGCCGGACCTCCTCCCCCGCCGCCACGAAGGAGGCCTGACGTCATGTCACGCTTCTCCAATCTGGGCCACCGGCTCTACCAGGGCGAGGTCAGCTTCGACTTCGTCGGGCGCCGCAAGCTCTGGTACAGCATCTCCGGCGTCATCGTGCTGGTCGCGGCCATCGGTCTGGCCATGGGCCTGCACCTGGGCATCGAGTTCAAGGGCGGCTCGGTCTACACCGTCCAGAAGTCCGGGCTGACCGTCGCCCAGGCGCAGACCGCCATCAACGATGTCACCCACGGCTCCACGGCCCTGGTGCAGTCCACCGACAAGGGCAAGGTCCGGATCCAGATCAGCTCCGAGGTGGAGCAGAGCCCGGACACCATCCGCAGCGGGCTCGCCAAGGAGCTGAGCGTCCCCGTCCAGGACATCGACAGCCAGGTGATCGGCCCCAGCTGGGGTGAGCAGATCTCCCAGAAGGCGCTGCTCGGCCTGGTCATCTTCATGGTGCTGGTGACGGTCTACATGGCCATCGCCTTCGAGTGGCGGATGGCGGTGGCGGCCCTGGTCGCCCTCATCCACGACCTCCTGATCACCATCGGCGTCTACGCGCTGGTGGGCCTGGAGGTCACGCCCGGTACGGTGATCGGCTTCCTGACCATCCTCGGGTACTCGCTCTACGACACGGTCGTCGTCTTCGACACCGTGAAGGAGAACACCAAGGGGCTCACCAAGCAGAGCAAGCTCACCTACAGCGAGGCGGCCAACGCGGGCCTCAACCAGACGCTGGTGCGGTCCATCAACACCACGGTGGTCGCGCTGCTGCCGGTGGCCTCGCTGCTGTTCATCGGCGGCGGCCTGCTGGGCGCCGGCACGCTGAACGACATCTCGCTCGCGCTGTTCATCGGCCTCGCGGCCGGTGCCTACTCCTCGATCTGCGTCGCCACCCCGCTGCTCGCGCAGCTCAAGGAGGAGCAGCCCGAGATGAAGGCCCTCGCGAAGCGGGTGGCCCAGCGCCGCGCGTCGGAGGCCAAGGCCGCGGCCGAGGCCGCCGGGGACGGGACGCCGGCGGGCGAGGAGTTCGCGGACGAGGACCTGCCTGCGGGTATGGTCGGTCAGCGTGCCCAGGCCGGCAAGCCCCGTTCCAAGGGCCGTCCGTCCGGCAAGCGCTGATCCTCTCCCCACCGTTAAGGACCTCCCGTGACCTCCCCCGCCAACGACCTGGCCGACCTGCTGAACAGCAGGATCCGGGACGTACCGGACTACCCGAAGCCCGGCGTGCTGTTCAAGGACATCGCGCCGCTGCTCGCCGACGCCGAGGCCTTCGCGGCCCTCACCCAGGCGCTGGCGGACCGCGCGAAGGCGCTCGGGGCGACCAAGGTGGTGGGTCTGGAGGCGCGCGGCTTCGTGCTGGCGGCCCCGGCGGCCTTCGCGGCCGGGCTCGGCTTCGTGCCGATCCGCAAGAAGGGCAAGCTGCCCGGCGAGGTCCACGCGCAGTCGTACGACCTGGAGTACGGGTCGGCGACGCTGGAGGTGCAGTGCGACGCGTTCACCCCGGGTGAGCGGGTGCTGGTGGTCGACGACGTGCTGGCCACCGGCGGCACCATCGCGGCCTCGCTGGACCTGGTCCAGCGGGCCGGCGCGGTGCTGGCCGGCGTGGTCGTCCTGATGGAGCTGAGCTTCCTGGACGGCCGCGAGCACCTGTCGGAGCATCTCGGCGGCGCTCCGCTGGAGACGCTCGTCGAGGTCTGACGGCACGAGGACGAGCAGGTGAGGGCGGTGGTCGCGGGTCGCGGCCACCGCCCTCGGCGCGTCCGCGGCGGGCCCGGCCGGGGATGCGGCGGAACACCGGCCCGCCGGGCTCGGTACCATGAAGGTTCATCCCCTGTCGCTTGTGCGAGGGGTAGGCCCCGCGCCACGAGGAGTGTCCTTGCCCGACGAGGTTGTGCCCACGGCCGCACCGGCCGCCCCCGGCAGCGAGCCCGCGCCCGCGGCGGCCACTCCGGCACGTCCGGCTCCGGCCTCCTCCCGGGCGGTGGCACCCGCGCACCGCCCGACCTCCGCGAGCGGCATGCGGGCCCGGCTGGCCAGGCTCGGCGGACAGCGCAGCACCGTGCTCAACCCGGTGCTGGAGCCGCTCTTCCGCAGCATCAGGGCGAACGACCCGAAGGCCGACCCGGCGCTGCTGCGCGACATCGAGCGCGCGTACGCGGTGGCCGAGAAGTGGCACCGCGGGCAGAAGCGCAAGAGCGGTGACCCGTACATCACCCACCCGCTGGCCGTCTCCACGATCCTGGCCGAGCTGGGCATGGACGCCGCGACGCTGATGGCGGGCCTGCTGCACGACACGGTGGAGGACACCGACTACGGCCTGGAGACGCTCCGCAAGGACTTCGGCGACTCGGTGGCCCTGCTGGTCGACGGCGTGACCAAGCTCGACCGGGTGAAGTTCGGCGAGGCCGCGCAGGCCGAGACCGTCCGCAAGATGGTCGTCGCGATGGCCAAGGACCCGCGCGTCCTGGTGATCAAGCTCGCCGACCGCCTGCACAACATGCGCACCATGCGGTACCTCAAGCGGGAGAAGCAGGAGGCGAAGGCCCGCGAGACGCTGGAGATCTACGCCCCGCTGGCGCACCGCCTGGGGATGAACACCATCAAGTGGGAGCTGGAGGACCTCGCCTTCGCGATCCTCTACCCCAAGATGTACGACGAGATCGTGCGGCTGGTCGCCGAGCGCGCCCCCAAGCGGGACGAGTACCTGGCCACCGTCATCGACCAGGTGCAGGGCGACCTGCGCGGTGCACGGATCACCGCCTCGGTCACCGGCCGGCCGAAGCACTACTACTCGGTCTACCAGAAGATGATCGTGCGGGGCCGCGACTTCGCCGAGATCTACGACCTGGTGGGCATCCGGGTCCTGGTCGACACCGTCCGCGACTGCTACGCGGCGCTGGGCACCATCCACGCGCGGTGGAACCCGGTGCCGGGGCGGTTCAAGGACTACATCGCGATGCCCAAGTTCAACATGTACCAGTCGCTGCACACCACGGTGATCGGCCCCGGCGGCAAGCCGGTCGAGCTGCAGATCCGTACCTTCGACATGCACCGTCGGGCCGAGTACGGCATCGCGGCGCACTGGAAGTACAAGCAGCGCGCGGTGGCCGGCGCGTCCAAGGTCCGTACCGACACGCCCTCGCAGGTCCGCAAGGACGACAAGGCCGGGGCCGTCAACGAGATGGCCTGGCTGCGGCAGCTGCTGGACTGGCAGAAGGAGACCGAGGACCCGAGCGAGTTCCTGGAGTCGCTGCGCTTCGACCTCTCGAACAACGAGGTCTTCGTCTTCACGCCCAAGGGCGACGTGATAGCACTGCCGGCGGCCGCGACCCCGGTGGACTTCGCGTTCGCGGTGCACACCGAGGTCGGGTACCGCTGCATAGGAGCGCGGGTCAACGGCCGGCTGGTGCCGCTGGAGTCCACCCTGGAGAACGGCGACACCGTCGAGGTGTTCACCTCCAAGGCGGAGAACGCCGGGCCGTCCCGGGACTGGCTGGGCTTCGTCAAGTCCCCGCGCGCCCGGAACAAGATCAAGGCGTGGTTCTCCAAGGAGCGCCGCGAGGAGGCCATCGAGCAGGGCAAGGACTCCATCGCCCGCGCGATGCGCAAGCAGGGGCTGCCGATCCAGCGGATCCTCACCGGGGACTCGCTGGTCACGCTGGCGCACGAGATGCGCTACCCCGACATCTCCTCGCTGTACGCGGCGATCGGCGAGGGCCACGTCTCGGCCCAGAACATCGTCCAGAAGCTGGT
>FTKL01000169.1_pt4 | contig 13782 bp, 11 predicted proteins | sample 2434061 | NCBI WGS metagenome assembly FTKL01 (sample SAMEA3914816, study PRJEB12502) | metagenome | biome: forest; material: soil | place: USA | collected 2011-09-16 | depth 0.3 m
GGCGTGGCGGGCGGCGGCATCACCGCGACCAGCACCCTCGGCTCGGCCAACGGCCACCGGCCGGTCCTGATGACGGACGGCGCCGCCGACACCTTCTACTGGAGCTCGGCGCCGCCGCAGCCCGGCGACTCCGTCGGGCTGAACCTCGGCGACGGCCGCCCGGTGGGCAGCGTCACGGTGCTGATGGGCTCCTGGGGCAACGGCCCGGACAGCGCCAGCGCGGCGGACGACTACCTCCGCGACGGCGTGCTGGAGTACTCCACCGGCGAGGGCGGCTGGAAGCGGCTGGCGCTGGTCAGGAACCAGAAGAGCGTGACCGCCGTCGTCCCGGCCGGGGAGGTGGTGCGGGCCGTTCGGCTGCGCGCCGTCACGGCCCAGAAGACCGCCGTCGCGGTCCGCGAGTTCACCGTCACGGCCCCGGGCGACGCCCCGGCCAGCGTCTCCGGCGGCCCGGCCGCCACGCCGGGATTCTCGGCCTCGGCCGTGCTGGACGGCAACCCGGACACCGCCTACCGCGCGGCCACCGCGCCGGCCGTCGGGGACGAGCCGCTGACCGTCGAGCTCGGCGCCGACCGGCCGCTGGACCGGCTGACGGTGCTCACCGACCCGGGCGTGCGGGCCACCGCGACCGTGCAGGTCCGGCTCGCGGACGGCAGCTGGGCGGAGATCGGCACCGTCCGGCCCGGCTACAACGAGCTGCCCGCCGGGGGCCTGCCGGCCGGCGCGATCCGGCTGACCTGGCAGCCCGGCGGGGAGCCGCCGGTCGTCAACCAGGTGATCCCCTGGTACGCCGACACCCCGGCGGCCCGGCTCAGCCTGTCGGACGCCACGCTGGACGCGGTGACCGGCGCGGCCGCCCCCGCGCAGGTCAGCGCGTTCGTCGAGGCGGGCCGCCCGGAGGGCGTGACCGGCGAGCTGCGGACGGAGGTCCCCGCCGTCGCGAAGGGGCTGACGGTCACCCCGGTGGCCCCCGTCACCGTGCCGCGCGGCGGCCGGATCGGCACCCCGCTGCTGGTCAGCGCGACCGCCGAGACGCCCTCGGGGACGTACCAGGTGCCGGTGACCTTCACGTCGGGCACCACCAGCGTCCGCCAGGTCCTCCAGGTGCACGTGGTGCCGCCGACCGGCGGCCCGGACCTCGCCCTGACCTCGACCGCCACCTCCTCGGGCGACGAGACCGCGGCCTTCCCCGCCTCGGCGGTGGCCGACGGCGACCCGAAGAGCCGCTGGTCCTCCCCGGCGGCGGACGACGCGTGGGTGCAGCTCAAGCTCCCGCAGGCCGTCCACCTGGGCTCGGCGGTGCTGCACTGGCAGGGCGCGTACGCCTCGTCGTACCGGCTGCAGACCTCGGCCGACGGCGTGACCTGGACGACGGTGGCCGGCGTCGAGGACGGCCGGGGCGGCAACGAGACGGTGCGCTTCGACGCGCCGGGCGCGGCGTACCTGCGGGTGCAGGGCGTGTCGCGCGCGACCAAGTACGGCTACTCGCTGTGGGGGATCGAGACGTACGCCGTCACCACGGACGCCCCGGCGCCCACGCCGGCGCAGCCGACCGCGCCGTCCACGCCCCCCGCCCCGGCCCCGTCCACGACAGCGTCCGCGGTGCCCGTCCCGACCGCACCTGCCACGCCGGCCACGCCCGTCCGCACCCCCGCCTCCCCGTCCGCCACGGCGAAACCGTAGCCGGACGACGGCGGGCCGCCGGCGCTCCCGCTGCGGGGTGCGTCGGCGGCCCATGAGGCGTACCGGGATATGACGGGGCAGGCCCTTGTGGATCGGGTCAGGCGGAGAGCGATTCGGGCTGCTCACCGCGGCGGACGGGTGCCGGACGCGTACCCGCGCCGTGCACCGGGGCGGAGTGGACGCCGTGCGCCCGGCCGAGCGGAAGCGGGTGGCTGCCCGCGTACTCGGGATGGTCGTGGTGCTCGTACTCGCGGAACTGGTCGTTCGCCCCGTACGGCTCGAGGTACGGCCGCCAGCGCGGGTCCTTGATGCCGGTGCCGATGATGCGCCAGGCCAGGCCGCTCGGCGGGGCGGGCTGGCGCTTCATCCGCCAGCCGAGTTCGGTGAGGTGCCGGTCGGCCTTGGTGTGGTTGCAGCGGCGGCAGGCCGCCACCACGTTGTCCCACCGGTGCTGGCCGCCCCGGCTTCGCGGAATGACGTGGTCGACGCTGGTCGCGGCGGCCCCGCAGTAGACGCAACGCCCGTGGTCACGGGCGAAGAGGGCACGGCGGGTGAGCGGGACGGGCCCGCAGAACGGGACCCGCACGAAGCGGGTCAGGCGGACGACGGACGGCGCCGGTAGGGCGCTGGTGGCGCTGTGCAGAGTGATTCCCGAGTCCTCCAGGCTGACCGCCTTGTGGTTGAGGACCAGGATGAGTGCGCGGCGCATCGTTACGACGCCGAGTGGCTCGTAGGACGCGTTGAGGACCAGGACATGCGGCACGGATGCCTCCTTGGACGCCTGCGGCGCGTGGCTCGCGCCGGGACGAGCGGTTCGACCACGCAGCGGGTGCGTGATCTCCCCCAGTGTCGCCTTACGCGTTGGTACGGCGCCACCACTCCTGTGTAACGGACCTGACGTGGATTCCGGGTGTGGGTTCTGTCATACCCGGTATGCCCAGGTGGCGGCCGGTTCCACACCCCGGCCGCGGTCCGGGTGCGGACGGGCCCGCCGGTACCTGCCGTCCGCCGGTCGGAGCAGCCCTGACAACGCGTCCGGAGCGCCGGCGCCGCCGCCCGCGCCGCGCGGCGGTGCGTCCGGGCCGGTGCGGGCGGGCCGCTAGGCTGGTCCGGACGGTCCGCGGGCCCGGGGGCGTGCGATGCGCCGGGGGCCGGCCGGTCCGCCACCGCTCCCTGCAGGAAGGCCCCGCACGTGCCCTGGTCCGCTGTCACCGGTTTTCTCGCCGACGCGACCCCGACGACGGCCCCGGCGGCGCCGACGACGGTGCCCCCGACCGGTACCGGGGAGTCGCCGACCGGCCTGCCCGGCCTCGATCTCAGACTCCCGACCAGCGCGGAGGAGGTCGGCAACAGCACCAGGCAGGCGGCGAGCTGGCTGGACGCGCACTGGCAGGACTGGCTCGCGGGCGGCGTGCGGATCGTCTTCATCGTGGTGCTCGCGCTCGTCCTGCGCGCCATGGTGCGCAAGCTGATCACGCAGCTGATCACCCGGATGACCAGGCCCGCCGAGGGCGAGGCCGCCGAGCCGGGCCGCCTCGGCGGCCTGCTGGCGAACTCCGGGGTGGTCAATCCGGAGCGGCGCCAGCAGCGCTCGGAGGCGATCGGGTCGGTGCTGCGCAGCGTGGCCTCGTTCAGCATCCTGGGGACGGCGGCGCTGATGGTGCTGTCCGCGCTCGGGGTGAACCTGGCTCCGCTGCTGGCCAGCGCGGGTGTCGCGGGTGTCGCGATCGGTTTCGGCGCGCGCAACCTGGTGACGGACTTCCTCTCCGGGGTCTTCATGATCATGGAGGACCAGTACGGCGTCGGGGACGAGATCGACACCGGGGTGGCGACCGGCACCGTGCTGGAGGTCGGCCTGCGGGTGACCAAGCTGCGCGGCGCGAACGGCGAGATCTGGTACATCCGCAACGGCGAGGTGAAGCGGATCGCCAACATGAGCCAGGGCTGGTCGACCGCCTCGGTGGACGTCCAGGTGGGCTACAAGGAGGACCTCGTCCGGGTCGAGGCACTGATCCACGAGACGGCGCAGGCGCTGGCCAAGGACGCGCCGTTCGACGAGCTGGTGTGGGCGCCGGTCACGGTGCTGGGCCTGGAGTCGGTGGCGGCCGAGTCGGTGGTGCTGCGGGTCGAGGCGCGGACGGCGCCGGGCAAGGCCGCGATGGTCAGCCGGGCGCTGCGCCAGCGGCTGAAGGCGGCCTTCGACCTGGCGGGGATCAAGCTCAAGGAGGAGGTCCCGGTGGTCGCCGGTACGGCTGCCCTGGCGGCGCTGGTGGACGCCGCTCCCCCGTCGGCCCTGGCCGATCCGGCGTCGCCGCGCTCGGTGGCCGCGACGCCGATACCGTCCCCCGCCAGGCCCGCCGACGACGGCGCGTCCGGCCCCGCCAAGACCACCTGACCGAGCACCGCGGACAGGCTCCCGAGGCCCCGTTCTCCCCTTCCGGGAGGGCGGGGCCTCGTGCTGTCGGATAACGCTTCGGCATCCACCTTCGGGAGGGCCATTGACACCCTCCGGAGCCGGGTTCTACGGTCCTCTCCAAGCGACTGGAAAGTTTCCTAACAGTTCTTGTCGCAACCACCCGCACGGACCCCGGCCGGTTGCCCGAGCCATCGAAAGAGGAGGATCAACGCCGTGACCGAGAACACCACCCGCGTCCCCTCCGCCCGTGTGCCCCTGGCCGGCACCCCCAGCCTGCTGCGTGCCATCAACGACCGCGCCGCCCTCCAGCTGCTGCTGGAGAACGGCCCGCTCTCCCGCACCCAGATCGGCACCCTGACCGGCCTGTCCAAGCCCACCGCCTCCCAGCTGCTGGCCCGTCTGGAGGCCGCCGGACTCGTCGTGCCGGTCGGCACCACCGAGGGCGGCCCCGGCCCCAACGCGCAGCTGTACCAGGTCGACCCGGCCGCCGGGTACGTCGCCGGGCTGGACGTCACCACCAGCCGGGTGCGGGTCGCCGTCGCCGACATCACCGGCGGCGTCCTCGCCGAGCACGTCGTCCCGACCAAGGGCTGGCCGGCCGCCGCCACCGTCGAGAAGGTCACCGAGGCCGTCAACGAGACGCTGCGGCTGGCCGCCGTCGACCGCGGCCGGCTCCGCGAGGTCGTGATCGGCGTCGGCGGCGCCCCCGACCCGGTCACCGGCAAGCTGCGCTACGCCTCCCACCTGCCCGGCTGGCACTCGCCCCGGCTGACGGACGAGCTCTCCGCCGCCCTCGACGCCCCGGTCAGCATCGAGAACGACGTCAACCTCGCCGCCGTCGCCGAGCAGTCCTCCGGCGCGGCCCAGGGCTGCGAGGACTTCGTGCTGCTCTGGGCCGGCGAGGGCACCGGCGCCGCGATCGTGATCGCCGGGCGCCTGCACCGGGGCTTCACCGGCGGCGCCGGCGAGGTCGGCTACATGCCGGTGCCGGGCGCGCCCGTGGTCCGCGACGTCCGCCGGAAGAACTCCGGCGGTTTCCAGGAACTCGTCGGTGCTCCCGCCGTCCGGGCGCTCGCCCGGGAACACGGGCTCACCGCGCCGACCGCCGAGGAGGCGGTCGCCCTGGCCCTGGAGACCCCGGGCGCCGGCGACGACTTCCTCACCGCCCTGGCCGGCCGGCTCGCCGTCGGGCTGGCCGTGATCGTCTCCGTCGTCGACCCCCAGCTCGTGGTGGTCTCCGGCGGCGTCCCGGTCGCCGGGGGTGAGCGCCTGCGCCTGCTCGTCGAGGACGAGCTGGCCCGGATCGCCATCTCCCGGCCGGAGGTGCGCAGCAGCGCCCTGCCCGGATCACCCGTCCTGCACGGCGCGCTCCAACGCGCCCTCGCCGCCGCCCGCGAGGCGGTCTTCTCCACCCACTGACTCTCCCCGCACCCGCACCGCACCAGGCACCACCCGACACCGCACCCGCTCCACCCGACGTCACGTCACCCACAGCACGTTCCCCCTCAAGCCCAGCCCGCGGGCCGCCAGGCAATGACGCCTGCCCGCGCACCCCCCAGGAGGACCTCGAAGTGCACGCCAACACCTCTCGCAGAGCCCGTCGTACGGTCGCCGCCATCACCGGCAGCGCAGTCCTCGCTCTGCTCGCCACCGCCTGCACCGGCACCAACTCCGGCGGCGGCAACGACGACTCGGCCAGCGGCAAGGACGTCACGATCACCTTCTGGCACGGCTGGAGCCAGGACAGCGAGACGAAGGCGATCAACGACAACATCGCCGCCTTCGAGAAGGCCCACCCGAACATCCACGTCAAGGCCGTCGGCAACATCGCGGACGACAAGACCAACCAGGCCCTGCGGGCCGGCGGCGACGACGCCCCCGACGTGGTCTCCTCCTTCACCACCAACAACGTCGGTACGTTCTGTTCGTCCAACGTCTTCTCGGACCTCAACCCGCTGCTGAAGAAGGACGGCATCGACGCCGCCAGGACCTTCCCGGCCGCGATGCTCAACTACACGCAGTTCAAGGGCAACCAGTGCTCGCTGCCGCTGCTCGGTGACGCGTTCGGCCTGTACTACAACAAGACGGCCTTCGCCGCCGCGGGCATCACCGCCCCGCCGAAGACCTTCAGCGAGTTCGCCGAGGACGCCGCGAAGCTGACCATCGCCGACGGCGACGGCTTCAAGCAGCTCGGCTTCATGCCGAACTACCACGGCTACGAGACCACCACCGAGCACTACCTCGGCCAGTTCGGGCCCAGCTACTTCGGTGCCGACGGCAAGTCGAGCATCGCCACCGACCCGGCCGTCGCCGCGATGCTCACCTGGCAGAAGGGCATGGTCGACAAGGCCGGCGGCTTCGACAAGCTGGAGAAGTTCCGCACCAGTTTCGGCGACGAGTTCAGCGCCAAGAACCCGTTCCACACCGGCCAGGTCGCGATGGCGCTCGACGGTGAGTGGCGGACGGCCTCGCTGGCCACCGACAAGCCGGACTTCGAGTGGGCGACCGCGCCGTTCCCGGTGCCGGACAACCAGGCCGCCACGTACGGCCGCGGCTACCAGACCGGCACGATCATCGGCATCGCCAAGAACAGCAAGAAGCAGACGGCGGCCTGGGAGCTGGTCAAGTACCTGACCACCAACACCGACGCCGTGGTGAGCTTCGCGAACGCGATCCACAACGTGCCGAGCACCTTCGAGGCGCTCGACTCGCCGAAGCTGGATGCCGACCCGAACTTCAAGACGTTCATCGACATCACCAAGAACCCCAACTCCGGCACCACCCCCGCCAGCGTCAACGGCGGCGCGTACATCGTCTCCCTGCAGAACCTCGGCTACGACTTCGAGTCCGGCAAGCAGGGCGACCTGGCGGCGGGCCTCTCGGCCACCGCCAAGGAGATCGACGCCGCCGTGGACCAGGCGAAGTAGGGGCAGGCGAGCAAGACATGGCAATCGCGTTCGGCTCCCGTAAGGCGAGTGCCGGACTCCCCGTCCCGGCGGCGCTTCGCAGCAAGCGCCGCCGGGAGGGGGCCCGCACCCTGGCCTTCCTCTCCCCGTGGCTGATCGGCTTCGGCGTTTTCTTCCTCTACCCGCTGATCTCCACCATCTACTTCTCGTTCACCAGGTACGACGGCTTCAACCCGCCCGTCTTCACCGGCCTGAAGAACTGGGACTACGTCTTCAACCACTACCCGTTCTTCTGGCAGGGCCTGCAGAACACGATGTGGCTGGTCGTCGTCATGGTCTCGCTGCGGGTGGCCTTCGGCCTCGGCATCGGCCTGCTGATCACCAAGGTGAAGACCGGCGCCGGCCTGTTCCGGACCTTCTTCTACCTGCCCTACCTGGCCCCGCCGGTGGCCGCCACGATGGCCTTCGCCTTCCTGCTGAACCCCGGCACCGGCCCGGTCAACCAGGTGCTCGGCGACCTCGGTCTGCCGACGCCCGGCTGGTTCACCGACCCGACGTGGTCCAAGCCCGCCCTCACCATGCTGGCCATGTGGGGCATCGGCGACCTGATGGTCATCTTCATGGCCGCGCTGCTGGACGTCCCGAAGGAGCAGTACGAGGCCGCCGAACTCGACGGCGCCGGCGCCTTCCAGAAGTTCCGCTTCGTCACCTTCCCGAACATCTCGCCGATCGTGATGTTCGCGGTGGTCACCGGCGTGATCCAGACCATGCAGTACTACACCCAGGCGATCGTCGCCGGGAAGGTCGCCAGCGGCGTGATCGGCGGCTCCGGCCAGCAGTTCGAACCCGGCTACCCGCAGGGCTCCACGTGGACGCTGCCGCAGATGGTCTACAACCTGGGCTTCCAGCGCTTCAACACCGGCGCCGCGTGCGTGATCGCCCTGATCCTGTTCGTCATCTCGATGGCGTTCACCTCGATCCTCCTGCGCCGCAAGTCCGGCTTCATGGCGAGTGAGGACTAACCCATGACTCTCAGCTCAACGCTCCCCACGTCCAAGTCCGGGGCCGGCACCGGCTCCGGCTCGGCGAAGGCCTCCACCGACGCCGCCCGGGCGGCCCGGCGCAAGGCGGCGCTGCACTGGGTGGCCGTGCACTCGCTCGCCATCGCGGCCGCACTGTTCTTCGTCCTGCCGTTCGTGTTCGTCTTCCTCACCTCGGTGATGACCGACCGCCAGGCCCTCACCACCAACCTCTGGCCCACCTCGTGGGAGTGGGGCAACTACGTCAAGGTCTGGCAGACCGAGGGCTTCCTCACCTGGTGGCGCAACACCCTCCTCTACGCGGGCGCCGCCACCCTGCTCACCGTGGTCTCCAGCCTGCCCGTCGCCTACGCCCTCGCGAAGTTCCGCTTCCGCGGCCGCAACCTCGCCCTGATGGCCGTCATCTCCATGATGATGCTCCCCCCGCAGGTCACCATCATCCCGATGTACCTGTTCTGGGCGAAGCAGATGCACCTCACCGGCACCCTCTGGCCGCTCATCATCCCGATGGCCTTCGGCGACGCCTTCACCATCTTCCTGCTCCGCCAGTTCCTCCTCACCATCCCGCGCGAGTACATCGAGGCCGCGCGCATCGACGGCTGCAGCGAACTGCGCATCCTCCTGCGCGTCGTCCTCCCGATGGCCAAGCCGGCCATCGCCGCCGTCGCCCTGTTCCAGTTCTTCTACGCCTGGAACGACTATTTCGGCCCCCAGATCTACGCCAGCGAGAACCCCGGAGCCTGGACCCTCTCCTACGGCCTGGAGTCCTTCAAGGGCGCCCACCACACCAACTGGAACCTCACCATGGCCGCCACCCTCCTCGTCATGGCGCCCGTCATGGTCCTCTTCTTCTTCGCCCAGAAAGCCTTCATCGAAGGCGTCACACTGACAGGGGTCAAGGGCTGATGTCCCCCACGCTCAAGCTCGCCATCGTCGGCGGCGGTTCCACCTACACTCCCGAACTCATCGACGGCTTCGCCCGGTTGCGCGACACGCTGCCGATCGGCGAGCTCGTCCTGATCGACCCGGCCGCGGACCGGCTGGAGCTCGTCGGCGGCCTCGCCCGGCGGATCTTCGCCAAGCAGGGCCACACCGGCACCATCACCACCACGACGGACGTCGCGGCGGGTGTGCAGGACGCCGACGCCGTCCTGCTCCAGCTGCGGGTCGGCGGCCAGGCCGCACGCAACCGCGACGAGACGTGGCCGCTGGAGTGCGGCTGCGTCGGCCAGGAGACCACCGGCGCGGGCGGCCTCGCCAAGGCGCTGCGGACCGTCCCGGTGGTACTGGACATCGCCGAGCAGGTCCGCCGGGCCAACCCGGACGCCTGGATCGTCGACTTCACCAACCCGGTCGGGATCGTCACCCGGGCCCTGCAGACCGCCGGGCACAAGGCCGTCGGCCTGTGCAACGTCGCGATCGGCTTCCAGCGGCGCTTCGCCAAGCACCTCGGCGTCGACCCCGAGCTGGTCCGCCTGGACCACGTCGGCCTGAACCACCTCACCTGGGAGCGCGGCGTCACGCTGCTCGACGCCCCCGGCAGCAGCACCGGCCGCGAGGTCCTGCCCGAGCTGCTCGCGAGCCACGGCAAGGAGATCTCCGAGGACCTCCACCTGCCGCTGCCCGTCATCCGGCGCCTGGGCGTCGTGCCCTCGTACTACCTGCGGTACTTCTACCAGCACGACGTGGTGGTGGAAGAGCTGAAGGTCAAGGGCTCGCGGGCCTCCGAGGTCGCCGCCATCGAGCAGCAGCTGCTCGACATGTACGCCGACCCGACCCTGGACACCAAGCCCGAGCTGCTCGCGCAGCGCGGCGGCGCGTTCTACTCCGAGGCGGCCGTGCAGCTGATCGCCTCCCTGCTCGGCACCGACGGCCGCACCACCGTGCAGGTCGTCAACACCCGCAACGACGGCATCCTGCCGTTCCTGCCGGACGACGCGGTCATCGAGGTGCCGGCCGAGGTGGACGCCGCCGGCGTGCGCCCGCTGCCGCAGCGCCCCGTCGAGCCGCTCTACGCCGGCCTGATCGCCGGCGTGACGGCGTACGAGCAGCTCGCGCTGGACGCGGCACTCAAGGGTGGCCGCGACCGGGTCTTCGACGCCCTGCTCGCGCACCCGCTGGTCGGACAGCTGGAGCTCGCCGACAAGCTGACCGACAGCCTGCTCTCGAACAACCGCGAGCATCTGCGCTGGGCCTGAGCGGCCGCGGAGCCCGGCTCTCACCCAGAGCACGGACGACTCCCAGCAGCACACTCACCCCCGGCCGGGACGACGGCCGGGGCACGTACGAGCGCGGGGACCTGATGACCCACCAACCCGAACCACCCCTCCTGCCCGGCGTCCTCGCCATCGACGCGGGAAACAGCAAGACCGACGTCGCCCTCGTCGGAGCCGACGGAAGCGTCCTCGGCTCCGCCCGGGGCGGCGGATTCCAGCCCCACCTGGTCGGTGCGCGAGCCGCGATCACCGCCCTGGTGCCGCTGGTCGAGGCCGCCGCCGCGGCGGCCGGGCTCTCCGCCTCCGGCGCCGTGCTGACCAGCCATGTCAGCGCGTGTCTGGCCAACGCGGACCTGCCGGTCGAGGAGCAGCTGCTCCAGGCCGCGATCGAGGAGCAGGGCTGGGGTGCGAGCACGGCGGTAGTGAACGACACCTTCGGCCTGCTGCGGGCGGGTACCGACGGCCCGCGCGGCGTCGCGGTGGTCTGCGGGGCGGGCATCAACTGCGTCGGCCTGCTCCCGGACGGCCGCACCGCCCGCTTCCCCGCGCTCGGCGAGCTGACCGGCGACTGGGGCGGCGGCGCCGGCCTGGCCTCCTCCAGCATGTGGCACGCCGTCCGGGCGGAGGACGGCCGGGGCGCACCGACCGCCCTGGCCCCCGCCATCGCGGCGCACTTCGGCCTGCCGAGCACCGGCGCCGTCGCCGAGGCGATGCACCTCGGCCAGCTCGACCGCCGGCGGCTGCACGAGATCGTCCGGGTGCTCTTCGCCACGGCGCAGGCCGGCGACCCGACGGCGCTGGAGCTGATCGACCGCCAGGCCGACGAGATCACCCGCCTCGCGGTCGTCGCCCTGACCCGGCTCGGCCTGCTCGGCGAAGCCGCCCCGGTCGTGCTCGGCGGCGGCGTGCTGGCATCCGGCCAGCCCCTGCTGATCGACAACGTCACCGCCCGCCTCGCCGCGGCCGCACCCCACGCCGAACCCCGCATCGTCATCGCCCCGCCCGTACTCGGCGCCGCCCTCCTCGGCCTCGACCACCTCGCCACCACCGGCCACGGCGGTGGCCCCGACGCACAGCGGCACCTGCGCGCCGCCTACACGGCCGCCCACCCGGTCGCGGCCTGAGCCGCAGCGCCGCAGCGCCGTAACGCCGTAGCGCCGTAGCGCCGTAGCGCCGCAAGCCACCAGCACCACCGACCCGGCGTCCGCCGGAGAGGCCGACCGGACGGGTCCGCACACCCCTCCGGCCGGCCCCTCCGGCGGACACCGTCACGTCGTGGGCAGGTGGCGTCCGGCACCACCTACGCTGGGCTCCATGAGCCCCTCCATTGCCTCGAACACCCGTGTGGAACTGGCCGAGTTGCTGGACTTCGTCCGCCCCCGCCACCGCGCGATCCTGCTCACCCGCCGCGCCGACGGCACCGCACAGGCCTCTCCGCTGACCTGCGGCGTGGACGACGCGGGCCGGATCGTCGTCTCGACGTACCCGGAACGGGCCAAGGTCCACAACGCCCGCCGGGATCCGGCCGTGAGCGTCGTCGTGCTGTCCGACGACTGGAACGGCCCGTGGGTGCAGATCGACGGCGAGGCGGAGGTGGTCGACCTCCCCGAGGCCGTGGAACCGCTGGTCGAGTACTACCGCAACATCGCCGGCGAGCACCCCGACTGGGACGAGTACCGCTCGGCGATGCTCAAGCAGGGCAAGTCCCTGATCCGGATCACCCCGCGCCGCTGGGGCCCGGTCGCCACCGGCGGCTTCCCGGCCCGCCTGGTCGAGCCCGAGGCGTAGGCGCCGCCGTAGTCGCAAGCGCCGGTGTGTCCGCCCGCCGGACGGCGCCGTCCCCGCCCGCCCGACTCCGGTTGAGTGTCGGCGGGGCACGGCGTGCGGACCGGAGGGGTGCGATGAGCGTGCAGGACGACGGGGCGGCCGACCGGCGGCGGTGGCTGGTGCTCGCGGTGGGCATGCTGGCGATGACGGCCGGGTGTGCGTTCCAGTTCGGGCTGCCGTACCTGATTCCGGCGCTGCGCGACGAGGGCCTGTCGCTGAGCCGGGCCGGGATGCTGGCGGCCTGCCCGACGGCCGGGCTGGTACTGACCCTCGCCGCCTGGGGTTCGGCGGCCGACCGCTGGGGCGAGCGCTGGGTGCTGGCGAGCGGCATGGGCCTGGCCGGGGTGGTGCTGCTGCTCGCGACGACGGTGCACGGGACGCTCGCGCTGGGCGCCTGCTTCGTGCTGGCGGGCGCCGCCGGGGCCTCGGTGCACGCGTCCAGCGGGCGGCTGATCCTGGGCTGGTTCCCGGCCCGTGAACGGGGTCTGGCGATGGGCCTGCGGCAGACCGCCCTGCCGCTGGGCATCGCGGTCGCCGCCGTCCTGCTGCCCAGGACGGCCGCCCACGGCCCGGGCACCGCCCTCGCCGTCCTCGGCACGATGAGCCTGGCGGCCGCCGCCCTGGTGGCGACGGCCGTGCGCGACCCCGCGCGGGCGGCGGGCGCGGCGGACGGGCGGCAGGCCGGGTCGCCGTACCGCACGGCGGTGCTGTGGCGGCTGCACGCGGCGGCGACGCTGCTGGTGGTGCCGCAGTTCGCGGTCGGCACCTTCGCGCTGGTGCTGCTGGTGGACGAGCGGGGCTGGGCGCCGGCGGCGGCCGGGACGCTGCTGGCGTGCGTGCAGGTCGGCGGCGCCGGCGCCCGGCTGGCGTCGGGCCGCTGGTCGGACGTGGTCGGCAGCCGGACCCGCCCGATGCGCCTCCTCGCCCTGGTCACCGCCGCCGTGCTGGCGGCGCTGACGGTGAGCGTGCTGGCCGGCTCGCCCGCCGCGACGGTGGCGCTGGCGGTCACCGGGGTGATGACGGTCAGCACCAACGGCCTGTCCTTCACGGCCGTCGCCGAGTACGCGGGCACCGGCTGGGCGGGCCGGGCGCTGGGCGTGCACACCACCGTGCAGAACGCGGTGGCGGTCTGCGTACCGCCGCTGGCCGCCCACGTCATCGGGGCCGGCGGCTTCGGCCTGACGTACGGTCTGACGATCGTCTTCCCGTTGCTGGCCGCCGCGCTCGTCCCCGCCGACCTCCGGCCGGCGGACGCCGCGCCCGTGCCCGCACCGGCCCTGCTCAGCCCACCAGTCGGGCCAGCGCGGTGACCAGCACCGCGACGCCGACGACCAGCAGGAACGGCGCCCGCCGCCAGACCGCGAGGCCGGCGGCGGCCAGGCCCAGGGCGCGGGCGTCGAGGGTGAGGCCGCCGTCCTGGCCGAAGGTCTGCAGGGCGGTGAGGGCGGCCAGCAGTGCGACCGGGATGAGCGCCGCACAGCGCCGTACGGCGGGACGCTCCAGCAGGCCCGCCGGGACGCTCAGCCCGAGCAGCTTGAGCAGGTAGCACCCCAGCGCGGTGGCGCCGATGGCGATCCAGACGGTCATCCGAGGTCCTCCTTCGCCGTGCGGCGGGTGGCGGCCAGTACCAGCGGTACGGCCGCGATGGAGAGCAGTACCGGCACGCCGGTCGGCAGCACGACGGTGGCGGCCAG
>FTKL01000066.1_pt3 | contig 13777 bp, 10 predicted proteins | sample 2434061 | NCBI WGS metagenome assembly FTKL01 (sample SAMEA3914816, study PRJEB12502) | metagenome | biome: forest; material: soil | place: USA | collected 2011-09-16 | depth 0.3 m
CCGGGGCCCTGCGAGGCCAGTACCTTCTCCGCGACCGAGATCTGCTGTGCCTTGGTGGCAAGGTCGGCTCGTGCTGCGTGCTGGGCGCCCCCGAATTCAGTCCAGGTGCTCTGCGTGAACTGCAGGCCTCCATAAAACCCGTTGCCCGTGTTGACAGCCCAGTTGCCGGAGCTCTCACACTGGGCGACCTTGTCCCAGGTCGTCACAGAGGCAGCGCCGGCGGTTCCCGCGAAGGCAAGAGGAATGGTGGCGCCGAAGATGCCGCTGACGCCGATGGCCGCGGCGAGACGGCGCTTGAACGAGCTGCGCACACGGCGGTGACGGCCAGTTCCTGACAGCATGGCGGGACCCTTCTCCACGCCTGCGGGTTCGACAGCTGGGGGAGAAAGGGAGTTCGAAATTGCACGAACTCCGTTCCGTGGAACTCCGTTCCGTGCGGATCCGGAACAACTACGGACTCGCGACCCATCTGTTTCCCGCCCCTGTCCGACGGCGATTCACGACAGAGCGGCCCGCCCGGTGACAGGATTCGGCGTTTCCGGGGTGCTGCCTTCGTAGGGGGCTACGAAGGCAGCACACGGTAGGCGCCGTCGGCTATCGACCTGTCACGGATATGGCACACGTCACAGGGATGGAGACTGACTTTGTGAGGCCCCGAGGCTCGACGGGGAAGCTCAGCTGCAGCCGGCCAGACCCGTGACAGTCCCGCCCTGGGTGACCAGCCCGCAGAACGTTGTGGTGGAGATCTTCCAGGTCCCGTCCACCAGAACGGCCTTGCCCTTCGCATCGGCCTGCACCACGTTGCCCTGGATCGAGAGCGTGTACGTGACGTCGGCGGTGGTGGGCGATGTGAAGGTGACGTTGCTGACCTGTGCCTGCGCCTGGCCGCCCTGCGGGTTCTCGACCACGGTCTGCAGCAGCGGCTTCAACTGCTCGCCGTTCTGCAGCAGGGCTGTTCGATCATCCAGTGAGGTTGACGGGTTGAAGAACTTCTCCCAGTTCTGTTTCACCGTCGCTTCAGCAGCCGCGGGATCCGCCGGAGCAGTGCCCGATGGCGTCGCTGACGCGGAGGTCGCCGGGGATGAGGAACTGCTCGAACTGCTGCAGGCGGCCGTGCCCACGGTGAGGAGGGTTGCCGTGAGGAGGGCAGTCGCAATACGGATCCCCCGGTGGGTTGCGGAACCGTCGCTCTGGAACGTGGAGCGACCATTACTCTGCATCATGCTCATGACTTCCTTGCCGTTTGGTCGGTCCGTCGCGCGGGTGTGCAAATTGTCGACGGGGCAGGCGACGGATTCCCGAATGGAGTCCGCGCCTTCGACCAGAGCGCCCCGGCGATTCTCCGTTCCTCCTCGGAAAGCTCTCGGGAAGGCCCAGGGCAGACGGACAATCACACCGATTGTGGTTGTCCATAGGGAATCGGTAATGCGGGCGGGCCGGTCTCCGCCAGCGTATCCGCAGGTGCCCGGCCCGGCCGGATACGCGCGTTCGACGGCGTGTCCGCAGGCATTCGCCGTCCCCACCGATACTGAAAGGGACCGCCAGGGCGGCAGACCCGGGCTTCGCACCCGCGGTGCGGGCGGGTCTCGACGGGCGGCCGGGCCGTCAGCCGGCGGGTCTCGGAACGAGACGCAGGGGCGCAGCGGCGGGCGCCCCCTGGTCGGGCGAGTCTGTGTCCGGTACGTTGTCGGGCTCCGCGACGGGCTCCGCGTCTGTGGGATCGCCCGATGTGAGGGCCTCCGCGACGGCTCGGCGGGCTTGGGTCAGCAGTCGGTCGATGGTGAACTCGAGTGCGCCGAGGGCGACCCATACGGGGGTGTCGCCGAGGTCGCTCTCCAGTGTATGGGCGAGCCGGCGGCCGGTGCGATCGACCGAGGCCGAGAACGCCAGGAGCCGGGCGATGTGTTCGTGATCCCCGGGTCCTTTGGCACCCTTTATGCCGGTCGGCGTCGCTGGCTCGTCGGATTCATTGATTTCGACGTCCATATGCGGTTCGGGTGGCAGGCGTGAGCACCGCCACCCCGAGCCCCCTTTCGCATTGAGCATCAAGTCCGGGCGGGGCAGCCCGTTGGCAGCCTTAACAGCAGGAGATTCTCATTTCCACATTTTGGCAAATGTAATTGAATCCCATGGTCTGACCACTCGTCAACGACAAATCCGAAGCCGGTGAATAATTGAGACTACGGACCCAATGAGGCTCTGACGGCGCGGAACGGGAACCGGGCGACGGTCGCTGCCGCCGCGTACTGGGCGACCTGGAGTCCTGAAGGGATCGGGGGAGGGCGGACCACAGCCGGACGTGGTTCCGACGCAGGCCCGGCCTGGCGGGTGCCGACGTGCTACTCCGGCGGAGTGCCGGCGTTCGTGTGGTGCATTGCCTCGGTCGCGATGCCGACCCGTGAGCGAACGCCGAGTTTGGCAAGGATGTGGGAGACGTGGGTCTGGACCGTGCGTCGGGACAGGAACAGGTCGTCGGCTACCTGGGGGTTGGACTTGCCCTCTGCCACCAGGGCAGCCACTTTCAGTTCGGTGGGGGTCAGGGCCTGCCAGCCGAAGGAGGCCCGCGGACGAGGGCCCCGGACCCCGCGCCGGATGCTGTAGGGCCGAAGACGGGTGTCCGCCCGGCGCAGGTCCCATCCGGCCCCGAGGCCGTCGTACAGGTCGGCGGCCTTCATGAGGGCCTTGCGGGATTCCGTCTCCCTGCGCTGGCGTGCCGTCAGCACGGCCGCGTCCTCGAGCGCCTGGGCTTGTTCGAACGGCCGGCCGACCGCTTGGTAGTGGTCGGCCGCCTCCAGTACGAGAGCGGGATCGGCCTCCAACAGACCTCGGCAGTGGGCGGCTGCGGCGGTGGCCCCGGCAGGCGTCTTCTCGCGGAGGGCTTCCGATGTGCTCACCTCGGATGCCTCCCGCGCTGTGGCGGTGTCCCCGAGGTCGAGAGCGAGCCTGATGACGGTGGGGAGCCATGGGTGGGGAAGTAGGAGTTGTCCGGGGCGGATCTCCAGGAGTCGGGTCAGGACGGCGAGCGCCCGGTCCGGGGCCCCGCCGCGCTCGGCTTCCAGGGCCTGGGCCGCGAGCAGGAAGTCGCTGTTCTCCCAGTCCGGCAACGCGGCGGTCGACAGGCTCAGCCCTGCTTCGAGATGGCGCCGCGCGGTCTCGCGGTCGTCGCGGTGGCCGGCAATGAACGCCGTTGCCCCGTGGTGGAGGATCTCCGGATTCTGCCCCCGGAGACCGAACGAGGCGTCGGCACGGGCCTGCTCCGCGATGGCGGCCAGGGACGCGAGCGAGTCGTCCCATCGGCCTGCCCAGATGTCCTGGACGGCAAGACCCGTGTGCAGTACCGCGCTGCCCGGGTGGCCGATGAGCCGCTCGTCCTCGAGGGCGTCCCGGCGGACTGCGACGGCGTCGGCGAGGCGGTCGAGGTTCTGCAGTGCGATTGCCTTGCCCTCGAACGCCCAGGCACACAGTTCGGCGTACTCGTCGCCGAAACGCAACACCGCGAGGGCGTTGTCGGCCGCCGCCAGTGCCTTCTCGTGATCGCGTCGGGCGGTCTCGAGGGCCCACAGACCGCAGTAGGCGAAGCTGGCTGCCAGGCCATCGTCCACCGTGGCAGCCAGAGCGAGAGCCTCTCGGGCACCGGCTTCCGCGTCGCCGAGGTCGCCGGAGGATGTCCGGGCGGTGATGGCGGACAGGGCTCGCAACCGGGCCTGCCACTTCGGGAGCGGTGGGCTGGCTCGCTGTGTCTGGGCGAGTACGGCGTGTGCCTGATCGCCCCGGCCGGACCCGTGCAGGATGAGCGCGAGGAACCACCGCATCTCGGCTCCGATGTCGGCGTCCTTCGTGCGCGTCGGCATCTCCCGCGCGAGCCGTTCGACGGAGTCGTGTCGGCCAAGGGTGAAGTATGCCCTGGCGAGGGCCAGCATGGCCGTCTCGTACCGGCTGCTGTCGACCTCCCAGGTCTGGTCTACGACCCGTTGCAGAAGATCGACCGCTGTGTCGGGGGCGCGGCGGGCCAGCAGCAGCGCGTGGTCCGTACTCCATTCGAACGTCCAGCGGTCGATGGCCGACCCGGCCGAGAGCAGGTTCTGCGCGACCTGTTCGGCGGGTGCACCGGACTCGGCGAGAACGCCTGCGACCCTGCGGTGGAGCACCGACCGCAGTGCCGACGGCAGGGAGTCCTGGAGGGTCTCCCTGATCACGGGGCTGCGGAATCCGAGCAGCTCACCCGACTCGTGGAGGACTGCTGCCGTTGTGGCTTGGCGCAGGCCGGTGAGTAGCGCGGAGGGCGGTTTCTCAAGTACCGCAGCGAGGTCGGCGACGGAGAACTCCATACCGAACAGCGCGGCCACGCCGAGCATCTCGCGCGCCGGCGGGGACAGGGTCGACAGCCGGCGTCGGACCACGGCGGCCAGTGATTCCGGGAGTCCGGCGTCAGGACCTTCGAGTTCGGCCAGGTCGGGGCCGAACTCGATCCGCCCGCTTCCCAGCAGAGTGGTGATGAGCTCCCACGCGTACAGGGGATTGCCCGAGGTCTGCTCAAGGAAGGCCCGAAGGCGCGGACCGGCGGGGGCTCCCGTCATCCGGAGCACCAGGTCCGACAGTTGTTCCCCGGACAGCGGGCCTGCCTGGATCAGCACGGCCCCGGCGGCCAGAACAGTCTGCCGCAGTCTGGCGACCGCGGGCCTGCGGGGCGCGGAGCGGGAGACCGCGACGAGCAGGAGCGGCAGCTGATCGACGGCCTGGGCCAGCCGATGCCAGACGATCATGCTTGCTTCGTCGGCCCACTGAATGTCGTCGATCATGAGGACGAGCGGACTGTCGGCGCACAGGTTGTCGATGAGGACCCGCACTCGCTCCAGAGCGGCCAGGACGGGGTCGACACCTCCGGGCACGGAGCCGGCGGGACAGTCCCTGAGCAGTCGCACGATCTCCGCGTACTGTTCGGTGCCGGAGGTTCCCGCGGCGGCCAGGCAGGCCAGGAGGACGCGCAGCGGGTGCCGGGTACTGAATTCATCCGCAGCGGCGCACGCCGTCCGGCAGCCGCGTTCGGCAGCTTCGGCCAGACCTGCCGCCGCGAGGGTGGACTTCCCCGCCCCCGGTTCTCCTTCGACCCAGACAACCCGGCCCTGCCCGACCGCGACTTCGCGGACCAGTGCCCGCAGTGCCGCCACTTCCGCACTGCGGCCGACGGGTACGGCTTCCGGGGAACGGGATCCCATGGGGGGAAGCCTATACGGCAGCAGGTCCGGTCAGAGCAGGGTGAACACCGCGCGCCGCCCGCTGCGCCGGCCGCAGACGGCGGGGATCGCGGATGTGGGCCGAACCCCCTGATGGGCGGGCCTTCAGCGCTGGCAGAAGGATCAGGCCGGTTGGCGGATCATTCACCGCGCGGCACCGGTCACGCTGAGGAGATGGCGGCGCGGCCAGGACCGGACCCGGCGCTGCTGGATGCAGGCGTGGGGCGGCGACTAATGATCAATGAGACGAACGCGAATGAGGCCGGCGCACAGGCCGTGCGGGTCCTGGTGGTCGAGGACGACCTGGTGATCCGGAAGGGACTGATCAGCCTGCTCCTCGACGACGGGCGGACCCATGTCGTGGGAGAGGCTCAGAACTGGCGCCACGCCGTTTCCATGGCGCAGCTCCGGTCGCCGGACGTGGTGCTGTTCAACCTCGGGGTGCCGCTGCTCGAAGGTCTGCAGGCTCTCGCCGAGCTCTCCCAGCTGTGCCGGGTACTGGTCCTCGGAGCCGACGGCACCGCCTTCGACGTGGACCAGGTGCTTCGGGTGGGCGCCACCGGATACCTGGTACACCGCCAGTTCTCCGCGGTCGAACTCGTCACTGCGGTGGTGGCCACCGCGCAGGGCCAGCCCCACCTGTCCCCCGGTGCCATCGTCGCCCTCGCCCAGAGGATCCGGTCGGCGCACACCACCCGGACCGAACTCCCCCGCAGTGCGAGGATGGGCAGGCTCTCACGCCGGGAGTTGGAGGTCATGGACCACATCGCCCGCGGCCGGAGCAACCCCGACATCGCGCAGACGCTGTTCCTCAGTGAGAAGACGGTCAAGAACCACGTCAACCGGATCTACGCCAAGCTCCAGGTGCACAGTCGGGCCGCGGCCGTCTCCCTCTGGCTGGGCGCCGCGGTCGATCCGGTGTAGGCACGCGGCGAACCGTCGGCGAATGCCTCCTGAACGCACGACTGGTTCGCCCCGGGCGGAGGACCCCGAGCGGGCGCGATCTGCCGCCTCGCCAGGTACATTCTATGATTGGCCGTCACCATCGGCCGCAGCCGGGCCTGTTCCGTCCTGCGGTCCCCAAGACGGGCTCCACCCCTCAGGGCGCCAGGCCCGGGCAGGATGCCCGTCCACGTCCTGAGGCGAACCGGGCGGGGACCGCTGCCAGCCGGCTCCCGTGCCCTCAGCCGGCCGGCCACCTGTCCACACGGTAGGTGAAGACCCCCCGCCACTGGTCTATCACCAGCGGCAGGCCCAGGCTGTCGAAGACCGGGAGCAGTCTGTGGACCCGGGCTCTCAGCGCCCGGATCGACAACGGCTCCCAGGAAGTTCCCAGGATCCGCGTGAGGTCGTGGCAGCAGATCGGCGAGGTGGCTCTAACGATCACGTCGAACAGCAGGCGCTGACTCGTGGAGGAACCGCCGCTCCACATCGGCCGCCGGTACTGCGCTGCCTGCATGCAACGCTTGAGGTCCGCCGTGAGGCGCGCCGCGAGCTCGATCGACGGAGCCCGGGAATCAAGGACGTCGAAGGCTCCGGCGTGGAAGGCCGCCAGAATGTTCTGGCCCGAAGAGGCTTTCATCACCACGTCCACCCCTTGGACGCTGAGCACCATCCGTGGCCCTTCCTCGCGCAGGACCACGACCGGAGCGATCAGGGCCGCCGCCCGCACGAAGTCGGCCAACCGCTCACCTTCGAGCGGGCAGTCCAACAAGATCATCGATGGACTTCTCTCGACAAGGACGCGACAGGCCTCGCTGCTCCCCCAGGAGAGTGCCTTGCCCAGCGGGAGACCCTCGCGGCGCAGCCGCCAGAGCTGGTCGGGGCTGCGCCTTTCCCCCACGGTGACCAGGGCCATGGGTAGCACGTTCTCGGTCGCCGCCTTGGCCGGCCAGCCACCGGGGCGGAGCGGGAGGGCATTGCGAGCGGGCGCGCGACGGGCAGATTCGGTCGCGAGTTCGGTCATCGTACACATCCTCCAGCCACCCGGACGTCCGCCGGGTCGAAGGCCCACGGGCCTGGGTCGGTAGGTCGGGGGTCGGGGTCGCCCGGCCCATGGTCCCGAGGGTGCGAGGCCCGTCCGGCAAAGACATCCGCCGGACGGCCGGCGACTCACGCACTACTGCTGTACGGGTACGCGTCCGTGCCGGCCGGCCGGCGGGCCCGCGATGTCGGGCAGGGTTCGTCGGGTCAGTCCGAGTCGACCGGCGCTCCCAGCCACAGGGCCACGGCTGCGGCACGGCTGCGTACCTGCAGCTTGGCGTAGATCCGGTTGACGTGGTTCTTGACCGTCTTCTCACTGAGGAAGAGGGCCTTGGCGATCTCGGGGTTGCTCTGGCCGCGGGAGATGTACTCCATGACCTCCAGTTCCCGTCGGGACAGTCCGTCCACCCGGTTGCCGCCCGGTGCCGCAGCTCGCAGGGGACGCACTGCCTTGAGCTTCTCGGCCAGGGCGATCACCGCCCCGGGGGACAGGTGGGCGCGGCCCTGGGCCGTGGCCACGACGGCGGCGATGAATTCGGAGGCCGAGAACTGGCGGTGTACCAGGTAGCCCGTGGCGCCGACCCTCAGCGCGTGGTCCACGTCGAAGGCGACGTCCTTGGCGGCCAGCACCAAGACCTTGTACAGCTGGGACAGTTCGGCGAGGGTGTGCATGCCCTCCTGCCTGGGCACTCCGAGGTTGAGGATCACGACGTCGGGGGCCCACGCCTGGGCCAATTCCAGGGCCTGGGACCGGCCCAGGGCCTCGCGTACGGCAAGGGTGCGGGCGTCGGTGTCCAGTAGGCTGACCAGCCCCCTGCGGATCACCAGGTCGTCGCCTACCACCAGAGCCCGGATCTGCCCGTCCTTTCCGTCGCTCCTCGTTTCATTCATCATCAAAAATCGTCGCCCCATGCCGGATTTCACTGGTAGGCAACGGCGCTCCCGGTCCAGCGGCCCATTGGTCCCGTGGAGGGCGAACCGATCCCCTCCGGCCTTCCCCCCTTGTCCAGCCCCGCACCGGCATTGCCTCGCCTTTTCGCTGACCGACTCTTGGCCACCTGGCGTCGAATGTCAAGCGAGGACCTGGAGCCCATTGTCCGCCAGTGTGAATATTGGGCCGGGCCCAATTAATGAGGTCCTCCTGGGCCTATGCACGGAGATTCCAGGACCTCCCGGAATTTCCGCCACCGAAGGCCGCTTCGGGGTTGCTGCCCCGGAAGACCATGCTACCCGCAGGTAGTTTTGCAACGGCAGGTGAGCTGCGCCGGGCACCCGCGCCGACCACTGCGGACCCGTGCAACACCGCCCGAAACATCCGCCCCATTGGCCCCGCCTCTCGGCGTTCTCCGCCTCGGCCCAGAAATTGGGTCCTGCGCTCAATCGAACACTCGACAGAATGCTCATCAGAAGAATCCTGTTCGACTCGACAGGGGGATCGGGGCCGGCCACCGCGCTCGCCGCCGATCCCACCCTCCATCTGCACCTCACCAGTGCGGATACGGCCGCCGGGGGGCGCGGCAGCCTGCCGACACCTCGCCGCACACGTCCCACCGGGCCGCAGTCGCCTCGCCGACCGCTCGCCGGCCCCGGGCCTCCGGCCCCTGGGTCCACCAACCCAAAAAGGCTCAAGGGAAGCTCAGCCCCCGGGATGAATGGCTTGACATGAGTCGGTCGGCGCATGAAGCTCATCGCGGCAGAAGCTGCTGGTTGGAAATGCTCCGGACATCGCTCAGTAGCAATTCATGACCCATTCGTCAAAGGTGGATCAACGGGACCGGAGCGGTTCGATTTGAAGGATGCAATGTGCTTCAAACGATTTCCGAACGGAACCGGCGCGAGGACAAGAAATGAGTAGTCCGGTCCCTGCAGGCGTCATCGGCAGCACGGAAGTCCGTATATTCCGGAACGCCATCGACTGACTCGCCCTCAGTCCGTGTCAGTGCGCATCGGAGGGGAGTGCACTGGCACTGAGCTGCAGTCCGCGAATCTGCGGATGCCTGGCCCGGCCTTCCGGCCCACCCACTGCCGGCCGAGTGCGATCCCCGGAAACCCGGGAACTCCGGGTTATTACCGGGGCAGCAGTCGGCGACGTCAGCATGCCCCTTTCCCCCACGGAGATCCGATGATGCAAAACCTGACCGGCGCCCTGCTCTGGTGCTCGCCGGCGGCCTTCCTGGCCTGTCTGGTCCTGGTGATCCGCTCAAGACGTGTGCAGACCCAGCTGGCCCGCGAGCTTTCCGTCCTCGCCCGGGAGGCGCGTCTGCGTGACGAGGAGGTCGCGCATCTCGTCTCCAGCAGGCTGCCGGCCCTGACGGCCCAACTGGTGGGCTCGCCCTCGGACTTCCCGGCCCCGCTGCATGCAAGCCTCATGGGCACCCAGTTCCATGCCAGTCTCGACGCCGTGGGAATGCTCTTCGCCAGGACCGTACAGGAGGCCCGGGACAAGGCCGAGAAGACGGCCCACACCGTGGTCCGGAGCGCGATGTGCTCCCTTGAGGAACTGGTCTCCGAGCAACAGGAACTGCTCACAGCGACGCGGTCGGGCAACCACATCCTCCAGATACCCGACGAGCTGGTGTCGGACATCGAGCAGATCAACGCCCAGATCGGCAGGCGGATTCAGAACATCGGGATCCTCGCGGGGGCGGGCATAGAGCACAATCACGAGCCCACGACGCTGACGGATGTGATCCACGCGGCACGCATGCGCGCCCAGCACTGCAAGCAGGTCCAATTCCGCGACCCGACCGACGTGACCGTCGTGGCGGCCGGCGTCGAACCGTTGATCATCGCGATCGCCGAGCTCCTGGACAACGGCGGCCGTCAATCGGACCCCGAGATCCCGATCAGCGTGGGCATCCACACCGGGCAGCACGGGACCACGCTCACCATCGACGACGCCGGGACCGGCATGGACGCGGACCGGTTGCGGCAGGCCTCCGCCTTCCTGAACGGTCAGCAGTCCACCGCGCTCTGCCGCGTCGGCCGGCCGAACCAGTTCGGTCTGGCCGTGGTGGGGCTGTTGGCAGCCCGATACGACTTCCGCGCCCTGCTGGGGAGCAGGTCACCCCTCGGGGGGGCACGGGCAGTACTCGTCCTGCCCGTCATGCTGACAGTCGCCGAGGGGGCACAGGAGAAGGAGAGCGCTCCCGGATCGCGGGTGGTCTACTCCTCGCCGTTCTCGGCGGACGACATGACAGGCCCGACGGGCAGGCTCCTACATACGAACTGAACCGTGCTCGGGTCGGCGCAGGCCCCGGGGAAGTGCTGGCCCGAGCAGCGGGACCGGGGTAGTCCGGCCCCAACCGTCCGACCGATTTTTGGGCCCTGAGGCCCAATTCTCCGGCGGGTCCCCACCTTTGGTTGACATGACTTCAGGGAAGGAGTCCCCTTACTTCACGCCATCACAGATGGGAGCTCGTCCCAGCCAGATAGGGGACCCCAAGCACAAGGAGGAGCCATGACTCCCGTCCGAAAATATCTAGGTGTGGCGATCGGCACGCTTTCTCTCCTTCTGGGGGCGGCGATCACCGCCCCTTCGGCATCCGCCGCAACAGGCCAGAAGAAGTGCGGCGCATGGGTCTACTCAACCCTCTGCGTGAAGGAACTCTCCGACGGCTACCAGGTCTCTTACTACAATGACACCGGGCAGATCGCACACCTCGATTTCAACCTCAACTGCAGCAGCGGAAGGTACGGAGACGAGGGCCGCTTCACTTCGTACCCTGGATGGACCAGCTACTACACCTTCCAGATCGGGGTGAAGACCTGGTGCCAGGGAGGCATGTACGACTACGACTTCGCCGGAGGCAGTGGACTGTGGCTTTGGACTAACCCTCTGTACCACTAGTCCTGCGCCGAGGAAGTCCGCCCGTCTGCCTCGTTCCAGCTGCTTCTGATTATGCGTCATCACCTGTCGGCGACGCTGCCGAAACAGCTCAAGAACCGCGGGAATGAGCCGGGGGGCCCAGGGCGCCCACCGGATCGGTGCCTCGGCCGGCCCAGTCCCGCCAACACCACCGGGCGGCCCGGATGCGCACATCGGAGCCACCTCGTCTCCCCGATGGGAGTACTGCGCATGTCCCCTCCCCCGGTAGCGGGAGCGCCCGCTGCCGCCGAATCCCTCCCCGGCTGCCCGGAGCGGGCGGACACCGGCGGAACGACACCGTTCCGACTCCCGGGCGGGGTCGCGCTGACCAGGCCGGTGGGCGAGCTCCAGACCCACCCGGGGCTGAGCCTGTCCCTGGTGGCCGACGGCTGGCGTGCCGTCCTGCGCACCGGCCCCGACGCCGGGATCCTCACACCCGGCGGCACCGACCTCGGGCGCAGTTTTGCGGACCTGTTGGAGATCGCCTCGGAGATGCCCACGGCGGTTTTGGACGGGAACGTGCTGGCCGTGCTTCCCGGTGGTGCGACGTCTCTGGGCCTGCTGCGCTCCCGAGCGGGCGGCGGACCACGCCGGGGTGAGCCTTTTGCCGTCCGCTTCGCCGCGTTCGACCTCCTGGCACTCACCGAGGACTGGCGGCCCCGGCCCCAGCGCGAGAGGCACGACCGGCTGTCGGAGCTCCTGGATGGCGGTCCGCGGGCAGTCGGGGCCGTGCCGGCCGTCAGTGCGGCCTCCTTCGCCCCGCACGAGTTCGACGGCCTCGGCACGTCCGAGGCCGTCCTTGCCAGGCCAGCCGACCTGCCTTACCTGCCGGGCCACGATTCGGGCTGGCTGGCGTACCGGCGCCCCCGCACGACCGTCGGCGTCGTCGTGGGGATCGTCGGCCGGAACAGCGCGCAGCGGTCGGCGGTGATCGCTTGGCCGGACTCCGGCGGGCAGCTGCGTCCCGTGGCTGTCACGCTGCCCCTGCCCACGCCTCTTCGCGAGGAGCTCGCGCCGCTCCTGGGCTTCACCGGGGGCCTGGTGGCGTTTTCGGCTCCGCTGGGAGGGGTGGGTGGGCGGCGGTGGGCCGGTTACCACCCGGTCCGGCCGGGTCTCTTGCTGGAGGTCGATTCCGTCCCGGCGGGGAATGGCACCTACCTCGCTCGCCCCCGAGCGGTGCGCGTTCGGGGGGACATCGGGCCTGACCTGGTAGCGGTGCTCGGCTGAGAGCGGCCACCCACGGGCCTGCGTCGTGCGTGTGCCGACTCCCGTCGGATGGCGCGCGGTGCGGCACACGTCAGTGCCCGAACGCTCCGACAGCCCGAACCCGGTGGTTTGGGAGCCCGTCGCCCGTCCTTCTGATTTCCAGCGAATGACCAGACAAATACCTTCTTACCGTACTAAAATCTCCGACCATGAACGTCTTGGCGGACAGGCTTCCTGCCGATGTGACGAGTCTGGTCGGGCGTCGGGCGGAGCTCGCGGAGCTGAAGCGGGTGCTGGAGGACTCACGTCTGGTGACGTTGACCGGCACCGGGGGCGTGGGCAAGACCCGGTTGGCTTTGCAGGTGGCGCGGGAGGTGCGGCGCGCGTTCCCGGACGGGGTGTTCTGGGTGTCGCTGGCGGAGGTCGGCGAGCCGGGCCTGGTGGCGCTGACGGTGATGGACGCGGTGGGACTGCGCACCATGGGACCGGAGGTCACCGCAGGTCTGGTGGACTACTTGCGGGACAAGCGGTTGCTGCTGGTGCTGGACAACTGCGAGCACCTGGTCGAGGCGTGCGCGGATCTGGCGGCGGAGCTGCTGCCTGCGTGCCCGGGGGTGCGGGTGCTGGCGACCAGCCGGGAGGTCCTGGACATCGCGGGGGAGCGGACCTTCCTCGTCGCGCCGCTGGCCGTGCCCGAGGAGGACGAGGGCCCGGACCGCACCCCGGCCGCCGGAGCGTGGACCGGGGCGGTGGCGGACGCGATGGCCCTGTTCGCGGACCGGGCGGCGGCCGCGGTGCCGGGCTTCGAGGTCACCGCCGACAACGCCTGGGCCGTGGCCGCCCTGTGCCGCCACCTGGACGGCCTGCCGCTGGCCATCGAACTGGCCGCCGTGCGCATGCGCGCCCTGTCCGTCGAGGAACTCCTGCAACGCCAGGACGAACGCTACGAACTCCTGACCCGCCGCCAGCGCGGCACCCCCGTCTCACGCCACCGCTCCCTGCGCGCCACCGTCGACTGGAGCTTCGAACTGTGCTCCCCCGAGGAGCGCCTGCTGTGGGCACGCCTGTCGGTGTTCGCCGGCGGCTGCGACCTCGACGCCGCCGAGAGCGTCTGCGCCCGGGAGGGACTCACCCGCGACGCCGTCCTGGACGTCATGGCCGGCCTGGTGGAGAAGTCCATCATCACCCGCGAAGAGCACCACGGCCGCGCCCGCTACCGCATGCTGGAGACCATCCGCCAGTACGGCCGCGAACAACTGCGCAGCACCGGCGAGGAACCCGAACTTCGCCGAAGCCACCGCGACCACTACCTGCGCCTGGCCGAACGCGTCCAGGAGCGGTGGTTCGGCCCCGGCCAGGTGGCCCTGTTCGCCTCCACCCGCACCGAGCACGCCAACCTCCGCGCCGCGATGGAGTACTCCCTCACCGACCCCGGCCAGGCACCCGCCGGACTCCACATGGCCAGCTCCCTGTGGATCTACTGGAT
>FTKL01001018.1_pt2 | contig 13760 bp, 5 predicted proteins | sample 2434061 | NCBI WGS metagenome assembly FTKL01 (sample SAMEA3914816, study PRJEB12502) | metagenome | biome: forest; material: soil | place: USA | collected 2011-09-16 | depth 0.3 m
TCCTGGCCGAGGTCGACGCCCTGACGGTCGGGGACGTCAGCGACTTCTCCAACTTCATGGGCGCCCTGATCGACGAGCGGGCGTACCGCAAGAACCGGGACGCGATCGACCGCGCCCTCCAGGACCCGACCGTGGAGCTGGCGGCCGGCGGCCAGTACGACGACGCCATCGGCTGGTTCGTCCGCCCGACCGTGCTGGTCTCCGCCGACCACCGCAACGAGATGTTCCACACCGAGTACTTCGGGCCGATCCTCGCCGTCCACGTCTACGAGGACGCCCGCTGGGACGACGTGCTGCGCCGGGTCGACTCCGGCGCGCCGTACGGGCTGACCGGCGCGGTGATGGCCCAGGACCGGTACGCCATCGCGCAGGCGGTGGAGGCGCTGCGGTTCGCGGCCGGCAACTTCTACATCAACGACAAGCCGACCGGGGCCGTGGTCGGGCAGCAGCCGTTCGGCGGCGGCCGGGCCTCCGGGACGAACGACAAGGCCGGCGCGGCACAGAACCTGCTGCGCTGGACGTCGGCCCGCTCGATCAAGGAGACCTTCGTCCCGCCGACCTCGTACGGCTACCCGCACATGGGCTGACCGGTGCCGCGGAGCGGGCGGCCCGTGTCCGCGGGCTGCCGCTCCACCACGGCGCCGCATTGGACAAGGTGTCCAGGACGGCCCGATCTTCCTGCGGGATTGTGCCTCCCTGTCCCCTGACACCTTCGTTTCGTCCCGTTAGGCTGACTGACGTCGTCGGGTTGGCTCCGCAGGCCGAAACAGCGTCTCTTACCCGGCCGAAAGGCGTTTCATGCGTGCCATGAACGGTTTTCAGCCGGTAGGTGGGGCAGGATTGCGGAAGACCCGGCGGTGCACACCCACACACACCACCGAGTCACGCAACGGCGCGCGACAGGAGCCAAACAGCCATGCAGACCAAGCTGGACGCAGCCAAGGCCGAACTGCTCACCAAGGCAGCAGCAGCCGCTGAGAACAGCCAGGTGGGGGGAGCGGCGCCAGGGGAGGGTCTGAGCAACGGAGCTCTGACCGCATACCTGCACCACTACTACCTCCACACCGCCCCCGAGGACCTGATCGACCGCGACCCGGTGGACGTGTACGGGGCGGCCGCCTCGCACTACCGCCTCGGGCTCAAGCGGCCGCAGGGCACCGCCGAGGTCCGGGTGCACACCCCGAGCGTCGAGGAGAACGGCTGGTCGTCCGGCCACACGGTGGTCGAGGTCGTCACCGACGACATGTCGTTCCTGGTCGACTCCGTCACCAACGAGCTGTCCCGCCAGGACCGCGCGATCCACCTGGTGATCCACCCCCAGCTGCTGGTCCGCCGTGACATCACCGGCAGGCTCCTGGAGATCCTCGACATCGACGCCTGCTCGCGCAGCCAGGCCGCCGGCGCCGAATGGCCCGCCGACGCCATCGTCGAGTCCTGGATGCACATCGAGATCGACCGCGAGACGGACCGCGAGGACCTCCGCTCGATCGAGGCCGACCTGCGACGCGTCCTGGGTGACGTCCGCGAGGTCGTCGAGGACTGGACGAAGATGCGCGAGAGCGCGCTGCGCCTGGCCGACGAGCTCGCCGAGCAGCCGCCCGCCCACCTGCCCGAGCAGGAGGTCGGCGAGGCCTGGGAGCTGATGCGCTGGCTGGCCGGCGACCACTTCACCTTCCTCGGCTACCGCGAGTACGACCTGGTCGAGCACCAGGGCGAGGAGGTGCTGCGCGCCGTCGCCGGCACCGGCCTCGGCATCCTGCGGGCCGACCCGCTCAGCCACGACACCGACCACCACCCGGTCAGCGAGGCCTTCGGCCGGCTCTCCGCGCCCGTCCGCGCCAAGGCGCACGAGAAGAAGCTGCTCGTCCTCACCAAGGCGAACAGCCGGGCCACCGTGCACCGCCCCGCCTACCTCGACTACGTCGGCGTGAAGAAGTTCGACGCCAACGGCGAGGTGATCGGCGAGCGCCGCTTCCTCGGCCTGTTCTCGGCCGCCGCGTACACCGAGTCGGTCTCCCGGATCCCGGTGGTCCGCCGCAAGGTCCAGGACGTGCTGGTCGCGTCCGGCTTCTCCAGCGAGAGCCACGACGGCCGCGACCTGCTGCAGATCCTGGAGACCTTCCCCCGGGACGAGATCTTCCAGACCCCCGCCGAGGAACTGCTCCAGATCGCCACCAGCGTGCTCTACCTCCAGGAGCGCCGCCGGCTGCGGCTGTTCCTGCGCCAGGACGAGTACGGGCGCTACTTCTCCGCGCTGGTCTACCTGCCGCGCGACCGCTACACCACCCGTATCCGGCTGCGCCTGATGGACATCCTGAAGCAGGAGCTGAACGGCGCCAGCATCGACTACACGGTGTACGCGACCGAGTCGGTGCTGACCCGCCTGCACTTCGTCGTCCGGGTCACCCCCGGCAGCGAACTGCCGCACCTGACCGACGCCGAGATCGAGCGGATCGAGGGCAAGCTCGCCGAGGCCGCCCGGTTCTGGATGGACGGCTTCAACGACCAGCTGCACATCGAGCTGGGCGAGGAGCGGGCCGCCGAGCTGTCCCGCAAGTACGCCAACGCCTTCCCCGACGGCTACCGCGCCGACTTCACCGCGCGTACCGCCGTCTCCGACCTCAAGCAGATCGAGTCGCTGGCCGGCGAGGGCGACTTCCGCCTGAACCTCTACCAGCCGGTCGGCGCGGGCGACGACGAGCGCCGCTTCAAGATCTACCGGGTCGGCGGCCCGATCTCGCTCACCGAGGTCCTGCCCGTCCTCCAGCGCCTGGGCGTCGAGGTGCTCGACGAGCACCCGTACGCGCTCACCCGCTCCGACCACAGCACCGCCTGGGTCTACGACTTCGGCCTGCGGCTGCGCGAGGCCACCGAGCTGACCGACGAGGCGCGCGACCGCTTCCAGGACACCTTCGCCGCCACCTGGACCGGCCAGGCCGAGAACGACGGCTTCAACAGCCTCGTCCTCACCGCCGGCCTGACCTGGCGCCAGGCGATGATGCTGCGCGCCTACGCCAAGTACCTCCGCCAGGCCGGGAGCACCTTCTCCCAGGACTACATGGAGGACGCGCTCCGCAGCAACGCCCACACCACCCGCCTGCTGGTCAACCTCTTCGAGGCCCGCCTGAGCCCCAGTCACCAGCTGGGCGCGCAGGAGCTGACCGAGGGCATCGTGGAGGAGCTGTCCGGCGCCCTCGACGAGGTCGTCTCGCTGGACGAGGACCGCATCCTGCGCTCCTTCCTGCACCTCATCCAGGCCACCCTGCGGACCAACTTCTTCCAGCACTCGAGCGAGACCGGCGCGTGGCACCGCTACGTCTCGATGAAGTTCGACCCCCACGCCATCCCGGACCTCCCGGCCCCGCGCCCCGCGTTCGAGATCTGGGTGTACTCGCCGCAGGTCGAGGGCGTGCACCTGCGCTTCGGCAAGGTCGCACGCGGCGGGCTGCGCTGGTCCGACCGGCGCGAGGACTTCCGCACCGAGATCCTCGGCCTGGTCAAGGCCCAGATGGTGAAGAACACCGTCATCGTCCCGGTCGGCGCCAAGGGCGGCTTCGTCGCCAAGCAGCTGCCCGACCCGACGGTGGACCGCGACGCCTGGCTGGCCGAGGGCATCGCCTCGTACAAGACCTTCATCTCGGCGCTGCTCGACATCACCGACAACCTGAAGGCCGGCGAGGTCGTCCACCCGCAGGACGTCGTGCGCCACGACGAGGACGACACCTACCTCGTCGTCGCCGCCGACAAGGGCACCGCGACCTTCTCCGACATCGCCAACGGTGTCGCCGAGTCGTACGGCTTCTGGCTGGGCGACGCCTTCGCCTCCGGCGGCTCGGCCGGCTACGACCACAAGGGCATGGGCATCACCGCCCGCGGCGCCTGGGAGTCCGTCAAGCGCAACTTCCGCGAGCTGGGCCACGACACCCAGAGCGAGGACTTCACCGTCGTCGGCATCGGCGACATGTCCGGTGACGTGTTCGGCAACGGCATGCTGCTCAGCGAGCACATCCGCCTGGTCGCCGCCTTCGACCACCGGCACATCTTCCTCGACCCGAACCCGGACGCCGCCGTCTCGCACGCCGAGCGCCGCCGGCTCTTCGACCTGCCGCGCAGCTCCTGGGACGACTACGACAAGTCGCTGATCTCGACCGGCGGCGGCGTCTTCCCGCGCAGCGCCAAGTCGATCCAGCTCACCTCGCACGTGCGGGCCGTGCTCGGCATCGAGCAGACCAGGCTCACCCCGGCCGAGCTGATGAAGGCCATCCTCCAGGCGCCCGTCGACCTGTTCTGGAACGGCGGTATCGGCACCTACATCAAGGCCACCGCCGAGACCAACGCCGAGGTCGGCGACAAGGCCAACGACGCCATCCGCGTCAACGGCGGCCAGCTCCGCGCCCGCGTCGTCGGCGAGGGCGGCAACCTCGGCTGCACCCAGCTCGGCCGCATCGAGTACGCCGCGAGCGGCGGCCCCGAGGGCGCCGGTGGCTGGATCAACACCGACGCCATCGACAACTCGGCCGGCGTCGACACCTCGGACCACGAGGTCAACATCAAGATCCTGCTCAACCAGGTCGTCGCCGACGGCGACATGACGGTCAAGCAGCGCAACAAGCTGCTCGCCGAGATGACCGACGAGGTCGGCCACCTCGTGCTGCGCAACAACTACGCGCAGAACGTCGTGCTCGCCAACGCCGTCGCCCAGGCCGTCAGCATGGTCAACGTGCACTCCCGGATGATCAACCGGCTGGAGTCCGCCGGCCAGCTCGACCGCGCGCTGGAGTTCCTGCCCACCGAGCGCCAGATCCGCGAGCGCCAGCAGAACGGCCGCGGGCTCTCCCAGCCCGAGCTCTCCGTGCTGCTCGCCTACACGAAGATCACCCTCGCGGACGAGCTGCTCGCCACCGACCTGCCCGACGACCCGTACTTCCGCACCGCCCTGCACGACTACTTCCCGAGCGCCCTGCGGGCCCGCTTCGCCGACGCGATCGACGCCCACGCCCTGCGCCGGGAGATCATCACCACCCTGATCGTCAACGACACGATCAACCGCGGCGGCTGCACCTTCGCGTTCCGCCTCCGCGAGGAGACCGGCGCCACCCACGAGGAGATCGCCCGCACCCACACCGCCGCCCGCGCCGTCTTCGGCCTCCAGGACATCTGGGCCGAGATCGAGAGCCTCGACACCGTGGTGCCCGCGCGCGCCCAGACCAGAATGCGGCTGCACTCGCGCCGCCTGGTCGAGCGCGCCACCCGCTGGATGCTCAACAACCGGCGCCAGCCGCTGGACATCGCCGGCACCATCGAGTTCTTCCACGACCGCGTCAACGAGGTCTGGGGCTCGCTGCCCAAGCCGCTGCGCGGCGAGGACCTCGCCTGGTTCGAGTCGGTCTACAACGAGCTGGCCCAGGCGGGCGTCCCCGAGCACCTCGCCTCCCGGATCGCCGGCCTGTCCTCGACCTTCCCCACCCTCGACATCACCGAGGTCGCGGACCGCTCCGGCAAGGACGTCGCCGAGGTCGCCGACCTCTACTACGACCTCGCCGACCGCCTCCAGATCACCCACCTGCTCGACCGCATCATCGAACTCCCGCGGGTCGACCGCTGGTCCTCGATGGCCCGCGCCGCGATCCGCGAGGACCTCTTCGCGGCCCACGCCGCCCTCACCGCCGACATCCTCGCCTGCGGCCCCGAGGGCGCCACCCCCGAGGAGCGCTACACCGCCTGGGCCGAGCTCAACTCGACCCTGCTCAACCGGGCCAAGAGCACCCTCGACGACATAAGGGGTTCGGACAACTACGAGCTGTCCAGCCTCTCCGTCGCGATGCGGGTGATCCGTACGCTGCTGCGCACGGGCTCGATGCGCTGACACTGCTGCTGGACCGAGCGGGGCGGGACCGTCGTGGACGGTCCCGCCCCGCTCGGCGTCTGCCGCGACTTCTCCCGGATCACCGGGAACCCGGCCGGCCGAGCGGACAGGTAGGGGTGTGGAACTGTCACTGCGGGCCCGGCTGCGAGCCGGGGACCAGACCGCACTAGGGGAACTGTTCGACAGTCAGGCGCAGGACCTGTACCGGTACGCGGTGCGGGCGTCGGGGGACTGGGCGATGGCCGAGGACATCGTCTCCCTGACCTTCCTGGAGGCCTGGCGGCTGCGCGCGAAGCTGCGCGAGGAGGGGGAGAGCGTACGGCCGTGGCTGTTCGGCATCGCGGCGAACGTGCTGCGCAACACCGCGCGGGCGGCCCGCCGGCACCAGGCGGCGCTGGCCAGGATGCCGGCCCGGGAGGTGGTGCCGGACTTCGCGGACGAGCTGGTCGGGCGGCTCGACGACAGTGCCCGGCTGGCGGCGGCGCAGCGGGCGTTGGCGAGGCTGCGGCGGGGGGACCGGGAGGTGTTCATGCTCTGCGTCTGGGCGGGCCTCGACTACGCGGGCGCGGCGCAGGCGCTCGGCGTGCCGGTGGGGACGGTGCGGTCGCGGCTGTCACGGGCCCGGGCCAGGCTGCGCGGGCTCGCGGACGAGGAACTGCGAAGTGGTACGGAACCCGGCGGGGGCAGCGGACAGGTACAGGGTGGCCGCACGGACGCGGCCCGGTCGATGCGGGAGAAGAGCCGATGAACGCCGAACGCGACGATGCCGGGGAACGCGCTGAGCTGGGCCGACTGCTGCCCGCCCCGGCGCGGCCGGAACTCTCCGCCGACCGCCACCAGCTGTTGAGGGGACATCTGATGAGCGAGATCAACGAGGAACCGAAGCCCGTACGCGGCCGTGGCCGGCGGTACGGCTGGGTGGCGCTGCCCGCGCTGGCGGGCGGGCTGGCACTGGCCGTGGTGCTGAGCAGCGGGGGCGGCGGCGGCACTCCGGCGGTGCCCGGGGTGGCTGCGGGCCCGTCGGCGCCGCAGCTGGACGCGGCGCCGGTCGCGGCCGTGCTGCTGGACCACGCGGCGGAGGTCGCGGAGCGGAAGCCGGAGGTCAAGGTCACCGACGGGCAGTTCACGTACATCAGGAGCGTGAACGCGTTCATGTCCGTGAGCGCGGGCGAGGGCACTTCCACGGCCACGCCGGGGACCTTGCACGAGCGGGAGATCTGGCAGTCGGTGGACGGTGAGCAGTGGGGGCTGCTGATCGAGGAGGGCCGCAGGCCGGGCCCGGCGACGGGGAAGGACCCGAAGGTGGAGGGCAAGCTCAAGCCGGGGCAGCCGGCGCCCCGGTCGGACGGCGGGATCTGGCTGGACCCCGACCCGAGGCCGGGTCTCAACGGGCCCACCTACCGCTACCTGGCGGGCCTGCCCACCGACCCGGACGTCCTGCTGAAGAAGATCTACGACGAGACCAGGGGCCAGGGGCAGACCCCCGACCAGGAGGCCTTCGCCACCATCGGGGACATGCTGCGCGAGCAGATCGCCCCGCCGGCGGTCAGTGCCGCGCTCTACCGGGCGGCGGCGAAGATCCCGGGCGTCAGCACGGTCGACGACGCGGTCGACGCCTCGGGCCGGCACGGGGTTTCCGTCGCGCACGTGAACGGGAGCACCCGGCAGGAGTGGATCTTCGACCGGAGCACGTACGAGTTCCTGGGCGAGCGTGAGGTCGTGGTGGCCGGGGGCTCCGACATGGGCGGGCCCGGCACGGTGATCGGCCAGAGCGCGGTGCTGGGCCGGGCCGTGGTCGACGCGGCCGGCGACCGTCCGAAGCAGTGACGCAGCAGGCGTGATAAGGCGGTGACGTGAGTACGGGGCCCGGGCGGGAGACGGGCCCCGTACTCGTGTCTGCCGTTACTGTCCGGCGGCGCGCTGGAGGGCGCTGGCGAGCAGGGCGAGGTCGGTCGGGCCGTTGCCGAGTTCGCGGACGGGGCGGCGGGCCGGCGGGGCGCCGAGCTGGGCCGGGTCGATCGCCACGACGGTCGGCCGCAGGGTGGCGGTGCGGGGGATGCGGCCGCTGATCCTGGCGGCCTGGAAGGCGGCCACCCCGCCGTCCGGCAGACGCAGGTAGCCCCGGCCGGGGGTGCCCTCGTCGAGGACGGCGGCGTCGCCGAGGTGGATCAGCAGGTCGGAGTCGGACGGGTAGTCGGTGCGCAGGGCGATCCGCAGCAGCGCCGCCTCGTCCACCTCGGTGCCGGCCGTCTCCTCGGGCTGCCCGGTGGCGACCGCGAGGTGGATGCCGAGCGGGCCGCCGCGACGGGCGACGGCGGCCAGCGCCCGGGCCAGCGGGCGGCCGGCGGCGGAGGTCGGTGCGAGCAGCGCCTCGTAGTCGTCGACGACGACGACGAGCCGGGGCGGGACGGGAGCGGCGGCCGGCCCGGCGGCCGGCGGGCGGGAGCCGCCGGTGCGCGGCTGGACGAGCTTGATGCCGGTCTCGGTCAGCAGGCTCCCGCCGGCCCCGCTCAGCACCGGCTCGGCGGCCATCGCGGGGACGGCGGCGGGCAGCGGCGCGGCCTCGTCCAGCAGGCGGGCGGCGTGCCAGGACGCGAAGTCGAGGCTGTCGAAGAGCTTCTCGCGCAGGGTCAGCTCGTCGAGCAGGGCGTCGGCGGTCAGCAGCGCCTGCCGGGGGTCGGCCGCCGCGTCCACGTGGGCGGTGACGTGCGGCAGCTCGGTGCAGGCGAGCAGGCCGGACTGGTCGTCGCCGTCGGCCGGGCCCCGGCCCTCGATCACCATCACGGCGAGCCGGTCGGGGCGCTCGGAGACCGCGAGGGAGGCGATCAGGCTGCGCAGCAGCTCCGTCTTGCCCGCGCCCCTGGCACCGCCGACCAGCAGGTGCGGGCCGCCCGGGTCGGGGGAGGGGAGCGTCAGCTCGGGGTCGGCGAGGTCGATGGTGCAGAGCTCGTCGCGGGTGGTGCCGATCAGGGCCGTCGCGCCGGCGACGGCGGTGGGCCGGTCCTGCCAGCGGGCCGAGAGCTTGGCGGGGGTGACGCTGTCGAGCTGGAGCAGGTCGAGCAGCCGCAGCGAGTCGGGCAGCGGGCCCCGGCTGGCCGGGGTGGCCTCCCGGAGCGGGGCGAGGTGGCGGGCCAGGCGCTCGGCCCAGGCGTCCGAGACCGCGTCCAGCGAGACGCCCTGGATGCTCTCGCGGCCGCCCGCGACCGGCCGCTCCACGGTCAGGTGGGTGCCGACCTCGCCGGTGATCACGGCCGTCGCACCGACCCCGGCGGGCAGCAGCCCGGGCTGCTCGGCGAGGCAGACGGGGAAGACGCCGACGGCCGGGCCCTGCCGCACCAGCAGGTCGAGGGCCTGCCGGGCGGGCTCCGTACCGGGTGTGCCGTCGACCAGGACGACGGTGGTGGGCAGGCCGGCGGCGCTGTCGGGCGCGCTGAGGCGCGCGGTGAGCTCGGTGAGCCGGGCGGTGGCCTGCTCGTCGTCGAGGCCGAGCAGCAGCCGGCAGTCCTGGCCGTGCTGGGGGCGCAGGTGGGGCAGCCACAGGGCCCAGGCCCAGGTGTCGGTGCGCTCCTCCAGCAGGCGGCCGCCGTCGGCGTCGGCGTCGACCACGACGAGGCTGAGGCCGGTCGGCGGGTGCAGCGCGGCGAGCTGGGCGACGATCGCGCGGGTCAGCGCGTCGAGGCGGGCGCGCGGCCCGGCCAGGCCGAGGCTGCCGGCCGTCTGCAGGTCGAGGGTGACGGGGACGGCGGGCAGCATCGTGCCGGGGGAGGTGCCGGGGCCGCCGGGAAGGTCGGCGGTGCCCAGGCGCAGGGTCAGTGCGTCGGGGTGGGTGGGGCCGCGCTCCCAGAGCCGGGGGCCCGGGCCGAGCGCGTTGAGCAGCAGGGTGGCGAGGTCGGGCCAGCGCTCGCGCTGGTTGGCGGCCTGCCGGGTGCGGGCGGCGGAGTGCTGCTGGGCGGAGCTGTCGCGGCCGGTGTCGGCGGGGGCGGTACCGCGGCCGAGGCGGCGGGAGAGCAGGGCGCGGGCGCGGCCCGCGGACGGGGCCTCGGGTGCGGCGGGCGGCTCGGGTGCGGTCTGCGCGGGCCGGGCGGTGGCGGGGGCGGCGAGCTGGAGGTGGCCGAGGCCGTCGGGGAGCGCCGCGCGGACGGGTGACCCCGAGATGTCCCTGAGGCCGCCGCCGCTCGTGGGGGCGGTGACCTGGAGGGTGGACTCGCCGAGCCGCAGCAGGCCGGGCTCGCCGAGCGGGACGGCCTCCTCGGGGCTGACGAAGCGTCCGTCCAGCGTGCTGCCGTTGGTGGAGCCGAGGTCGCGGACCGTCACCTGCCCGTCGGCGGCCAGGTGCAGGGCGAGGTGCAGCCGGGAGACGTCCGGGTCGTCGAGCGGGACGTCGGCCTCGCTGGAGCGGCCGACGCTGATCTCCCGGCCGTGCAGGCGGTGGACGCCGCCGGCGTCCGGGCCGCCGATGACGCGCAGCTCGGCGGCGGCCGGGTCGGGGGTCTCGTCGTCGGCGGTGGGGTCGGCCTCGCCGAGGCTGAGGACGGCGCCGTCGAGGAGCGGGGGGTGCCCGAGGAGGGCGTGTTCGTCGACCCTGCGCGCCCCGGCGTACAGGTGCACATGGGTGGCGGCGCGCGGGCCCCGCACGCCCACGGCGCCCGCGAGAGCGCCCGCGACGGCGCCGAGCGCCGTGCCGACGGGAGCGGTGACCAGCACGTCCACGTAGGGAATGGCGGACCCGGCGACTGCCGGGCCGCTGCGCGGTCGGAGGACGGTCAGCCGGATCTGCATCTCGCCCGCGGTCCCTTCTGCTGGTACTGACGCCTGGTGCCGTACAGGTACTGCCGCCGTCGCCGCTGCTGCCGCGCCCGTGGCACTGCCGCCGGGGGGCACGGACGGCCGCGACGGCCTTGGGCCACAAGAGTGGTCAGCCTCATCCTGCCACCCATCACCGACAGTCCGCGCACCGTACCGGATTTGACGATCTTGCGATCATCGCCATGGTGGAGGCGACGGGCAGTCAGGTCAACCGTCGCGCGGGCCGCCCGTCCCGGCCCCGGGCGGTGCCGGCCGGGGCGGCCCGGGGGACACCGGGAGGACGTCCGGGGAGCGCCCTGGGGGACAACCCCTGGGGGATGTCCCCCACGACACGCGCGGGCCCCGCGCGGCGGGCGGTCCGGGCACCTCGGAAACACGATCGGACACCGTTAGAGTGGCCGGAACACGGGCCCGGCAGGCTCACCGCACCGGCGGGGAGCGCCCCGCGGCAGCGGCACGGCGAGGAGTACGACAGGTGCGGCCAGTCGGCAGCAAGTATCTGCTTGAGGAGACCCTCGGACGGGGGGCCACCGGCACCGTGTGGCGTGCCCGGGTGCGTGAGGACGCCGTCGTGCCCGGCAGCGAGCCCGGCCAGCTGGTCGCGATCAAGGTGCTGCGCGAGGAGCTGGCGGCCGACCCGGACGTCGTGATGCGCTTCCTGCGGGAGCGCTCCGTCCTGGTGCGGCTCAGCCACCCGAACATCGTCCGGGTCCGCGACCTGGTGGTCGAGGGCGAGCTGCTGGCCCTGGTGATGGACCTGGTCGAGGGCCCGGACCTGTTCCACTACCTGCGCGGCAACGGCCCTTTCAGCCCGATCGCCGGCGCCCTGCTGATGGCCCAGATCGCCGACGCGCTGGCCGCCAGCCACGCCGACGGCGTCGTGCACCGCGACCTGAAGCCGGCGAACGTCCTGCTCGCCACCGTCCAGGTGGACGGCACCGAGCAGATGCACCCGATGCTCACCGACTTCGGCATCGCCCGGCTCGCGGACTCCCCGGGCATCACCCGCACCCACGAGTTCGTCGGCACCCCCGCGTACGTCGCACCGGAGTCCGCGAGCGGGCGCCCGCAGACCTCGGCGGTGGACGTCTACGGGGCCGGGATCATGCTGTACGAGCTGGTCACCGGCCGGGCGCCGTTCCAGGGCGACGGCCCGCTGGCGATCCTGCAGGCCCACCTCGCCCAGGAGCCGCAGCGGCCCTCGACCATGCCCGAGCCGCTCTGGACGGTCATCGAGCGCTGCCTGCGCAAGGACCCGGCGCAGCGGCCGAGCGCCACCTCGCTGGCCCGCGCGCTGCGGGTGGTCGCGGCGGGTGTCGGCGTGCACGCCTCGCCCGCGGCGGTGGACACCGCCCTCGGGGTCGGCGCGCTGCTGCTGCCGGACCCGCAGCCGGCGCCGGTGACCGGCGCCGATCCGACCGTCCCCGGAATGCCCGCCGCCCCGCCGCCGGTGCCCGCGCCGGCGCCGTACGGCTCGGCGGACGCCACCCAGGTGCTGCCCGCCGGCGGCCGCTTCGACGCGGCCGCGGCCACCCAGCTGCTGCCGCCCGCCGGACCGCCCGCGGCGCCGCCCGCCGGAGCGTACGGCGCCGAGGACCGCACCCGGATGATGCCCCCGGTCGGGCCGCCGGCCGCAGCACCGGGGGCCCCGGCCGCCCCGGCGCAGCCGGAGGCGCCGCACCCGTGGCAGACCCAGCTGCGCGCCGCCCGCGACCGCAACCAGCAGACCGAGATCGGCTACCTCGACCCGGAGGAGCTGCGCGCGCCCCAGGTCGCGCCGCAGCCGTACCAGGCCGGCCGCCCGCCGCAGCCCCCGCAGGGGCAGGGCTACGGGCAGCAGGGCAACCCGCAGGCCGGGAGGCCGGGCGGCTACGCCCAGCGTCCGCCGGTCGCGCCGGCTCCCTACCAGCCGTACCAGCCGGGTCAGCCGTACCAGGGCCAGGGCCAGGGGCAGGGGCAGGGCCGTCCGCCGCAGCCGCAGGGGTACGGCCGCCAGCCCCAGCAGTCCCCCCAGCAACAGCAGTCCCAGCAGCAGCCACAACACCAGCAGCCACAGCAGCAGGGCCGCTACCAGGCGCCCCCGCCGGTGGTGCCGCGCCGTGCCGAGCCGCCGGCCCCGCAGTACCGCGAGCCGCAGCAGCCGGACCGCCGTGAGCCTCCGGCGCGCGAGCCCGCGCCGGCCCGCGAGCCGCGTGGCCGCAGCCGCAACAAGATGTACATCCCGGGCCTCGGCTGCCTGAAGGGGTGCCTGATGGTGCTGGTGGTGCTGGCGCTGGCGGCGGCCGCGCTGTGGAACTTCACCGCGCTGCCGGAGTACTGGGCGAACGTCCAGACCTGGTTCGGCGACGCGAGCGACTGGGTCAGCACGACCTGGAGCTCGCTCTCCGGCTGAGATCGGCTGGGACCGGCTGAGACCGGCCGGGGCCCCGTCCCGGAGCCGGGATAGCCGACTTGTCGACACTTCACGATATTTCCCGTCAAGTCCCGCCCGCCGGAACGCCCGCAGCGTCCCCCGGCGGGCGTCGGTACGCGTAGGTTGGTCGCTGACGCACCGACCTACCCGAGCGCACAGCGTCCCTCCGTGCGCTCCCGCCGCCCACGGAGCAGCATTGGCACGCAAGATCGGCAGCCGCTACACCGTCCACCAGGTGATCGGCCGGGGCTCGGCAGGGACCGTGTGGCTCGGCGAGGGCCCGGACGGCCCGGTGGCCGTCAAACTGCTTCGCGAGGACCTCGCCACCGACCAGGTGCTCGTCGGCCGCTTCGTCCAGGAGCGGGCCACCCTCACCAACCTCGACCACCCCCGGGTGGTCGGCGTGCGCGACATGGTGGTGGACGGCGACGACCTGGCCCTCGTGATGGAGCTCGTCCAGGGCACCGACCTGCGCTCGCGCCTGGAGCGGGACGGCGTACTGCCCCCGCAGGCCGCCGTCTCGGTGATCGCGGACGTCGCGGACGGCCTCGCCGCCGCCCACGCGGCCGGGATCGTCCACCGCGACGTCAAGCCGGAGAACGTCCTGCTCGACCTCGCCGCCCCACCCGGCCCCGGCGGCGCCCCGCGCGCCAAGCTCACCGACTTCGGCATCGC
>FTKL01000071.1_pt3 | contig 13756 bp, 17 predicted proteins | sample 2434061 | NCBI WGS metagenome assembly FTKL01 (sample SAMEA3914816, study PRJEB12502) | metagenome | biome: forest; material: soil | place: USA | collected 2011-09-16 | depth 0.3 m
CCGCGCCTGGCGCGACGGCGAGGCCCGCCGCAACCGCCTCGTCTTCATCGGCCGCAACCTGGACCGCGCCGCCCTCAACGAGGGCTTCGCCAACTGCCTCGCGGGAGCCCGCGCATGACGACCGCTACCACCGCCGCCACCTGGACCACCGCCGTCGACGACGCGCCGATCGCCGTCGCCACCGCCGCCGACCTGGTCGCGATCGCCGGAGCGGAAGGCACCGCCTGGGTCCTGGAAGCCGCCACCGGCACCCCGGTCGGCACCGTCACCCTGCCCGGCGGCCTGCTCACCGCCGCGTTCTCCCCGGACGCCGCCCACCTCGCGCTGGCCGGGCCGTCCGGACACGCGCTCTGGCGGCGCTCCGACGGCCGCGTCCTGACTCAGGCCACCGGCACCTGGTCCAGCGCCGTACGCTGGGCCAGCCCCGACCGCGTCGCGGTCGCTTCCGGACGGCGAGCGCTCGTCCTGGACACCGACGGCACCCGGCTGTGGGCCACCGACCCCGCCGCGAGCACTGTCACCGACCTGGCCTGGCTCCGCGACGGCCGACGCCTCGCCAGCTCCGCGTACGGGGCCGTCCGCTGCCACGAGCGACACACCGACAAGCCGGTCACCGAGTACCGCTACCTCGGCTCCCACCTCGCCATCGCCATCGCCCCGACCGGCCGTTGGATCTGCACCGGCAATCAGGACGCCAGCATCCACATCTGGCGCACCCGCGACGGCGACGACCTCACCATGCAGGGCTACCCCGAAAAGATCTCACGGCTCGCCTTCGACGACACCGGCCGCTGGCTCGCCTCCGACGGCGCACCGGACATCACGGTCTGGGACTTCTCCGGCAAGGGCCCGGCCGGCACCAAGCCGCGCTCGCTGCGCGCCCACGAAACCGTCACCGCCCTGGCCTGGCGGCCCGGCGGCAGCGCGATCCTCGCCAGCGCGGGCGCCGAGGGCACCGTGGCAATCTGGCGCGCCGACTCCGGACGCGCCGGCGCCCTGATCCGGCCCGCGTACGAGCGTGAGGTCACGGACGCGGCGTTGGCAATGGCCTGGGCCGGATCCGACACGCTCGTCCTCGCCGACTACCAAGGGCGGGTCGAGGCATGGCCGCTGCCGGACGAGCTGGCGCGGTGACCGTGGGCCCCGGCGGACAGTCCTGCACCGTGGTGGTCTGCCGAGACTGCTGCTGCGGTACCGTACGCGAGCACCCGGACACCGACCACGACGGTCAGCTCGCCACACTGCGGCAGGCAGCCGACGGCTCGGACGGCGCGCTCGCGGTCCGTACGACCGACTGCCTCGGGCCCTGCCGACAGTCGAACGTCATCGTCGTCCAACCGTCCACCGAGGCCGCCACCGAGGCGGCCGGGCCGTCTGGCTGGGTTGGGCACTGGACGCGGACTTCATCGGCCTCGTCCTCGACTACGCCCTCGCCGGCGGCCCGGGCCTCGTCGACCTTCCCACAGGCCTCGACCTGCACCGCATCTCACCACCCCGCATTCCGGCCGCACCGCCCGCCGGACGTCGGTGACCCTGTCGCCGCCCGGCTCCGCCACGGATGCGGGCAGCACAGACCCACAGTTCAGGAGAAGCCGGCCGATGGAGCACACACCCGGCAAGCCGGTGACCACACCCGCCGTCCTGGACGCGCAGACCGCCGAACAGCTCGCGGCCACCCTGCAGGTCCTCGCCACCCCGTCCAGGCGGATGATCCTCTCCCGCTACGGCAAGGCCCCGGCCCGGCAGTCGAGTTGGCCGACGAGGTGGGCGTGGAGCAGTCCGCATGCTCCCACCCGCTGCGGCTGCTCCGTGCCATGGGACTGGTCACCGGACACCGGCAGGGACTCAGCGTGATCTACGAGCTCCACGATCAGCACGTCGTGGCACTCCTCGACCAGGCCTTCGCCCATATCGAACACCTACGATGACCTGTGGGCTGGATGTCAGCCGCCGGCGGCCTGCCGGACGCGGCGGGAGGGCGAGAAGGTGTAGAGGTCGAGTACGGCGGCTGGGTCGGCGAGTCCGGGCCCGCCAGCCTCGACCCACGCGGTGATGTCGCACGTGGCGTCGAGGTCGTTGACCAGCCCGAGCCAGACCGGGCGCCCGCCGGCTCTTCGCCCGGCGGTGGACGGCTGGATGACCATCACATTCGCGTGATCGCAGGCGTCCAGGCAGCTGGTCGGCCGGACGACCGCCACCTCGGCCAGGCTCTCACGGAGATCGGCGAGTTGGGCGGCGTGGTCAAGCCGGGGGATCTTGGGCGGGCCGCAGCAGCAGCCGCGGCAGACGGTGACGGTGCAGAGCTCGGTTGCCTGCTCGGGTCCTGCCCTGCGGGATCGGCGGCTCACCAGGCATTCCCCGTCACGCTGTTGGCGCGCTGCCAGGCGCTCTCGCGCAGCAGTCGCAGTCCGTTGAGCCCGACGATCACCGTAGAACCCTCGTGCCCGAGGACACCCAGCGGCAGTGGCAGATGACCCACGAGGTCCCAGACAACCAGGGTGGAGATGAACACCGAGGCGACGACCAGGTTCTGCACCACCAGCCGCCGGGCCCGGCGGGAGAGTGCGACGACGGTCGGTACGGTGGCGAGTTCGTCGCGGACGATCACCGCGTCGGCGGTCTCCAGAGCGAGGTCGGAGCCGACCCGTCCCATCGCGATGCCGGTATGGGACGCGGCGAGCGCGGGTGCGTCGTTGACGCCGTCGCCGATGAGCAGGACTTTGCGCCCGGCCTGTTCCTGTTCCCGTACGGCGGCTACCTTGTCCTGGGGGAGCAGCCCGGCGCGTACGTCGCTGATGCCCACCTCGGTGGCGAGGCGCGCGGCAGCGCGAGGGTTGTCGCCGGTGAGCAGGATCGGGCTGGTGCAGGTCAGCGTGGTAAGTGCGGCGACGGTGGTGGCGGCGTCGGGTCGCAGCCGGTCGGAGAGCCCGAGTACCCCGACCGGAACGCCGTCCCGCTGGACGATGACAGCGGTTCGGCCGCCGTCCTCCAGGTCTCTGGCCACCGTAGCGGCCTGGGCGGAGGCGTCGTCGCCGGTACCGTCCAGGAGTCGGGAGGGAGCGCCGACCGCGATCAGGGTTCCGTCGATGGTGGCGGTGACGCCGATGCCGGGGGAGGAGGTGAAGTAGCCGGGATGTCCAGGCCGCGCCTGCGTGCAGCGTCCGCGACCGCGCGGGCCAGTGGGTGCTCGCTGGGGTGTTCGGCGGCGGCCGCGAGCGCGAGCTGGTGGTCGACATGTCCGGGGTGACGTTCTGTGACTCCGGTGGCCTCAACGTGATCATCCGCGCCCATCTGCGAGCCCGCGAAGTGGGGACAGCACTGCACTTGCTGTGCCCGACCGCCCAGGTGGCGGCCCTGTTCCGCCGTACCGGCGTGGCCGGCGTGCTGCGGGTCAGCCCCGACCCGGGCCGATGACGTGACCGTTGTCGTCCACCATGGGCCGGGCGTTCGGGCCGCGACTATGCGTGGCGGCGCCTGCGGGAATATGTCGGTAGTGGCGAACGGGGCCCGCGTATCGGGGCGCGTCCGGCGTATAAGGCTCCGGCTCTGCGGTGTGTCTTCGCCGGGTGCGGGTGCGGCGGCCCCGGCGTCGGCCCTCCGTGCCCGCCGGGCAGGGTGACGTTCCGTCACGGGGTGTTGTCGTTGTCGTGCGGGCGCTAAAATTCAACCGTGGATGACACACATTTGCTTGAGTCTGTGTGTGAGTTACTGTCGCGGTGCGGGTTCGAGTTGGCGCAGCCGTGTGCGGCCGGCCTTTCCGTGCGGTTGCGCCCGGGGGCCGGGTTGGTGGTGGGGTGGCGGCCGGGCGAGGATCTGATCGGGCCGACGCTCCACGCCTATCTGCCGCCGGGGGCTCTTGCCGGGCGTACTGAGTTCCGGGGCATCCGCGGCGCACTGGCCCTTGCCCTGTCGGAGATCCTCGATGCCGAGGGTATCAGCGTGATTGCTCTGGGCGCCGACCTGCTCGTCACTGCCCGCGACCCCGTGCCCGCGCCGGCTCTCCCGGCCGCTCCGGCGTGCCGTGCGCCGCGCCGTGGCCGGCCGACGCGCTCGGCGGCCGGCGCCGGGTGAAGCCCGCGCGCGTAGGCCCTTGCGACGCGCGTGCGCGCGGGGGTCGGAGCGTCGGGGTGGGTGTCGGGTCGCGGTCGCGGTGTCCTAATCTGTGGGTCATGTCGAACCCTGACGGGCTGCTCGTCGACATCGCCGCGATGGTGGAGTCCGAGCACAGCAACCAGATGTCCTTGACGGTGGTGGTCCCCGGCGCGGTGATCACCGGCAGGCTCGCGCCGGTGGCCCTGTGGTGGGAGCGGGTGGCGGAGGTCCTGGAGGCCTCGGAGCACCTGAAGCCGTTCGCCGCGCTCTTCACCCGGCCGCCCACCGAACGACCCGCGCGGCCCACGCATCTGCATCTTCACCGGGCCCGGATCCTGCAGGGCGACTTCGCTCTGCCCCACGCCGGCGGTATGTACCGCATCGCCATCGAGGACGTCAGCAGTTGGACGGTCGGGGACCTCAGCTACTCCGACATCTGACCGGCGATACCTCGGGGCGGTGCCCGTCCGGGGCAGCACCTGGTTCTCGTCCCTGCTCTGCCGTGCCCGGCAGGCCCGGTGATGGGCTGAAGGGTCTGCCGCGCGCGCAGCGGGGCCGCGCGGGTGCTCGGGCTGGCTGGGGCGTCGGTTTATCGAGTGGTCTGTGGGCGGCCGACTGGCGAACCCGGCTGCCGTTCGTTGCCGGCGAGGTGCGTTCCGCCGAGCGTTTCCCGCGGTGCCGGCGCGCTCCCGGCTGGCCTACCTCGGGCACCGAAGCCGACAGTTCGCCCGGTCGCGCTGTGAGACGGCCGGGCGAGGAGCGCCCCGGTACCGGCCCGGCCGGGGTGCGGCCGGCTCCGGGCAGGGTAGGAGGCCGACATGGCACATGACATGAGGGACCAGCCGGACGAGAGGCCGGACGCCGCCGAGCCGGTGACGGTCGGACTTCTGAGGCGTCAGACAGCCGATGCCTGCGCCCATGTGCGCGAACAGGCCGCCCGTATACACGCCGGGTTGCCACCCGATCCCTGCTCCCCGCCCCTTCGAGAAGCGGTCGGCAGGGACTGAGCGGTCGACTGGCCGCACGCGGTTCCCGTACCACCGCAGCCGGTGCGGGCTCCGTGTGTCGCGATCCCCGCCGGGCCGCCGGCCGACGGCCCGGGCGCCGTCGGTCGGCGGGGACGCCTTCGTGCACGGGCCGGGTACGCGCACCTGGCGCCGTGGTCTGTGATCCTTCCAGCGGTGACCGTTCGTTCGCTGTGGCCTGTTGTTCCGGGCGGGAGGGCGATCGATCGCGGCTCTTGCGGAGCGGACAACTACCTCCCCCGCAAACACAGAAAAATCTGTGCTGACTGGAGTAGACATCGCGCGCTGTCATGGTTAGTGTTTCTCTCGTCAGACGCAGTCGAGAGGTACCCGCCAGACACGAACTGGCGGGCAGTTGTACGGAAGTTCGCAGGTCAGCATGGTTGTGGGGTTCTGAAGCCAGGTTGGTGAAGTACGGCGAAAGGACCGGCGGCCGGGCCGGGCGGCCCGCAGTGATCAGGGGCAGCCAACGATCTGTAGCGCGAGATAAGTGCAGGTGCGGTACCAGCAGGGCGAACCGCGTTATGCGGTACGAGCAGTCGCGGTACGAGGTATCCCAGTGAAGGCGCCGGGACTGCGGGCGCGCGTGCTGGGAGGTCCGGGCAGTGGGGTTCCAAGCCAAGGGAAAATTGCAGGACGGGCGACGGGGCTGGCTGCCGGACCGGGCGACCTTTCGGGGCCGCCACGGCAGTGACGAAAGTGAGCAGTCCGGCATACCGAGCAGTTCGCACGGTCAGTCCAGAGGATGAACGGAGGGCGCAAGCGCCATCAGGATCGCCCGGCCCGTGAGGCAGTCACCCGGGCGGACACCGCAGACCCCCTTGTGAGTACGAGGACGCTGGTTTCCGGTCACGCACACGCGATCCCCGCAGTCCCCCTGTCCCGGGGAGTTGCGGAACAAGAAACCCGGCCCAGGCCGGTAGATGGTGTTGTTCCCCCTTCGGGGCCCCGGAGTCGCTACGGCGCCGGGGCCTCGACGCGTTCACCGATAACCAAGAGAGGTGCAGTGACTACGACGACCGAGAGGCCCCACACTCCCGCCACCCCCAATTCGTTCGACGACGACTACCCCGCCTACACGATGGGCCGGGCCGCCGAGATGACCGGTACCACCGCCGGCTTCCTGCGCGTACTCGGCGAGCAGGGCCTCATCACCCCCCTGCGCTCCGAGGGCGGCCACCGCCGCTTCTCCCGCTACCAGCTGCGGATCGCGATGCGAGCGCGCGACCTCGTCGACCAGGGCACCGCGATCGACGCAGCCTGCCGCATCATCATCCTCGAGGACCAGCTCGAGGAAGCCCTGCGCCTCAACGAAGAACTCCGCCGGCCCGCCGGCGGCCCGACGCCGACTGCGGACACCTGACCCCGCACAGCGAGAGCGGTCCGGTCCGGGCGGGCGGTTGCTCGCCCCCGGGCCTCCTCGCGTGTTCGGAGTCATCGCCAGGGAGCGGGGTCTCCAGTCCCGGAGGGCCGTGAGGCGTCGGTGAGGTCGGCACCGGTGGCGGCGTCACGTCGGGGGCGCCCGACGCCGTGCCAGTCCAGGCACATGACGGTCGCGTCGTCTTCCAGATGGCCCTGGCCGGCGTCGAGGATCGCCCCGATGAGTGTGCGGGCGGCCTCTCGGGGATGCAGGGCGCGGGTGCGGAGGATCAGTCCGGGCAGGTCGAGGCTCTGGGCGTTGCGCTCCAGCATGCCGTCGGTGAGCATCACCAGCCGGTCGCCCGGTCGCAGGTCCAGCGACTGCACCCGGTAGGTGCCGGCGTGCTCGGCCTGGAGGCCGAGGCCGAACGGCAGGTCGACTTTCGGGGCGATCTCCCGCACCTGCCCGTCTCGCAGCCGCAGCGGCCAGGGGTGCCCGGCGTTGACGAACTCGGTCGTGCCGTCGAGCAGGCTGATGCGCAGGAGCTGGCCGGTGACGTAGCCCTGGCGGCCGTGGTCCCGCACGGCCCGGTCGGCCTGGCGGGCCTGTTCGTCGAGGCCGGCACCCGCCCGCCGTGCCCGCCGCAGGGCAGCCACCACGAGGGTGGCCAGCAGCGCGGCGTCGACGTCGTGGCCCATGGCGTCGGTCACGGACAGCTGGACCGTGTCACGGTCGATCACGTAGTCGAAGGTGTCGCCCCCGACGTGGTCGGCGGGCTCAAGCGCCCCGGCGACGGCGAACTGCGCCGCCTCGCAGGCCAGCGACGCCGGGAGCAGCCGGTGCTGGATCTCCGCGGCCAGGCTCAGCGGGATGGTGCGCCGACCCCACTGGTACACGTCGGTGAAGGGCCGGTTGGCGATGACGATGTACGCCAGCGCGTGCGCGGTCTCGCCGATCTCCCGCATCACCCGCGCGCTCGGCGCGGCGGGCAGGAACAGTTCGAGGAGCCCGATGGCGTCCCCGCGGTTGGTGACCGGGGCGACGATCCGCACCAGGGAGCCCCCGCCCCTGTCCTCCACCCTCGGCCGCTGGCTGCGGATCACGTCGTCGTACAGGGTGCCCCGCAGCGAGATTCGCCGGGCCGGCTCACCCGTTTCTACACTGCCCGCACTTCCCAGCCGCACGACTGAGCTGCCGGTGAAGTCGGTGATCAGGAACGACACCGACACGGCCCGGAGGTGCTCCCTGAGCATCCGCGCGACGACGTCGAGCGACTCCACGGGCGGCGCGGCCTCCGCGGCCTCCAACGTCGCCGCCAGAGACATCGCCGCGCCCTGGCGGCTCCAGCCGCCGGAGGAACGAGATGACGGCCCGCCTTCCCCGTCCGGTTCCCCTGCGCTCACGGCGGTTCCTCCCTGCTCGATGATGCTCAGGACTCCGCTCCCGGACGGGTCACATTGCATCACGGGTCCCGGGGCTCCGCGCCCGCCCGGCTCACCGGCTTCCGCATGCCGCTTCGAAGACCAGTCATGTGGCTGTCAGGAGGATGGCCGTGCAGTGCGCGGTGAAAGCAGGCAGGCGTCCCCTGCGCCGTCGGCCGGCGGGGACGCCTGCGGAAGCCGAACCAGCACGGCGACGGGCCGGGTCGCCTGAGTCCGTGGACGACCCCGCCCACGGTGTAGAGCAGCGCGGACCTCCCCTTCGCAGCACGGCCGGATCAGCGGCCCGACCCCCAGGCCGGCCGGCCAAGTCCCGGAGCAGCCCGTCCGCTGGGCGGCCCCACGCCGCCGGGTCCGGCTGCGGACGGGTGACCATGACCGCCCGCCCACCGACCAGTTACCGGTTGGCCGTGGAGTCGCGCGTCATGCACCATGCGAAGTTGAGTCCCTGCTTGGCAATGAACCTGTGTTGGCGCTATAACTTTCTTATCGATGAGCCCGGCAGACTAACTGGTAGGGCGGTGTCTGTCCTGCTGCTGTCGGATGCTCGTTCCGCTGCGATTGTGAGGAGCTGAATCACCGTGCTGATGCGTACCGACCCCTTCCGTGACTTCGACCGTCTCGCGCAGCAGCTGCTCGGGACCCCGGCGAAGCCGGCAGGCATGCCGCTGACCGCCTTTCGCGACGGCCAGAGCTTCGTTCTGCGCCTGGACCTGCCGGGCGTCGACCCGGAGTCCATCGACCTGGACGTCGAGCGCAACGTGCTGAGTGTCCGCGCGCAGCGCCAGGGCGGGCTGCCGCAGGGCGCCCAGGTGCTGGCCGACGAGCGCACGCTGGGGACATTCACCCGGCAGGTGTTCCTGGGCGACGCCCTGGACACGGAGTGCATCGAGGCCGGCTACGACCAGGGCGTGCTCACTGTGCGGATCCCGGTGACGGAGAAGGCCAAGCCCCGCAAGATCGAGATCACTGGCCCCGCGCAGAGCGGCACCCCCGCTGCCGTGCGGGCCCCGCGCGAGCCCGAGCCGGTCGGTATCGACGCCCGGCGCGGGGCGATCAACGCCTGACCCGCCCGGCACCGTCCGCGCGGCACCGCCACCCCACCGGTGCCGCGCGGGCCTCCCCTTCTTCCTTCCAGTTCCTTCCAGACATCCACGGCTTCGAGGAGTCGAGATGACCACTGGCACCACCGCCCGACAGCGCGCGCCATTCACAGAGCCGGGGCCGGCCCGGCCCCGCTCGGCAGGTACCGGCGTGGTGAACGCCGCCGATAGGACGCGCCATGGCTTGCTGGTCGGGCTGTTGAACCGCCCCGGCGGTGCGCCCGCCGCGCTCGTCACGCTGCCCGATGGGCGTCGCACTGTCACCACCGCGCTGCAGGGTGCGCAGGCCCGCCAGGTCGAGGAGGTGGTGGCCGGCCGACTGCGGCCGCCCACCACCGCGTCCGGCCGTCAACTGGTGCGCTGGCTGGAGCGTCCGCTGCCCGCCGAGCTGAGCGTGGCCGGCCCGGGGCCGGCGGACATCGCCCTCACCGCCGTGACCGCACCGGCGCCGGCCACCGAACTCGCGGCGGCCTGACGCCGGCGCGGCCGCGCCCACCAGTGCACACGCCGGGCCCACCTGCCGGCCGGGCCCACCTGCCGGCCGGGCCCGGCGCTCCGTACTGTCCGAAGGGAGTCGCACGGTGACCTTCACCGTGTCCGCCGTGCTGTTCTTCGGCGTGGTCCTGGGCGTGCTCGTCCGCAACCGGCACGCGACCGGCTTCGCGGCCTGCGTCGCCGTCGTCTTCGGTTTCCTGCTCGCCTCGACCGGCTTCGCCCCCGCCATCGACAACCTGCTGGGCAGCGCGGCCGCACTCCTCAACCGGTGACACGGGCAGCACCGAGCCCGTGGACCGCTCCGGGCGTCGACGACGGCCGACGTCCGCGTCCGGCCCCGTAACCGGGCCCGGCAGGCAGGCCCACTACCCGCGCGACTCCTCTACCCCCATGCGACAGCCGCAGGGAAGGAAGCAACCTCGGGCGGGTCGGAACCGCCGCGCCACGGCGGGACCCGCCGGTCGTTACCAGGTCGACCCGTATCCGACTCCGGGAGGGGCAACCGCCGTGAGCCGCCATCCGCCCGTCCCGTCCGTCCAGGTCGCCTTCCTCACCGACGACGTCCGCCGTGCCCTGGCCGCCGCCCGCTCGCCGTTCCTCGCGGTGGCGGCAGAGCCCGCCGGCGGGGGCTGGCACGTCACCGTCCTCGACACCGCCACCACAGACGTTGACTTCAGCGCGGACGTTTCCGGCGGCGAACAGTGGCGGCCGGCCACCGTCGAGAACACCCTGTGGCACGCGGGCTTCATCACCCTGCCCGGCGCACCCTGGACACTCCTGGCCACGGGCCGGCGCTGCGCCCCGGCCTACGCCACCGGTCCGCGGAGCGACGACTGACCGGTTCCGGCCGTGGTGTGACCGGTCGGCTACAGCCGTTCGGGCCCCGTCGGGCCGGTAGCCCTCCTGCGGCCGGGTGTTCGCGTCCGGCCGGGGCGGGGGGTCTTCCTGCCGTGGTCCGCTGTTCTGCTGCCTGTGGGTCGTCCACCAGGCGGTCAGGCGTTCGCGGGTGCGCTGCGGCAGGTTGGGTGGGGGCAGCGGTGCTGGGTGGTGCGGCTCCAGCGGCGGGCCTGGGCGATCAGGTGCTGGAGCGGGCAGGGGGCGTCGTTTCTCACCGGCGTAGCCCGCGACCGTGGCCCCAGCGGGGGCGCAGGCGGGTGTCGAGTGCGTCGCGCAGGGCGTAGAGGTCGGTGATGGTGGCCTGTTCGGCGAAGCGGGCGAGCAGGCGCCGCAGGACGCTGTCGTTGCCGTCGTTGACGGCGTCGGTGATGGCTTCCGCCAGGGACAGGTCGGTGTGCGGCGGGTGCGGGGGTGCCGGCTCGTCCATGGTCGTCTCCCGTCGCTGGTCGGTAGCCGGTCCTCGTGCGGACGCCGCAGGAACACCGTGGGCCGGGGTGAACACTACCTTCCTCTCGAACACGGAAAAATCTGTGCTGACTGGAGTAGACATCGGTCGGTGTCGTGGTTAGTGTTTCTCTCGTAGTAAGCAGTCGAGAGGTACCCGCCAGATACGAACTGGCGGGCAATTGTACGGAAGTTCGCAGGTCGGCACGGTTGTGGGGTTCCGAAGCCAGGTTGGTGAAGTACGGCGACGGGACCGGCGGCCGGGCCGGGTGGCCCGCAGGTATCAGGGGCCGCCACGAAGCGGTACCGCGGCAGTTCGAGGTTCGCGGGTGAGCAGTACGCGGGACACGCCGGGCACATGGGCGTGAAGCAGTGACAAGTGGTGCGGCAGTGGAGGTCCGGAGCCAGCGCAGGTGCAGGACGGCAACGGGACTGGCAGCCGCATCCGGGTGGCCCGCAGTGATCAGGGGCCACCACCGAGCGGTACCGCGAATGAGTAGGTACAGGTGCAGTACCAGTAGGGCGAAGTTGATTGGCAGTAGCAGCAGTTGCAGTGCGAGGTACCTCAGTAAAGGCGTCGGGCTGCGGGCGCGCGTACTGGGAAGTCCGGGCAGTGGGGTTCCAAGCCGAGCGGTCGAGCAGGACGGGCGACGGGGCTGGCTGCCGGACCGGGAGACCCTGCGGGGCCGCCGCAGCAGTACAGAGCAGGTGGGAGTTCAGCAGTACCAAGCAGTACCCGTGTTGAGAAGAACCAGCAGTACCTGCAATACCGCAGTACCAGTGGCTGGCACTCCCGCAGTACCCAGCAGTTCGAAGTCCGGTCAGTACACACAGAGGATGAACGGAGGGGACAGAGCGCCATCAGGATCGCCCGGCCCGTGAGGATTTTCTGTCCGGGCGGACACCGCAGACCCCCCAAGTACGAAGGACGGTGGTTTCCGGTCACGCATACGCGATCCCCGCATACCCCCCTCCCCCGGGGCAGTGCGGAACTCAAGGAAGTCGGCTGACGACCGGCAGATGGTGATGTTTCCCTTCGGGGCCCCGGAGCCGCCATGGCGCCGGGGCCCCTCCACGCGTTCCCGAACCCATACAGAAGAGGTGCAGTGACCACGACCACCATCCGACCCCACACCCCCGCCACCCCCAACTCGTTCGACGACGACGACTACCCCGCCTACACGATGGGCCGGGCCGCCGAGATGACCGGTACCACCGCAGGCTTCCTGCGCGCCCTCGGCGAGCAGGGCCTCATCACCCCCCTGCGCTCCGAGGGCGGCCACCGCCGCTTCTCCCGCTACCAGCTGCGGATCGCGATGCGAGCACGCGACCTCGTCGACCAGGGCACCGCGATCGACGCCGCCTGCCGCATCGTCATCCTCGAGGACCAGCTCTAGGAGGCCCTGCGCCTCAACGAACAACTCCGCACCGCCGCCGGCGACCCGACACCCGCGGCGGACACCTGACGTTCCGGCCGGGGGCGCTGCCCGCGGGGCGGGCCGAACGTCGCACGCCCCGCGTGTATGGAGCGCCGGGCCGGTGTTCCGCGCCGGCTTCACCCCTACGGGGACAGACCGTGGGGGTCGCCGGGCGCTACGGTTGCCATCCGCTGCGTATACGGGCCGGCAAGGGATCGTGTCCGCTTCGCGGGCCCACCTCCGGGCCGCGGACAGCGTTGCGGTAGGGGACGTACCCGATGAACGTGGCTGCGCAGGTCGATCCGCTGGTCTTCAGTGTCCGTCCGCGCCCGGGCGCCGATACGGTGCTGGAGGCGGTGGGCGAGCTGGACCAGGACACCGGCGGGGTGCTGGACGCTGCGGTGGACGGCGCGCTGCGCGCGGCCACGGCGGCGGGGGAGCTGGTGCTGGACATGGCCGGGGTGTCGTGTGAGGTCTCAGGACTCTGTTGACACTTCGGGCTCATCAGATCCTGGACAGGCTCAGGAGATGCTGGACGCACGTCGGAGCCCGAAGCCGTGGCGCGAGGAAGCGTTTCGGGTGGGCGGGTGGCAGCAGAACTGGGTGGTCAGGACGCCCCTGGGTCAGCAGCGGTTGAGTCGACGTTCCAGTTGTGAGGCAGGTCGGCGTCGCAGAAGACACAGACGTAGTGTTCTTCCCTCACGATGTTGTGCTCCTGGCATTCGGGGCAGCGTCGGAACACGACCTCGTGCGTGAAGCCGGCCGGGTGCTGCAGGCCAGCCCGGTCCAGTGCCGGAGCGACGGCTGGCCAGGACGTGGTGTCCGGGCAGTAGCCGGTGGACTGGTTGCTGACCCCGGCCACCGCCCACTGTCCGGAGTCGTCCTGGAAGCTCATCTCGCCGGCGCTCAGCACCGGCTCCCCGCTCGCGCAGGCCACGTGCTCACTTCGGCGGGGAGCCAGCAGCAGGACCCCGTCGGCGTCGATGACGAAGGTGAAGGGATCAGCCAGCTCTTCTGCGGTTCGCTCCGTCACCCATGTCGCGAAGTCAGCCGCGGTGCGGATGCGGAAGCCGCCGTGCCCGGGTTGGACGGCAGCCCTCAGTTCAGCTGGTCCGACATACCGGTAACGACGCGACACGCTCATGCTGGTCAACCTAGACCACCGCTGTAGCGCCTCGGCATCGGTTTCCAGGGCAGTCAGATCTTGGGGGTGTGGATCTTGGCCTTCCAGCGGGTCACCGGGTGCTGGTCCTTGCGGGCGTGGAGCGACAGCTCGGCACCCTCGTAGGTGACGCGGAAGTGGGTGTCCTCGACGTAGATGGTGACGATCCGGCCGGCGTAGGTGCGTCCGACTCGCAGGCGTTGGCGGGCCACCATGACGACGCCGTCGCGGGGGACCTTCCGCTCGACTGTGACGGCGGTCGGCGGTGGTGGCAGCTGGGTTGCCGCGGCGCGGGCGCCGAGAATTCGCGGGCGCTCGCCG
>FTKL01562711.1_pt1 | contig 13670 bp, 13 predicted proteins | sample 2434061 | NCBI WGS metagenome assembly FTKL01 (sample SAMEA3914816, study PRJEB12502) | metagenome | biome: forest; material: soil | place: USA | collected 2011-09-16 | depth 0.3 m
CGCCTCGGGCGACCCGGACGTGGGTTGGAGCGCCGGATTCAGCTCGTGCACGCCGCTGCACCTGATCGCCGCCGTGAACGGCGCCGTCACCGACAGCAGCCCGGTCGTCCGCGCAACCAGCGACCTGCCGCAGCGGGTGGCCGACCGCGCCCTCGCCGAGCAGGCCGAGGTCGACCGGCGCGAAGCCGAGGTCCTAGCCGCACTGCCGACCGCGGCCGAACTCGTCGCCGACGGCGACGGGCTGGACACCCCGGTGATGGTCAGCCCGCTGTACTTGGCCGGGCCCGGCCCCGTCGAGCGGGCGGTGGCGGCTCTGACCGCCGAGGCGGGCTGGAGGTCCGTGGCTGTCCAGAGCGGCCAACTGTGGGAGAGCGGCTGCCGGACCGTGCACGTCGCGCACTTTCCCACATGGCCCCGGGAGAACTGGCGGATCACCGTGCTGGACGACCCGCTGGGCATGCCGACGTGGAGTGCGACCTTCAGCGGCAACACGCCGGCCGAGGTCCTCGGCGAGGTGACCCGGCTCCTCGCCGATACCGCGGCTGGCAACGCCCGGCCAGCCGACGACCCCGAGTACATCTCGCCCTTCGAGCTGGATGAGCACGATTGGACGCGCCATGCCGTCCACGTGTGGACCACGTTCAGCGCGCCGGATGCAGGGATCAGGCTCCAGCACAACTCCGGCGAGTCCGGGCACTACGAGGAGCTGGGGCGCCAGGTCCCTCCCGCCTGGATACTCTCCGCGGGCATCGACGACCGGTTCTCCGCCTGGTCCGCGGACTTCACCAGCGGCACACCGCCGTACCTGGTCACGGCTGCGGCTGTGACCGCCGTCGATCCGACCCCGGTACCGCGGGCCCGCCGGTCGCTGCCCGAAGCGCACCTGCCCTTCCTGCAGGTCCTTCAGCCGGGCACCGGCCGCTCCAGCGCCGCCCGCTCGGGCACCACTCCGGCCTCCCGCGGCCCCTCGCCCGATCCGGCCGGACCGCTACGACCCGCGGCAGCAGACCGGGGACGGCTGCGGTGAGGAACGGCCGCGCGTTGGAGGCGTTCACCGGCCAGGTGGCTAGCCGGCTCCCGGGCACCTGGCGGCCGATGGTCGCGGACGTGGGCGAGTCGGCGGCGCTGACCGAGGTGTACGAGCGGCTGTGGGATCTCGGGATCACCCAGTGGGCGTTGCTGGACTTCGCCACCGACCGTCTCGGGATGCTGCGTGACCTCCGGGGCAGGGAACTGGTCGTTCTCCCGCGCCCGTTGCGTGCGGACCGCTACCTGATCGCGCCACTGGTCCCGGTCGGCACGGGCCCCGGGTCGGTGCAGGACCTGACGCCGTTCGGCCTGTCCGTCAGCGTGTCACCGGCCCGGGCGGCCGAGATGGTCCGCCGCCGGCTCCTGCCCCGTCTCGACTACGCGCTGCTGCTGGCCGAGGACCGCGGGTCCTACCCCGGACCGCCCGCCGACGACGGGCCCCGCCGGGCCCGCGCGGCCACCGCCCGCACGAGCCTGCCCACTGGCACCGCACCAGTCGTCGTCTACTCCGCTGGGCCCCTGCGCCCGGCGACCCCGCTTTCGGGCCGAGGCCGAGTCCCGGCCCCCTGACCGAACGAGATTTGTGCCCACTGCTGTTTCCCCTGCTTCCACCGGCCCGCTCCTGTCCGTGCGACCGGCCCACCTCGCCGGGCCCGGCGACGCCGACCTGCCGTACCACCTCCCCGACCACGGCTGGTTCCGCCCCTACAACTCGCCCACCCATGTCGTCCTCGTGAGCGACACCAACGGCATCGCCTTGTCCAACCGACCAGGTCCGATGCCGTTGGCCTTGAGCGGGATCGGCTGGGAGGTCGGCTTCTGCCACCAGGTGCCGGCCGAGATCACCCAGTCCCTGCTCGACGAGGCCGCCACCGGCCTCCACCAGCACCCGCACCTCTTCACCGGCACCGGCCGCCTCGACGGCCACCACGCGCGCATGGCCCTGCTCGCGGCCGGCTGGTCCGGACACCAGCGAGACGGCTACGAGCTGGTCTCCGCACCCGACCGCCACGCCGCCCTCTCCTTCCCGCTGGAGGCCCCGGGCAGCGAGGCGATGCTGACCGGCGCCGCCCAGACGGGTACCTGGACGGTGCGGTTCAGCGCAGCCGCCCCCGAGCCGCTGCTGACCGCCGCCACCCTCGCCCTCCTGGCACCGGCCGTCCGCCGGGCGGACCAGCTGCCGGCCCGGCACCGGAACCTGCTGACCACCCAGCCCCGCTCCGAACAGCTGCAGCACACCGGGCGCTCCGGTGCCGCCCGCGCCCGCAGCGCAGGTGCTCGGCCGGCACCCGCCACGCCGCAGTCCGCCAGCCCGGCGCGCAGCGTCAGTGCCGCACCGGCCAGGCGGCACCGCCCTTCCTGACCTCGCCCCCTGTGCTTCTGGAGACCGCCCCTGCCCGCCGAACCCCGCCCCGACGACCTGGTCGCCGTCCGCCCGCTGGAACTGGCCGGCCCCGGCACCGCGCCGTTCGACATCCTGCACCTCCTCACCACCGAGTACCGGTGGCGTATCGCTGCCGAGGGTGAGAACCCGTCGCGCCCACAGAGCCACCCGCAGCGGTGAGACCTCCCGCCGACCAGGCCCGACAACGCCCGAACCGAGCACCACGGAGAACCCCTGACCTCGCACCCTCTCGACTCCGTCGCAAACGTCAAGGCCAGCGCCGCGACCCTGCACGAACTCGCCGACCGCCTCACCACCGGCGATACCGATCAGCTCGACCCGCTCTTGGACCACCTCCTTCTGGACGGCGGACTGCTCCACGCCGCCGAGCGGCTTCTCGCGCACGCCCGCAAGGCGGTCGACCCCGATCTCGACGAACATCACCCGGACCCGGACACGGTGCCCGCGTACAGGCTCATGCACGCTCTGGCCAGGATCGACGAGGACCTGAACGACCGTCGTATGGAGGTACTCGGAGCCCTGCCAGCGGCCCGTGCCGTTGCACTCCCGGAGTCCTCGCCGATCCTCGATGCGGCGGGAGCACAGCACACCGCCCAGCCGTTCGTGACGATCCTGCGCAACAGCACCGGCGAGATCACCGCCACCGGCTACGACGCCGACGCCCGGCGGATCCTGCTCGGGGCCGGCTTCGAGGAGGTTTACCTCCGCTCGCACAACTCCTGGCTACGACTGCCCGGCGAAGGAAGCCCGCACGGACCGGACACACGGGCCTGCTCGGCCGCCAGCGAGCTGCTCGCCGCCGGCCACCCTGTTCGCCTGGACCGAACGCTCGGCCAGCCGGTGGGCGCCGACGGTAAGCCCCTGCCGGGCACTCCCGCGCCCACCAGCGACAAGACCTCCCGCGCCGAGGCAGCCCGCACCGCCCCGGCCCAGTCGGGGCTTGTGGGCAAGGGACCGAGCGAACCGGCCCAGGCAACCCCCCTGAGCGGGCCCGCCTCGCCGCCACGGTCCCGGTGATCCTCACGGCCCGCTCCCTCCGACGGCTCATCCTGCCCGCTTCAGTTCCCGGCGGCCGGACAGCTTCGACCCCCCAGCAGTCTCGCCTCACCCTTGCTCCCGGAGACCTCCTTGCCCACCGACACCGAGATCGACCCGCTGGTCGCCGTCCGCCCGCTGGACCTCGCGGGCACCGGGACTCCACCCGGCGACCTGGGCGACCACCTCATCACCGCGTACGGGTGGGAGCACGACCCGGACAGCACCGCCGACGAACCCCTGCTCGTCAGCCCCTGCCGCCGCATGGCCCTGGAGCACGGCGACTTCCCCCTCGGCCGCCGCATCCTCCAAAACCACTGGAAGCTCTCCGCCTACGACAGCGGGGAGCAGGACGCCACGGAGCTCTGGTGTGCCTGGTTCAGCCCCAGGACGCCCTACGAACTCACCCATGGCCTCGTCCTGGACGCCGCCGGCCGCCTCGACAGCGACCCAGCCACCGTCCTTGCCGACCGCCGGGCCGGTGACGACATCGAGCGGATCCTCTCCGACGCCGGATGGACGATCAAGCGGGGCCCCTGGCGGACGTTCATCCACTCGCCCGGCGCCGCCACCCTCCTGGTGCCCTCCCACCTGGAGCGCACACTCGCCTTCGGCATGGGCAACACCAGCTCCGAGCTGGCGTGGGAGGTCATCGCCTCGCCGTGGGCTCCCGAGGCGGTTCTGCGCTTGGCAGCGGTGACGCTGGCCTCGGACGCAGCGCTGCGCCGCCGCAGCGAGATCCCCGCCCACCACCTGGCCCGGGTCACGACCGAACCCGCCTCCTTCGCCACCCTGCCCCGGTGGCGCCCCCTGATGGCGACCCCGAACCTCCCGCCCGACCTGGAGAACCCCCTGCCGACCACCCCCGCCCCGACCACCGCTGCACCACTGCACGGAGCCGGCCCCGAACCGGCCCTGGTCACCGTGACCCCCCGCCACTACGCCGGCCCCGGTCGTGGCGGTGCCGAGCAGATCCAGGGGCATCTTGCCTCCCTGGGCTGGACGGTGGACACGAACTCGATGACCAGCCCGTGCGGACGGCTCGGCCTCGCCTGGCCCGACGGCACCGACGGCACCGACTACCGGACGCGGCAGAGCGCAGCCTGGCGGGTCTGGGGTTCCCAGCACCGGGGAGCGAGCGTCGCCTGGCGCATCACCAGCGGCGACCTCGTCCCGCCCGAGCTCATCGCCGGCGTCGTCGACGAAGCCCTCGCCATCCTGGACGAAGCCGGACCGGACGCCCGAGCACCGTTCCAGGCCGGCGTCCTGGGCTTGGGCTTCCTGCCCCTGGCCGAGGCGGGGTGGCGGAGTGAGGTCGAGCCCCGCGGAGCCGTCTCCTTCCGTTCGCCCGACGGCTACGTCAGCGCCCACTGCGGCGTTCCGACCGCCCTGCACGACCTGCGTGGCAAGCCCGCCGCCCGCATCAGCTGCTACCGGGCCGGCGGGTACTGGCTGGCGGAGATCAGCGCGAACACGCCCGCCCGCCTCGCCTCCGCCTTCTGCCGCGACCTCGCCTCCCCGGAGCCCCTGTTGCGGAGCACCACCGGCCTCCACTTGGACGCGACCGACCGGAAGGTCGCTGTCGTCACCCCGGTCGCCGTCGAACGCCAGGCCACACCGACGGAGCGCCGGGTAGCTGCCCTCGCCCATGGAACCCAGCAGGTCAGTCAGCCGGTCGCACCTGCCAGCGCCGACGCCACGCCCGCCCCCGTCAGCTCCGCAACCTCCGTGGTCACCAAGGGCCGGTGACCACTTGACCTCAGGACCACCAATCGGATTCCCGCACACCGCACTCCTGGGAAGCCGCCGGCCGCCGGCCACCGGGCACGACCAGCAGGGGCGCACACCAGTCATCGACCTCTTGGTCTCCGAGAGCGGTCCGCCTCCCAGCGCATTGCCAACCCCACCCGCACACGAACCCCTTGGAGGATCTTCGCTTTGACCACACCCGCACCGCCCATCACTCCAGCACGCACCAAGGGCGGCGAACTACGAGCCAAGGTCGCCAAAGTGCTGGCCGACCGGCCGGCGGACACGCTGACCATCGGGGACATGGCCAGGAAGCTGGGCCACTCCCACGGTGCCGTCCGCAACGCCGCCCTCACTCTGGTGGCGCGCGGCGAGGCTGACCAGCACGGCACCGGGCAGCCGCAGTTCCGCGCGAACGGGAAGACCGCCGCAGCTGCGGCAGTCGTGGTGATCAGCCCGCCGGGAACCCACTCTCCCCGTGCCCAGGCGGCCACAGCCCGCACGGCCCCTCCCGCACCGAAGACCCCCAAGCAGAGCGGCCCGATCCGCCGCCCGGGTGGCCAGCTCTACCACCCCCGGGAGCTGGCCGACCTGCCGGACGTCGAGGCCCTGAGGCGTCTACGCGCCGCCGACGTGCCGGTGCTGCTCTACGGCCCTCCGGGAACCGGCAAGACCTCGTTGGTCGAGGCCGCCTTCGACGACCTGATCACCGTCGCAGGCGACGGTGACACGACGGTGGGCGATCTGCTCGGCGAATACACCCAGGACGACGCGGGCGCCTACGTCTTCCAGTACGGACCGGTGGTCACCGCCATGCAGGAGGGTCGCGCCCTGCTGATCGACGACGCCACCCTGATCTCGCCGAAGGTGTTGGCGTCGTTGTACCCGGCCATGGACGGACGCAGGCAGATCCAGGTCAAGGCCCACAAGGGCGAGACCATCACGGCCGCGCCGGGCTTCTACGTGCTGGGAGGCCACAACCCCGGCGTACACGGTGCCGTTTTGACCGAGGCGCTGGCGAGCCGGTTCAGCGTGCAGATCCAGGTCGGCACGGACTACGACCTGGCCTTGGCCCTGCGGATCGATGCCCGGGTGGTCCGGGTCGCCCGACACCTCGCCGCCCAGGTCGAGCTCGGCGAGCTGGGCTGGGCACCGCAGCTGCGGGAGCTGCTCAGCTACCAGAAGGCCGAGGCCGTCCTCGGCACCAGGGCCGCCCTCGGTAACTTGATCGGGATCGCGCCGCTGGAGGACCGAGACGCCGTCGCCGCCGCCGTCAGTAAAATCGCCGGCGTCAAGGGGGTCGCGCCCCTCACCCTGGGCCGGCAGCTCTCCGCCGCGACCGCTTCGGCCGCCCGGCAGCCGCCAGGCAGCACCGGCTCCGCGCACCGGGGCCGCTCGCGATGAGCGCCCACCACCACATCCAGCCCTCCGCCACCACACCCGACGACGCCGCCGACCTCGCGCGCTGGGACGACGACGGCGCCCCGCCCGCACAGCCCCAGTCCTCCCCGACCACGTGGCTGCGCGTGGGTGCCGAGCTCGGCGACCGGCTCGTCGCCCTGTCCGGCCGCCAAGACCTGGTCGTCACCTGCCGCCCCGGCACCCGCAGCGGCGCACCCGCCGCCTACTTCCCCGGCCTGGCGGAGATCGAGTTCGACGCCACGCTGTTCGCACCTCTCCAGCCCCACGAGGTCCGTCCGCGGATCGTGGGGGACGAGGAGCACTATCCCGCGGCTTGGGGAGTGTTCGTCCACGAGGCCGCCCACGCCGCCCACTCGGTATGGGTGGAGCCGACCGGCGCGGACCCGCGCGTCGTCGAGGCCGCTCTTCTGCTGGAGGAGAGTCGTGTGGAGGGCGCGCACCTGGTCAGGCGGCCTACCGACCGCAAGTACTTGCGGACCAGCGCCCGGACCCTGGTCATGCCCGACATCGCCAACCCGACCGTCCAGGGTGTCGAGCAGGCCGCCGGCGTGGCGGCCCTGATGCTCGGCCGCCGTGACGCCGGCATCCTGGACGCCGGCGAGACCCAGGCCGTCGCCGATCTGTGCGAGAAGGTTCTGGGCGCGGACCTGGTGGCCACCCTCACCGGCATCTGGACCGCTGCCCATCGGTGCGCCGACGACGACGCCACCACCATGCTCGCGCACGGCCGGGACTGGTGCGACGCCCTGGACACCGCTGCCCCCGCCCTGCCCGACCCGCCGCAGGACCTCACCGATCTGCTGTCCGGCGCCGTGACGGTCGTCCTGGACCGCATGGCCGCCAACGACGCCGCCGACCTCGCCGCGGCCACCGCCGCAGCCACCGCCGTGGCCGCGCAGTCCAGCGCACAGGCCAACGCCCGCGCCCAGCAGGCCGACCAGCAGCGCAAGGCCGCCGCCACCGCCCGGTCCGTCTTCAATCCCGGCGGCACCACCGTCAGCCCCGACGGCGCACCGAGGCCCGCCCGCAACCCGGTCACCGGCAGCCGCCGGCCCACCGCCGCCGAGCAGAGCGCCGCCGCGCGCCTGAGCCGCGCCCTGCGAGCAGCCGCCTACCGCGAACGAACCGAGGAGAAGACCACCAGCCCCACCCCGCCCGGCCGCCTCAACATGCGCCAGGCCCTCGCCCGTGACGCCCAGCGCGCCGCCGGCTCGATACCCACCGCAGAGCCGTTCACCCACACCCGCCGCCGCAGCTCCCCGACCCCGCCGCTGCGCGTGGGGATCGCGGTCGACGTCTCCGGCTCCATGAGTGCCGCCTGCGGGCCTGTCGCATCCGCTGCCTGGATCGTGGCCCGTGCAGCGGCCCTGACCGACCCGGACTCCCGTACCGCCACCATCGCCTACGACATGAATCTGACCGCACTGACCCGACCCACCCACCGGGCACCAGAGCGCGTGACGACGTTCAACGCCAACGGCGGCAACCACAACCTCTACGCCGCCCTCGACGCACTCGACCACGGCCTCGACCTCAGCCGCCCCGGCACCGGCCGCCTCCTCGTGATCGTCACCGACGCCCAATACACCGACCACGAAACCGCCCAAGCCGTCACCCGCGTCAAGCGACTCACCGCCGCCGGCTGCGCCGTACTCCAGCTCACCCTCACCCAGAACTCCCTCCACCTGCCGGGCACGACCCTGCTCCACCTGCCCCGGCCCTCCAGTGCCCCCGCCGCCATCGCCAAGGCCGCCACCGACGCCATCCGCAAGACACGCTAGGACGCCGGCCTCGGCGTTGGGCCCGGTGTGGCAGCCCGCACTGCCAGGTACGCCGAACTCCCGGCCCGGACCGAGGCCAACCGCTTCCGCCGCGCCGCCCCCGCTGACACAACGCGCCTGTGCCCGGACCAACTCGGTCCGGGCACAGGCGCGTTCGCCTACGGCAGACGAACCCTCGAACGGACTACGCAAACCGGGGCAGTCCAAGTCAACATGGACGACCCCGCAGCGCCTGACCGAAGGAGGGTCTTCCCCTGTCCGTCGTGATCTCCGCCCCCGTCGTCCGCGGTCCCCGTCCCGGCGACGCAATCCCGCACCGCACCTGGCCACTGGGTGAGGGCAACCCGCACGCCATCAGCGCCTTCCTCTACGAGCACGGCTGGTCGTGGGTGATCGACGCCGAGGGCGGCCTGCACGCCGCGTCGCCGTGCACCCAGGTCTACGTCGGCTACCAGCCGGACAACCGGCACGTCGACACCTGGATCATCGCGCTCACCGGCACCGCCCGGCAGCCCGGCTGGCGGGCCACGTTCAACCGGCACGCTCCCGCCGAGCTGGTCATCGACCTCCTCACCGCGCTGGTCAGCCGCTCCACCCCCGGCCCGTCCGCCACGACGTCGTCGACCTCCTGAAAGGGCTCGCCATTCCCCGCACCCCCCGCCTGTCCGCCCGTCGCCGCCTCGCCTTCGCCGAATACCTGATCAGCGCCGCCGCCGTGGGCCTCGTCCTTCACGCCCTGCTGGCCCGAGAGCAGACCGCCACCCGCGTGGGCCTGCTCCTGGTGGCTCTCCAGCTGATCGTCGCGCGGGTCCTGCTCGTACGTGTCCCGGCCGTTGTCGAGCCGTCCGGCCGGATTCCCCGGCAGCGCCCCCCACACCGCTGACCGCTGCCTCCCCTCTCCCTCGCATGCCGCTGGCCCGGCGGTCAGTCATCGGCGTGATTCTCGCGCCGAGCACCGCGACCACGGAGGCCCGTTGGAACCCGAGACCCTCGATCTGCGCGGCGACCGCGTCGGCATCGCCCGCGCGTTCGGCACCGCCTACGGCCCCACGAACAGTGCGGGCGAGCGGACCCGCTACCACGTGCTCGCCTACCTCGCCCCGTCCGACCGCTACCTGCTGGCCGTCGGCGGCATCGACGGAGCCCCGGCGCGGCCCCATCCCGGCGAAGGCCGCTGCGGGTGGAGCACCGCCGATCAGCTCGCCGAACTCGTCGTCGCCCACCTGGTGCGCGCCGACGGCGGAGGCCGGACCGTCTGCCACCACCACGTCGTTCCCGGCGCACCGGACCGCCCGTGCCGGGCCTGCCGGATCCGCCCGCCCCGCACCGACTGCGACTTCTTCTCCCAGTCCCGCTACGCTCCACTTCCCCAGGAGGCTCTGTGACCGCCAACCCGAACATCTCCCGCCGCGGCCTGCGCCGCGCTGCGGTCATGCTGATCGTGCTCACCACCGCTTCGGGCGCCATCGCCGTCGCGGCGGGCCTGCTGCACCACAGCGTGTCGGCGGCCGTCGGACTGACCGCGTGCGGGGCGTCAGCCCTCGCCCTCCACCGTGTGAGCAGATGGCTCGACGCCGACGCCGACCGCTCGGTGCTCGCCGCCCTCGCCTCCGGCCCGGCGCCCCTCGACAAGCTCGCGGCCGGCCTCGGACTGCGAGTCGCCGTCGTGCGGCTCAGCCTCACCCGGCTGCTGGACTCCGGCCAGGTGCTCCAGGACGAGCACGGCTGCTTCCGCCTGCTCGCCCGGTAGGCGAGTGCCCTGCGGGGCAACGGCGACGGGGCGGCACCGCGATCTCTCGCGGTGCCGCCCCGTCGCCGTTCGCCGGAGTGCACCAGGGCCGACCGTCGAGCCGCGCCCGCCGGCTCAGTTGAGGTAGGTACCGGCCCAGGCCCCATCGAATCCGGTCGAGGCCATGGCGGTCTCGTAGTCGTCCCAGGCAACCTCGGGCGCCGAGAAGTGCTGCTCGAAGAACTCGACCGCCAGGTCGTCCTCCAGCCACTCGTGGCCGCAGCGGCAACGGACGAAAACGTGCGCACGAATGTTGAGGAGCAGCCAGTCGCGTATCGCCTTGCACTCCTGGCAAGTGATCACGATGCCGTGCGGCTTGAGCTCGTCGTGGTGCGGGACCGCACGGATCACGGGCTGGTCCGGGGCGAGCGAGGGGAAGTCGGGGATCGAGAACTCGATTTGATCGAGCGGCGGAAGGTCAGCCGACTCGAACGGGTCGTTGGAACCCTGGCCGTCGTGAGGTCTCGGCAGATCCGACAAGTAAAGCCCTTTCGTTGCAAGTGCCGGATTTAACCAGGTGATCGCTGATTTTATTCCCGCACCAGCATTTCGTTACCCAGACGTGACCCTGATTGGGGCGTTGGTCTGGCCTTGTTGTGACGAAGCGCTTCAGTTGGCCAGTGAGTGTGCGAGCTGGCCAGTCGCTTGGTCAAGGGATAGCAGTTGCTCTCGGTGACCAGGTCAGGAGGAGGGTACAGAGATCTCGAAACTTCTTCCGCCCGTACTCGCCGATCTCGTCGGTGAGCTGAAGAACAGGGCGGCTGGTGCCCCCGTAGTCGATGGACAGAGCCGCAGGGGCTCCAACAGCCGCTGTGACCAGGCGCCTGCGGTGAGTGGCGTCGTTGCGGCTGTCTACTAGGTCCTTGAACTCCGAGGAGTGCCGTAGATCGGCCCACCCGGTCAGTTGGGCTGGCAGGGATAGCGGCGTTCGGCCCACGTCGCTGTCCCAGCGGCGCAGGTCGGTCTCACCCGACGCGCGATGCCCGCCGCCGAGACGAAATAGTGCTGCCGCGCACAGGTCAAGGGCCGTCACCAGGCTGCGCAAGCACATATCGACTGCAGCAATCTCGAAGAGATCCCACTGCTCGTTGGCGACACTGCTCCGGATGGTGTCGTAGTCGCCGCTGGCCTTCCAGCGCAGCAACCCGTGGGCAATCCGCGCCCCCGCCAGGTTGTAGGCGGCTCCGCTGAGTAGTTCCTGGGCCGCGTCGACGTCTACGGAAAGCTGTAGTGTCCTCAGGTGCTGCCCGACTTGGTTAGCTAGATCAAGGTCTGCGGTGTCGGGAGACGAGAGCGGGTTCTGATCCACTGGGTTCTCCTCGCAGGGTGGTCCTGGCACCCGTTGACCCATGATCGGCGCTTAGCAGAGACCATGCGAGCTGGCGTCTCGGTGACTGACCAACTCGCAGGCTAACTGGCCAACTGAGGCGCCCAGTCACACATGTGTGATCGGAAGTGCTAGTTGGCCAGGGGCAACGGCAGTTGGCCTCACCCCAAGGCCGATTACGGTGGGTGACTGCGGGGCAGCGGCTCAACTGTTGCGTTCGCGCGGAACCTGTAGCCCGGGGCGACCACCGACGGCGCTGGCGAGCGTGCTTCTGCTAGCCGGCCGTCAGGCACTCCGCCCGATTTGCATCAGCTGTCAATGCGGGTCTCGCTGGAGAATCGCACGTCACACCCCATTTCAAGCAACGAGTAGCGCACTGGGACGGCTAGCGAACGGCGATCAACACCACCGGGCCCACCACCGGAAGGGCCAACTCTGGTTATGATCACCTGCGAAGCCGTACTCTTATCAGTCAGCATCTGTCGCCCTTGCTCGCACCTGCCGGAGTGTCCACTTGTCCATTGCGCCGGAATGGCAGAGCTACGAGCAGAAGGTTTCCGCTTTCTTGTCCGAGCTCGGATTCGAAACGCGCGTCAACGAAACCATTGATGGCGCGCGAGGCCAGCATGCCATCGACGTATCGGCCCGCATGAAAATTGTTGGGGTGGATATTCTTTGGATCATCGAGTGCAAAGCGTGGAATCGACGGGTCCCTAAAGAGAGGATTCTCACCCTCCAGTCCATCGTAAATGACATCGGGGCTGACCGGGGGTTTGTTTTCTCCGAGAAAGGATTCCAATCCGGGGCAATCCGTGCCACCGAGAATACAAATCTCACCCTGACCAGCCTGGAAGACTTCAGGCTGGAATTTGAAGACGAGATCAGGGCGACAAAGGCGAGGGTTCTCGATGAGCGAATCGCATCCCTCATGCAGGCATTTTCGGCCATCTGGGATCTAGCGCAGGAGGAGCGAGATGCGGCGTTCTCTCGATACTCTGGGCCCCCTGGGTTCGATTTCCTCAAAGGAAAGCCAAGTGCCGTAAGCGGTGTTGCATCATGCCTGTCCCAGATGCGGGCATCGCTAGAGAGTGCAAGGTTTAATCGCTGGCCAGTCGCTTACTTCCCGCTAGATCTCGTTGACGGCGAGGTGTTTGATGTCACCGACTGGGAGGGTCTGCTATTCGTCGCAGAAAATACCATCGTCACGTGTCAGCGCATCTATGATCACATGGTGACCCCAGGGGAAAGTCCAGTCGATTGGAAGACATTGCAGCCGCCGGAACTGACGAGCTTGCTCAGTGCCATCCGTGGCCAGTGAGGCGAGCTGGCCCGGCTGGCTTCCTTAAGCTCCCCGGCAACCCCTTCTGGGCGCCCCTGCGGCAGGCTCTCGACGACTTCGCCCGCGCCCTCGCCCACTACTAGGCCGACCCGGCACACGAGAGCCCAAGCCCAACGCTCCGTGACCAACCTCAGCAACACCGGCTCACCGGTGGGGTGCTGGCGACCGGTCGCCCGGCGTACTGCTGGCCTGCTGCTCAGCGGCCCGGGGCGGGCCGGCTGCACGGAGACTCGGCGAGCGTGCCTCCGCTGCGGCAGTGCGACCGGCAGGCGCGGCGGTGGCAACTTCACCGTGCAGGAGGGCGGCGAGGGCCGGGCCGTTGGTGAGCCAGGTGTCGATGTCCGACCAGAGCTCCGCGTTGCGTTCCTCGACCGCGGCCGTGTGGCCGGGCTCGATCGGTGACCCGTCCGCTCGGATGTGGCGGCTCAGGGTGGGCGTCCACTCGTCCAGAGTCCGGGTGGCACTCGCGAAGCTGTCGGCCAGGGTACGCAGCTGGTAGGCGATCCGATCGGTTTCATCCCCAGGGGGAAGGTGGCGCTGGGCGGCGCGGCCGTCTCGAAGGAGGGCGTCGGCGTGGGGCAGAACCCGCTGGAGGTGGGCGAGCGTCTCGGCGTCTCGGCGGGCCTTGCCGTCGCTGTATAGCTGCTCGTCCAGCGGCCAGCCGTCGTCATCACAAAGACGGTCGGAGATCAAGTCCCAGTGGTCGGAAGCCCATTGGGCTCCCTGGAGGGCTTCTTCGAGGACGGCCAGCCGGTGGCGGGCCAGGAGCCGGTCGTGGCACGGCAGCAGGGTGC
>FTKL01000198.1_pt1 | contig 13667 bp, 10 predicted proteins | sample 2434061 | NCBI WGS metagenome assembly FTKL01 (sample SAMEA3914816, study PRJEB12502) | metagenome | biome: forest; material: soil | place: USA | collected 2011-09-16 | depth 0.3 m
GTGGCGCTGCTGGTCGGCTGCAACACCTTCCCCACCTGGAACGGCTACCCCGGGCTGTTCGCGTCCCTCGCCACCGGCAACCCGGTGCTGGTCAAGCCGCACCCGCGCGCCGTGCTCCCGCTGGCGCTGACCGTCCGGACCGCCCGCGAGGTGCTCGCCGAGACCGGCTTCGACCCCAACCTGGTCTGCCTCGCGGCCGAGCACGAGGGCGCGGCCGTCGCCAAGGTGCTGGCCGTGCGCCCCGAGGTGAAGCTGATCGACTACACCGGCTCCACCGCCTTCGGCGACTGGCTGGAGGACAACGCCCGCCAGGCCCAGGTCTACACCGAGAAGGCCGGCGTCAACACCGTCGTGGTCGACTCCACCGACGACTACCGGGGCATGCTGGCCAACCTGGCCTTCTCCCTCTCGCTCTACAGCGGCCAGATGTGCACCACCCCGCAGAACCTGCTGATCCCGCGCACCGGCGTCCGTACCGACCAGGGCGACAAGTCGTACGACCAGGTGGTCAGCGACCTCGCGGCCGCCATCGAGGGCCTGCTCGCCGACGACGCCCGGGCCGCCGGCATCCTCGGCGCCGTGGTCAACCCCGGGGTGCTCCAGCGCACGGTGCAGGCCGCCGGCGGCGAGTACGGCGAGCTCGCGCTCGCCCCGCGGGCGGTCACCTCGCCGGACTTCCCGGCCGCGACCGTCCGCACTCCCGCCCTGGTCAAGGCGGACGCCGACAAGCCGGACGACCGGGCCACCTTCCTCACCGAGTGCTTCGGCCCGGTGTCCTTCGCCGTCGCCGTCGCGTCCACCGAGGCCGCCGTCGAGCTGCTGCGCGAGACCGTGAAGACCAGGGGCGCCATGACGGCGGCCGCCTACACCACCGACCCGGACGTGGAGGCGGCGCTGGTCGACGCCGCCCTGGACGCCGGGGTGTCGCTCTCGCTCAACCTCACCGGCGGCGTCTACGCCAACCAGACCGCCGCCTTCTCCGACCTGCACGGCACCGGCGCCAACCCGGCCGCCAACTCGGCCTACTGCGACGCGGCGTTCGTCGCGAACCGGTTCCGCACGGTCGAGGTCCGCCGCCACAGCTGACGCCCCCGGGCCGTCAACCCCGGTTGGACCGGCCGGGGTTGAAGACCCACACCCGCAGCAGGACGAACCGCACCAGGGTGGCCAGCGCGTTCGCCACCACGAGTGCGGCCAGCTCCGCGCCGTGCCGGGCCTGCGGCTGCAGCAGGCCCAGCACGGCGATCGCACCACTGCTCAGGCCCAGCCCGATCAGGAACGCCAACCCGCCCTCGACCTGGTGCTTCAGCGCGTCCCGGCTGCCCGTCACGCCGAACGTGAAGCGCCGGTTGAGGGCGGTGTTGGCGATCGCCGTCAGCCCCAGCGCGAGGGCGTTCGCGAGCAGCGCGGGCATCAGCTGACGCATCGCCAGGTACAGCAGCACGTACGCCAGGGTGGAGAGCGTGCCGACCACCGCGAAACTCGCCAACTGCCAGCCCAGGCCCGGCGGCAGCTGCGCCTGCTGGACGCGCGGCGGCACCGGCAGCCGGGTGGCGCCGGACAGCGAGCGGCGGGCCACCCGTGCCATGCCCTTCAGGTCGTCCAGGACGGTGCGGACGATGTCCACCCGGCTGTCCGGGTCGTCCACCCAGTCCACCGGCACCTCGTGGATCCGCAGGCCGGACCGCTCGGCCAGCAGCAGCAGTTCGGTGTCGAAGAACCAGGCGTTGTCCTCCACCTCGGACAGCAGCCGCTGCACCACGTCGGTGCGGGCCGCCTTGAAGCCGCACTGCGCGTCCGAGAACTTCGCCGCCATGGTCGCCCGCAGCAGCACGTTGTACGTCCGCGAGATGAACTCCCGCTTGGGCCCGCGCACCACCGCCGACCCCCGGTGCAGCCGGCTGCCGATCGCCAGGTCGCTGTGCCCGGACAGCAGCGGGGCGACCAGCGGCAGGAACGCCTCCAGGCCGGTCGACAGGTCGACGTCCATGTACGCCACCACGTCCGCGTCACTGTCGCCCCAGACCTGCCGCAGCGCCCGGCCGCGCCCCTTCAGATCCAGGTGCACCGCCCTGACCTGCTCGATCTCGGCCGCCAAGGCGGTCGCGACGGCCCAGGTGCCGTCGACGCTGGCGTTGTCCGCGACGGTGATCCGGTAGTCGTACGGAAAGGTCTCGTCGAGGTAGGCGTGCAGGCGGCGCACGCACCGCTCCAGCACGTGCTCCTCGTTGTAGACCGGGACGACCACCTCCACGACCTTGGTCCTGACCCGCGAGGGCCCGACGGCTGCGGCGGCGGGCGCACCGGGAAGGAGGCCGCCGGAGAGCGGGCCGGCGGCGCGGACGGTCTCGGATGTTGCGGGCTGAGTCATGATTCGGAGATTCACAGGCCACCATGGGCCCGCGATGATGGGAGCCTGAGAGCGGGCTGAGAACTCGTTCCCACCCTCGCCCCACCCATCGGGAGATGACATATGACCGAGAAGCAGCTCAGCTCCGACGTCCTGATCGTCGGAGCAGGACCGACCGGGCTCCTGCTGGCCGGTGACCTGGCCACCGCCGGCCTGCGGGTGACAGTGCTGGAGAAGCGCGCCGGTGAATCCAACCTCACCCGGGCGTTCACCGTGCACGCCCGGACGCTGGAGCAGTTCGACGCCCGCGGGCTGGCCGACGACCTGATCGCCACCGGCAGCCCGCTCTCCTCGCTGCGACTCTTCGGCCGGCTGCGGATCGAGCTCGGCGCGCTGCCGACCCGCTTCCCGTTCGTCCTGATCACCCCGCAGTCGCACACCGAACGGCTGCTCCAGGAGCGGGCGCTGAAGGCCGGCGCGACGATCCTGCGCGGCGCCGAGGTGACCGGGCTGCGCCAGGACGCCGAGGGCGTCCGGATCGAGGCCGTCGAGGACGGCGCCACCGTCGTGCACCGGGCCCGCTACGCGGTCGGCACGGACGGCGTCCACAGCACCGTCCGCGACCTGCTCGGCATCCCGTTCCCCGGCGAGTCGGTGGTCAACTCCGTGCTGCTGGCGGACGTCCGGCTGGAGCGCACGCCGGAGGAGGTGCTCACCGTCGGGGCCAACGAGAACGGCTTCGCGTTCCTCGCCCCGTTCGGCGACGGCTGGTACCGGGTGATCGCCTGGGACCGCTCCCGCCAGCTCCCCGACAGCGCGCCGACCAGCCTGAGCGAGATCGCCGACATCACCCGCCGCTCGCTCGGCGAGGACTACGGCCTGCACGACGCCCGCTGGATGTCCCGCTTCCACAGCGACGAACGCCAGGCCCCCAACTACCGCTCCGGCCGGGTGTTCCTGGCCGGCGACGCCGCCCACTGCCACTCCCCGGCGGGCGGCCAGGGCATGAACACCGGCCTCCAGGACGCCGCCAACCTGTCCTGGAAGCTCGTCGCCGCGCTGCGCGGCTGGGCCCCCGACGCCCTGCTGGACACCTACCAGACCGAGCGGCACCCGGTCGGCCGGGCCGTCCTGCGCGGCTCCGGCGCCCTCGTCCGCCTCGCCCTGGCCCGCTCGGCGCCCACCCGGGCACTGCGCTCCGCCCTGACCACCTTCGCCGACGGCCTCGGCCCGGTCGCCGCCCAGGGCGCCCGGACGGTCTCCGGCCTCGGCATCCGGTACCCGGCGCCGAAGGACTCCCACCCGCTGGCCGGCCGCCGGATCCCCGACCTGCGGCTCACCGGCCTGCTCCCGGCCGACGAGCAGCCCGGCGGGCCCGGCCGGCTCTACGAGGCCCTGCGCGCCGGGAAGTTCGTCCTGGTCAGCAATGACGAGCTGTCCGCCGCCGACCCCTGGGCGGACCGCGTGGTCACCGCCGCCCCAGCCGACCCGCACGGCAAGCTGCGCGACACCGTGCTGCTGGTGCGCCCCGACGGGTACGCCGCCTGGGCCGCAGTCGACCCCAGCCGGGGCGAGCTGCGCGCCGCCCTGGCGCAGTGGCTGGGCTCGCCCTCGGACGACTGACACCCCGCGAGCGGGCCGGGGCGTCAGCCCCTGGCCCGCTCGTAGTGCCGGGCGGCCTTCGCGCGGTTCCCGCAGGCGGCCATCGAGCACCAGCGGCGGCGGCCGTTCTGCGAGGTGTCGAAGAAGTACAGGATGCAGGTGTGGCCGGCGCACTGCTTGATCCGGTGCGGCCCCTGCCGGAGCAGTTCCAGGCAGTCGGCGGCGGCCAGCCACGCCGCCAGCCACTCGGGCCCGTCCACCTCCACGCTCTCCCGCGGCCCGGCCGGGCCCAGCTCGCGGCGGATCCTGCCCCGCCGCAGCACGTCGTTGAGCGCCGCCGCGGCCTCGGGCTGCGGCTCCACGGCCTGCACCGGGTCCTGTGCCGAGCCCTGTGCCGGGTCCTGTGCCGGGTCCTGTGCCGGGTCCTGTGCGACGAGTGGCCCGATGACCGCCGCCAGCGCGCTGCGGGCGGCGAGGGTGGCCGCCAGACCCGCCCCGTCGGCCCCGCAGCGGTCGGCCAGCCCGGCGGAGGAGAGCCAGATCCGGTAGCCGTCCAGGCCGGTGAGCAGGTCGTTGACGGGGGTGGACCAGCGGGTGTTGAGCAGGTCGAGGGAGAGCGGCTCGCCGGTCAGCGGGCGCGGGTCGCGAGGGTCCGCCACCGGGCCGGCGCCGGCCCGGCCGGGCCCGCCGCTCGGGCTGGTGGGGCTGCTCGGGCTGGTGCTGCTCATCGGTCTCCCATCGGCTGCCGCCAAGTCTAACGCCGCCTCCCGGCACACCCGTCGGGCCAATTCCCGTACGGTTCCGGAGCCCGGTACGGTGACCGGCCCGGCGGATTTCCCGGCGCCGACCCGGCGGCCGGTTGCGGAATGGGCCAGACCAATTCCGGTACGCCGCAGCGCCCGGCCGGAGCAGGCCGGATGACGCCGCGCCAGCCATTCACTGTATGAATTACGGCGCATTCTGTTTCTGAATTCGAGTTCCACACTTGACTGTTCTTTAGTAATGAATTGCTTGGCCATGAGCCAATTCCTGTACGGATTCTGGGATGTTCTAGCAAGCGTTTTCGACCCCGGAACGCCCTAGCCCCTGCCGGCCCCCACATGCCGGCCAGAGGAGGACCCCGTGCGCCCCCGCCCGCTCGCCCTAGCCGCGGCTCTTGCCGTCCTGCCGCTGACCGCCGTCTCGCTGGGCGTCACGACCGCCCAGGCCGCGCCCACACCCAACGCCGCCGCCTCCCGGGTCGCACTGCCGGACACCGTCACCCCGGCGGTCGCCCGCTCCGAGAAGAAGGGCGACGTCCCCGCCGCCCAGCAGCTCTCGGTCGCCGTCAGCCTCAAGCTGCGCGACACCGCCGGGCTGGACCGCTTCCTGGCGGCCGTCGCCACGCCGGGCACCGCCGAGTACGGCCACTACCTGACGCCGGCGCAGTTCACCGCGCGGTACGGCCCGACCCAGGCCGCCGTCGAGCAGGTGAAGGCCTTCCTGGCGTCCCAGGGGCTCACCGTCGCGAGCGTCAGCGACAACCGCCAGGTGGTCAACGCGCAGGGCACCGCCGAGCAGATCGCCCGGGCCTTCGGCACGCACGAGAGCGCCTACCTCGACCCGCAGCAGCAGCGGACGTTCTTCGCGAACGACGCCGCCGCCTCGGTGCCGGCCGACCTCGCGGACGTCGTCCAGGGCGTGTCGGGCCTGAACAACCACACCGTGCGCACCACCCGCCTGGGCAAGCCGCAGAACGCCACCGCGAACGCGACCCCGAACGCGACCCCCAGCGGCTTCGGCCCGAGCCAGTACAACGGCGCGTACAAGCTGAACGCGCTGGGCGCGGACGGCACCGGCTCGACGGTCGCGCTCTGGGAGTTCGACGGCTACAAGTCGGCCAACCTCCAGACGTACGACACCCAGTTCGGTCTCTCCGGCCCGGCGGTCACCACCGTCTCGGTGGACGGCGCGAACTACGACTCGGCGCCCGGCGGCGGCCAGGGCGAGGTCGAGCTGGACAGCGAGATCGTGCGCGGCGTCGCCCCGAAGGCGACCCAGCTGGTCTACGAGGCCCCGAACAGCGACCAGGGCGAGATCGACATGGCCGCCAAGATCGTCGCGGACAACCGGGTCTCGGTCATCTCGATCTCGTGGGGCTCCTGCGAGCCCGACACCACCGCCTCCTCGATGACGGCGGTCGACAACTCCTTCAAGCAGGCCGCCGCGCAGGGCATCTCGATCTTCTCGGCCTCCGGTGACGACGGTTCGCGCGACTGCACCCGCTCCACCAGCGGCTCGACCGTCAAGGCCGTCGACTTCCCGGCGTCCAGCCCGCACCAGACCGGCGTCGGCGGCACCAACCTCAAGGTGTCCGGCACCGCGTACTCCTCGGAGAGTGCCTGGAGCACGGCGGGCGGCGGCGTCTCGACCGTCTTCGCCAAGCCGTCCTGGCAGACCGGCACCGGCGTCACCGGCACCATGCGCACCGTCCCGGACGTCTCCTCCAACGCGGACCCGGCGAGCGGCTTCGCGATCTACACCACCGGCGGCTGGCAGGTCTACGGCGGCACCAGCGCCGCCTCGCCGCTGTGGTCGGGCTACACCGCGCTGTTCAACCAGAAGGCGAAGGCGGCGGCCAAGCCCGTCCTCGGCGAGGCGAGCCCGAAGCTGTACACGGTGGCGAACAGCACCTCCTACGGCACCACCTTCCACGACACCACCACCGGCAAGAACCAGGACTTCTCCACCAAGGCCGGCTACGACCAGGTCACCGGCTGGGGCACGCCGATAGCCGACACGCTGAGCACCGCGCTGCTCGGCGGCACCCAGACCGGCAACACCGTGACGGTCACCGCCCCGGCCAACCAGAGCACCCCGACCGGCACCGCCGTCAGCCTGCAGGTCAGCGCCACCGACAGCGCCGCCGGCCAGACGCTCACGTACAGCGCCACCGGCCTGCCGGCCGGCCTGTCGATCAGCGCCACCACCGGCCTGATCACCGGCACCCCGACCACGGCCGGGACGTCCACCGTCACCGTGACGGCCAAGGACACCACGAACGCCACCGGCTCGGCCTCGTTCAGCTGGACGGTCGGCAGCACCGGCTGCACCCCGGCGCAGCTGCTCGGCAACGCGGGCTTCGAGAGCGGCGCCGCCGCGCCGTGGACGGCGTCCACCGGCATCGTCGACAACGGCTCCGGCGAGGCCGCGCACTCCGGCTCCTGGAAGGCCTGGCTGGACGGCTACGGCTCCACCCACACCGACTCCCTGTCGCAGACGGTGACCATCCCGGCCGGCTGCCGGGCGACCTTCTCCTTCTGGGTGCACATCGACACCGCGGAGTCCGGCAGCACCGCGTACGACAAGCTGACCGTCCAGGCGGGCACCACCACGCTGGCGACGTACTCCAACGTCAACGCCGCCACCGGCTACGTCCAGAAGTCCTTCGACCTGTCGGCCTTCGCCGGCCAGACGGTGACGCTGAAGTTCACCGGCACCGAGGACGCCTCGCTGCAGACCAGCTTCGTGATCGACGACGCGGCGGTCAGCACCTCCTGACCCTCGCTTCCCTCACGCAGCGTCACCGCCGGGGCGGGCCTTCGGGCCCGGCCCGGCGGTGCTGTTTCGGCCGTGTTGCAAGATCCGTGAGCCCGCGTGTTTCTTGTCGTGACCACTGTCATACGCACGACTGATGACGTAGCCTCTCGACCGTGCGTAGGGTTCCCCACAGCTCGGTGACGCAGCTACCAGCGCATACCGGCGGCGGGCCGGTCCCGCCGAACTCGCTTGGTGGGGAAGGTATCCGGATGGGCTCACAACTCCCACAGCACGCCGCCAGGCTCCGCCTGATCGAACAGCGGGCCACCGAGCAGGACCAGGCCCAGCCCCCGGCCGCCGTGCTGCCCGGCGCGGCCGGCAGTTTCGCCGAGGCCCTGCACGCCGCCGTCGAGGCGAGCGGCCTCAGCCTGGACCGGATCAGGGCCGCCCTCGCCGAGCGCGGCGTCAAGGTCAGCGTCACCACCCTCAGCTACTGGCGGCGCGGCCGGAGCCAGCCCGAGCGGGCCGCCTCGCTGCACGCCGTCCACCTGCTGGAGGAACTGCTCGGCCTCCCCCGCACCGGCCTGTCCACCCTGCTGGGGCCGCCCCGCCCGCGCGGCCGCTGGGCCGCCGCCCCGGCCACCGGCAGCCTGCGACTGGAGGACGTCTGGCCGGGCGAGCAGCAGATCGCCGACGTCTTCAGCGAGCTGGACGCACCGCCGACCGGCGAGCTGGAGCGGCTCAGCATCCACGACGCCTACTACGTCGACGCGCAGCGCCGGGGCTCCCTGCTGAGGATGCGCCAGGTCGTCCGGGCCACGGTCAGCGGCGTCGCCCGCTGCCTGGTGGTGCACAAGGCGGACGAGGAGGCGACCGGCTGCCCGGAGATCACCTCCGTCCGACACGGCCGGCTGGGCCGGGTCCGGCGGCGCCCCGAGACCGGCCTGGTGGTGGCCGAGCTGATGCTCGACCGGCCGCTGGGCCTGGGCGACAGCACGGTCTTCGAGTACGAGGTGGAGATCCCGCCCGGCGGCCCGACCACGGTGTACGGGCGGCGGTTCGCGGTGCCGGTGCGCGAGTACGTGCTCCAGGTGCACTTCGACCCGGCGGCGGTGCCCGCCCACTGCGAGCGCTACGACCGCGCTCCCGGCGCGGAGGTCGACCGGCGGCGCGAGCAGCTCTGGATCGGCGCCTCCGCCAGCGCCCACGTGCTCTCGCCGGACCAGCAGCCGGGCCAGGTCGGCATCCGCTGGGAGTGGGAGTGAGCGCCTCCGGGCCCACTCGCTGACCTCTCCGGAGCCTCATTGCTTCGTACCAGTACGACCCTGCTGCCGCAACGCCCCGGCGGCCATCACCCGTTTGCCCGTCGGCCGGACTCACCCACCCGGCCCAACCCGCCGTGCCGAATACCCGTCCGATTTGGGACTTTGGTCCCGATAACACGCGGAATCGACCTGGGAAGGTCACTCCTGCCATGCCGTCAGAACGTGACCCAGGAAGACGTGCCCCGGAAAGAGGCGGAGATGACCGATCTGCTCGACTTCGACGAGGTCGAACCCGACACCGACTGCATATGCACCGGCTGCACCGCCCGCCGTAGAGCCAGGCTGCACGCCGCGTCCGTCCAGGACGGCGGGCACGCGGCCTCGCACAGCCGCCGCCGCCGCGCGGCCGTCCTGTTCGCCGCCGTGGGCACCGTCCTCGGCGGCGGCGCCGTCGGTGCGGCCGCCGCACCGACCCCCGGCGGCACCAGCAGCACGCCGGCCCCCAGCACCCCGCAGGGCGAGGTCGCCGGCCGGTTCGGCACCGATCCGAGCGGCGGCGGCGCCCGGCTGCGGGCCGCGCAGAGCGTCACCCGCGAGCAGATCATCGCGCGCGCCCAGGGCTGGGTCGACCAGAAGGTGCCGTACAGCATGAGCCGCTACTGGTCGGACGGCTACCGCCAGGACTGCTCCGGCTTCGTCTCGATGGCCTGGGGGCTGGACAGCAGCCAGACCACCTGGACGCTGCCGGACTTCGCCGACCGGATCACCAAGGCCGACCTCCAGCCGGGCGACATCCTGGTCTTCAACAACCCCTCGAACCCGCAGGCCGGCTCGCACGTCACCATCTTCGGCGGCTGGGCCGACTCCGCCCGCACCAGCTACCTCGCGTACGAGCAGACCTCCCCCGCCACCACCAAACGCACCACCCCGTACGCCTACTGGAGCAACTCCGGCTCGTACGTCCCGTACCGCTACAAGGCGCTCTCCCCGGGCGGCGGCGGGAGCAGTGACGGCGCGGGCCAGAGCAGCACCTTCCCCGGGGCGGACAAGTTCGGCCCGGGAAAGTCCAACGACTACATCACCCAGCTCGGCCGGCTGCTCGTCCAGCGCGGCGGCGCCCGGTTCTACTCCGAGGGCCCGGGGCCCACCTGGGGCGAGGCCGACCGGAAGGCCACCGAGGCGTTCCAGCTCGCGCAGGGGTGGAAGGGCGCCGAGGCGGACGGCCTGCCCGGCCGCGACACCTGGGACCTCCTGGTCAACGGCACCGGCAGGAACATCGACGGCGGCGCGCTCCCGCCGCCCGTCACGCCGCCCGTCACCCCGCCGGTCATCCCGCCCGTCACGGGCGTGCCCGCGTTCCCCGGCGCGGACAAGTTCGGGCCCGGCAGGTCCAACAGCTACGTCCAATTGCTGGGCCAGCAGCTGGTGCGCAAGGGCTTCGGCCGCTTCTACACCCAGGGCCCCGGCCCACGCTGGACGGAGACCGACCGGCTCAACGTCCAGGCCTTCCAGCTGTCGCTCGGCTGGCGCGGCAGCGAGGCGGACGGCTACCCCGGCCCCGACACCTGGCGCCGGCTGTTCGGCTGACGGCCCGCCGGCCCTGGCCCCGCGAGGCGCTCAGGGCCGGCGAGGCGTTCAGGGCCGGCGAGGCGCTCAGGGCCGGCGAGGCGCTCAGGGCCGGCGGCCGGACATCCAGTGGAAGAGCCCCATCGCGACGCTGGTGGCCAGGTTGAAGCTGGAGACGCCCGGCTGCATCGGCACCGCGACCAGCTGCGTCGCCAGCCCGCGCAGCTCCGCCGAGACGCCGCGCCGCTCCGAGCCGAAGGCGAGCAGGGCGTCGTCGGGCACGCTCACCGACCGGATGTCGGCGCCCTCCGGGTCGAGAACGAAGAGCGGGCCGGCCGGCAGCTCCGGCAGGCTCAGCCGCTCCACGGCCGTCGCGAAGTGCAGCCCGGCGCTGCCCCGGACGACACCCGGGTGCCAGGGGTCGAGGTCGCCGGTGGTGACCACGCCGGTCGCGCCGAAGCCCGCCGCGAGCCGGATCACCGCGCCGACGTTGCCCAGGTTGCGCGGGTTCTCCAGCAGCACCACCGGGGCCCGGCGCGGGGTCAGCTCCAGCGCCGCCAGGTTGGCGGCGGCGCCGGGCCGGACGGCCAGCGCCACCACGCCGGTGGGGTGCACCTTCGCCACCACCGTCCGCAGCAGCGGCGCGGGCACCTCCACGGCCAGCGCGGCGACCGCCCCGGCCACGTCGTCCGCCAGCTCCGCCGCCAGCGCGAGCAGCCCGGCCCGGTCGGTGGTGAGCACGTACCGGACGTCCCCGCCGAAACGCAGCGCGTGCTTCAGCGCGTGGAACCCGTCCAGCAGCACCGTCCCCGGCGCCGCGGCGAACTCGCGCCAGTCGCGTACCAACCCGGTGACCTCGGCCTCGTCGTTCATGCCGCCCACTCTCCCACCCGGGCGGCGCCGCTCAGATCCGGGCCTCGCTCGGCTGCGGCCTGGCCGGCTTGCCGCCGCCGCGCCGCAGCGCCCGCTCCAGGTCCTTCAGGGCCTGGAGCAGCAGCCGGGTGCCGGAGCGGGCCACGTCCAGCTGGACGCTGCGCGGCGCCCGCGCGAGCTCCTCCTCCAGCTTGGCGTGCGCCTCCCGGACGGGCCCGAAGTCGACCTGCTGCCCGGTCAGCAGCGCACCGGCGGCCAGCGCGGTGCCGTACTTCAGCTCCTCGGCGAACTCCGTCAGCCCCGGCACCGGCTCGGCGTCCGGGGCGGGCAGGTGCGCCTCCAGCAGCACGCCGGCCCGGCCGAGGTGGCCGACCGCCGCCCGGGCCCGGTCGATCTGCTTGCGCGAGACGTCCGGCAGCCGGGTGGTGTGCCGGAACGGCTCGGCGTCGGCCCGCTGGACGGCCTGGAGCAGCTCGGAGCGGGCCTCCCGTGAGTCCAGCAGCGCCGCGCGCACCTCGCGGCCGCCGCCCCCGCCGGGGTCGCCGTAGAGTGCCAGCACCGCCGCGTTGTACCGGCCGACGGCGGCCAGCCACTCGGCCAGCCGCTCGCCCAGCCGGGCCGACTGCCAGGTCGGGAACAGCGCGTACGCGACCAGCGCGACGCTTCCGCCCAGCAGCGTCAGCCCGACCCGCTCGAACGCCGTGGTCAGCGGGTTGCCCGGCTGGAGCCCGAGCAGGAAGACCACGTACGAGGAGATGCAGACCGTCATCAGCGCGTACCCGGTGCGCAGCGTCAGGTAGGCGCCGCCGATGCACACCACGGCGAGCGCCGCCGACAGCCACTGGCCCGGGTCGGCCAGCTGCACGACCAGGGTGGAGACGCCGACCCCGACCACAGTTCCGGCCAGCCGCCCCACCCCCCGGCTGTAGGTCTGCGCGAAGTCGGGGCGCATCACCATGGCGGCGGTCATCGGCGCCCAGTACCCGTGCTCGAAGCCGACCAGCCGGGCCAGCAGGTACGCGGCGGTGACCACCCCGGCCAGCCGCACGGCGTGCTGGAAGATCGCCGAGCGCGGCTGGAGCTGGCGGCGCACGGCGCGCGCCGCCACCGGCACCATCCGGGACAGCGGCGGCTTGCGCAGCCGGCCCTGGGCGCCGTACTCGGGGGTGCTGACGGTCTCCTCGTCGTTGCGGTCGAGGGTGTCGGCGGCCTTGCGCAGCAGACCGGCCAGCCGGCGGGTCGCGCGGCGGGCGGCGCCGTGCAGCTGCGGCCCGTCGGCGGGGGTGAGCAGGGTGAGGGCGGGGGCCGAGCGGGGCAGCCGCAGCGGGTCGCCGGTGCGCACGGCCCGGGCCAGCGCGTCCATCGCCTCGGCGGCGGCGGCCAGCACCTCCCGGGCCCGGTCCCGTTCGGGGCCCTCGGCGGGGGCCCCGACCTTGGGGTCGGCGATGGCGGCCAGGGCGGGGCGGATGCGCTCCGCGATGCCGCGCAGCCCGCGCATCTCGGGCGGCCGGTGGCGTTCCTGCCAGGGGGTCAGGGTGGCGGCATGACGGGCCGTGATGAACGGCTCCGGGTCCACGTGGGCGGTCGGGTCCTGGCGCAGCCGGCGCGCGTAGTCGGCCAGTTCGGCGTACGTGTCGGCGAGCGCCTCGCGCTGCACCGTCCAGCTGCCGATCGGCCAGACGGTGATCACCAGGGCCTGGACGGCTCCGCCGAGCGCGCAGATCAGGCCGTGGCCGAGCGCGGCGGGCACGCTGACGGGCAGTTGGACGACGACCAGCATCACCGAGACGGTGTTGGCCGCGACGACGCCGGCGGTCGGCCCGATCGCCCACATCAGCCCGGCGCCGAAGGCCCACACCGCGAGCAGGACGGAGAACGCCCCGGGGACGCCGACGGCCAGGTAGCCGAGGAAGGTGCTGACGCCGAGTCCGGTGCCGGCCGCGATCGCGATCGTGGGGCGGGGGCGGAAGCTGCGCTGGAAGGTCGCGGTGCCGGCGATGAAGGCGCCCATCGCGGCGGAGGTGGCGAGCGAGGGCCCGCTCAGTGCGAGCGTGGGGAAGAGCACCAGCCCCACCGCGACCGCACCGCGCAGCGCCCGCTTGGGGTCGGTCAGCGCCCGGTCCAGGTGCAGCCCGGTCCGCGTGGTGTCGCGAAGAGCGGCAAACCAGGACATACGGGACAGCTTAGGCCAGCAGTGATCGCCTGGCCCGGGCAACCCGGGCCCCGGCCCACAGCAGGGCGGCGGTGGGCAGGAAGACCGCGTCGGCCGCGATCATCGCCAAGGAGAACACCGGCAGCCCGAGCACCACCGCGATCCCCGCGTGCTCCGCCATCATCACCGCCAGCAGGACGTTCTTGACCCGCCGGTTGAACAGCGTGAACGGGAACGCCACCTGTACCGCCACGGTGCCGTACGAGATCAGGAACACCGGCAGCAGCGCCGACCCGAGCAGCCCGGACAGCGCCGGCCAGGGGGTGAAGTAGTCCAGGTG